>MTEW01003286.1_pt1 | contig 82224 bp, 71 predicted proteins | sample 1042681 | NCBI WGS metagenome assembly MTEW01 (sample SAMN06185811, study PRJNA358809) | soil metagenome | isolation source: soil biostimulated with citrate as carbon source | place: India | collected 2015-05-23 | reverse complement strand
CCCTGCAATACAAAACGCCCGATGCGGTGCATCGGGCGTTTTGAGGTCTGGAGCTTAGCCTGATAGGTGTAAACCTATTTCAGGACTAGACATGGGATGTCCGCACATGGGGCGGGGCTCCCACTTACGGGAGTGAGCCCTCCTGATATGGCCCTGACCCACTGTATGTGCTTAGGTACACCAGGTCGACCAACGGACCGAGGGACATGAAATGCTGATTGTCTTCAGTGGCCTGCCTGGCACGGGGAAAACGACGATCGCCAGCGCTCTGGCCGGCCAGACGAGAGCCCTGTACTTGCGCATCGATACGATTGAGCAGGCACTCCGGAATTCCGGCGCGCTGGGGCAAGACGTCGGGCGGAGTGGTTACGTGATCGCCAACGAGCTCGCGCTGAGCAATCTTCGTTTTGGCAGCACTGTCATAGTCGACTGCGTCAATCCCGTGGCCGAAAGTCGAACCGCATGGAGGGAAGTTGCCGCCCGCGCAGACGCTCAATTGGTGAATGTCGAGGTGGTCTGCACGGATAAGCATGAACACCAGCGACGGGTAGAAACCAGGAAAATTGACGTGCCCGGATTGATTCCGCCCACCTGGCAATCCGTGCTGAATTCCGACTATGAGGAATGGGATCTGCGCCCGTTGCGCATCGATACGGCCTCGGTGTCCGCTGCCGAGGCAGTGACACTGCTCATCGAGCAGTTCTTCTGCCAAGAAAGTCAGTGCTAGTGCGAGCTGCAAGCTCGATGGAGCGGGGGAGAGTGGGAGTCCGAGAAAGCTGCGAGCAGTGAGATCTTGCGGGACAACGGGCACAAAAAAGCCCGCACGAGTGCGGGCTTTTCTTGTACGGGGCGACTATCAGTCTTCGATGTTGCCCATGGCGGTGGTGTTGAAGCCACCGTCAACGTACATGATTTCGCCGCTGATGCCCGAAGCCAGGTCGGAGCACAGGAAGGCGCCGGCATTGCCGACTTCTTCGATGGTCACGTTACGGCGCAGGGGAGTCTGCTTCTCGTTGGCGGCGAGCATCTTGCGGAAGCTCTTGATGCCGGACGCGGCCAGGGTGCGGATCGGACCAGCGGAGATCGCGTTGACGCGAGTGCCTTCCGGGCCGAGACTGCCGGCCAGGTAGCGAACGCCAGCTTCCAGGCTGGCTTTGGCCATACCCATGACGTTGTAGTTCGGCATGGTGCGCTCGGCGCCCAAGTAGGACAGGGTCAGCAGGCTGCCGTTGCGGCCCTTCATCAGTTCGCGACCGGCCTTGGCCAGGGCAACGAAGCTGTAGGCGCTGATGTCGTGGGCGATGCGGAAGCCGTCACGGGTGGTGACTTCGGTGAAGTCGCCGTCCAGTTGGTCACCGGGGGCGAAGCCTACGGAGTGCACGATGCAGTCCAGACCGTCCCACTTCTTGGCCAGGGCCTCGAAGACCGCAACGATTTCTTCGTCCTTGGCCACGTCGCAGGGGAAGCACAGCTCGGCGCTGGAGCCCCAGCCTTCGGCGAACTCTTCCACGCGGCCTTTCAGTTTCTCGTTCTGATAGGTGAAGGCGAGCTCGGCGCCTTCGCGATGCATGGCTGCAGCGATGCCCGATGCGATGGACAGTTTGCTGGCTACGCCAACGATCAGTACGCGCTTACCGGCGAGAAAACCCATGTGCTTTCATCCTCTTCTGGTTAATGGGCAGTTTCCGGAGCCAGGAATGCGGCTTCCAGCAACTGCTTCGTATAGCTGTGCTGCGGGGCAGCGAAGATGGCATCGGCCGGACCCTGTTCGACCACCTGTCCGTGCTTGATCACCATCAGATGGTGACTCAGTGCCCGGACCACCGCCAGATCATGGCTGATGAACAGGTAAGTCAGGTCGTACTTGGTCTGTAGCCTGCGCAGCAACTCCACTACCTGACGCTGAACCGTCCGGTCGAGCGCCGAGGTGGGCTCGTCCAGCAGGATCAGTGCCGGTTTCAGCACCAATGCCCGGGCAATGGCAATCCGCTGCCGCTGCCCGCCGGAAAACTCGTGGGGGTAGCGGTGCCGGGTTTCCGGATCCAGCCCTACCTCCAGGAGCGCGTCGATGATGGCCTGTTCCTGCTCCGCTTCGGTGCCGATGCGGTGGATTCGCAAACCCTCGCCGACAATGTCGCCCACGCACATACGCGGACTGAGACTGCCGAAGGGGTCCTGGAAGACCACCTGCATCTCGCGCCGGAACGGCCGCACATCCTTCTGCGAAAGGCCGTCCAGGGACTGGCCCTGGAAGCGGATGCCGCCACGGCTGCCAAGCAGCCGAAGAATCGCCAGGCCCAACGTGGACTTGCCGGAGCCGCTTTCGCCCACGATGCCCAGGGTCTGGCCCTGCAGCAGGCTGAAATTGACGCCGTCCACGGCCTTCACATGATCCACCGTACGCCGCAGCAGCCCCTTCTTGATCGGGAACCACACGCGAAGGTCATCGACCTCCAGCAGTGGAGCTCCCTCAGGGTTCTCTGCCGGCTTGCCCGAAGGCTCGGCGCCGAGCAGTTCCCGGGTGTAGGGATGCTGCGGTGCGTGGAACAGCTCATCACACGACGCTTGTTCGACGATGCAACCGCGCTGCATGACACATACGCGATGCGCAATTCGCCGCACCAGGTTGAGATCGTGGCTGATCAGCAGCAGCGCCATGCCCAGTCGCGCCTGCAACTCCTTGAGCAGTTCGAGGATTTTCAGCTGGACGGTGACGTCCAGAGCGGTCGTGGGTTCGTCGGCGATCAGCAGTTCCGGCTCATTGGCCAGGGCCATCGCAATCATGACGCGTTGGCGCTGGCCGCCGGACAGCTCGTGCGGATAGGCCTTCAGGCGCTTGTGCGGTTCCGGGATGCCGACCATCTCGAGCAATTCCAGGGTGCGCTTCGTGGCCGCCTTGCCCGTCAGGCCTTTGTGCAGGGCGAGCACCTCGTTGATCTGCTTCTCGATGTTGTGCAGCGGATTCAGCGAGGTCATGGGTTCCTGGAAGACCATGGCGATGCGGTTCCCCCGAATGCCCCGCAGCTTGTTCTCGGGCAGCTTCAGCAGGTCCTTGCCGGCGTAGTGAATGGTTCCGCTCGGGTGGCGAGCGAGGGGGTAGGGCAGGAGACGCAGGATGGAGTGGGCGGTCACCGATTTGCCGGAGCCGCTTTCGCCCACCAGGGCCAGGGTCTCGCCCTTGCGGATGTCAAAACTGACGCCTTCGACGACACGCTGGCACTTTTCGCCGCTGACGAACTCGACGGAGAGGTCGCGGATTTCAATCAGGTTCTCGCTCATCTCACTTCCTCGGGTCGAAGGCATCGCGCGCGGCTTCGCCGATGAACACCAGCAGGGTCAGCATGGCCGCCAGCACCAGGAAGGCGGAGATCCCGAGCCACGGCGCCTGCAGGTTGGACTTGCCCTGCGCTACCAATTCGCCGAGGGAGGGTGCACCCGGCGGCAGGCCGAACCCGAGGAAATCCAGTGCGGTAAGGGTGCCGATGGCGCCGGTGAGGATGAAGGGCATGAAGGTCATGGTGGAAACCATGGCGTTGGGCAGGATATGGCGGAACATGATGGCGCCGTTCTGCATGCCCAGGGCGCGAGCGGCGCGCACGTATTCCAGGTTGCGGCCGCGGAGGAACTCGGCCCGTACCACGTCCACGAGGCTCATCCAGGAGAACAGCAGCATGATGCCCAGCAGCCACCAGAAGTTCGGCTGCACGAAGCTGGCGAGGATGATCAGCAGGTAAAGCACCGGCAGACCGGACCAGATTTCCAGGAAGCGCTGTCCGGCAAGGTCTACCCAGCCGCCGTAGAACCCCTGAAGCGCGCCGGCGATCACGCCGATGATCGAGCTGAGCAGGGTCAGGGTCAGGGCGAACAGCACCGAGACGCGGAAGCCATAGATCACCCGGGCCAGCACGTCGCGCCCCTGGTCATCGGTGCCCAGCCAGTTATCCGACGAGGGCGGCGCGGGCGCCGGCACCTTGAGGTCGTAGTTGATGGTCTCGTAACTGAACGGGATGGGCGTCCAGATCATGCTGCCGCCCTTGGATTCGATCAGTTCGCGGATATAGGGCGTCTTGTAGTTGGCTTCCAGCGGGAACTCGCCGCCGAAGGTGGTTTCCGGATAGCGCTTGAGGAAGGGGAAGTACCACTGGCCGTCGTAGTTCACCGCCAGCGGCTTGTCGTTGGCGATCATCTCGGCACCCAGGCTCAGGACAAAGAGGATCAGGAACAGCCACAGCGACCACCAGCCACGCTTGTTGGCCTTGAAACGCTCGAAGCGCCGCTGGTTGATGGGGGAGAGTGCCATGCGCTCAACCCTCCCGGCTTTCGAAGTCGATACGCGGATCGACCAGGGTGTAGGTGAGATCGCCAATCAGTTTCACGACCAGCCCCAGCAAGGTGAAGATGAAGAGGGTGCCGAAGACCACGGGATAGTCGCGGTTCAGGGCCGACTCGAAGCTCAGCAGGCCCAGGCCGTCGAGGGAGAAAATCACCTCGATCAGCAGGGAGCCGGTGAAGAAGATGCCGATGAAGGCCGCTGGGAAGCCGGCGATGATCAGCAGCATCGCGTTGCGGAAGACGTGACCGTAGAGCACGCGATTTTCCGACAGGCCCTTGGCACGGGCGGTGATCACGTACTGCTTGTTGATCTCGTCGAGGAAGCTGTTCTTGGTCAGCAGGGTGAGGGTGGCGAAGTTGCCGATCACCAGGGCGGTCACCGGCAGGGCCAGGTGCCAGAAGTAGTCGAGGATTTTGCCGGTGAAGCTCAGCTCGTCGAAGTTGTTCGAGGTGAGGCCGCGCAGGGGGAACCAGTCGAAGTAGCTGCCGCCGGCAAAGAGCACGATCAGCAGGATGGCGAAGAGGAACGCGGGAATGGCGTAGCCGACGATGATGGCCGTGCTGCTCCAGACGTCGAAGGCGCTGCCGTGCCGCACGGCCTTGGTGATGCCCATGGGGATGGACACCAGGTACATGATCAGGGTGCTCCAGAGCCCGAGGGAAATCGACACTGGCAGCTTCTCGATGATCAGATCGATGACCTTGGCATCACGGAAGAAGCTCGTGCCGAAGTCCAGCTTCAGGTAGCTGGTGATCATCAGCCAGAAGCGTTCCGGGGCGGGCTTGTCGAAGCCGTACATCTTTTCGATTTCGGCCACCAGCTCCGGGTCGAGTCCCTGGGCACCACGGTAGTTGGAGCCTGCCGTGGCGACTTCCGAACCGCCGCCGGAGATGCGTCCGGTGGCGCCGCCCGCAGCGGCATCGAAGCCTTCCAGCTTGGCGATCATCTGTTCGACCGGCCCGCCGGGAGCGGCCTGGATGATGATGAAGTTGATCAGCAGGATGCCGAACAAGGTGGGAATGATCAGCAGCAGTCGACGCAGTATGTAGGCGAGCATTTACTGGACATCCGGCTCGGAAGTGGGTTGCTCGGACTGGCTAGCAGTTTCTGTGCCCGGTTTCTGCCACCAGGTCATCAGGCCGAAGTCGTAGAGCGGTGTGGTTTCCGGGCGCTGGAACTGGTTCCAGTAGGCGACGCGGTAAGTGTCGACATAGTAGTTGGGCACCACGTAATGGCCCCACAGCAGAACGCGGTCGAGGGCGCGGGCGTGCTTCACCAGGCTCTGGCGCGAGTCGGCGCGGATCAGGCCTTCCACCAGCTTGTCGACGGCCGGGTCGCGTAGACCGATGAAGTTACGGCTGCCGGCGCTATCGGCGCTGCGCGAGTGCCAGAACTCCATCTGCTCGTTGCCCGGCGAGTTGGACTGGCCCCAGGTGGCGGGAATCATGTCGAAGTCGCGCGAGCGCAGGCGGTTGATGTACTGCGACACGTCCACGCGGCGGATCTGCAGGTCGATTCCCAGCTCCGCCAGGTTGCGCTTGAACGGCAGGATTACCCGCTCCAGGTTGGCCTGGGCGGTGAGGAACTCGAACACCAGGGGCTTGCCGTCCGGGCCGACCATCTTATCGTTCTCGATCTTGTAGCCCGCCTCCATGAACAGCTGGTAAGCGCGGCGCTTCTGATCGCGGATGATGCCACTGCCATCGCTGACCGGTGGCTGGAACACCCGGGTGAAGACCTCTTCCGGCACTTGGCCCTTCAGCGGTTCGAGAATCTTCAGCTCTTCGGCATCAGGCATCTCGTGGGCGGCCATTTCGGAGTTCTCGAAGTAGCTGCTGGTGCGCTTGTAGGAGCTGAAGAAGAGCTGCTTGTTCGCCCATTCGAAGTCGAACAGCTGGGCTATGGCTTCGCGTACGCGACGATCCTGGAATACCGGCCGGCGAATGTTGAAGGCGAAGCCCTGCATGCCGGTCGGGTTGTGGTTGGGGATGGCTTCCTTGACGATCTTGCCGGCGCGCAGGGCAGGGCCTTCGTAGCCGGTGGCCCAGTCCTTGGCGGAGTACTCCAGGTTGAAGTCGAACTGCCCAGCCTTGAAGGCTTCGAGGGACACCGACATGTCGCGGTAGTAGTCCACTGTGATGGTGTCGAAGTTGTAGTAGCCGCGCGTCACCGGCAGGTCTTTCGCCCACCAGTCCTTGACCCGCTCGTAGCGAATCGAGCGTCCCGCGTCGACCTTGGCGATGCGGTAGGGGCCGCTGCCCACCGGCGGGTCCATGTTGGTCTTGCCGAAGTCGCGGCCTTCCCAGTAATGCTTGGGCAGCACCTGGATCTGGCCAAGGATCAGTGGCAGCTCACGGTTGCCCGGATGCTTGAAGTCGAAGCGCACGCGCTGCTTGTCCTCCGCCTCCACCTTGGCGACATCCGCGTAGTAGTGGCGGTACATCGGGTCGCCGTGCTCGACCAGCATGTTGAAGGTGAACACCACATCTTCGGCCGTCACCGGTTGGCCGTCGTTGAAGCGTGCCTTGGGGTTCAGGTAGAAGCGCACGTAGCTGTTGTCCGGCGCTTTCTCGATTTTCTCCGCGAGCAGGCCGTACTCGGTGAAGGGTTCATCCGGGGAATGGAAGGTCAGGCTGTCGTAGATCAGGCCCAACTGGTCGGCGGAGTTCCCTCGTGGGATGAAGGGATTGAGGCTGTCGAAGCCGCCGACGCCGGCGAGCCGCAGGATGCCGCCCTTGGGGGCATCGGGATTGACCCAGGAGAAATGCGTGAAAGTCTCCGGATACTTGGCCGGCTCGTCATACAGGGTGATGGCGTGCTTCGGCTCGGCGATGGCGAACCCGGCCAGGGATAGCAGCAGGGCGCCACAGCCTTGCAGGCAGAGGGTGCGCAGCGTTTTGCTCATCGGGCGTTCTCCGTGGGCTTCAGCCACCAGGCGCGCAGGCCCAGCGTGTAGGGCGGCGTGGTGACGAAGGCGAACCGGTTTCGGTACGCCAGGCGGTGATAGTTGATGTACCAGTTGGGGATGCCGTAGTGCTCCCACAGCAGGGTGCGGTCGAGGGCGCGCGCGGCGGCCAGTTGCTCGTCGCGGCTCTGGGCGCCGAGAAGCTTTTCGATCATTTCGTCGGCCACCGGGTTGGCGACGCCCGCGTAGTTCTTGCTGCCCTTCACACCGACCTGGCTGGAATGGAAGTAGAGGTATTGCTCCAGGCCCGGGCTCAAGGTCTGCGGCAGAGTCATGAGGATCATGTCGTAGTCGAAGTGGTCCAGGCGCTGTTTGTACTGGGCGCGGTCCACCGTGCGCAGGCCGACGTCGATGCCGATGCTGGCGAGGTTTTCGCGGTAGGGCTGGAGGATGCGTTCAAGGTTTGGATTGACCAGCAGGATTTCGAATCGCAGCGGTTGGCCACGATCGTTCACCAGCCGCTGGCCGGACAACTTCCAGCCGGCTTCGGCCAATAGACCCAGCGCGCGGCGAAGGGTTTCCCGCGGGATGCCACGACCTTCGGTGGTGGGCACCTGGAAGGGCTGGGTGAACAAGGGTTCAGGTAATTGCTTGCGATGCGGCGACAGCAGCAGCCATTCATGTCCCTCGGGCTTGCCCACGGCACTGAACTCGCTGTTCGGGTAATAGCTGGCGGCGCGCATGTAGGCGTTGTTGAACAGGGTGCGGTTGGTCCATTCGAAGTCGAACATCAGCCCCATCGCCTCGCGGACCTTGCGGTCCCCGAACATGGCGCGGCGGGTGTTCATGAACAGTGCCTGCGTCTGGGTAGGGATCTGGTGCGGAATCTCCGCGCGAATCACGTCGCCTCGGGCGATGGCCGGAAAACGATAGCCGTTGGCCCAGTTCTTCGCCTGGTGCTCGATGTAGAAGTCGAACTCGCCAGCCTTGAAGGCTTCGAAGGCGACATTGCTGTCGCGGTAGAACTCCACCTCGACCCGGTCGAAGTTGTACTTGCCACGATTGACTGGAAGCTTTTCACCCCACCAGTCCTTGACCCGTTCGAAGACCAGGCTGCGTCCCGGCCTTACCTGGGTGATGCGATAGGGGCCGCTGCCCAGTGGCGCTTCGAAGGTGGTCGCCTTGAAGTCACGCTTCTTCCAATAGTGCTGCGGCAGCACCGGCAGTTCGCCGAGACGCAGTATCAGCAGCGGGTTGCCGGCGCGCTTGAGCACAAAACGTATGCGATGGCGGTTGAGGATATCGACCCGCTTCACTTCCTGGAGGCTTGTGCGGTACTGCGGGTGGCCGTTCTTGATCAGGGTGCGGTAGGAGAAGGCGACGTCGAAAGCGGTGATCGGCTGGCCGTCGTGGAAGCGGGCTTCTTCGCGCAGATTGAAGACCACCCAGCTCCGGTCTTCGCTGAACTCGACGCTCTTGGCGATCAGGCCGTAGCTGGAAGCGGGTTCGTCGCCCGACGGATCGTACTGACCGGTACCCACCATCAACGGCTCGTTCAGCTCGGTTACGCCGTACTGCAGGAAGTTCGGGGTGGAAACCGGGCTGGTGCCCTTGAAGGTATATGGGTTGAGCGTATCGAAACTGCCGTAGGCCATGACCCGCAAGGTTCCGCCCTTGGGCGCATTGGGGTTGATCCAGTCGAAATGGTCGAAATTGGCGGGGTATTTCAGGGCGCCGAACTGCGCATAGCCGTGGCTTTCGGTAAGGCTGGCGAAGCCGGGTTGAGCCAGCAGGCCCATGAGCAGGAACGCGAGGCGACGCATCAGGCTGGGGTCCGATCCATGGATATCGTGTCGGGCATGTGGGCGTTGGCCTCGCTGGCGGGATGGCGCGGGCATCGGGCCGGCGAAATCGTGTCGGGAGTCACGCGCCGTGGCTGTCGGCGGTAACGGCTGGCAAGTACAGTAACAGCTTGTACAGGCAAGAAAAAAGGGCCAGCCTGCGGGTAGCTGGCCAGCATTCTGGCCACCATTCGGAAATTTACGCAGGGGTGCCAATCTTGGGTGAACGCAGCCATGGTCTGCAGTCATGGATCGACCGTCTCAATGAGGCCGAATTGCCCGCTCTGGCCGCGGTGGTGCAGGACCTGCACCAGATGGCCCAACAGGATAAGTCTTCCGTGCAGCAACTGGCCGATGTGCTGCTGCGCGATGCGACCCTCACCTCCAAGGTGCTGAAGGTCGCCAACAGCGTCTATTACAACCCCTCCCAGGAAGCCATTCGTACGATCTCCCGCGCCATCGTGCTGATCGGTTTCGAGAACGTGCGCCTGATCGGCCTTTCGGTCAGTCTGATCGACAGCCTGCTGGCCCGCGGCCCGAGGGAGCAACTACCCGAGATTCTCGCGCGCTCCTTCCACGCGGCCGTGCAGGCGCGCAACATCGCCGGCTACCTCCTTGCGCGCAGCCAGGAAGAGGTCTTCATCGCCGCCCTGCTGCACAACCTGGGTGAGTTGGCGTTCTGGGGTTGTGGTGGCGAGCAGGCCGACGAACTTGCCGCCGCGCTGGCGCAACCGGGGGTCGATGAGGAGCAGGCGGTGCGCGAGGTGCTGGGCACCAGTTTTCGTCAGTTGACCCTGGGACTGGTCCGCAGCTGGAACCTGGGGGAACTGGCGAGCCTGGCTCATACCGGCTCCGCGCAGGGTGATCCGGCGGTGAAAGCGGTGAGCCTGGGAGTTCGCATCAGCGAAGCGGCCTTGCAGGGTTGGGACTCACCTGCCATGACGCAGCTTGTGGAACAACTGGCGGGGCTGGTTGGGCTGAGTCGCGAGGAGGCCATGCAGCAGGTGCTGGCCAGTGCCGACGAAGCGGTCAAGGTGGCTACCACTTTTGGTGCCAGCAAGCTTTGTCACCTGATACCCCATACCGACCCGGATCAGATCCGACTGCAGCGTGAGCAGCGGCAGGCGCGCCTGTTGCAACCGGATCTGCTGGTCATGCAGCAGGCCTTGCAGGAGCTGGGCATGCTGGTGTCGCGCAAGGCGGACATCAATCTAGTGCTGGATACCTTGCTCCAGGGATTGCACCAGGGTGCCGGACTGGAGCGGGTGATGGTGGCGGTGCTGACTGACCAGCGCAGTCGCTTCACCGTGCGCCGGGCGGTGGGCGAGGGCAGTGAGCGCTGGCTCGAAGGCTTTGCCCTGCCCGCCAGCCAGCCGGAGCAAGCCAATCTGTTCAGCTACGTCCTGCGGGCCCGCGAAACCCTCTGGATGGGCGTGCCGGCGAGTTACAGCCTGAATGACCTGGTGACGCGATCGATGCGCGAATGGCTGGGGCAGGGGATGTTCTTCGTCGCGCCGCTGTTGGCGGGCAAGCGCGAGATCGGCGTGATCTATGCCGACTGCCGCCTTTCGGGGCGGGCGCTACGGCACGAGCAGTTCGTGGCGTTCCAGCACTTCGCCCAGGCGGCAGGGCGATGCCTGGAGGCGATGGCGCAGAAGAATCAGGGCAGGTAGACCGTCAGGGTCTGGCCGGGCTTCAGGGAGCGATCACTGCGAGGGTTCCAGCGCTGAAGGTGTTTCATTTCAACGTTGAATCGCTTGGCGATCAGATACAGGGAGTCGCCCTGCTTGACCTTGTAGTAGGTCACCGACTCGCGCCCGTTGCCCTTCGACTTGCCCTTGCTGGCACTGGCGACCTGGGTGGCGCCGCCTTCCAGTTTCAGCACCTGGCCGGCCTTGAGGTGGTTACCCCTGAGGCGGTTCCAGCGCTTGATGTCCTGTACCGTTACTTTGTACTGGCGGGCAATGGTCGAGAGGTTGTCTCCACGCTTGACCTTGTGGCTGCGAGCCTGGGCAGGAGCTGCCGGCGCGCTGGCAACATTCTGGAATAGCGGTTGGTCAGGTTTCAGGCCCGGCTCGACCGGGATGCTCAATTGCTGGCCTACCCGCAGGCTGTTGCCGGACAGTCCGTTGATCTCTTTCAGCGTCTTGACCGTAACGTGGTAGCGGTTGGCGATGCCATGCAGGCTATCACCATTGCGCACGCGGTACTGCTGCCAGTCCACCAGCTCCTGGGGCTTCATCAGCGCGAGGTTGGCAGTCAGCAGTTCAGCCTTGTCGGTGGGGACCAGCAGGTGCTGCGGGCCGTCCATGGTGATGCGTTTCTTGAAGGCCGGATTGAGCTGGTACATCTCATCGGCGTCCATGTCGGCCATCGCGGCCACGCGGGAAAGGTCCAGGCGCTCTTGCTTGACCTCCACCACTTCGAAGTAGGGCTCGTTGGCAATGGGGCTCAGGTTCACGCCATAGGCTTCCGGCGCCATCACCAGCTGCGACAGGGCCAGCAACTTAGGTACGTAGTCCTGGGTTTCCTGAGGAAGCGGCAGGTTCCAGTAGTCGGTCGGCAGGCCGAGCTTCTGGTTGCGCTCGATGGCGCGGCTGACTGTGCCTTCGCCGGCGTTGTAGGCCGCGAGGGCCAGCAGCCAGTCGCCGTTGAACATTTCATGCAGGCGCTCGAGGTAGTTCAACGCGGCGTTGGTGGAGGCGGTAATGTCCCGCCGACCGTCGTACCAGTTGGTCTGGCGCAGATTGAAGTGGCGACCGGTCGAGGGAATGAACTGCCAGATACCTACGGCATGGCTGCGTGAATAGGCAAACGGGTTATAGGCGCTCTCCACCACCGGCAGCAGGGCCAGCTCAAGCGGCATGTTGCGCTCTTCCAGGCGCTCTACCACGTAGTGGATATAGAGGCTTCCGCGGTCGCTGGCGGTTTCCAGGAAGGAAGGCTTGCTCACATACCAGAGTCGCTGGCGTTCGATGCGCGGGTTGACGCCGATCTCGTCCTGAAGCTTGAAGCCGTCACGCATGCGTTCCCAGATATCCTGGGGTTCGCGCTCGGTTTGTGTTTCTTCCAGCCACTGAGCCTGTTGCTGCATGGCCAGTGCGCGGTCGGTTTCACGGCCCTGGTCATCGTCCTTCTGAGCAGTGCCGGCGCAGCCTGCGAGGGTGGCGGCGAACACCACCACAAGCGCGCGCGCGGCTCGTGCCAATGCATCCAGGTCGAAGGTTTTGATCGGCGAAGACAACATTGGCTGTGGGGTTTTTCCGGCAAAAAAGTTCGGCGATTCTAGAAATCGACCTATGGTTGGTCAAGTTTTCACCAGTTCGCCGCACTCTGACCGAGTGTTCAGAATTGGTCTTTCCAGGATCGGAGGGTCGCGAAGACCTCGGCTGGCGTAGGGTTATCCCGGCCAGCCCGCTCGTCGGCCATTTGTTTAACGGATGTTTCAGTCACCCGCAGGAAGGGGTTGGTCGCCAGTTCGAGGGCGATGGTCGATGGCAAGCTGATGCCCCCTTGCTCGCGCAACCGGGTAACCTCGTCGAAGCGTTTGGAGGTGGCGTGGTTGCTGGGCTCCACGGCCTTGGCGAAACGCAGGTTGCTGAGCGTGTATTCGTGGGTGCAGAAGACCTGGGTGGCGGCCGGCAGCGCTGCCAGGCGGCTCAGCGAGTGATGCATCTGTTCCGCGGTTCCTTCGAACAACCGACCGCAGCCGGCCGCGAAAAGCGTGTCGCCGCAGAACAGCAGAGGCCGTCCAGTGTCCTCATGGTAATAGGCGATATGCCCCAGGGTATGGCCGGGCACCTCGATCACCCGGAACGCCAGGCCTAGCACCTGGACGGTGTCGCCGTCGCCTAGCGCCACGTCTCGCGCGGGGATTTTTTCCTGCGCCGGGCCTAGTACGCGGGCGCCAGTCGCTTCTTTCAGGCGCGCCACGCCGCCGATGTGGTCATGGTGATGGTGGGTGACCAGGATGTCGGTCAGCTTCCAGCCGGGATGAGACTCGAGCCAGGTCAGTACCGGCGCGGCATCACCGGGGTCGACCACGGCGCAGCAACGGCTTGCGTCGTCCTGCAGCAGCCACAGGTAGTTGTCGGAAAAGGCGGGTAGGGCATCGATCTGGATCATGAAGGGAGTCGCCAAGCAGAGAGCAATGGAGCATCTTAGGGCTCTCACGCAGGAGATTGCCATGACCGAAAAAGCATTCGCCCAAGCCGATGCCGACTGGCTGGAGCTGATCTCCGGGGCCCGTTCCTGGTTCTGCGGCCCGTTGGGCGGCCTGATGCTGTTTGAAGAGCAGCGCCTGCTGGAGGACGAACTGGCGCGTTATTTCGGCGGTTACCTGGTGCACTACGGACCGCGTGCGGAATTGCCGCCCGGCGCCAAGCAGATCCAGCGCAGCGTGCATCTCGGGGCGCCACTACCGGGCGTGGAGATCGCCTGCGAGGAGTCGGCCTGGCCGCTCAGCGAACATGCCGCCGATGTGGTGGTGCTGCAACACGGCCTCGACTTCTGTCTTTCCCCCCATAGCCTGTTGCGCGAAGCCGCGCGCAGCGTTCGCCCCGGCGGCCATCTGATCATCGTTGGGGTCAACCCGTGGAGTGCCTGGGGCGTGCGCCATTACTTCGCGCGCGACGCCCTGCGCCGTGCGCGCTGTATCTCTCCGACACGGGTCAGCGACTGGTTGAACCTGCTGGGCTTCGCGCTGGAGAAACGCCGCTTCGGGTGCTATCGTCCGCCGCTTGCTTCGGCCGCGTGGCAAACACGCCTGGCACGGCTGGAGCGCTGGGGCGCCGCCGGACAAGGGTTCGGTGCAGGCTTCTATCTATTGGTGGCGCGCAAGCTGGTAATTGGCTTGCGCCCACTGCGTCAGGCCCGGCGAGAGCCCATAGGCAAGCTGGTTCCCATGCCGGTAGCCAAGGTCAGCCGGTGCGATTCGAAACATGAGGCTTAAGTGAGCGATCTGGTCGAGATCTATACCGACGGCGCCTGCAAGGGCAACCCCGGCCCTGGCGGCTGGGGCGCCTTGTTGGTCTACAAGGGTGCCGAGCGCGAGCTCTGGGGCGGTGAGCGCGATACCACCAACAACCGCATGGAACTGATGGCCGCCATCATGGGGCTGGTCGCCCTGAAGCGTTCCTGCGAGGTGAAGATCATCACCGACTCCCAGTATGTGATGCAGGGCATTACCGAATGGATGCCGAACTGGAAGAAGCGCGGCTGGAAGACCGCCGCCAAGCAGCCGGTGAAGAATGCCGACCTTTGGCAGGCCCTGGACGAACAGGTCAATCGCCATACCGTACGCTGGCAGTGGGTACGTGGTCATACCGGCCACGCTGGCAATGAACGCGCTGACCAGTTGGCGAATCGGGGTGTCAGCGAGCTGGGTGTCCGCTAGGGCGGGTCCGTTGCGGCAATAGCTTCCACCTTAACGGCGCCAGAATGTAAACGGCGCAGCCGGCCTACTCGCCTGATTTCTGGCGGGCGCCTAATGCGTGCTGCATTCTTTTCAAGAAGATGTCCTCAGCTTGCGTGCGGACTTGATGAGCACTCCACATCAATACAATCAATACCTCGCAAACGCTCGTTTCAGGCATGAGTTTTCGCAGAAGTCCACGTTCCTCATACTCTCTGCATAAGTGTTCAGGGAGTGAGCTCACCCCCAAGCCTGCCAAAACCAATCGCAAGACCTCACCTGTATTAGCGGAAGATGCCGATATGTTATGGCGTATGTAATTGCTGCCATAGTGCTCTGACAGCTTTGACAAGGTGCCCCCTAATGACTCGCCCGAAAAGCTTACAAGTTTAGATGACTTGATTTTTTCAGGCGTTACATTGTTGTCATTGAAGAGGGGGTGCAAGTTGCTGCAGTAGAAGAAAGTTCGTTCTCGGCTGAGTATAAGCTGGTTTATATCAATATCGCCGGGCTGGCTAATGCCAATGCCGAAAGTCGAGTCGTTTCGGTGCAGGGCGCTTATTACTTCCTGGGTCGACGCCACTTCAATGCTAAAAGTGATTCCCGGGTGGTCTTGGTGTATACCACGCAAGACATCATCGTACTCCGGGCAGCTCACTCCACTGACGGTTAACAGGCGAATGCAGCCTTTAACATTGCTGCGAGTCTTGTCGACTATAGAGTCGATCTCTCGGATGCTTTGTCGAGCCGTTAGTGAAACTCGAAACAGAGACGATCCGATATCAGTCAATTCGAATCGATGACTGTCTCTGTCAATCAGTGTGCATCCGAGTTGCTCTTCCAGGCGTTTGATGGCTTGGCTGACGGCGGGTTGGGAGAGATGAAGCCTTTCTGCGCCTCTGCTGATACTTTTTTCGGTCGCAACGACGCAGAACGTTTTCAGAAGATTCCAGTCCATGCGCTCGCTGACGGATCGAGGCTCTCCAGAGTTTGATGTGGAAGTTTGTCTGAAGCCCACGTGCTAGACCCTCCATTGGCTTGGCGAATAGATAATATAATAAAATGTGAATATGCGCTATCGGCGGGATTCAATAGTGTTCCTCTAACTATCACAAAAAGAGGGTGCCAATATGAGTCTGCCTGAAAGTTTCACGCCGCAGGAATGGTCAGTTCGCTGCGATCTCGCCGCGCTATTCCGCCTTCTAGCCTATTATCGAATGACGGATCTCGTTGATTCCCACGCTTCCGCATGCATTCCTGGGGAGTCGGGGTGCTTCCTGATAAATAAATATGGCGTGCCGTTCGAGAAAATGAGCGCAAGCGACCTTGTGAAAGTTGACCTTGATGGCGTCCCTCTAAATCAAGGAGAAATAGATGGGCCAATGAATATTGCGGGGGCTGTGATCCATTCTTCTATTCATCGCGCTCGGCCGGATATGAAGTGCGTGATTCACACTCACACTGCCGCAGGGATTGCCGTCTCGACACTCGAGGAAGGGCTTCCGCCATTGTCCCAGCATGCAATGAAGTTTTACGAAAAGCTGAAGTATCATACCTATGGGTCTTTTATTGATACCAAGCTAGAAGAAGAAGCAATGGTTCAAAGCCTTGGTGATGCCAATGCGATGCTGCTGCACAATCATGGGATCATTGTCGGTGGGCGTACTATTGGTGAGGCATTTCACAGTGTCTATATGCTGGAGCGCGCCTGCCAGATTCATTTGCAAATTAGAAGCGCTGAGCAGAGTGTCGTTATCCCTGATCCTGAGATGTGCAGGAAGACCTGTGAAACATTTGCGGCAGATTTTGAGTGCGGAATCGTTGAGTTGGCTTGGCAGGGGGCGCTCAAGATAATTTCATCACAGAAAGATTCGTACTGCCGCTGAACTAAATACTTAATTAAAAAGGCTTGCTGCGCAAAACTAAAGTTGTCGCGGCAACCTGAGTGCACGCCTTGTGGATGGTAATAAAAACATGAAAAAGCAAGCCCTTGCAGTTGGATTTGGATATTTAGTATTTTTTGGTGGGTGGGTTGGAGTTGCCGTTTCTGAAGAGCGGACGCCCCTGAGAATAGGTATGGAGATTACCTATCCGCCGTTCGAGTCCTATGACGAGAATAACAATATCGTGGGTTCTGATCCTGAGCTTGCAAGGTCGATGGCCAGGGCTTTAGGTCGATCTGTCGAGTTCGTTGATACAAAATTCCTGAACTTGATAAATGGGCTCAATTCGAACAAATACGACGCAATTATTTCTGGGATGTATATAACTGAAGAAAGAAAGCTTCGTGCCATGGTCATTCCTTATGCCATGACAGGGTCGGCAATTCTGGTGGTGCGGGGTAACGATTTCCAGCCTCAGAGGCCGGAAGAGTTATGCGGTAAGAAAGTTGGTTTGGAGCAGGGGAATTCCTGGCTGCCTAAGCTGCAAAAGCTTTCTCAGAGCTATTGCCTTCCTAACCACAAGCCTGCCGTCACGCTTAGTGAGTACCCCTCTGCCCCAGAGGCAACTCAAGCATTGCTGTCTGGCAATGTGGAAGCTCAAGTAGAAATAGCGGGTGCCGCTAATATGATTTCTGAGCGGACGAGAGGGCGGGTGGTAGTAAGTTCAAAGGAGTTGATCTCTCCAGAGGTGCTGGGGATTTTTGTAAAAAAAGGGAACGATTCGACCTACGCGGATATATCCAAGGCATTGGCATCAAGCAGGGCGAGCGGCGAGTATCATGAGATTCTAAAGAAATATGGCCTTGAACCAATTTCAGAATAATAAATACATTGCGCTCTACTGATATTGGCGAGCGCTAGTGAGAGGCAGATATGTCGTTCGATTGGAGTTATTTCGCATCCCTGTTTACCCTTGAGATGTTCTGGGTGGCTTGCCTGCAGGTCATAAAGCTCAGTGCTGCAGCCTGGGTTTTGGGTGGGCTGCTAGGTTTCTTGCTAGCCATGGCGAAGCTGTCCAGTTCACAGCTACTTAGAGGTCCTGCATCAGTCTACATCTGGTTCTTTCGGAGTGTTCCGTTACTGGTGCTGATCGTGTTCGTCTACAACCTCCCGCAGTTGTTCCCGGCTTCCGGAAGTTTGCTTTCTAATCCTTTTTGGGCAGCCCTTATCGCGCTCGTCATAACGGAAGCAGCCTATATGGCTGAGATCCATAGAGGAGGATTGATTTCCGTCGCCAAGGGGCAACGAGAGGCTGGAAAAGCATTGGCGATCGGCACAGTGGGAGCCCAATGGCTCATTGTAATTCCACAGGCCATTCGCATCTCGCTTCCAACGCTGATCAACGAGTACGTCACGATCGTCAAGTTGACATCCCTTGCCTCAGTCATCTCCCTCACGGAGATTCTCACGGTTGGGCAGCGCCTGTATGCACAGAACTTCCTGGTTATGGAAACGCTCGCTGCCGTCGGCGTCTATTACGTCTTGATCGTAACGGTTTTTGGTTTTTTCCTGGAGCGATTTGAGTTGTCTCTGGATTTGAATCGGCGTAAACCCCAGACTCTGGACGCAAATCAGACTCACGCATTGAGGAGTCAGGTAGCCGGATATAAAAAGCGCCATCAGCCATGCTCCACCGGTAGTGAGTCTGTTTTACAGTTGCTTGGAATTCATAAGAGCTATGGTAATCATGAGGTTCTTAAAGGTGTCGATCTGGATATCAAGAGGGGCGAGGTCGTTTCTATAATCGGCCCGTCGGGGTCAGGGAAAACTTCCCTTATCAGAACGATCAATGGGCTAGAGGATATCAATCTGGGAAATATTAAGCTTTTTGGTCAAGACTTCATTAAAAACGGCACTGTGGCGGAGAGAAAGTCGCGAACCTTCCGGCAGCGTGTAAAGCGCATCGGTATGGTGTTTCAAGGGTTCAACCTGTTTCCTCATCGAACTCTTGTTGAAAATATTACGCTTGCTCCCCGGTACCACGGTGGTTGCAAAAGTGAAAGTCGGCTAAATGCCTATGCACTTCTGGATCGAGTTGGACTCCTGGCGCATTCATGCAAATACCCACATCAGTTATCAGGCGGTCAGCAGCAGCGAGTTGCGATTGCCCGCGCACTCGCTATGTCGCCGGACATCATGTTATTTGATGAGCCTACCTCCGCGTTGGACCCTGAGCTGGTTGGCGAAGTCTTGGAGGTGATCAAGGGGTTGGCGGACGAGGGAATGACGTTGATCATTGTGACCCATGAAATGGAGTTCGCAATGTCCATTTCGGATCGGGTTGTGTTTATGGAGAATGGAGTTGTTCAGCTTGATGCGTCGCCCAAGGAAATTCGTGTGGCGGCTTCTGCTGAAAGAGTCAGGCGGTTCGTTGGATTGCCCGAGCCGGATCTGGAAAAAGCTGCTGAATATTAAGTGGCTATGCAATGAGTGGGTGATTGTTGCAAGAATAAATGCGGGTTCTCCCGCATTTATTTTTTAAGCGACTGATTAGCAAACAATCCCTCTGATCACCGGTCGTTGCGATGGTTTTCACCGGGCGTGTTAAGATTCGCCGCGCGTTTTCAGGGGAAAAGCAATGACGGTTCACAACAGCGCTGCTGACAGAAGGATAGTACTGGACACCGAAACCACCGGTATGCCAGTCACCGATGGCCACCGCGTCATCGAGATCGGTTGCGTCGAGATGGAAGGCCGGCGTCTTACCGGGCGCCATTTCCACGTATACCTGCAACCCGACCGTGAGGTGGATGAAGGCGCCATCGCGGTCCACGGCATCACCAACGAGTTCCTGGTGGGCAAGCCGCGCTTCAAGGATGTCGCCGACGAGTTCTTCGAGTTCATCAAGGGCGCCGAGCTGATCATCCACAACGCGGCTTTCGACATCGGCTTCCTCAATAACGAGTTCGCCCTGCTGGGGCAGTCGGATCGCAGCGATATCAGCGAGTACTGCACGGTACTCGACACCCTGATGATGGCCCGCGAGCGCCACCCGGGGCAGCGCAACAGCCTGGATGCCCTGTGCAAGCGCTACGATGTCGACAACTCCAACCGCGAATTGCACGGCGCGCTGCTCGACGCCGAGATTCTTGCCGACGTCTACCTGGCGATGACCGGTGGCCAGACCAACCTGTCCCTTGCCGGCGAAGGTGGCGATGGCAGCGGTGGTCGGGCCCAGGCTACGCCGATCCGCCGACTCCCGGCCGATCGCGAACCCTGCCGGGTAATCCGCGCCAGTGAGGACGAGCTGGCCGCACACGCTTCGCGCCTGGCCGCCATTGAGAAATCTGCCGGAGCGCCTGCCCTGTGGGTGCAGATGGACGCCCCGCCAGCTTCCTGATTGCGACCTTTACGTACAGCCAGTGGAAACGGGGGTACCGCCCCCGTGATCGAGCTTCTACCCTGAGGGCATAGGCGGGCAGGCCCGCCCCTCAGGGAGCCACAATGTATAAAGAGCTCAAGTTCCCCGTTCTCATCGTCCATCGCGACATCAAGGCCGATACGGTAGCCGGCGACCGGGTCCGCGCCATTGCCCGCGAGTTGGAGCAGGAAGGATTCACCATCCTCTCTACCGCAAGTTCCGCCGAAGGCCGCATCGTCGCCTCTACCCACCACGGACTCGCCTGCATACTGGTCGCCGCTGAAGGGGCCGGAGAAAACCAGCGCTTGCTGCAAGACATGGTGGAACTGATCCGCGTTGCCCGGGTTCGTGCACCGCAGTTGCCGATCTTTGCCCTGGGCGAACAGGTGACCATCGAGAACGCACCCGCCGAGGCGATGCTCGACCTCAATCAGTTGCGCGGCCTGCTGTACCTCTACGAAGACACCGTGCCTTTCCTCGCCCGCCAGGTAGCCCGAGCCGCGCGCAACTACCTGGAAGGATTGCTGCCGCCATTCTTCCGTGCGTTGGTGGAGCACACCGCGCAATCCAACTATTCCTGGCACACGCCCGGCCACGGCGGTGGCGTGGCTTACCGCAAGAGCCCAGTGGGACAGGCATTTCACCAGTTTTTCGGAGAGAACACGCTGCGCTCGGATCTCTCGGTATCGGTACCGGAACTGGGCTCGTTGCTGGACCACACCGGCCCGCTGGCCGAAGCGGAGGCCAGGGCCGCCCAGAATTTCGGTGCGGATCACACCTTCTTCGTGATCAACGGCACCTCGACGGCGAACAAGATCGTCTGGCATTCGATGGTCGGTCGCGACGACCTGGTGCTGGTGGATCGCAACTGCCACAAGTCGATCGTCCACTCCATCATCATGACCGGCGCCATCCCGCTGTATCTCACGCCGGAGCGCAACGAACTGGGGATCATCGGGCCGATCCCGCTCGGCGAGTTCAGTCGCGAGTCGATCAAGGCCAAGATCGCCGCCAGCCCGCTCGCCAAGGGGCGCGAGCCGAAGGTCAAGCTGGCGGTGGTGACCAACTCCACGTACGACGGACTCTGTTACAACGCGGAGATGATCAAGCAGGCCCTCGGTGACTCCGTGGAAGTCCTGCACTTCGATGAAGCCTGGTATGCCTACGCCGCGTTCCACGAGTTCTACGCCGGCCGCTATGGCATGTGCACCCGGCGCGAAGAAAACTCGCCGCTGGTATTCACTACTCACTCCACCCACAAGCTGCTGGCGGCATTCAGCCAGGCGTCGATGATCCACGTGCAGGATGGCGGCGCTCGCCGTCTCGACCGGCACCGCTTCAACGAAGCGTTCATGATGCATATCTCCACCTCGCCCCAGTACGGCATCATCGCTTCGCTCGATGTGGCCTCGGCGATGATGGAAGGGCCTGCCGGACATTCGCTGATCCAGGAAACCTTCGACGAAGCGCTGCGTTTCCGCCGGGCCCTGGCCAATGTGTGGCAGACCCTGGCGGCGAACGACTGGTGGTTCGATATCTGGGAGCCGCCCCTGGTGGAAGGGACCGACGTCGTTAGCACCACCGACTGGTTGCTGCGCCCGGATGCGGACTGGCACGGTTTCGGCGATGTGGCCGACGATTACGTGCTGCTCGATCCGATCAAGGTCACCCTCGTCACGCCGGGGCTGACTGCGGACGGCAAACTGGGAGAGCAGGGTATTCCTGCGGCGGTGGTCAGCAAGTTTCTCTGGGAGAGGGGGCTGGTGGTCGAGAAGACCGGCCTCTATTCATTCCTGGTGCTCTTCTCCATGGGCATCACCAAGGGCAAGTGGAGCACGCTGCTCACCGAACTGCTGGAATTCAAGCGCGGCTATGACGCCAATCAGCCGCTGGCCGACGCGTTGCCCTCCATCGCCTCTGGCCATGGGGCGCGCTATACCGGCATGGGCCTGCGCGATCTTTGCGACGCGCTGCACGCCTGCTATCGCAACAGCGCCACGCCGAAGGCGCTGCGACGCATGTACACCAAACTGCCGGAACTGGCGATGAAGCCGGCTGATGCCTACGACAAGCTGGTGCGCGGCGACGTGGAGCCGGTGCCCCTGGACAAGCTGCAAGGGCGCATCGCCGCCGTGATGCTGGTGCCCTATCCGCCGGGTATTCCGTTGATCATGCCGGGTGAGCGCTTCACCGCGGAAACCCGCGCAATCATCGACTACCTGGAGTTCGCCCGGACCTTCGACATCAGCTTCCCGGGCTTCGATATCGACGTCCATGGGCTCAACTGTCAGGAAAGTCCTACAGGTCGCTGCTATACAGTGGACTGCATAAAGGAATAAATCGGCTTGCGGGGGAGCGCGATGGCGACTGAGCAAGGGGCGAAGCCTCGCGGAAAAATGGGGTTCTGGACCTGCACCGCATTGGTGGTGGGTAACATGATCGGCTCGGGCGTGTTCCTGCTGCCCTCGAGCCTGGCCGCCTACGGTGGCCTCAGTCTGTTTGGCTGGCTGATTTCCAGTACCGGAGCGGTGATCCTGGCACTGACCTTCGCCCGCCTGGCGAGGCTCAACCCCTCGGCCGGTGGGCCTTACGCCTACACGCGCGATGGCTTTGGCAGCTTTGCCGGTTACCTCTGCGCCTGGACGTACTGGAAGGCAGCCTGGATTGGCAATGCGGCCATCGCCGTGACTCTGGTGGGGTATCTGCAGGTGTTCATCCCGGCACTGCGCGATCCGGTCCTGATGGTGACCACCGCGATTGGTGCGATCTGGCTCTGCACCCTGGTCAACCTGCGCGGCATTGGTGCTTTCGGCCTGGCGCAGAACGTCCTCACCGCGCTCAAGCTCATCCCGCTGGTCCTGGTGGGGATACTCGGCTGGTTTTCCTTCCATCCCGAATACCTGCGAATTCCCGAGGTCAGCGAGCTGCCGCCAGGCGTTGGCGGATACGCCAATGCCATCGCCACCACGGCGGCACTGACGCTCTGGTCATTCATCGGATTGGAGTCGGCGACCGTGCCGGCGGACGATGTCGACAACCCCAAACGCACCATTCCCCGTGCCACGGTATTCGGCACCCTGGTGGCGGCCGGGGTCTACATCCTCTCCATCACCGCTGTACAGGGGGTGCTGCCGCCGGAAGTGCTGATGCGTTCCACGGCACCTTTCGCCGATGCCGCGCGGGTACTGATGGGGGAATGGGGTTATCACCTGGTGGCTGGCGGCGCGGTGATCGCCTGCCTGGGCGCATTGAATGGCTGGGTCTTGCTGCAGGGCCAGATTCCCATGGCCACCGCGCGCGATGGCCTGTTACCTGAATCCCTGGCGCAGACCAACAAGTACGGCGTGCCCGCCCACGGCCTGTTGGTTTCCGGTGTGCTGGTCACCGCACTGGTGCTGGTGGATGGCCAGGGCGACCTGGTGGACGTCTTCAACGTCATCATCCTGCTCGGCACCATGACGGGCGTCGTGCCGTACGCCTTCTGCACTGCCGCACTGCTGCAGCAACTGGCGGTGAAGCCCGGCGATTTCTCCGAGCGCGAGCGTAACCGGCTGGTGGCGATCGGCGTGCTGGGCTTCATCTACTCCATCTGGGCACTCTATGGCACCGGCCAACAGGCCATCTTCTGGGGCTTCCTCGTGCTGATGGCCGGAATTCCCCTCTACACCTGGCGCCAGTGGCGCAATCGGGTTCAGGCAGACGCGGCCGTCAGAGCCAATGGCTGACGGCCCACCAGCCAAGTGTTCCCATCACGAGGGTGTAGGGCAGGGCCATCCAGACCATGCGGCCGTAGGACAAACGCACCAGCGGCGCAACGGATGAGGTGAGCAGGAAAAGGAAGGCCGCCTGTCCGTTGGGCGTGGCGACGCTGGGCAGGTTGGTGCCGGTGTTGATGGCCACCGCCAGGGTGTCGAAATGCTCGCGGGTCATGTTTCCCGCTTCCAGCGCGTTCTTCACTTCAGTGATGTAGATCGTGGCGACGAAGACGTTATCGCTGATGGCCGAGAGCAGCCCATTGGCGATGAACAGCATGCCCGGCTGCTGATCCACCGGCAGCTCCAGTACCGCGTGGATGATCGGGGTGAACAGGTGTTGCTGCTGGATGACCGCCACCACCGCGAAGAACGCGACCAGCAGGGCGGTAAAGGGCAGGGCGTCCTGGAATGCGCGGCCGATCTGGTGCTCGTCGGTGATGCCGCTGAAGCTGGTAATCAGCACGATCACCAGCAGGCCAATCAAACCCACTTCTGCCACATGCAGCGCCAGGCAGAGAATCAGGATCAGTGCCGCCGCGCCCTGGACGATCAGCGCCAGACGCTGGTTCTGGGTGCGCCGGGCGCTTTCTTCATGGGCGTAATCGGCCAGCACGTTCCGCACATTGTCCGGCAATTGGGCGCCGTAGCCGAACCAGCGCAGTTTCTCCAATAACACGCAGGTCGACAGCCCTGCTGCCAGTACCGGCATCGACACTGGCGCCACGCGCAGGAAGAAGTCCTTGAAGTGCCAACCGGCTTCGTGGCCGATCAGCAGGTTCTGCGGCTCACCCACCAGGGTGCAGACACCACCCAACGCGGTGCCCACTGCGGCGTGCATCAGCAAGCTGCGGAGGAAGGCGCGGAAGGTTTCCAGGTCCTCGCGGCTGGAACTGGCGACTTCGTGGTCGGAGTCGAGGCTGTGTTCATCGCCAGTGCCGCGGCCGGAGGCCACGCGGTGATAAACGCCATAGAAGCCGAGCGCAACGCTGATGATCACCGCAGTCACCGTCAGCGCGTCGAGGAAGGCCGAGAGGAAAGCCGCCAGCAGACAGAACATCAGGGCCAGCAGGGTCTTGCTGCGCACACCGAGCAGCAGGCGCGAGAACAGCAGGAGCAGCAGGTCCTTCATGAAATAGATGCCCGCCACCATGAACATGAGCAGCAGGATCACCGGGAAGTTGTGCTGGAGCTCCAGGTAGATCGCGTCGGGGGTCGCCAGGCCGAGCAGTATCGCCTCCAGCACCAGGAGTCCGCCCGGCAGGAGCGGATAGCACTTGAGCGCCATGCCCAAGGCGAAGATGAACTCGCCCACCAGCAACCACGAGCACACCACCGGACCGAGGAGCCAGAGCACCACGGGGTTCAGCACGAGGAACCCGAGGATCGTCAGTTTGTACCACTGCGGTGAATTGCCGAGGAAGTTGCGGCCGAGTGCGGCAGCGGGTGAGGCGGGCATCGAGGTGATCCTTGAAGGTATGGACATGATTGGGCGCGGGAAAATGGCAGCCCGGCCTCTGTAGATCAAGCATTCAAGCCGGCTTTTCCATGTGCGCTGGCAATTGCGCGGCGTGGCCTGCGTCACAGTGGTCAGCATCGACTTTTACTTCGTGCTTGTTATAGTTGCCGGGCTTCCTGAATGACACTATTTCTGTGGCGCACGCCGAGGATTGACCCGTGCCTGATTACAAAGCCTTCCGCGTAGAGTTGGCAGACAAGATCGCCCATGTGCAGATCAACCGTCCGGAAAAGATCAACGCGATGAACGCCGATTTCTGGAAAGAGATCGTCGATATCTTCCGTGAGATCGAGGACAACGATGAAATTCGGGTTGTGGTGCTTTCCGGCGCGGGCAAGCATTTCTCCTCCGGCATCGACCTGATGATGCTGGCCTCGGTCGGCGCTCAGTTGGGCCCGGATGCCGGTCGCAACGCGCGCACCCTGCGCCGCAAGATTCTCCAACTGCAAGCCTCCTTCAACGCGGTCGACAACTGCAGCAAACCGGTGATCGCGGCCATCCAGGGCTATTGCCTGGGCGGCGCCATCGACCTCATCTCGGCGTGTGACATGCGCTACTCGACCGCTGATGCGCAGTTCTCCATCAAGGAAATCGACATCGGCATGGCGGCTGACGTCGGTACCCTGCAGCGCCTGCCGCGCATTATCGGCGACGGCATGATGCGCGAACTGGCCTACACCGGCCGCACCATCGACGGTGAAGAAGCGCTGCGCCTCGGGCTGGTCAACCGCACCTACGCTGACCAAGATGCCCTGCTCAATGGCGTGTTCGGCATCGCCCATCAGATCGCCGCCAAATCCCCCATCGCTGTGCGCGGCACCAAGGAAATGATCCGCTATATGCGCGATCACCGGGTCGACGACGGCCTCGAGTACGTCGCCACCTGGAACGCGGCGATGCTGCAATCGGCCGATCTTCGCGTCGCCATGGCAGCCCACATGAGCAAGCAGAAGCCAGAGTTCGCTGACTGATGCGATTCCGCACACTCGCGCGGGAGGCGCATTAAGGCATGGTCACTGGAGTCACTTCGCTGGGGCTGGTGCGCGACGAACTGTTCGCCACCATGGAGCAGGCGGAACAGAGTCTTGAACACTTCATTGCCGAGCGTCAGAACGGCAGCCTCCTGCAGCAGGCGGTGGAGGCCATGCATCAGGTACGTGGAACGCTCAACCTGATCGAGCTGACTGGCGCCGAACTGCTGGCTCAGGAGCTGCTGGACCAGGCCACCGACATTCCCACGGGAGCGGGCGAGGAGCGCGACGTGCAGTTGGCAGCGCTGAGCAATGCGCTGCACGTCCTGCGTCGCTATCTGGAAAATCTCGACCTGCATCGCCAGGAAATGCCGGAGCTGTTGCTACCCGCCATCAACGACCTGAGACAGGCCGGTGGGCAGCCGCCGCTGCCGGAGAGTTATTTCTTCAGCGTCCGCCTGGATCAGGCGCGACGCATCGCGGTGGAAGTCCGCTTGCCGGAAGGCACCGATCCCGATGCCCTGGCCCGGCGTTTCCGGCAGGCGTACCAGCAGGGATTGCTCGGCTTCCTGCGCGGGCACAACGTGCCAAACGCCCTGCGCACCATGGAGCGCGCCCTCGGCGGCCTCGAGCGCCTGTATGGCGACCAGCCGCGTGGCCGTCTCTGCTGGATCGGCGCGGCGGCAATCGAGTCGCAGCGGGACGGCCAATTGCTGGCTCGAAAGTCGCGTAAACAGCTGTTCTCGCGTGTGGACCGTGAGCTCAAGTCGCTGCTGGTCAACGCCGCCTACGAGGCGCCGCGCAACCTGCAGAAGGAACTTCTTTACCTGGTCGCTCTGGCTGACAGCCAGGCCCCCCGTTCCCAGGAGCTGCGCGAAGTCTTCGGCATGACCGCGCTGCCCTTCACCGACCAGCTCCTGGAGCAGGAATACCAGCGCCTGTCCGGCCCCGGCCAGGCGGTGATGCGTTCGCTGTCCTCGGCGATCTTCGAGGAGCTGAACAGCGTCAAGGACATGATCGACCTGATCGAACGCGGCACGGCGCCGGGAGAGTCCTTCGGAAACCTGCACCTCCTGCTCGGCAAGCTGGCCAAGACGCTGGTCATGGTCGGCCTTAACTCCCCCGGCAATGCCTTGCAGGTGCAGTTGCCGATGGTGGCGGGCTGGGGCACGGAGCAGCCGGTCGAATCCGCTGATCTGCTCAAGCTCGCCGACGCGGTGCTTTATGTGGAAAGCATGGTGGCCGGTCTCGACAGCGGCGAGCGCCGTGGTATCCGTCAAGTCGTCGAGCCGGGACACGAGGCGGAGTCCTTCGCCAATCATCAACTCGCTGAAGCGCGCATCGTGGTGCTGGATGAGGCCCAGGGCGGTCTTGCCCTGGCCAAGCGTGCGATCACGGCGTACCTGGAATCCAATGGCGACAAACTGCACCTGGCCAACGTACCGGTAAGTCTGCAGGCCGTGCGCGGCGGTCTGTGGTTCCTCGGTCAGGAACGCGCTGCCATCCTGGTCGCCTCTTGCGGCGAGTACATCCAGCAGCAGATGCTGGAAACCCCCTTGATGCCTTCGGAGCAGATGCTGGAGACCCTGGCCGATGCGTTGACCAGTCTCGAGTACTACCTCGAAGGCGGCGCCGGCATGCGTCGCGGCTTCCAGACCGATGTACTCGACCTGGCCGCCAACAGCGTGCGCGCCCTCGGCTTGCCGGTGGCGGCCTGATATGGCGGGCGAACGTTGGCAGCCGGGATTGCTGGATGCTTCCGCATCCGGTGGTTGGGCAGTGGCGCACTGCCGGCAGCAGTTCCTCACAGACAGCAATGGCGTGCTCTTTCCCCGTGAGTGGCTGAAGCGCCAGGAGTTGCCGGTGCTGGCCGAACACGGCATCGGCCACTTCGACGGTGATCCCATCTACCTGCTGGAGTTGGCTCACCCGGCCGACGTGGCGGGTTGCTTCTGGCAGGGTCTGCGCCAGGTGATGCTGCAGGGCGACGCGGATACCTTCCGCCTGCTCGGTTATGCCAGCCAGATCGGTACCTGGGCGGACCAGAACCGCTATTGCGGCAGCTGCGGCCAACGCATGGAGCAGGTCGCGGGTGAGCGCGCGATGCGTTGCCCGAGCTGCGAGGTCCACCACTACCCGCGGCTGTCGCCGAGCATGATCGTGCTGGTCAGTCGGGGCGATGAGTTGTTGCTGGCGCGTTCGCCGCGCTTCGTCAGTGGCGTCTACAGCACGCTGGCGGGCTTCGTCGAGCCCGGCGAGTCCGTGGAAGAATGCGTGGCTCGCGAAGTGCGGGAAGAGGTAGGCGTCGAGATCGGCAACATCCAGTACATCGCCAGCCAGAACTGGCCTTTCCCACATTCGCTGATGCTCGGCTTCCACGCCGAGTACCGCAGCGGTGAGATCGTGCCGCAACCCGGCGAGATCGAAGATGCCCGCTGGTTCCCGGTGGATGCGCTGCCGCCATTGCCGGCGCAGCGCTCCATCGCGCGTTACCTCATCGATCTGTACGTGGCGCGCCGCCTCGGCTTAGCCGATCCAGTGCTGCCACACTAGGCGCGCGGTCAGCGCCAACACCACCAGAATGAATACCGGGCGGATGAACTTGGCACCGCCCTGGATGGCGGTACGCGCGCCGAGGAAGGCGCCGATCATCAACGCCACCCCCATGCTGATGCCCAGGGCCCAGACCACCTGGCCGGCGGCAATGAAGACCGCCAGGGCCATGGCGTTGCTGACGAAGTTCATGCTGCGGGCGACACCGCTGGCGCGTACCAGATCCAGTGGGTAGAGCAGCAGGCTGCTGACGGTCCAGAAGGCGCCCGTGCCAGGGCCGGCCACGCCGTCGTAGAAGCCGAGGCCGAGTCCTTGCGGCCATTGGCGGCCACGGGAAATCGGAGCGTCCTGGCTGTGTTCGACGTCCGGCGTCTTGCCGAACAAGAGGTACAGGCCGCATCCGAATACCACCACCGGTAGCATCTGGTTGAGCCATTCAGCAGGCAGCCAGTGGGCGATCACCGCGCCCAGTGCCGCGCCAATGGCTGTGGCGATAAGCGCATCGCGCCACTTCGACGGGTCGAACAGCTTGCGCCGGTAGAAGGTGTAGCTGGCGGTGGCAGAGCCGAAGGTGGCGCAAAGTTTGTTGGTGCCCAGCACCAGGTGGGGAGGCAGGCCGGCCGTGAGGAGGGCAGGGATGGTCAGGAGGCCGCCACCGCCGGCGATGGCGTCGATGAATCCGGCAAGAAAAGCAACGGCGGCGAGAATCGCCAGGGTGGCGGGATCGACCGCCAGCTCGAAGGGGATTGGCATGGAAAACGAGGTCCGTGTCTACAACTGCCGCGTGGCTTGTGGCTGCGGCGGGGGGAGTTGCGCATAATGCCGGCATTTTCACGCATAAGGAATGGGCTCCATGCAGTATGACGGCCTGGCCTGGGCAACCGCCCTGCTGGCAGTGTTGGTCGCGGTTGTGGCCGGACGCATCCTGCTCGACCGCAGCTGGTTTCTCGGCTGGCTTCGAGGGACCTGCGGGCTCGCTTTTCTGGCGCTGGCGCTGCTGGTCGCGCTGGTGGCCAGGGACCTGTGGAGCTACAGCACGCTTCCCGAGGACAAGCCGCTGGTGACCCTGAACTTCAAAGCGACGGGGCCGCAGAGCTATCAGGTCACCTTGCTGGAGGGCGCCACCGAGCGCGAGTTGCTGCTGGACGGAGACCTCTGGCAACTGGATGCGCGCCTGTTGAAGTGGAAGGGGCTGGGCAATCTGCTGGGGCTGGAGCCAGGCTATCGCCTGGAGCGTTTGTCAGGTCGCTTCCTGGCCATCGAGCAGCAAGCCCTGGCCCAGCATCCGCGTGCGCAGTTGGCGAGCAGCCCGTATGGCGTCGATCTCTGGCGGTGGCTGCGCCTGGCCCAGCGCGACTTTTTCCTTTTCGTGCCCGAGGCGCAACGGGTGACCTACCTGCCGATGGCCGACGGTGCGGTGTATTCCGTGAGCCTGTCACCCACCGGCCTGCTGGCCCAGCCGCTGAACCCGGTGGCCAAGGAAGCGTTGAAAGACTGGCGCTGATTGCCGCATGTGTAGGAGCGAGCAAGCTCGCGAGCAAGCTCGCTGGTGGATGGCGCTTTTTTCATCCGCCAGCGGCGCTATGCCGGACCTCGAATGGTGGACCGGTGGAGCGTGGTCCACCCTTGGCTGACGTTCGTCCTTGGGTGGCGGGGCCGGAGGGAGCGCAGTCATTCGCATATGCGATCCCCCGGAATTACAGACATGAAAAAAGGGAGCCTTTGGGCTCCCTTTTTTGTCAGCGTGATCCTCAGGAGAGGAAGCCGCCATCGACGTTCAGCGCAACGCCGGTGGTGTAGCTGGAGGCATCGCTGGCGAGGTAGAGCACGGTGCCGGCCATCTCGCTCGGGTCGGCCACGCGTTTCAGCGGGATGCGTTGCAGGGCGACGTTGAGGATGGCGTCGTTCTTCACCAGCGCCGAGGCGAACTTGGTATCGGTCAGGCCCGGCAGCAGGGCGTTGCAGCGGATGCCGAACTGGGCGCATTCCTTGGCGAAGACCTTGGTCATGCTGATCACGGCAGCCTTGGTCACGGAGTAGATGCCCTGGAACTCGCCCGGCGAGACGCCATTGATGGACGCGACGTTGATGATGCTGCCACCACCGTTCTGCTTCATCAGCTTGCCGCCTTCGATGGACATGAAGTAGTAGCCCCGGATGTTGACGTCCACGGTCTTCTGGAAGGCCGACAGGTCGGTGTCCAGCACGTTGCAGAACTGCGGGTTGGTGGCGGCGTTGTTGACCAGGATGTCGAGGCGGCCGAACTTCTCGCGGATCTCGGCGAAGACGCTCTGGATCTGCTCCATCTCACCGATGTGGCAGGCGATGGCGGTGGCCTGGCCGCCCTCGGCGATGATGGCGTCGGCGACGGCCTGGCAGCCCTCGATCTTGCGGCTGGACACGATCACGTGGGCGCCTTGCTGGGCCAGCAGTTTGGCAATGGCTTCACCGATACCGCGGCTGGCGCCGGAGACGAAGGCGATCTTGCCGTCGAGGTCGAACAGGTTGGTCTTGGACATGGGGTTCCCCTTGTTGTAAGCCGGTTTACAGCCGTGATTGGTTGATGACCTGCAGGCTCATCTGCTCCAGTAGCTTGTTCATGTGGATGAACTGGGCGAAGCGCTTGTCCTGGGTCTGGCCATGGAAGTAGCGGTAGTAGATCTGCTGCACGATGCCGGCCAGGCGGAACAGGCCGTAGGTGTAGTAGAAGTCCAGGTTAGTGATGGGCGGCAGACCGGCGCGCTCGGCGTAGTAGTCGGCGAACTCCTGGCGGGTCAGCATACCCGGCAGGTGGCTCGGCTGGCGGCGCATCAGCTGCACGGGGGCGGGGTCCTTGGCTTCGATCCAGTAGGCGAGGGTGTTGCCCAGGTCCATCAACGGGTCGCCGAGGGTGGTCAGCTCCCAGTCCAGCACGCCAATGATCTGCATCGGGTTGGCCGGATCGAGGATGACGTTGTCGAAGCGGTAATCGTTATGGACGATGGCCGGTTTGTGGTGATCGGCAGGCATCTTGTCCTTGAGCCAGGCCTTCACCGGCTCCCAGGTCGGGGCGTCCGGAGTCCGGGCCTTCTCGTAACGATCGCTCCAGCCGCTGATCTGGCGCTGCACGTAGCCTTCCGGCTTGCCCAGGTCACCCAGGCCGCAGGCGGCGTAATCGACGTTGTGCAGTTCGACCAGCTTGTCGATGAAGCTCCGGCACAGTTCGCGGGCCTGGCTCTCTTCGAGCTTCATGTCGGTCGGCAGGTCGGCCCGCAGGATTACGCCCTTCACCCGTTCCATCACGTAGAACTCGGCGCCGATCACCGACTCGTCGGTGCAGTGCACGTAGGCCTTCGGGCAATACGGGAAGCCGGCATTGAGCTGGTTGAGGATGCGGAATTCGCGGCCCATGTCGTGGGCGGATTTCGCCTTGTGGCCGAACGGCGGACGACGCAGCACGAATTCCTGGTCCGGGTATTCCAGCAGGTAGGTCAGGTTGGATGCGCCGCCCGGGAACTGGCTGATGCGCGGGGTTCCGGTCAGGCCTGGAATGTTGGCCTTCAGGTACGGATCGATAACGGCTGCGTCGAGCTCTTCGCCTTCGCGGATACGGGTGGACTGATCAGTAAGCGCCATGCTTATCCCTTCTACTTATGATGGGGGCCCGAGACTATTCGCTAATCTAATGCCGCCTTGGCGGCGTCACAAGCCGAATGAGCCGTTATAGACAAAGGTGTTGCAGCACAATCAGGCTGCCTGATTCGCCCCTACCGCATGCATCGGGCGAAAAAAAACCGGAGCCCTGGGACTCCGGTTTCGTGTTCGTGATCCGAGCGTTCAGCTTAGACCGGGAACAGTTCGCCGAGCTTCATCGCCAGCATCATGTCGCCTTCGGCGCGCAGCTTGCCGGCCATGAAGGCCTGCATGCCGTCGGTTTCGCCGGTCATGATGCCAACCAGGGTGGCGCTGTCCATGATCAGGGTGACGTTCGGGTTCGGGGCATCACCTTGCTGTACGTCGCAGGTGCCGTCCTTGACCACCAGGTAGTGGTTGTCGCCATCTTCGATGTTGAACTGGAATACCAGGTCCAGGCCAGCGGCGGCACCGGCGTTGAACTTGGACTGCATGGTTTTGACGATGTCAGCAACGTTGGTCATGGTGTTTTCCTTTTTCTAGGGTTTTATCCAGCGGCCTTTTCCGGCCGCGGTGGGCCGGACTCAGCGATAGGTGATGAGTTCCGGCGCCTTCAACAGTTCCAGGTGCACATGACTGTTGAAGGAAGCCAGGGTCACTTCGCTGCCACGGAACTTGAGGCGGCTGAGCGAAGTGTTGACGATCTGCCAGTTGAGGCCGAAGGCGCTGTCAGCCGGGATGCCTGCGACCAGGTGGAGCAGGGCGGTGATGGTGCCGCCCGAGGTGAACACGGCAATGTTCTGCTTGCTGTCCGCCTCGGCGAGAATGCGTTCAAGGCCGGCACGGACCTGCTCGACGAAGGAGGCCCAGCTCTGCAGACCTGGTTTCTCGTATTCGCCGGAAACCCAGCGCAGTACCAGTTTGGAGAACAGGCGCTGGAACTCAGCCCGGTTCTGCGCGCCGTTGCGCAGTATGTGCAAGGCTTCGGGCTCTTCTGGAAGAAGGTCCGGGAGCAGGGAGCGAATCACCGCGTCGGCATCGAACTCGTTGAAGGCCGGATCGATCTGTACCGCGGGGGAGCCGAGGCCGGCAGCGTCGAACTGGGCGAGTGCGGCCTGGGCGGTATGCTGCTGGCGGCGGAGGTCGCCGCTGTAGCAGCGATCCAGGCGCAGGCCCAATTGGGCAAGGTGGGCGCCGAGTACCTCGGCCTGGCGGATGCCGGTAGACGAGAGGACATCGTAGTCATCGGCGCCGAAAGAGGCCTGGCCATGTCTTATCAGGTAGATACTGCCCACGTACTGGCGTCCCGTGAGGTTGAAAGTTCCGCGAGGGTATGAGGAAGCCAGGGGGCTGTCAACGAAAAAACATACGCTTGTTTGAATGCATTCCCACTGTTTATGAAGACGTTTCCGTTGGCTGGCGAGCCAGGGGTGGCGCCGTTATGCTTGCTGCTTTTGGCGCCGCCGAAAAGCCGGCGCCAGGTGGGATAACAAGGGGGATTCAAGTGGAGTTCTTTGCCGAGTACGCAGGCTTTCTGGCCCGGACCGTGACCGTGTTGATGGCCATCCTCGTCGTGCTGGTGGTCATCGCGGCATTGCGTGGCCGCAACCGTCGCATAGCCGGTGGTCATCTGGATGTGCGCAAGCTCAACGACTTCTACAAGGACCTGCGCGAGCGCCTGGAACACTCGGTGCTTGATAAGGCGCATGTGAAAGCTGCGCGCAAGGCCGAAACCAAGGCGGCGAAAGCCGCGAAGAAGCTGCAGAAGTCAGCCGACGCGAAGCCCCGGGTCTTTGTGCTGGATTTCAACGGCGACATCAAGGCTTCGGCGACTGACCACCTTCGTCATGAAGTGACGGCATTGCTGTCCCTGGCAACGAGCGCGGATGAAGTCGTGGTGCGCCTGGAGAGCGGCGGCGGCATGGTGCACAGCTACGGTCTGGCTTCTTCGCAGCTCGCGCGCATTCGCGACGCCGGCGTACCGCTCACTGTCTGCGTCGACAAGATCGCGGCCAGTGGCGGTTACATGATGGCGTGCATCGGCAACAAGATTCTCGCGGCGCCGTTCTCCATCATTGGTTCCATTGGCGTCGTGGCGCAGTTGCCCAACGTGCACCGCCTGTTGAAGAAGCACGATATCGACTTCGAGGTGCTCACCGCCGGCGAGTACAAGCGCACGCTGACCGTGTTCGGCGAGAACACCGAAAAGGGCCGGCAGAAATTCCAGGAAGACCTGGAAACCACCCATGAGCTGTTCAAGGGCTTCGTCGGGCGCTATCGCCCACAGCTTCATATGGCCGAGATCGCCACCGGTGAGGTCTGGCTGGGAATGGCAGCGCGGGACAAGCAACTGGTGGATGAGCTGAGTACCAGCGACGAGTACCTCGCCGCGCGGGCCAAGGAAGCTGAGCTGTTCCATCTGCACTTCGCCGCTCGCAAGAGCTTGCAGGAGCGCGTAGGACTGGCCGCCAGCGTGGCGGTCGATCGCGTGCTGCTGAGCTGGTGGGAGCGTCTCAGTCAGCAGCGCTTCTGGCAGTGAACCTGATCGCTCCCCAGGCGTTGCTCGCGGGGAACTCAGGCCAGCTCGGGTAGCAGCACATCATTCCACAGGGACTGCTCGTACTGCGGTTTGAAGAATCCGAAGTGGCCAATGTTCTTCTCGCCCACATCCGCCGGGGCAATACGCTTGAAGCGCTTCTCGGCCTGGCGATAGAAACTGTGCAGCGACTCCGTGTTGCGTCCGGACATCATCTCGTCGTCGGTGAAGGAGATGGAGGTGATGGGCGTGCGCACTGCGGAGTAGGCGTCCCGTACCTCCGCGCCTTCGGCACCCACGGCGTATTCCGGATCGAGGCACCAGCGACGCCATTGATTGATCACGCCCCTGGGGAGGTCACCCACCATGCCCAGACGCTTGCCGGGGAAGTAGCCGGCCAGGGGCGTGACCAAGGGGGCGACCAGGAACCACAGGAGCCAGACACGGCGGCGCAGTTCGGCAGTATTTTCCCGCCAGTAGCCGCTGCCCGTGGCAATCGTCAGCACTTTGCTGATGCGCTCTGCCCCTTCCACGAAGGGCAGGATCTGACCTCCCAGGCTGTGGCCGATCCAGTACAGCGGCTTGCCGCCTACGGCATTGACCACCAGTGAGAGCATGGTGCTGCAGTCATGGCGGGCCCAGTCGAGGATGTCCACGTTCAGGTCACGAAGATGGCCATTGCGCGACTGGCCCATCCCGACGTAGTCGAACGTGGCGACAAGATAGCCACGCTCTGCCAGCCAACTGGCGAAAGGAGCGTAATAGCGTTGCGGCACACCCATGGCAGGTACTATCAGCACCGCGGCCTGGACTTCGCCCTCGGGGCGGAACCAGTTGGCGCTGATGAAGTGGCCGTTGCCGTTGTCGATCCGGGTTTCTGTCGAGCTGATCATGGCGTCCATCCTGACGTGGAGAGGCTTTTGGAGAAGCGTGAACCCGGGCAGTATACGAAAGCTAGAAAAGTATTCTAGAAAAATATTCTAGTTCCATCAGAGGACATTCATGGGCCGTCCCTCCCGCAAAGACGACATTCTCCAGGCCGCCCTGGCCTGCTTCAGCGAACAGGGGGTGGATGCCACCACCATCGAGATGATTCGCGACCGCTCAGGTGCCAGCATCGGCAGCCTCTATCACCACTTCGGCAACAAGGAGCGGATCATCGCCGCGCTCTACCTCGAAGGGGTAAGCGGCTATGCGCGACTGCTGGAAGCAGGTTTCGCCAGGGCGGACAGTGCCGAGGGGTGTATCAAGCTGCTGGTGGGTTGCTACGTCGATTGGGTGCTGGCGAACCCGGACTGGGCGCGTTTCATCCTGCATAGCCGGGGGAGGGTGGAGGCGAGCGAGCTGGGTGAACAGCTCCGCGAAACCAATCGCCTGCACCACGGGCGTATCGATGAGGTCCTGCGGCCCTACCGCGAATCAGGTGCCTACCGAGAGATGCCTCGCGACTGCTTCGTTTCAGTCGTCATCGGCCCGGTCCAGGACTTTACTCGCAACTGGCTGGCCGGACGCACCCGCACGAACCTGGCTGATTGTCGCGAGTTGTTCATGCAGGTGGCGTGGGATGCGGTTCGAGCGCCATAAACACGATCCGGAAACTGTAGGGGCGAATTCATTCGCCAACCGGACCGAAGGTTCGGCCCTCAATAAGCCGGGGGCAGCTTCGCTACCCTTGGCGAATGAATTCGCCCCTACAGAGATGTATACCCATTGGGGGCATCGCCCAACAAAAAGCCCCGCAATTGCGGGGCTTTTTGTGGGTGCATCACTCAGGCTGTGCGGCGGCGGAACAGCGGCAGGGGCTGGTCACTGGACGCCTGGTAGACCTCGGAGAACTCTTCGAAAGCCTTGAGGGCGTCCTGCGGGTCCTTGTCCGCGCGCAGGGCGAAGGCATCGAAACCGCAACGCTTGAGAGCCCAGAGCTGATCGCGCAGTACATCGCCGATGGCGCGCACTTCGCCTTTGTAGTCATAGCGCTGGCGCAGCAGGTAGGCCGTGGACGAGTGACGACCATCGGTGAAGGCCGGGAAGTTCAGGGCGATGACCTGGAAGTGTTCCAGATCGCCAGCGATTTCCTCGATTTCCTCGTCGCTGTCCAGCCAGACGCCCAGGCCGCCATCGCGGGCTTTCAGCGCATGGGCGTGGTCGCGCCACAAGGCCAGCGGGATGATGATGTCGTCGCAGTTGGGGATACCGTCCAGGGTCGAATCCTTGGCCAGCAGGTGCCAGGTCTCGTCGATGACCTGACCGTTCTTAATGATTCGCTGCATATACGCGCTCCTTGAACGGATCGATACCGATACGGCGGAAGGTGTCGAGGAATTGCTCGTCCTCAGTGCGCTGTTCCACGTAGACCTTGATGATCTTCTCGATCACGTCGGCCATTTCCTCCTGGGCGAACGACGGGCCGAGGATCTGCGCCAGGCTGGCGTCACGGCCGGCACTACCGCCGAGGGAGACCTGGTAGAACTCCTGACCTTTCTTGTCCACGCCGAGAATGCCGATATGGCCGACATGGTGGTGGCCGCAGGCGTTCATGCAACCGGAAATGTTCAGGTCCAGGTTGCCGATGTCGAACAGGTAGTCCAGGTCGTCGAAGCGACGCTGGATGGCTTCGGCCACCGGGATCGACTTGGCGTTGGCCAGGGAGCAGAAGTCACCGCCCGGGCAGCAGATGATGTCGGTCAGCAGGCCCACGTTCGGGGTGGCGAAGCCGAGCTCGCGCAGTTCGCCCCACAGGGTGAACAGCTGGGACTGCTCGACGTCGGCCAGGATGATGTTCTGGTTATGGCTGTTGCGCACTTCACCGAAGCTGTAGCGATCGGCCAGGTCGGCGATGGCGTCCAGTTGCTTGTCGGTGACGTCGCCCGGGGCCACGCCGGTGGGCTTGAGCGACAGGGTCACAGCCACGTAGCCGGGCTTCTTGTGGGCCACGACGTTACGGGTGCGCCAGCGGGCGAAGCCGGGATGCTCGGCATCCAGGGCGGCGAGGGCGGCGTCCTGGTCTTCCAGGGCCTTGTAGGTCGGGTCGACGAAGTGCTTGGCGACGCGAGCCACTTCGGCTTCGGTCAGGGTGGTGGGACCGTCTTTCAGGTTGGCCCACTCGGCATTCACGCGCTCGGCAAAGACTTCAGGAGTGAGTGCCTTGACCAGGATCTTGATGCGCGCCTTGTACTTGTTGTCACGGCGGCCATAGCGGTTATACACACGCAGGATGGCGTCGAGGTAGCTGATCAGGTGCTGCCAGGGCAGGAACTCATTGATGAAGCTGCCCACGATCGGGGTACGGCCCAGGCCACCGCCGACGGATACACGGAAGCCCAGCTCGCCGGCAGCGTTCTGTACCGCTTCCAGGCCGATGTCATGGACTTCGATAGCGGCGCGGTCGCTGACGGCGCCATTGACGGCGATCTTGAACTTGCGCGGCAAGTGGGAGAATTCCGGGTGGAACGTCGACCACTGGCGGATGATCTCGCACCAGGGGCGCGGGTCGACGAGCTCGTCACGGGCGACGCCGGCGAACTGGTCGGTGGTGGTATTGCGGATGCAGTTGCCGCTGGTCTGGATGGCATGCATTTGCACGGTGGCCAGCTCAGCGAGAATCTCCGGCACATCTTCCAGCTCCGGCCAGTTGTACTGGACGTTCTGGCGCGTGCTGATATGGGCGTAGCCCTTGTCGTAGTCGCGAGCGATCTGCGCCAGCTTACGCACCTGGACCGAAGAGAGCAGGCCATAAGGCACGGCAACGCGCAGCATCGGCGCGAAGCGCTGGATGTACAGGCCGTTCTGCAGGCGCAGTGGGCGGAATTCCTCCCCCGAAAGCTCGCCTTCCAGATAGCGGCGGGTCTGATCGCGGAACTGCTTGACGCGGTCCTCGACGATCCGTTGATCGTACTCGTCGTATACGTACATGAAATGTCCTGTTGTCAGGCTGCTTACAGCTTTTCTGCGCGCACGGCCGCGCACTCCCCGCGGAGCCGGAGGAAGATACCAGTTCGGGGTTATGCGCAAAAGTGATGTTTGAGTATATGTAAAGAACCAAAAGTTATGGCTTTGGTAGGGTGCATAACCCTTCGGCTTGAGCCGCCGCAGGGGGTGGTCTTTACTCGTTGTGCAAGCCGCCTATAACCACAACAACCGGGGGACGCAATGACCGATCATTCCGAGGACTCCAGCCGCGACAGCAAGGTCGATGCCTGGGCCATTTTCTTCCTGATTCTGATCGCCGTTTCCACTGCTGTTTTCTGGGTCAGCCACCAATAATGAATGCGTGAAACGGGCCGGCGACGTCGGCCCGCTTCATCACGTCCGATTGCCCTGAAAGAAGTGGTTATACTTCGCCGCTGCTTCTTCAGGGTGATCGAATGAAAGGTCGCTACTCCTCCCTTTTTTTGGGCCTCTGCCTGGTGTTCAGCCAGTCGCTGAGCGCCGCTTCCGTGGTGTTTCTCAACCCCGGGCGGACCAGCGAACCGTTTTGGGCCAGCTATGTGCAATTCATGCAGGCCGCTGCCAGCGACCTGGGCATGGATCTCGAAGTCCGTTATGCCGAGCGCGATCTGAACCGGATGCTCGACCAGGCCCGCGAAGTGCTGCAGGGCGAGAACCGGCCCGATTACCTTCTGTTCGTCAATGAACAATACGCGGGGCCGGAAATTCTGCGCCTGGCTCGTGGCAGCGGGGTCAAGCTGTTTACGGTGAACAGCAACCTGACCCCTGACCAGCAGTCCCTTACCGGTGGCACCCGCGAGCGCTATCCGGACTGGATCGGCAGCATGGTCGCGAATGATGAGGAAGCCGGCTACCTGATGGCGCGCACGCTGCTGGACCAGCAGGCACAGCGCGCACCCGGTCAGCCTTTCGATGTGCTGGCATTTTCCGGTGTGAAGCAGACACCCGCCGCCCAGCGACGTGAGCAAGGCCTGAGGCGTGCCCTGGCCGAGGTCCCCAATGCCCATCTGCGGCAACTGGTCTACAGCGAATGGAGTCGCGAACGTGCCCACACGCAGGCGCTGCAATTGTTCCAGCGCTATCCCGAAGTGAAGGTGGTGTGGTCGGCCAACGATGAAATGGCCTTCGGCGCAATGCAGGCTGCCACTGAGCTTGGGCATGCACCTGGAAAGGATGTGGTGTTTTCCGCCTTGAACAATTCCACGGAAGTCTTGCACACCTACCTCGATGGAAAGATCAACGCGCTGGTCAGTGGCCACTTCACCCTGGGTGGCTGGGCCATGGTGCTGATCCATGACTATGACGCCGGGCTGGATTTCGCGAAGCACGGTGGCAAGGACCGGGAAGTGCGGTTGTTCATGTCGCTGGATCGGACCCGGGCGACACGCCTGCTACGGCATTTCGAGCGGCAAGGTTTCGAGCTCGATTTCCGTAAGTTCAGCCTGGTTGGCAAGCAGGGAGCCGGCGAGTATCGATTCTCCCTCGAGCCGCTGATCGACTGAGGCTCATATGCCGGCGAAGTGAAGTATCAGCTTCACCAGCCCATACAGCACCAGCGCGAAGATCGCCGTGAACAGCACGCCCAGGATGATGAAATGGCTAGGCTTGCCGCGACTGAAGTCGCGAGCGCGATTCTTCCCGCTCTGCACGCCAAAGGCCGCTGCCAGCACGCTCTGCAGCATTTCACGGAACGTCAGGGGTTGATCGTGATTCTTGTCGTCCATGGAGCACCTCCTGGCCTGAGCTTAGCTCGTTGGCCCGGAATTGCCCTGGATGGTTTCAGGGCGCGGTGCGGCGCAGGCGTCGGGTGTTGACCAACTCTACGGCACGGGCGCGCAGCTGACCGCAACCGCCCTCGACATCCTGTCCGGCGGAGTTGCGGACCTTGGTAAGCACGCCGCGGCTGTGCAGGTAGCGCACGATCTGCACGATACGGTCGCCGTCCGGACGCTGGTACTCGTCCGCGTCCAGGCTATTGTAGGGAATGAGGTTAAGCACCGCATATTTGCCCTTGAGCAGGCGCAGGATGCCGTCCATTTCGTCCTGGCTGTCGTTGATGCCCTTGAGCAATGTCCATTGGTACTGGATCGGGTAGCCAATAGTGCGGGCGTAGCCTTCGCCCAGCTCTACCAGGTCGTCCGGCGTGATGCGCGGCGCCCTGGGCAACAGCTGCTCGCGCAGGTCGGCGCGGGTGGTATGCAATGACAGGGCAAGCGCCGGCTTGACCCGCTCACGGGGCAGGCGCTCGAAGACACGCGTGTCGCCCACGGTGGAGAACACCAGGTTCTTGTGGCCAATGCCGCCGTCGGTGCCCAACAGATCAATGGCTTCCAGCACGTTCTCCAGGTTGTGGGCCGGCTCGCCCATGCCCATGAACACCACCTTCTTGACTGGCCGGAAGCGGCGGGCGAGGGCGACCTGGGCGACGATCTCGGCGCTGCCCACCTGGCGCAGCAAGCCGCTCTTGCCCGTCATGCAGAACACGCAACCGACGGCGCAACCCACCTGGGTGGAGACGCAGAGGCCGTCGCGGGGCAACAGTACGCTTTCCACCATCTGGCCATCGCCAAGGGTTACCAGCAGGCGAGCTGATCCGTCGGTCCCGGGGTGCTGGGAGTCCAGGCGCACCAAAGCGTCCAACTGCTCGGCCAGCGCCGGCAGGCCGTCACGGACGCTCAGGGGCAGAAAGTTTTCAGTGTGTTGGCGCCGGGTACCGGCATCCAGGGGCTTGCCTTGCAGCCAGGCGCGCACCACCCGTCCACGGTGGACGGGGAGGGCGCCGAGGTCGGCCAGGTGCTGGTGGATATCGCTGATACGCATGGGGCGCGCATCCTACCACTGTCGCCGAAACCCTGGCAGATCCACCAGGCGCCCGGTTGGCGGACGTCAGGGGGCCTCTACGCTGATGGCGAATGCGGAGGTCATCTGGATGACCACTTCCTGGTTGAGGTAGGACGGCTTGAGTTCGACATCGGGGCGCACTCTCACCACCTTGCGCGTGCCATCGTCGAACTCAAGGGTCGCCGTGTGCTGCGTGGTGTCGATGGCCTTGACCACCGCTGTGACTTCCACGGTATTGGCCGCCAGCATGCCCGGCTTGTAGCCCTCGGGGGCGGTGGCCACCAGGCCCGCAGCGCCGTCTTCGTGGGGCGCGTTCGGCGCACGCAGCTGGATGACGCGCTCGTGGGTCACCACCGCATTGACCCGGTCGCCGACTTTCAGCTGCGGGAAATTGCGCATTTCCGGCACTGCGTTGAAGGTCTGGCGATTGCCCTTGTCGTCTTCGAGGGTGAAGGTCCGTTTCTGATGATCGATGGCCGTGACGACCGCCGAGACGCGTTCCGTCTCGGTGACGACGCCACCGGGTACACCCTGGGCGTAGGCTTCACCTGTGCTGGTGGTCGCTTCCAGGCCGTCGTTCTCGGCATGGCTGCTGCAACCCGCGAGCAGGCTGACGGTGATCAATAGCGCAGGGATGTGGCGGGAATGGGGCATGTGGTGTCCACCTTGTCTATCGGGTTCCATGTGGGTTGGATGCTCGGCTGCTGGTCGTCCATCTTCATCCGGGCATCCCGCCTGGTCGGCTTATTCAGAGTAGGCGAGGCGGCGACATTTGCCTCCGTGGTATTCTGGCGCGCTGTTCGATCCAGTGATCCGGGAGCTGTAAATGAAGTTCATCCACCAACGCGAGCACCTCAACGAGGGAGACCTGGTCGTTATCCAGTGCTCGCAGACCTGCAACATCCGACTGATGAACGATGCGAACTTCCGCAGCTTCAAAAATGGTGCTCGTCACAATTACATCGGCGGCGCGTTCGATCGCTTCCCGGCAAAGATCGTGGTCCCCAGCACCGGCTTCTGGAACGTCACCCTCGACACCGTCAGCCGCCGCGCCATCAGCGTGACGCGCAAGCCCAACTTCGAGTGGTCGATCAAGTTTGTGAGGCGTACCAAGGGTTGAATCCCGTTCCATGAAAAAGCCCCGCTAGTGCGTAATGCTGTTCACATAAGAACGCCGCTAATCCCTCACCGGATGAGCGGCGTTCTTGGTTTCTGCAGCGGGAAAACGCTGTAGGAGCCAGCTTGCTGGCGAATGGGCGATAACCCGGAAAGCTTCGCGAGCAAGCTCGCTCCTACAACAACAGCGACACCTCGTTGGCGGGGGCTAACTGAACAGCATTACCGCTAGCGCGGGGCTTTTTCATTGTGATTGTGCTTACAAGTCACTACTGGGATCAGTTCTCGTAGCCGAGATTCGGCGCCAGCCAGCGTTCGCTCACAGCCTGGTCCTGACCCTTGCGTTTACTGTAGCTCTCGATCTGGTCGCGCTCGACTTTGCCGACGGCGAAATACTGCGCCTCCGGATGGGCGAAGTACCAACCGCTGACGGCAGCCGCCGGGAACATGGCGTAGTGCTCGGTGAGGGTGACGCCCGAAGCGCCTTGCGGGTCGAGCAGGCGGAAGAGGGTGCCTTTCTCGGTGTGGTCCGGGCAGGCCGGGTAGCCGGGAGCAGGGCGAATGCCCTTGTACTGCTCCTTGATCAGCGCCTCGTTGGTCAGTTGTTCGTCGGCCGCATAGCCCCAGTATTCCTTGCGCACGCGCTCGTGCAGCCACTCCGCGCAGGCTTCGGCGAGGCGGTCAGCCAGTGCCTTGACCATGATCGCGCTGTAGTCGTCGCCCTTGGCTTCGTACTGCTTGGCCAGTTCTTCGGCGCCGATACCGGCAGTGGTGATGAAACCGCCCACGTAGTCGGTGATGCCGCTCTCCTTGGGTGCGACGTAGTCGGACAGGCAGAAGTTCGGTTTGCTGTCGGGCTTGATGGTCTGCTGGCGCAGATGATGCAGCCTGGCGAGGGTCTTGCCGTGGCTGTCGTAGACCTCGATGTCGTCGTGATCCACCTGGTTGGCTGGCCAGAAGCCGAACACCGCGCGGGCCTTGATCTGCTTGCCGTCGATCAGCTGCTTGAGCATGGCCTGGGCATCGTTGAACAGCGAGGTGGCCGCTTCGCCCACGACCTCATCGGTGAGGATGCGCGGGTACTTGCCGGCCAGGTCCCAGGAGATGAAGAAGGGCGTCCAGTCGATGTATTGGGCCAGCACGGCCAGGTCGATGTCTTCCAGTACCTGGGCGCCGGTGAAGGTTGGCTTGGCGGCGCGGTAGCTGTTCCAGTCGAACTGCGGCTTGTTGGCCAGGGCGTCGGCATAGGCCAGTCGCTCGGTGCGGGAGGCACGGGCGGCAGTCCGCTCGCGGGTTTCGGCGTATTCGACGCGGGTCTTCTCGACGAAGCCGGCCTTGAGTTCTTTCGACAGCAGCTGGGTGGCAACGCCCACGGCGCGGGAGGCGTCGGTCACGTAGACCACCGCGTCATTGCTGTACTGCGGGTCGATCTTCACGGCGGTGTGAGCCTTGGACGTTGTGGCGCCACCGATCATCAGCGGCAGGTTGAAGCCCTGGCGCTGCATTTCCTTGGCGACGTGGACCATCTCGTCCAGCGACGGGGTGATCAGGCCGGAAAGACCGATGATGTCGCACTTCTCGGCGATGGCGGTCTGCAGGATCTTCTCCGCCGGCACCATCACGCCGAGGTCGACGATGTCGTAGCCGTTGCAACCCAGCACCACGCCGACAATGTTCTTGCCGATGTCGTGCACGTCGCCCTTCACCGTGGCCATGAGGATCTTGCCCTTGGCTTCGGGCTTGTCGCCTTTTTCCGCTTCGATGAAGGGGATCAGGTGCGCCACGGCCTGCTTCATCACGCGAGCTGACTTGACCACCTGGGGCAGGAACATCTTGCCCGAGCCGAACAGGTCGCCGACCACGTTCATGCCGCTCATCAGCGGACCCTCGATCACTTCGATCGGGCGCGCGCAATGCTGGCGGCACTCTTCGGTGTCTTCGACGATGAAGGTGGTGATGCCCTTGACCAGCGCATGTTCCAGGCGCTTGTCGACGGGGTAGCTGCGCCACTCTTCGTTCTCGGCTTCCTTCACCGCGCCGCCGCCCTTGAAGTTGTCGGCGATGGCCAGCAGGGCTTCGGTGGAGTCGGGGTTGCGGTTGAGCACCACGTCTTCCACTTTTTCACGCAGCTCGGCCGGGATCTCGTCATAGATCTCCAACTGGCCGGCGTTGACGATACCCATGGTCAGGCCGTTCCGGATCGCGTGGTAGAGGAATACCGAGTGGATGGCCTCGCGCACCGGGTTGTTGCCGCGGAACGAGAACGACACGTTGGACACGCCGCCGGATGACAGCGCGTAGGGCAACTGGTCGCGGATATAGGCGCAGGCTTCGATGAAGTCCACCGCGTAGTTGTTGTGCTCTTCGATGCCAGTGGCGACAGCGAAGATGTTCGGGTCGAAGATGATGTCTTCCGGCGGGAAGCCCACTTCGTTGACCAGGATGTCGTAGCTGCGCTGGCAGATTTCCTTCTTGCGTGCGGCGGTGTCGGCCTGACCGACTTCGTCGAAGGCCATGACCACCACAGCGGCGCCGTAGCGCTTGCACAGGTTGGCGTGATGCTTGAACTGCTCGACGCCTTCCTTCATGGAAATCGAGTTGACGATGCCCTTGCCCTGGATGCACTTCAGGCCCGCCTCGATCACTTCCCACTTGGAGGAGTCGATCATGATCGGCACGCGGGAGATGTCCGGCTCGCCGGCAATGAGGTTGAGGAACTTCACCATCGCCGCCTTGGAATCGAGCATGCCCTCGTCCATGTTGATGTCGATCACCTGGGCGCCGGCTTCCACCTGCTGAAGGGCGACTTCCAGCGCTTCGGTGTAATTCTCCTCGCGGATCAGCCGGGCGAACTTGGCGCTACCGGTGATGTTGGTGCGCTCGCCGACGTTCACGAACAAGGAGCTGCGATCGATGGTGAATGGCTCCAGGCCCGAGAGGCGGCAGGCCCTGGGGATTTCCGGGATGACGCGCGGCGGGTACTTGGCCACGGCCTCGGCAATCGCCTTGATGTGCGCCGGGGTGGTACCGCAGCAGCCGCCGATGATGTTGAGGAAGCCGCTCTTGGCGAACTCTTCCACCACCTCGGCCATCTGTTCCGCAGTCTCGTCGTACTCGCCGAAGGCGTTGGGCAGGCCTGCGTTGGGGTGCGCGGAAACATGGGTGCCGGCCTTGGCCGCGAGTTCGGCCAGGTAGGGGCGCAGCTCGGCGGCGCCAAGGGCGCAGTTGAGGCCGACGGAAATCGGCTTGGCATGGCTCACCGAGTTCCAGAAGGCTTCGGTGGTTTGTCCGGACAGTGTGCGGCCGGAGGCATCGGTGATGGTGCCGGAGATCATGATCGGCAGTTCGAAGCCGATTTCCTCGAAGACGCCCTGCACGGCGAAGATCGCCGCCTTGGCATTGAGGGTGTCGAAGATGGTTTCGATCAGGATCAGGTCGGCGCCACCTTCGATCAGGCCCTTGGTCGCCTCGGTGTAGTTTTCCACCAGTTCGTCGAAGGTGACGTTGCGGTAGCCGGGGTCGTTGACGTCCGGGGAGATCGAGCAGGTGCGGCTGGTCGGGCCGAGTACGCCGGCGACGAAGCGCGGGCGATCCGGGGTTTCCAGTGTCTTGGCATCGGCCACCTTGCGGGCCAATCGCGCACCTTCGACGTTCAGCTCGTACACCAGTGATTCCATGCCGTAGTCGGCCTGGGACACCTGGGTGGCGTTGAAGGTATTGGTTTCCAGGATATCCGCGCCGGCGTCCAGGTAGGCTTTTTCGATGGCGCCGATCACGTCCGGGCGGCTCAGGATCAGCAGGTCGTTGTTGCCCTTGACGTCCTGCGGCCAGTCCGCGAAGCGCTCGCCGCGGTAGTCCTCTTCCTGCAACTTGTAGCTCTGGATCATGGTGCCCATGCCGCCGTCGAGGATCAGGATGCGCTCTTTGAGCGCCTGTTGCAGGGCTTGCTGGCGGGCGATGCGGTCGGACATGGGAACTACCTGAGGAGTGGCGTGAACAAAGGCGAGGATGATAGCAAAACCTTAGTATTTTTTAGCTTGCGCACCGTTTCCATGAATTCTGTTCATGTTGGCGGCCGGGCCGGTTCACCGACCTGTCCCGTAAGTCAGTAGAATCCGCACATTTGCTCCTCATGGATCGAGTCATGTCGCTGCGTACCCGTGTCGCCCTGTTTGTTCTGTTCATGCTGTGGTTTCGCCCGACAGTGGCTGAGGAGGTTTCCTACAGTCGCGACGTCCAGCCGATCTTCACCCAGAAGTGCGTGGCCTGCCACGCGTGCTACGACTCGCCCTGCCAGCTCAACCTGGGCAGTGCCGAAGGCGCCGCGCGGGGCGCCAGCAAGCTGCCGGTGTATGACGGTGGCCGTACCAAGGCGCAGGTGACAACCCGCTTGTACTTCGATGCCCAGGGCGCCGAAGCCTGGCGGCGCAAGGGCTTCCATTCCGTTCTCGACGCCAATGGTGCCCAGGCCGCCCTGATGGCAAGGATGCTGGAGCTGGGGCGCAGCAATCCGCCGAAGGCTAATGAGAAGCTTCCCGCCGAACTCGACATCAGCATCAACCGCCAGAACCAGTGCCCCTTGCCGGAAGAGTTCGACGACTACGCCCGCAAGCATGCACGGGCCGGCATGCCGTTCGCCGTCACCGGTCTCAGCGAGGCGGAGTACCAGACCCTGCAACGCTGGTTGGCGCAGGGCGCGAAGGTGGAGGAGCAGGTGGTGCAGCCCAGCGCTGCAGAGGTTCGTCAGGTCGCCGAGTGGGAGGCGCTGTTGAACGCGCCGGGAGCGCGGGAAGTGCTGGTCGGTCGCTGGCTGTTCGAGCACCTGTTCCTCGCGCATCTCTATTTCGAGAGCAGCGAGGCCGGCCACTTCTTTCAGCTGGTGCGCTCACGTACGCCCAGCGGGCAGCCCATCGACCCCATTGCCACGCGCCGTCCCAATGAAGACCCCGGCAACACCTTCTATTACCGCCTCTGGCCCATCCAGGGCGTGATCGTGCACAAGACCCACATCACCTATCCACTGAGCGCGAAGAAGCTGGCGCGGGTCAAGGAGCTCTTCTATTCCGGCGATTGGGTGGCGGATCAGGTGCCCGGCTACGGCGCCCAGCGCCGCGCCAATCCGTTCGAGACCTTCCAGGCCATCCCGGCACAGGCGCGTTACCAGTTCATGCTGGATAGCGCCGAGTATTTCGTGCGGACCTTCATTCGCGGACCGGTGTGCCGGGGTCAGATCGCCACCGACGTGATCCGCGACAACTTCTGGGCGTTGTTCCAGGCGCCAAGCCATGACCTGTACGTCACTGATGCCAGTTACCGCGAGCAGGCGACCCCCTTGCTGGCAATGCCGGGTCAGTTCGATGACATTGGCGACCTGCTGGGGCTATGGCGCAGCTACCGCGACAAGCGCAACGAGTACGAAGCGCTGCGTATGGAGGCTTACGCCGATGCGCCGGTACCGAGCTGGTCGCATATCTGGACCGGCAACGACAATGCATTGCTATCGATCTTCCGCCAGTACGACAGCGCCTCGGTGCGCAAAGGTCTGATCGGCGAGATCCCGCAGACCATCTGGTGGATGGACTACCCGCTGCTCGAACGCACCTATTACCAGCTCGTGGTCAACTTCGACGTGTTCGGCAACGTTTCCCATCAGGCGCAGACGAGGTTGTATTTCGACTTGATCCGCAATGGTGCCGAGATCAATTTCCTTCGCCTGATGCCGGCCGAGTCTCGCACCGCGCTGCTTGGCGACTGGTACCAGAACAGCGGCAAAGTGAAGATGTGGATGGACTACCAGCGCATCGACAACGACACCCCTAGCGCGCTGGCGCTGCCCGAGAAAGACCCGAAACGAGCCTTTGCCCAGCAACTGCTGACGCGCTACGCGGGCCTCAATGCGCGGCCCGATCCGATCAACCGATGCCAGGACGGGCGTTGCTACAGACCGGGTATAGCGCCTGAGTTGCAGGACGCGGAACAGGTACTCAGCAGGTTGGTGAGCCGGCCGGCTGCAGGTCTTAAGGTGATTGATCAATTGCCGGAGGCGACGCTGCTCCGGGTAGAGCGGAGTGACGGCCGGCGCGAGGTCTACAGCCTCCTGCGCAACCGGGCCCACAGCAATGTGGCCTTCATGCTGGGCGAGGCATTGCGCTACCAACCCGGGCTGGACACGCTGACGTTGTATCCGGGTGTGCTGACCAGCTACCCAAACTTCATCTTCAGTCTCAAGGCGGGGGAAGCCGAAGTTTTTGTCGCTGCCTTGGAACAGGCGAAGGAAAGAGCCGCGTTCGACAAGGTGGTGGAGCGCTGGGGTATCCGTCGCACTCAGCCGCAGTTCTGGAGCTACTTCCACGATCTGGCAGGGTATATCCGCGAAACCGAACCCATCGAGGCGGGCGAACTGGATATGAATCGCTATCAGAACCTTTGAGTCGGTGGACGAGAATAATTCCTACCAAATTGGTAAGGCTTTAACCCCCGTTCGCCTTTGGCGTACACTGCGCCCATGTTTGCGAGGAGTTGCCATGAGCGCCATCACCATTACCCAAGCTGCCCAGGACTATCTGGCTGACCTGCTGGAGAAGCAGAACACCCCGGGCATCGGCATTCGTATCTTCATTACCCAGCCCGGTACCCAGTACGCCGAAACCTGCATTGCCTACTGCAAGCCGGGCGAGCAGAAGCCCGAGGACAATGCGGTCGCGCTGGCTTCTTTCACCGCCTGGATCGATGGCGTGAGCGAGCCCTTCCTGGATGACGCCGTGGTGGATTACGCCACCGACCGTATGGGCGGCCAACTGACCATCAAGGCGCCGAATGCCAAGGTGCCGATGGTCAACGAAGACAGCCCGATCACCGAACGCATCAACTATTACCTGCAGACGGAAATCAACCCCGGTCTGGCCAGCCATGGCGGTCAGGTAAGCCTGGTGGATGTCGTCGAAGAAGGCATCGCCGTGCTGAAGTTCGGCGGCGGCTGCCAAGGCTGCGGCATGGTCGACATGACGCTGAAGGATGGCGTCGAGAAAACCCTGATGGAGCGTATTCCGGAACTGAAGGGCGTACGTGACGTTACCGACCATAGCAACAGGGAAAACGCCTACTACTGAGGTAGAGGCGATATGAAAAAGGCGACCTCCGGGTCGCCTTTTTCATGCCCGGCATCCCGCTCAGGACGGACAGCCGGCAGGCTTCAGCACGCGCTGCGTGGAGGCGGGGAATTTCGCCAGTTTCGCCTTGGGCCGAATCGGGCGCCGCACCAGTTCGCCGCCGCAGTTCGGGCAGGTACCGTGCAGACGCTGGTCAGCGCAGTCCCGGCAGAAGGTGCATTCGAACGAGCAGATCAGCGCCTGCTCGGCGTCAGGGGGCAAGTCCTTGTCGCAGCATTCGCAGTTGGGGCGTAGTTCGAGCATGGCCAGGTCCTCAATCGGTGGTGGAGCGTCCGAAGCGTTCCGCGTATTCCTGCGGGCCCACGGACAGGTGCTTGTGAAAGACGCGGCGGAGGTTTTCCGGGTGGCCGAAGCCGGTCAGGCGCGCCACGGTGGCGATGGAGGCCTGGGAGTCCTGCAACAGGGTGCGGGCCGCTTCCAACCGGACCCGTTCCACATACTTGCCGGGCCCCACGCCCAGTTCCTGGGCGAAGGTGCGCGACAGGCTGCGCGGTGCCATCTTCGCCTGGACGGCCAGCGCTTCCAGCGACAGGTCGGCGCCCAGGTTGGCCGGAATCCACTCCAATAGGGCAGCCAATTTGGGTGTGCGGCTGGGTTCCGGCGTGAGCAGTGCGCTGAACTGCGTCTGGCCTCCGGGGCGTCGCAGGAACAGGACCAGCCGCCGGGCGATCGCCAGTGCCATCGGACGGCCAAGGTCAGCTTCCACCAATGCCAGTGCCAGATCGATGCCGGCAGTAACCCCGGCCGAGGTGAAGATGTGGGGGTCGCCATCCCGGCCCGTGGGGTCATAGGTGTGCAGTCGATCGCCGTGTACGTCGACTTCCTCATGGCAGCTCAGCTCTGCTACGTCCGCCCAGTGGGTGGTGGCCTGGCGGCCATCCAGCAATCCCGCTGCGGCCAGGATCAGCGCGCCCGAACAGATGGAGCCGAAGCGCCGCACCTGGGGCTCCGCATTGCGCAACCAGTCCAGCAGTTCCCGGTCCTTGCATTGGCTTTCCATGTCCATGCCGCCGGGGATGAGCAGGGTGTCCAGGCTGGCCGGGTCCACTTCGCGCCATGGCCGATCGGCTACCAGGGCGAAGCCGGCGGAGGTCTTCACCGGTCCCGCGTCGGGCCCCAGCACGTGGATTCCATAACAAGGTGGAAGGCCATGGCGTGCGCGCTCGTCGTTGGCTGAGGCGAACACCTGCAGCGGACCGGTCACGTCCAGGCTCATGACGTCGGCGAAGGTGAGGCAGGCGATATGGCGAATAGCGTCCATGATCGGCTCGGCAGGAGAGATGGCTCCAGTCTGCTGCGAGCGCGTCATGGCGACAATGACAATAAGCCCACAAATCTCGCCAAAAGGCTCAGTTGCTCGTTTGTCGGGCCTGGAGAAACTGAAGCAAGGCGACTTCTTCCGGGCTCATACCCTTGCGTTTGCGTGGTCGCTTGCAGCCGACCAGTTCGCCCGTGAGGAAGGCGTCGACTACGGCGGGATGGATGTAGCACTTGCGGCAAATGGCCGGGGTGTTGCCCAGGCGCTGTGCTACCTGTTTGACCATCTCGGTTACGTGCTGAGTGGGATTGTCCGGGTTCCGTTGGGCAACTTTGCGCAACGCTTCGAGAGCTAGGGCGCTGCCTGCCCAGGTTCGGTAGTCCTTGGCTGTGAACTCGCCGCTGGCCTGGCTGCGCAGGAAGTCGTTGACGTCATGGGAGCCGACCGAGTGCCGTTGGCCCTCTTCATCGAGGTACTGGAAGAGCTGCTGCCCGGGGAGGTCCAGGCAGCGTCGAAGGATTCTCGCCAGGCGTGGACTCGTCAGGCTCACGTCGTGCTCGATGCCGCTCTTGCCCTTGAAGCTGAAGCGGATCTGACTGCCGTTTACGTTGATGTGGCGATTGCGAAGGGTGGTCAACCCATAGGAATTATTCTCTCGTGCGTAGCGTCGATTGCCGACCCGAATCAGCGTCTCATCGAGCAGTGCGACCACGGTGGCCATGACCTTTTCTCGTCCCATTCCCGTCTCGCCGAGGTGCTTGTCGATCCGGGCGCGCAATTGAGGCAGGGCGCTGCCGAAGCTCAGCAGGCGCTCGTACTTGGCACTGTTCCGGTTCTCGTTCCACAAGGGGTGATAGCGGTACTGCTTGCGCCCTCGGGCGTCTCGACCGGTAGCCTGGAGATGCCCGTTCGGGTCCGGACAGATCCAGACATCGCGATAGGCCGGCGGGATGGCGAGCTGATTGATGCGGTGCACCTCGTCCGGGTCGCGAATCCGCGCGCCGTCCGGGTCGAGGTAAATGAAACGCCCGCGCTGCCGGCGCCGTCGAATACCCGGCATCCCATCGTCGACATAGCGCAACTGTGCGGGCAGGTCGATGGGGCATTCCGGGTTGTTGCGCTCTGTCATGGGCGGGTCGCCGACGTCAGGCGCTTGCGGCCAATGGACTTTGACCAGGTGTCGTTGTTGCAATGCTGGCAGGACGGTTGCTCGCCTGCGCGTTGCTCGCACGTCATGCCGCAATGGTTGCAGGAGTAAAGGCCGTCAGAGGGAATCCGCGCGTGGTCATGGCGCAGACAAGGCGGCAGGACAGAGAGGCCGGGGCGCATTTCGCTCTCGTCGAAATAGTAGAGGCTGACATCGCCGTTGACCTCGAGTATCCCCAGCCGGACCTGACCAAGGTGCTCGACGTTCTGACGGCGCAGCTCCATGAAGAACTCGTCACTGGCGATGTTCTTCCGCCCGAGCGCTTCGGTGTCATAGAGCCCATCCTTGATGATCACCACCGGCTTGCCTTCCATCCAGGCGCCGAATTGTGCATTGCGCTCCATGGCGTAGGTGGTGAGGCGATAGAGGCAGAGCAGGGTGATGAACACCGCCAGTATCGGGAGGAGCGGGACATCCTCGTAGAACGACACATCGCCGGCGGCGGAACCCAGGGTGAGGATGACCAGGACCTCGAAAAGCGAAATCTGGCGGACACCGCGCCGTCCAGAAAAGCGAAGAAAGGCGAAGACCACGATGAAGGCGAACAGCGACCGCAGGATTACTTCGCCCAGGAATCCGAGGGGAAACTCGTGAAGCAGCATGCGTTGCCAGTCGAATGGGTTCATCCAGTCCGCTCCTTGCGCGCAGCAGGCTTTATCGGGGCAGTACTGGGATAGACCGTGAATTCAGGCGACTTGCGTCGCGCATTGGCCGGGCGGCTCGAGCGAGGAGGGAGATGCGTGGGGGAAAACTTGCCGGGGCGAGCAGGTCAGGCCTGCTCGCCGCGCATTGGGCACTGGCGCTGAAGCCTTTACTCAGGCATCGACCAGGGTTCGAGGTCATAACCCTTGCGGCTCAATTCCTCGCGGGATTGTTCGAGGATGCTCGCCAGCTGTTCGGGGTCGGAATAGGTGCTGCTGGGAATCTTCGAGCGGCCGAGTAGACGGGTGTTAGTACGGTCGATCACGCTGATGCTCAGTTCGCCGGTGCCGTCTTGCAGGGCCCAGGCAACGCACTGGAAGGGTTTGAATGCGCGGCCGGTAATGATCAGTGCTTCGTTGAAACGCAGCGGAGTATTCATGGGAGGGGGTCTCTCCATATTGTGCCCAATGAAGGTGACAGCGCGGCTTCAGACCTTTATTGCACTGTCATGAAAGTGGATGCCGAGAACCGACCGATAAGTCACAGCACGTCGTGAAAAACTAAGTTTTTGTCGCTGAAATGAATGGGTAAGCGATTTTTGTACCGGCCGTTGTGCGTTTTTCTCATGGGGCGGGGTATACAGGGTGTACTCGGATTGTCCCGAATCGGGCCCGGATCCTCTCAACGATGTACCGCCCGGGCTCCCGCCAGTATCATCATCGGCCGTTCGAGGTTGCTTAAAGCGAGTGTTGCCGTGCCCGTCCTGAGCCGTCTGTTTCGTCCCATCCTTGTGGCCACTTGCATTGCGGTGCTGGCCGGCTGTGGCGCCCAGCCGCTGTCCCCGAAACTGCGCTCGGGGCCGGAAAGGGTGGAATTGAGCGGTGTGCCCTTCTTCGCTCAGAACGCCTATCAGAGTGCGCCGGCGTCGTTGGCGGCCTTGCTGACCCAACAGGGGGACGAGGTCACGCCGGGCATGATCGAAAAGGAACTGCAACTGCCACAGAAGGAAGCTTCCCTCCGCGATGGACTGGCGGAGACGGCGCACAAGCATGGTCTTGTGGTCTATCCACTGGGTAGCCGGATAGACGATCTGCTGGAACAAGTGGCGGCGGGCAATCCGGTGCTCGTGCATCTGCGCGAAGGGTTTGGCTGGATGCCCTCCTGGCGCTACGCGTTACTGATCGGTTACGACCGCACCAACCAGCAGGTGCTGCTCCGTCACGGCCACAAGCGCCGAGCCCTGATGAGCTTCCGTGAGTTCGAGTCGGGTTGGGTGGAAGCAGGTCATTGGGCTGTGCTGGTGCAGGCGCCGAATCAGTTGCCGGCATCGGTGGAGCGGGCTCGCTGGCTGAAGGCGGCCGATGATCTCGCCGCGGCGGGCCAGGTCAATGCCGCGAAGATGGCGCGCTTGCAGATGCCCTGACCGGCGATCACGGAAACAAAAAACGGCGCCCTGGGGCGCCGTTTTCATGTGCAGGCGAATCAGACGCCCAGCTTGTCGCGCATGGTGTAGTACCAGGCACCCATCGCGGTGAAGGGTACGCGGAACACGCGGCCACCCGGGAAGGGGTAGTGGGGCAGGCTGGCAAAAGCGTCGAAGCGCTCGGCTTGGCCACGCAGGGTTTCGGCGATCACCTTGCCGGCGATGTGGGTATAGGTCACGCCGTGGCCGCTGCAGCCCTGGGAGTAGTAGATGTTGTCGCCGATCCGGCCGACCTGGGGCAGGCGCGACAGGGTCAGCAGGAAGTTGCCGGTCCAGGCGAAGTCGATCTTCACGTTCTTCAACTGCGGGAAGGTCTTCAGCATCTTCGGACGGATGATGGCTTCGATGTTCGCCGGGTCGCGGGCGCCGTAAACCACGCCACCGCCGTAGATCAGGCGCTTGTCGCCGGAAAGGCGGTAGTAGTCCAGCAGGTAGTTGCAGTCCTCGACGCAGTAGTCCTGCGGCAGCAGCGACTTGGCCACTTCATCCGACAGCGGCTCGGTGGTCACCACCTGGGTGCCGCAAGGCATGGACTTGCTGGCCAGTTCGGGAACCAGGTTGCCGAGGTAGGCGTTGCCGGCTACCACCACGAATTTCGCCTTCACGCGGCCTTTCGGGGTGTGCACCACCGGATTGGCGCCGCGCTCGATGCGGGTCGCAGGGCTCTGCTCGTGGATCACGCCACCCAGGGACTCGATGGCCGCGGCTTCGCCAAGCGCCAGGTTGAGCGGGTGGATGTGACCGCCGCTCATATCCAGCATGCCGCCAATATAGTTGTCGGTCGCCGCCACTTTGCGGATGCCCTTGGCGTCCAGCAGTTCCAGCTGGTTGTGGCCGAAGCGCTCCCACAGTTTCTTCTGGGCTTCCAGGTGTGCCATCTGCTTCTTGGTGAAGGCTGCGAATACGCCGCCATCCTTCAGGTCGCACTGGATGTTGTACTTGCTGATGCGGTCGCGAATGATGCGGCCGCCTTCGAACGCCATGTCAGCCATCAGCTTGGCGTTCTTCGGATTCGCCGTGCGCTCGATAGCATCTATGTCGCGGCTATAGCTGTTGACGATCTGGCCGCCGTTACGACCGGATGCGCCGAAGCCCACCTTCGCAGCCTCGAGTACGGTGACCTTGAAACCGTTCTCCAGAAGGAAGAGGGCAGTGGAGAGACCGGTGTAGCCTGCACCAATAATGCAGACGTCGGTTTCGATCTCACCTTGCAGTTCAGGGCGTGCCGGTACCGGGTTGGCCGAGAACGCGTAATAGGACTGAGGGTAGGAAGTGTGCGTCATAATGGAATCTCTGTTTTTTATTTTTTACAGATGTGGTGATCCTACCTGAGTTGAAACGGGTCGGCTAGCCTCTGTGCAAAATATTCAACGAGGCACTGAACAGTAAAAAATCCACTTTTTCAGAGAGTTAGCGAAAAAAGGTGTTGACAGAGAAAACTCAGTCCGTAGAATGCGCACCCATCGAAGGCACATAGCTCAGTTGGTTAGAGCACCACCTTGACATGGTGGGGGTCGTTGGTTCGAGTCCAATTGTGCCTACCAAATCGAACCCGCGTCACGCGGGGCTTAGAGGGCGATCCGAAAGGGTCGCCCTTTTTGTTTTGGGAATATTTTGGCGAAACTTCGTTGGAAGCATGGCGCCAGGTCGGCATCTGCCGGCTGATCTTCCATCTCCTTCCCCCTCGCGATCGGCGCTCGAGTGCCCTGTCATACTCACATCGGCATGGCGGGGTATGAGTGTCACTTTGATTTGGATGCCCTCAGGAACGTGAGTCGGTTCAGGTTGTCTGAATTCGTAACTGACGAGGCCGCTATCCGTCAGCCACAACCTTCGGTTTGCGGATGAATCAGGAGTCCTCCCATGAAAGGATTGGCCGTGATTCTGCTGGGGATGTTGATGCTGTCCGGTTGCAGCTTTAGCGCGCCGGGAGTGCATGCTCGGATTGGTGATGTCGACGCCCTGCGCATCGATCTGGGTGGTGGCCATGGTCACGGTGGTGGGTTTTGCCCGCCGGGCCACCGAATGAAGGGGGAATGCTGATGATTGCCCGCATTCTCGTGCTTGCTCTGGCTGGTCTGATACTCACCGGTTGCAGCTTGCGCTTGCCAGGAATTGCAATTGACATTGGCGACGTAGATCACGGCCCTGGCCATTGTCCGCCTGGACAGGCCAAGAAAGGAAATTGCTGATCAGTGTGGGGTGTCGGAGAAGGATTCGCCCCCTTCTAGGGGGGACTACCGCAAGTCCACATTCTACGAACGTGGATTTTTACTCTTTTGTGGTAGAGTGCGCGCTTTCCTGGTGCCTCAGAGCGACCCTTTTCGCTTTGGCATCAAGTAATTAGGTGCATCCAGCCGTCACCTGCGACATGGTGGCGGTGGTGGGAGCCTACCCGGTTCGATAAAAAAAGGTCACTCAGGTGGCCCTTTTTTATTGGGCGCTTGTCGGGGCTCAGGCTTTCTGCAAGCATCCCGCTCTTCATTACCTCCAGTGACTCTGGTTCGGCTTTGGTCGGCTGTAAGGCTCCTGCTTCCGTATGGCGGGCATACCACCGAATCGCGTACTGGCTCATCCCAACCCATGTGGCCTTTGGTAGAGGTCACCACTAGGAGAGGAGGCGCCATGCCCATCATCACTCTTCCTGACGGCAGTCAGCGTACTTTCGATAAACCCGTGTCCGTGCTCGAAGTGGCTCAGTCCATCGGTGCGGGCCTGGCCAAGGCAACCCTGGCCGGCAAGGTCAACGGCAAGCTGGTAGATGCTTGCGATCTGATCGAAGACGATGCCTCGCTGCAGATTGTGACCCCCAAGGACGAAGACGGGCTGGAGATCATTCGCCACTCCTGCGCGCACCTGGTCGGCCATGCGGTCAAACAGCTCTATCCGACCGCCAAAATGGTGATCGGTCCGGTCATCGAAGAAGGCTTCTATTACGACATCGCCTTCGAGCGGCCCTTCACGCCGGAAGACATGGCGGCCATCGAAAAGCGTATGGCTGAGCTGATCGAGAAAGACTACGACGTCATCAAGAAGATGACTCCGCGGGCAGAGGTCATCGAGCTGTTCAAGGCGCGTGGCGAGGAATACAAGCTTCGCCTGGTCGATGACATGCCTGACGAGAAGGCTATGGGCCTGTACTTCCATGAGGAGTACGTGGACATGTGCCGTGGCCCGCACGTGCCGAATACTCGCTTCCTCAAAGCATTCAAGCTGACCAAGATTTCTGGCGCCTACTGGCGCGGCGACTCGAAGAACGAGCAGCTGCAGCGTGTGTATGGCACCGCCTGGGCTGACAAGAAGCAGCTCGCTGCCTACGTTCAGCGCATCGAAGAAGCTGAAAAGCGTGACCATCGCCGTATTGGCAAGCAGTTGGACCTGTTCCACCTGCAGGAAGAAGCGCCGGGCATGGTGTTCTGGCATCCGAGCGGCTGGACCGTCTATCAGGTGCTTGAGCAGTACATGCGTAAGGTCCAGCGTGACCACGGCTATGTGGAGGTGCGCACTCCCCAGGTCGTCGATCGCATTCTCTGGGAGCGCTCCGGCCACTGGTCGAACTACGCCGAGAACATGTTCACCACTTCATCGGAAAGCCGTGATTACGCGGTCAAGCCGATGAACTGCCCGTGCCACGTTCAGATCTTCAACCAGGGTCTGAAGTCTTATCGTGATCTGCCGCTGCGTCTGGCGGAGTTCGGTGCCTGCCACCGCAACGAGCCATCCGGCGCTCTGCACGGCATCATGCGCGTTCGTGGCTTCACTCAGGACGATGCCCACATCTTCTGCACTGAGGACCAGGTGAAGAAAGAGGCAGCTGACTTCATCAAGCTGACCCTGCAGGTCTACAGGGACTTCGGCTTCGTCGATATCTCGATGAAATTGTCCACTCGTCCGGTCAAGCGGGTAGGTTCCGACGAGCTGTGGGATCGTGCCGAAGGTGCCCTGGCGGATGCGCTGAACGAGTCCGGCCTTGAGTGGGAATACCAACCGGGCGAGGGCGCGTTCTATGGTCCGAAAATCGAATTCACCCTGAAGGATTGCCTCGGCCGTAACTGGCAGTGCGGTACCCTGCAGTACGATCCGAACTTGCCGGAGCGACTGGATGCCAGCTATATCGCCGAAGATAACAACCGTAAGCGCCCGGTGATGTTGCACCGCGCGATCCTCGGTTCCTTCGAGCGCTTCATCGGTATGCTGATCGAGCACTACGCCGGCGCGTTCCCCGCCTGGCTGGCGCCGACGCAGGCGGTGATCATGAATATCACCGACAAGCAGGCCGATTTCGCCGTCGAGGTCGAGAAAACCCTCAACGAAAGCGGGTTCCGTGCCAAGTCCGACTTGAGAAACGAAAAAATCGGCTTTAAAATCCGCGAGCATACTTTGCTCAAGGTTCCCTATCTCTTGGTTATTGGAGACCGGGAGGTTGAGACTCGATCCGTTGCTGTGCGCACCCGCGAGGGTGTCGACCTGGGTTCCATGCCCCTCGAAAGCTTCTCTGAGACGCTCGCACAAGCGGTTTCCCGGCGTGGTCGCCAAGAATTGGAGTAATCACTATTAAGCGTGAAATGAGACAGGACAAGCGGACTCAACCGAAGGCCCCGATCAACGAGAATATCTCGGCTCGTGAGGTGCGGTTGATTGGTGCTGACGGCCAGCAGATTGGCGTCGTCTCGATTGATGAAGCGCTTCGCGCTGCTGAAGAAGCCAAGCTGGATCTGGTAGAGATTTCTGCCGATGCCGTGCCGCCTGTTTGCCGGATCATGGATTACGGCAAACACCTCTTCGAGAAGAAGAAGCAGGCTGCGGCAGCGAAGAAGAACCAGCACCAGCAGCAGATTAAAGAAATCAAGTTTCGTCCAGGGACGGAAGAAGGGGATTACCAGGTAAAACTACGCAACCTGGTACGTTTCCTTAGTGATGGGGACAAGGCCAAGGTATCCCTGCGATTCCGCGGCCGTGAGATGGCCCACCAGGAGCTGGGTATGGAGCTGTTGAAGCGGGTCGAAGCCGACCTCGCCGAATTCGGCACCGTAGAACAGCATCCTAAGCTGGAAGGACGCCAGCTGATGATGGTCATCGCTCCCAAAAAGCGAAAATAACCCCCAGGGCACTGGCAGGCCTTGCGGTTATATGTATTGATTGAATGCGGAGTATCCGAACATGCCAAAGATGAAAACCAAGAGCGGTGCTGCGAAGCGCTTCAAGAAGACTGCTTCCGGCTTCAAGCACAAGCACGCTTTCAAGAGCCACATCCTGACCAAAATGACTACCAAGCGTAAGCGTCAGCTGCGCGGTTGCACCCTGGTGCACCCGTCTGACGTCCGCAAAGTAGAGCGCATGCTGCGCGTTCGTTAATCGGTCAAGATTCTAGAGGAAATTACTCATGGCTCGTGTTAAGCGTGGCGTCATCGCTCGTAAGCGTCACAAAAAGATTCTGAAACTCGCCAAAGGCTACTACGGCGCACGCAGCCGCGTGTTCCGCGTTGCCAAGCAGGCGGTAATCAAGGCTGGCCAATACGCCTACCGTGACCGCCGTCAGCGCAAGCGTCAGTTCCGCGCTCTGTGGATCGCTCGTATCAACGCTGGTGCTCGTCAGAACGGTCTGTCCTACAGCCGTCTGATCGCTGGCCTGAAAAAAGCGGCCATCGAGATCGACCGTAAGGTTCTGGCCGACCTGGCAGTGAACGAAAAAGCGGCGTTTGCTGCGATTGTCGAGAAAGCTAAGGCCGTTCTGGCTTAAGTCCCCGACAATCACCGGGCTTGCCCGGTGCTAAACGTCACCGATAGGGGAAGGGCCTTGCGCTCTTCCCCTATTTCGTATCTGGAGTCAGTAAATGGAAAATCTGGATGCGCTGGTCTCGCAAGCGCTTGAGGCCGTGCAGCAAACTGAAGACGTGAATGCCCTGGAGCAGATTCGCGTTCACTACCTTGGCAAGAAAGGCGAGCTGACCCAGGTGATGAAGACCTTGGGCGATTTGCCGGCTGAAGAGCGTCCCAAGGTCGGCGCCCTGATCAACGCCGCCAAGGAGCGCGTTCAGGATGCCTTGAACACCCGTAAAGAGTCGCTTGAGCAGGCTGCCCTGACCGCCAAGCTCGCGGCCGAACGTATCGACGTGACCCTGCCAGGTCGCGGTCAGGCCTCCGGTGGCCTGCACCCGGTGACTCGTACCCTGGAGCGGGTCGAGCAGTTCTTCACTCGGATAGGCTACGGCATCGCCGAAGGCCCCGAGGTCGAAGACGACTACCACAACTTCGAAGCGCTCAACATTCCCGGCCACCACCCGGCCCGGGCAATGCACGACACTTTCTACTTCAACGCGAACATGCTGCTGCGTACCCACACCTCCCCGGTACAGGTGCGCACCATGGAGTCCCAGCAGCCGCCGATCCGCATTGTCTGCCCCGGCCGCGTCTACCGCTGTGACTCGGATATCACCCACTCGCCGATGTTCCACCAGGTCGAAGGCCTGCTGGTAGACGAAGGCATCAGCTTCGCTGACCTCAAGGGCACCATCGAAGAGTTCCTGCGCGTGTTCTTCGAGAAGGACCTTGGCGTGCGTTTCCGTCCCTCCTTCTTCCCGTTCACCGAGCCGTCGGCCGAAGTCGACATGCAATGCGTGATGTGCTCCGGCAAAGGCTGCCGCGTGTGCAAGCAGACTGGCTGGCTGGAAGTGATGGGTTGCGGCATGGTGCACCCGAACGTGCTGCGCATGTCCGGCATCGATCCGGAGAAGTATCAGGGCTTCGCCTTCGGCATGGGCGTAGAACGCTTGGCCATGCTGCGCTATGGCGTCAACGACTTGCGCCTGTTCTTCGACAACGACCTGCGCTTCCTCGGGCAATTCCGCTAGGTCGCCGCGTCCGAAACGAATCCAGAGCCTGATTCAACGCCTTGCGAGCTAGAGCTATGCAAGGCGAAAGCAGGCGAAAAAGCGCAGTTTACGCGTTGTAAATGAGCATTTTGAGCCTGCTTTTAACGCAGCAGAGCCGACGCGCAGCAGGCGTTGAGCAGGCTCTAGGAGAAGAGGATGAAATTCAGTGAACACTGGCTGCGGAGCTGGGTCAGCCCGCAGGTTTCCCGTGATGAGCTGGTCGCTCGTCTGTCCATGGCTGGCCTCGAAGTCGACAGCGTTACTCCGGTAGCGGGTGCCTTCAGCGGTGTGGTCGTGGGCGAGGTGCTGAGCACCGAACAACACCCGGACGCCGACAAGCTGCGCGTCTGCCAGGTGAGCAATGGCAGTGAGACCCTCCAGGTTGTCTGCGGCGCGCCTAACGTGCGCCCTGGCCTGAAGATCCCCTTCGCCATGATCGGCGCCGAGCTGCCGGGCGACTTCAAGATCAAGAAGGCCAAGCTGCGTGGCGTTGAGTCCAACGGCATGCTTTGCTCGGCTTCCGAACTTCAGATCAGCGATGACCATGACGGTCTGATGGAGCTGGCTGATGATGCTCCGGTAGGCCAGGACATCCGGGCCTACCTGGGTCTGGATGACGTGATCATCGAACTGGGCCTGACCCCGAACCGCGGTGATTGCCTGAGCATGTCCGGCCTGGCCCGTGAAGTGGGTGCGCTCTACGCTGCCCCGGTGACTCGTCCGCAAGTTCCCGCCGTTGCACCAGTCCATGATGAAGTCCGTCCGGTGGAAGTGACCGCTCCGGCTGCGTGCCCGCGCTACCTTGGTCGTGTGATCCGCAATGTCGACCTGTCCCGCCCGACTCCGCTGTGGATGGTCGAGCGCCTGCGTCGTTCCGAAGTGCGTTCCATCGATGCCGCCGTCGACATCACCAACTACGTGATGCTTGAACTGGGCCAGCCCATGCACGCCTTCGATCTCGCCGAAATCAATGGCGGCATCCGTGTACGCATGGCGGAGGAGGGCGAGAAACTCGTCCTGCTCGACGGTCAGGAAGTCAGCCTGCGCGCCGACACACTGGTCATCGCCGACCACACTCGCGCCCTGGCCATCGCCGGCGTCATGGGTGGCGAGCACAGCGGCGTCAGCGACAAGACTCGCGACCTGTTCCTCGAAGCGGCGTTCTTCGACACCATCGCCGTTGCCGGCAAGGCCCGTTCCTATGGCCTGCACACCGACTCGTCGCACCGCTTCGAGCGTGGCGTGGACTTCCAGTTGGCTCGCGAAGCCATGGAGCGTGCCACTGGCCTGCTGCTGGAAATCGTCGGCGGCGAAGCGGGCCCGATCATCGAAGCGGCCAGCCAGGAAAGCCTGCCGAATGTGGCTCCGGTTACCCTGCGTGCCGAGCGCATCACCCAGATGCTGGGTATGGAAATGGACGCTGCCGAAATCGAGCGTCTGCTTACCTCGCTGGATCTGAAGGTCACCGCCGAAGGTGCCGGCCAGTGGCGTGTTGAAGTGCCGAGTCACCGCTTCGACATCAGCTTGGAAGTGGATCTGATCGAAGAGCTGGGCCGCCTCTACGGTTACAACCGGCTGCCGGTTCGCTACCCGCAAGCTCGCCTGGCCCCGCGTGCGCGTGCCGAAGGTGCTGTTGAGCTGCCGGCCCTGCGCCGCCTGCTCGTAGCCCGTGGTTACCACGAAGCCATCACCTACAGCTTCATCGATCCGAAGCTGTTCGAGCTGTTCAGCCCGGGCGTGAAACCGCTGATGCTGGCCAACCCCATCTCCGCAGATATGGCTGCCATGCGCTCTTCGCTGTGGCCGGGTCTGGTGAGCGCGTTGCAGCACAACCTCAACCGCCAGCAATCCCGTGTTCGTCTGTTCGAAAGCGGCCTGCGTTTCGTGGGTCAACTCGAAGGCCTGAAACAGGAACCCATGCTCGCAGGTGTGATCTGTGGTTCCCGTCTGCCGGTAAGCTGGGCCAACGGCCGAGACGCTGTCGACTTCTATGACGCCAAGGCGGATGTAGAAGCTGTCCTCGGTGCCGCCGGAGACCTGGGCGCTTTCAGCTTCGTAGCGGGTGAGCATCCTGCCCTGCATCCAGGTCAGACCGCCCGCATCGAAAGAGAAGGGCGCCTGGTAGGTTTCCTTGGTGCGCTGCATCCGGAACTCGCCAAGGCCCTGGACCTGGATCAGCCGGTCTACATGTTCGAGCTGGTACTGGCTGAAGTGATGCAAGGCAAGCTGCCGAAGTTCAGCGAGCTGTCGCGCTTCCCTGAAGTGCGCCGCGACCTTGCCCTGCTGGTGGATCGCGACGTTGCCGCCGAGTCGGTACTCGCCACCATCCGTGAGGCTGCGGGTGAATGGCTGACTGACCTCAGGCTATTTGACGTGTATCACGGTAAAGGCATTGATCCGCTTAGAAAAAGCTTGGCGGTCGGCTTGACCTGGCAGCATCCATCGCGCACTCTTACTGACGATGAGGTGAACAACACAACGCAAAACATCGTCACCTCGCTGGAAGACAGGTTCAATGCCACGTTAAGGAAGTAGCGTATGGGGGCTCTGACGAAAGCTGAGATGGCTGAACGTCTTTATGAAGAGCTTGGCCTGAATAAACGGGAAGCCAAGGAATTGGTGGAGCTGTTCTTCGAGGAAATCCGTCAGGCGCTGGAGCACAACGAACAGGTGAAGTTGTCCGGGTTCGGCAATTTCGACTTGCGCGATAAGCGTCAGCGGCCTGGCCGAAACCCGAAGACAGGAGAGGAAATCCCGATCACGGCTCGCCGTGTGGTCACTTTCCGTCCAGGGCAGAAACTCAAAGCCAGGGTCGAAGCTTATGCTGGAACCAAGTCATAACGACGAGCTGCCGCCCATTCCAGGCAAGCGATACTTCACTATTGGCGAAGTTAGTGAACTCTGCGCGGTCAAGCCCCACGTGCTGCGTTACTGGGAGCAGGAATTTCCCCAGCTCAACCCAGTAAAGCGGCGCGGAAACAGGCGTTACTACCAGCGTCAGGATGTGCTGATGATTCGGCAGATCCGTGCGCTTTTATACGATCAGGGCTTCACCATCGGCGGGGCGCGCCAGCGCCTCTCCGGGGACGAAGCCAAGGAAGACACCACCCAGTACAAGCAACTCATCCGCCAGATGATTGCCGAACTCGAGGACGTCCTCCATGTGTTGCGGAAGTGAATTTTTTTGAAAAAAACCTTCCACAATTCAAAAGCTTAAGATATAGTTCGCTCCGCTTCCGGTGATCCGGAGCGAGCTACAAAACGTCGGGGCGTAGCGCAGCCTGGTAGCGCACTTGCATGGGGTGCAAGGGGTCGAGTGTTCGAATCACTCCGTCCCGACCATATTCTTCAACGACTTAGGCCAGTTCGGAAACGACTGGCCTTTTTCGTTTCAGGGACTTTTGCGGGACTCTTCATCCTGCCTTCCTCCTCAGTATCGTCAGCACCGGCCCGCGGGAGTCGGTAGCCGATATCTTGTTGGCTTCATCAATCAGTTTTCCCAGCTCTGCTGCCGAGTAGTGACTGGTGATGCTGCCGTTCTTGTGCCCCAAGAGAGCCTTCCGGTCCTCCTCCGTCACCCCGGCCGCCCGAAGCCGGCGCCCGAAGGTGTGCTTCAAGTCGTGGATACGAATCGATGCGAATCCGGGTGGAGCAGGGCGCAGAAACCTCTCCTGGAATTTCTTTGCCGCCCGTACCCTGGCTTTCTTCCAGGCCGAGTCGTTCATCCGGTGTACTGGCATTGCCTTGCCGTTCTGGTCGGGCATCCCATAAGGGAACACCCAAACTGGGTCCAGGCCACGCTGTCCCTCTATGACAGATTTCGCCACGGTGTTCAGTACCACCAAACGCTCGTCGCCGTTCTTGACCCCCGAACTCTCATGCCGGCCACCAAAATCGGCAGGTATGAGGAAGACGCTGGTCTTGAGCTCTGGAACCTGTATTTCCCAGTCCCAGCGCAATTTCACGACTTCCTGTTCGCGCGAGCCGCTGTTCACCTTGTAAAGCGCCATGCGGCGTAAATGATCAGGCAGTTCGGCGAAAAGAATCGATTGTTCTTCCCAGGACAGCGGGTAGGGCGACCGCCTGGTTTTCTTCTCTTCCAGCTTAGTGATCATCGGCACCACGTCGAGCCAGGGACGCTTCTGCTCATCACGCCATTTCCTGGCGCAGAGATTGAGGATGCGTATGACACGCTCCAAGGCGATGTTCACCGTTCGGTAAGAAACCCCGGGCTTCACCTTGCCGTCGCTGGTCTTGCTGGGCTTCAGGCGATCCTTGATGTACTGGGCCAGCGTTTCGTCATCGATGTGAGTGACAGGGATATCCCCGATATACGGGTCCAACTGCTCCAGATAGATGGCAGTGAGTCCGATCGAGGGTTGGTCCTTGTACTCAACCAGATAGCGGGTGGCTGCTTCCCTCCAGGTTCTGATCCTGCGTACGCCGTAGACTTTCTGCTCGCGCAGCTTTTCCAGCTTGTGTATCAGGTATTGCTCCGCCTCCTTCCTGTCGCTTGATCCAGTGCTTTCCTGAATTCGCTGACCTCTGAAGACCTTGTCGATGTGCCAGATCCCGTTCCTTTGGTAGAGGCCGCTAATGGTTTTTTGCGCCATGGTTTTTCTCCTTGGCGCTCGCTGCGGGAGTGATCATGTCCCGTGGCACCTTCCTTTTCAATGCTTGCCTGGTCGATGTAGGCGTCGGCCCAGGCGTCCAGTTCCTCTCGATCGAAGCCGATACCCTGCACCCCGATACGGAATTCCCGGACGTAGGGGCGAACAGTCTTGTTGAACTCGGTGCGGCACATGCCGAGGTAGGCGGGTGCCGCATTGGCCCGAAGTATTCGGGGCATGCAAGCGATCAAGCGGGCAGGGCGTTGCTCGGTTGTTTCGGGCATGGCTGTCCTTCTCCTCGTTGCCCTGTTTCACGTGCAGATGCTGGCTGCTGCCCAATGGGCAAACAACGCGGTGGAGAGGGCTGGGGAGGGTTTGGTACAACAGGGGCACTTGGATAATTGGTGCCCTGGCGGTTTCGGGCCGACTTGCCATCTGTTGGCTTGGCGGACCTGGCCATATCGGGGCTTAAGGATCGATGTATGTCTTCTATAGAGGTGTTCGAACAACCCAATTCAAGCCCTGGCGGGCCGGTCACTCGTGAGGAGTTGTACGTAGAGGTTTGGCAACGGCCGATGACCAAAATTGCTGAGCATCACGGCGTGTCCTCCAGCTTTATGGCGCGTGTGTGCACGCAAATGAATGTGCCTCGGCCACCGCGTGGGCACTGGGCAAAACTGGAGAATGGAAAACCAAGTCCTCAGCCACCATTGCCTGAGGCAGGCCCGGGTGATTTGCAGGTTTGGCGCCGCGGCGATGTCCTGGGACCGATATCTCGGCCACTTCCAAAGGCACCGAGTCCACGGGTAGTTCATCCTGAGCAACTAAGAGTTTCACGCTCCAAGCAGCATCCAATAGTTGTGGGAGCGTACGAAATTTTTGAACAGGGACGGGTGATCGATCAGGGGTTTCTCAAGCCAGGAAAGCAGCGTCTGGTTGATATCGTGGTAACCAAGCAGCAACTCGAAACAGCCCTGAAAATTGCGAATCAGCTCTTCCTCAAACTTGAAGCCGCCGGTCATCGCGTAATGTTTGCCCCAAGTGATCGAGTGTATTCCCGGGCTCCGATAGATGAGCATGAGCATCCACCTAAGAAACCTCGCCATCGCTATCCGGCGCTGTGGTCACCGTCCAAACCCACGGTGGTGTTCGTGGGAACGGTGGCCATCGGACTGACCCTGTTCGAAATGACCGAGGAACTTGAAGCTCGCTATGTCGACAGTGAGTACATTCCAGTTTCCAAGATTCCAGCGCAGAAGCTACGACGACTGCATCCGACCTTCAACTGGACCACGCGCATGGATTTTGCCACCGGGCGCCTGTGCCTACGGGCGTTTTGCCCCTATCCCAATGCTGATTGGAGTCGCAGTTGGAAGGAGAGTAACGGGAGCCGCCTGCATAGCCAGTTGGATGACATTGTCCAGCAACTGACAGATGCGGCACCTGTGATTGCTCGCTTGGTGGAGGAGGGCGAGGAGCGAGCACGAGTTCGGCACCAAGAATGGCAGGAAGAGCTGCGCCGACTTGAGGAGGAGCAAGAACTCAGGCGACAGGCCGAGGCCCGACGGAATGCGCGCTCAGACTTGCTCTCAGCGATTCAGCAGTGGGATGAAATCAAGCGGATACAGGCCTTCTTTCGTAATGCCGAAGCATCTGCGTCCGAGTTGGCTGGAGAGCCTCAGCGCGTGGCGATGGAAAAGCTCGCACAGGCACGTGCGCTTATCGGCGAGTTGGACGCACTAAAGGCGCTGATGGAGTGGAAGGGCCCTCAAGAGCGCTGAGGTTTGATCCCCTTCCTGGTTTGCGAAATCAAGAAAATGCTCACTAATGGTGAGCATTTTTTGGATTAATTAAACCACTGCCTGATCTCCATGTTTGAGGAGGATGGTCCTGTCTGGAAATTCTCCGAGGGCTTCCATTTGGGTGGATCAGTCAAGGCGCATGGTCGCTATTCGCCCCATAGCCGCCTCTCAGTACGGGCAGAAATCGGCCACAAGCGGACGCTGACGGGGATGCCCCGCCAGCGTAACCAAACTCCTTACTTCACCTTCACCACATCATCGGGCTTCCACGTCTGGTCGTAGAAGGCATCCTCGCTGCCATACAAGCGCAGAGCCACGAGGAAGTTGCGCCCCGGAATGGTTTGGATGAAGGCCGAATCGGCCACATCAGCCGGTTTCTCCGGGCCAAACCAGATTTCGATTGAACCGTCCTGCTGCTTGGGAATGTCGTAGTAACCGTTGGTGGACGGCAGCAGCTGCTTGGTCTCGGGCATGGTGCCGTCAGTGATGTTGTAGGCCGTCACCGCCCAGAACAGCGCGGCCGGTGGGTTCGGCGGCAGGCGCAGCTTATAGGTGTTGCCACCTTCGAGGAACTTGCCGTCCTTGTCGCGCCCGGTGAAGGGGTACTTGGAGCCGGCGCCGGTGGTGTGCATCACCATCGCCGGGGCGGAGGAATAGGCGAACTGGAAGAAGTTGGCGCGCTGGTTGGTGTCTAGGTAGCTTTCCTGCATCCAGTCGTTGGTGCCGCCGGCCCAGGTGTTCTCGTACTGGCGATCGGTGTAGTAGAGGTTACGCTTGTCCTCGCGGCCCAGCTGGCGATTGGCGAGGATCATCTTCGGCGCGGTCTCCACCGCCTTCTTCAGCAACTCCTCCTGCTTCGCATTGGGCTTGAAGGGCTCACCCTTGACGATGCCAATGGATGCCAGCACGCCGCGCAGCTCCGGATCGATGGCCTCGACCGGCTCGTAGTCGACAAAGGCTTTGAGCTTGGTCCAGTAGGTGTTGTCGACCGGGTACATCATGTTCAGGTTCTTGCCGCTGGCGTCGGGGAATTGCATCGGCTTGGCGTCCTTCTCGGTCGCCCAGAGCGGGTAGACGCGAGTGGTCTCGGCGTTCTTCACCGCCGGTACCGGGTCGGGCTTGCCGTCGCCCTTGGCCATGATGGTGCGGAAGAATAGGAAGACGTTGTAGGTGCGCGACTTGACCGGGAAGTAGCCGCCCGGCACCGGGCCGTTGTAGTCCGGCGGCAGCAACAGGTAGAGGCCGCCGCGCGCGCGATCCGGCCCGATGGCGCCGACGTCGGTGAGGGTGCGCTGGAAGAAATCGGTGAACATGCCGATGACATTGGCCGGCGCCTTGACCACCAGCGGACCGGTCTCTTTCAGGTCCAGGTAACTCATGGAATAGATCACGTCAGCGTTGGGCGTGGGCACCATGGTCCGTGCGTCCATGCGCTCCTTCCAGATCGGCAGCACGTTGTAGCCGGCACCGAAGGCCTTCTCCGAGCCGTCTTTCATTCCGATGGTGTTGAGCAGCGGGATCATCGTCATGTAGGCATAAATGGCGCGCTGGTAGTACAACTCGTCACGCAGGCTCTCGGCCTCCTTCGGATCGAGCCAGTTGCCGTTGTTGATCTGTTTGATCAGCGGCGAGGCCGGGGCCTGGTCGGCGGCATGAAGCATCGGTGTGCCAAGAGAGGCGAGCAGAACAGCAGCGGACAGCACTTTCAGCGAGTGGATCATTGTCGACTTCCTAGGGATGAGCGGGGTTCAGGAGGTCGGTCGGCGAACTGCGGTGAGCCATCATGGCTCACACTCAACTTTCCGTGTTCCTTGAAGGCAGGAGTCTAGTTGGCATACAGGAGTCGACAAGCTGGGGGACTTCGGTCGCACAGTCCGCTTTGGGTCGGATAGCGACGGTCTTGCCTCGACCGTCGCAGTGAATGGTCAGACTTCCGTCTGTTCTGCCATCTCCAGAGCATCATCGACTTCGATGCCCAGGTATCGGACAGTGCTTTCGAGCTTGGTATGACCCAGCAGGAGTTGGACTGCCCTTAGGTTCTTCGTCCTGCGATAGATCAGCGATGCCTTGGTTCGCCGTAGCGTGTGGGTGCCGTACATGGTTGGGTCAAGGCCAATGGCTGTCACCCAGGCTTTGACTATTCGAGCGTATTGCCTGGTGGAGAGATGATCTGAGCCGTGCAACCGGCTCGGAAACAGGCAGTCCTCGCTGCGGAGGTGGGCCTGATGCATCCAGGCCTCCAGGGCCGTTCGGGATTGCTCGGTGATTTCAAATTGCACTGGGCGCTGAGTCTTCTGCTGCATCACGATGGCTCGTGACGACACATGGTCCCCAAGGGCTACGTCTCGTACACGCAGCTTGGTTAAGTCGCAGGCTCGCAGCTTGCTGTCGATAGCCAAGTTGAAGAGAGCCAGGTCCCGGGCCTTCTCTGCGAGCTGGAGCCGTACTCGGATGGCCCAAATATCTCTGAGCCGAAGCGGGGCTTTCTGCCCGACCAGCTTTCCCTTGTTCCAAGGCTGATGGCTGTAGGTAGCAGTGCTGTTCATGGCTTGTCCTCCACGTTGAGGGACGACAAAGGTGAATCAGCCGCGGTACACGGTCGATAACCGACCCATAGCGGCCAGTCTTAACAGGCGGCAACCGGCCAATAGCCGCCCCTCACGAACCAGCAAATTGCGCGTTAATGACGCGATATCAGCGCATCGTCAAGTCCTGGCCAAGTACAGGGGTTCAGCCTCACTCCCTTACATTCATATGGTCGAGCGCCCAGGTGATGTAGTCCTCAGGATGGGTGTATCGGGTCACCAGTTCTGATGCACTGAGGCCGTTATCGATGGTGATGCCACGCTGCTCGCGAAGACTGTCATAGGTGGCCTTGATCGCCGCGAAGTACGCCGCATGGCCGTCCACTACGATGCGTACGCCCAGCTCCGCCAGGCGGTTGTCATCGCGCAGCTCCGGATTCCCGTAGGTGACCAGCATCAGCGGTACGCGCAGGTTTTCAGCGATTGCTTCGAGATGGGTGAAATCTTTCACACCGACAAGGCAAATGCCGTCAGCGCCGGCATCCTGGTAGGCGCGGGTACGGTGGACAACATCGGCGAGCGGCTGCACTCCGGCGTGGGTGCGGGCAATGATGGACAGGGCTTTATCGTCGCGCACTTCCTGGGCGGCGCGCAGCTTGCCGATGCCTTCTTCGACATTGATCAGGTCGTAAGATTTGCGTCCGAACTGGGCGGGCAACAGTGTGTCTTCCAGTGTGAGCGCGGCTACACCAGCGCGCTCAAGCTCAATCACCGTTCGCATGGCGTTGAGGGCGTTGCCGTAGCCATGATCCGCGTCAGCGATAACCGGCAGCCGGGCGACCCGACCAATGCGGGTCGCCTGTTCGACGAACTCGCTTAGGGTGATCAGCGCGATGTCAGGTGCGGCGAGCACTTGCAAGGAGGCGACCGAGCCTCCCAAGATGCCGACTTCAAAGCCGAGGTCGGCGGCAATGCGTGCCGACATGGGGTCGAAGACGGAGGCCGTGTGATAACAGGCGGGGCTTTCAAGCAAGGCACGAAAGGCGCTGCGCAGATCGTGGTGACAGGCTTTTTGCATGATCTTATCCCTCGGGTCTTTATAGAGCCTTACTACCGGTGTCACGCTGTGCAAGACCTGTACCTAACGGTCGAGATGTTGGTAGTTCGCCGATTCGACCGGAGTGAGTGATGGGCGAATGGAGGAAAAGCGCCGCAAACCAGCGCAAGGACGGCGGAAACTCGCCGGAGCCAGTCCATGGCCTTCCTTGCGCGGGTAGCTGAAGAGGTGGCGATCACGGCTCCGGCCAGATCGCCCTATATCACTTGATGAAGCGCACTTGGCTGTTGATCTTCTCGATGACAGCGCCTTTGCGTTCGTTGAAGCGCGCCTTGTTCTGCTCGAAAAGGTTATTGCCCTTGGTGTCGATGGAGATGATCAGGGGGCCGAACTCACGAACTCGGTTGACCCAGAGGGTTTCCGGCATGCCCAGGTCCTGCCACTCGGCGCGTTCGATTTCTTCCACCTTGGTGGCGGCCAATACTGCGCAGCCGCCGGGGAATACCGCGTGTACGGCCTTGTTTTCCAGGCACCCAGCAGTGGTTTCCGGGCCCATCCCGCCCTTGCCGATGATCAGCTTGACGCCGGTCTCCTCGATGAACTGCCGTTCGAACTTCTCCATGCGCATGCTGGTGGTCGGGCCGATGGACACCATCTCGAAGCTGCCGTCATCCTTCTTCTTCACGATGGGACCGGCGTGGAAGATCGCCCCGCCGCGCAGGTCCACCGGCAGTTCGCGCTTTAGTTCGATCAGGCGGCGATGCGCCACGTCGCGGCAAGTCACCAGTTGGCCGGTCAGGTAGACCACATCTCCGACGTTGAGGGCCGCGAGGTCTTCGTCCTTGATCGGGGTCGAGAGAACTTTTTTCACAGTACTACTCCTTCGTGGGAGAGGATGTCGTAGGACAGGTCGGCGTTGATGCGGATCTTGCCGCGACGGTGCGACCAGCATCCGGTGGAGACGGCAACGCCGATGGTCGACGGGTGACGCGCTGAGGACTCGATGTTCACCCCCATCACGCTGCTGTTGCCGGTCAGGCCCTGCGGGCCGATGCCGATTTCGTTGAGTCCGTCCTCGAGGAGCTTTTCCATCATCGCCGCGTTCGCATTGGGGTGGCTGGAGTCCACTGGGCGCAGGATCGCCTTCTTCGACAGGCGCGCTGCGGTCTCCACCGAGGTGGATACGCCCACGCCGACCAGCAGCGGCGGGCAGGCATTCACGCCGCGTGAGGTGATCACATCGAAGACGAATTCGGTCACGCCCTCGTAGCCCTGGCCGGGCATCAGAACCTTGGCCGATCCCGGCAGGGTGCAGCCGCCGCCGGCCATGTACACGTCGATCAGTGCATAGTCGGCGTCAGGGACAATTTCCCAGTCCAGCCACGGGATCTTCGAGCCGGTGTTGGTGCCGGTGTTCTTCTCGTCGAAGGTCTCCACAGCGTTGTGGCGCAGTGGTCCCTTCTTGGTGGCTTCCAGGGTCGCGTTCTCCAGGATGCCTTCCAGCTCGCCCAGCAGCGGGAACCGGGCGCCAGCGGTGATGAAGTACTGGATGACCCCGGTGTCCTGGCAACTCGGGCGGTCGAGCTTGTCCGCGTAGTCCTGGTTCTCAGCCATCGAGTCGTAGATTTCGATGGCCAGAGAATTGGTTTCCGCGGCGCGCAACTTCGCCGTCTTCTCCTTGACGTCTTTCGGCAGTCGCTTGCCGATGTAGGCGGTGAACTTGGCCATCACGTCGGTAAGCGATTGAACGGCTGATTCGTTATCCACTTTATTTCTCCTCACTGCATCACAAGGCGGTTCTGTTGGTATTCCATTGGCGCTGAATTAGGTGCCGCTGGCTGTCGTTACCGGCTTTACGGTGTGGTTTGGCGCCGATGATTTCTGCGCCTGGTTTTGTTCCGGCAGGTTGGTACCGTTCAGCACCTGGTCCATGCGGGATTTGTCGAGGGCGCCTACCCACTTGGCGATGGCCATGGTCCCGACTGCGTTGCCGATGGTGTTGGTGATGGCGCGTGCCTCCGACATGAAGCGGTCAACGCCGAGCAGCAGCACCATTCCAGCGACCGGGATGTTGTTCAGAGAGGCCAATGTCGCGGCGAGGGTGATGAAACCGGAGCCGGTGACGCCTGCCGAACCTTTCGAGGTGAGCAACAACACACCAAGCACGATCAATTGGTCCATCAAGGTAAGCGGGGTATTGGTGGCCTGAGCAATGAAGATGGCCGCCATGGTGTAGTAGATGCACTGGCCATCAGGGTTGAAGGTCAGCCCAGAGGGGATCACCAGGCCTACCACAGGCTTCGACACGCCGACGTTCTCCAGCTTGCCCATTAGTTGCGGCACCACAGATTCCGAGGAGCTGGTACCGAGCACAGTGAACAGTTCTTCCTTGAGGTATTTCAGGAACTTCCACAGGCTAAAGCCGGATAGACGGGCGATGAAGCCGAGGACGATGACCACGAACAGGAAGCAGGTCAGGTACATGGTCGCCATCAGCTTGCCGAGGGAAACGATCGAGCCCAGGCCGTACTTGCCGACGGTGAAGGCCATCGCGCCGCAGGCAGCCAGTGGGGCGACACGCATGACCATGCCAACGATGTAGAACATGCCGTGGGAAAAGGCTTCCAGCACATCGACCATCGGCTTGCCGCGCGGCCCCAGGTGAGATAGGGCGATGCCGAACAAGGTCGAGAACAGCAGGATCTGTAGGATCTCATTCTTTGCAAAAGCATCTGTGACGCTGGCAGGAATGATGTGCAGCAGGAAGTCGGTGAAACTGCCGGAGCCACTCGCCGCAGTCGCCGTGTAAGAGGCAATGCTCTTGGTGTCGAGGGTGGCTGGGTCAACGTTCATACCCTGACCAGGCTGCACAAAGTTGACCACGACCAGGCCCAATATCAAGGCAAAGGTCGAGAGGACCTCGAAGTAGATCAGCGCGCGGACGCCGACCCGACCGAGTTCCTTCATGTTTTCCATCTTGGCGATACCGAGCACCACAGTGGCGAAGATGATCGGTGCGAAGACCATCTTGATCAGTTTGATAAAGGCATCGCCGACCGGCTTCAGGTCGACACCGATTTGAGGCCAGAACACACCGAGCAGGATGCCGATGGTTACGCCGATCAGGACTTGGACATAGAGCTTTCCTAGGAATCGCTTGGCCATGGTTTTCTCCGAATTATTGTTGTGAGTCGGATTTAGGTTTCACCCGGGCGGCTTTACCGGGCTATGGCGGGCAAATGCCCCAGCGTTTGTGTGGGCAATTCACGGAGTCAAAGTTAATGGTTTCCCATAAATTGAGTAATACAATGAAAGTTATTTCATTGTTTCTTTGAGGTTACTAATGAGTCCGGTATCCGAATTAGCCTTCTTCACCCAGCTGGTTAGACTAGGCAGCCTTGCGGCCACGGCGCGTGAGCTGAACCTGACGCCACCAGCTGTCTCCAAGCGGCTGGCTCAGCTGGAACAGCGATTAGGTGTGCGACTGCTCAATCGCACCACGCGTAGCATCAGCCTCACTGCCGAGGGCGAGCTCTATCTGGTCAACGCCCAGCGAATCCTCGGCGAGATTGAGGAAATGGAGAGTCAGATCGCGAGCAGCCGGGCGGAGCCCAAAGGGCTGCTACGGGTCAACGCGCCGCTAGGTTTCGGTCGCACCCATGTCGGGCCGGCGATTTCTTCCTTCGTGGCGCGTTATGCGGAAGTCGAGGTGCAATTGCATTTGACCGACCGGCCGATCAATCTGCCGGACGATGCCATCGACGTCGCCATCCGCTTTGGTGAGTTGCCCGACTCCCGGCTGATCGCCCGCAAAATCGCCGCCAATAGACGTCGCCTGTGTGCAGCGCCTGTCTACCTGGAACGCTTCGGTACGCCGGAATCGCCCAAGGACCTCATACGACACAATTGCATCGTCTTGCGCCAGAACGATGCCGCCTTCGGTATCTGGCGATTCAGTCGAGGCAAGCAAAGTGAATCGATCAAGGTACGTGGTGGGCTCAGCACCAATGATGGCGAGGTGGCTTTGAACTGGGCGCTGGAAGGGCACGGTATCTTGATGCGCGCCGAGTGGAACCTTGCCAGTCACCTGCGAGATGGTCGTCTTGTAGAGGTGTTAGGGGAATATGAAACGCCGCCGGCGGACATCTATGCCGTCTATCTGGAGCGCCTCAACCTGTCTGCGAAGGTGTCTCTTTTCATCGATCACCTGCGCGATGTTTTCCAGCACAAAGCGAATGGACGGAGCGATAGCCTCGTCAAATGGCGGTAACGATCCACCCGTCAATACAATCAGTGCCAATACACATCGTCTTCGAGCGCCTCGGCTGGTCGGAGAGTTCCAACAAAAATCCCCATAGCGCATGTTTCCGATGACCGCTTTTGGCCGATTTCTGCCCCTGAGGAGAGGCCGCTATCGAGCAGAAGCGATCAGTTGAGCCTTGGACAACTGACCGGGTTGCTCTTCGCTGAAGTGATTCCTCTGTGGGCCGCTGCCGCGCTCCAATTCGTTCTATTCTTTAAATTCTGACATCTACACGCTCCATGTGAGCTCGCCGTGACTATCTTTGAACGCTGGAAGGCGTTCACCGGGCTGCCTCCATAACAATGAACGGACCGACCAGGATGAGTCGATTCTTGATTAATGATTGCGTGATGTTCGATGCGGATAACTTCACTCTCCAGCGCTGGCCGGCCGACTCGGAAGAACCGCATCGTCTGGGCGTCTTCGCCAGCCGATGCCTGCTCCAGTTGCTGCTGTCCCAGTCGGTGGTGGTGGGTAAGCGCGATCTGATGGAGGGAGCCTGGGGCAAGTTCGGCCTGGAGGTCACGGAGAACAGCCTTGCTCAGGTCGTCCGCCAGTTGCGAGTGGCCTTCGAGATGTTCCTGCCAGGTCAGGAATGCATCATCACCGTGCCGCGGATCGGCTACCGGTTGAGCGAGCGATTTTCCTGGCAGGCGCAGGATCTCAGCGATGCCGTGCCGGCAGCGACCGTTGAAGACGAACCCATGGAGCCGGTTGCGCCGCTCCCGGTGCCCGAGCGGCAGTCGCACTGGTATGTGCAATGGCCGATCGGGAGAGTGCTCATCGCAACGCTGGTGCTCAGTGTCCTCGCCTACCTGGCGGGGACGCTGCTGCCTGGACCGGGAGTGGACCGGACGACCTTGTCGTTCGCCGCGCCGTTGAAGCAGCATGACATGCTGATCTATTTGCCGAACGGCCATCCCAAACCTTCGGAGCAGGACCTGCGGCAGTGGAGCGAGCAGGCGCTGCATGTGGCACAGCTTGCGCAGTGGCATACCGCATCCCTGCATCTGTATCTGCTTGAGCCGCAGAAGGTGCAGGGCTTCCTGTGCTCCGCACCCTTGCTGGATGAAGCCGGCAAATGCCTGGGAATGCTGCCCTATGAAATCACCTATTAGGACCTTGGCCCCAATGCTGGCCGGAGGGGTGGTTCTGCTTGTCGTGGCGGCAGCCTATGTGTTCGGGGCCATGCAGCAGCGCGAGGGCGTCTGGTGCTCCAGCCAGCTCGTCCAGCCGCTGGAGGCCGGCGAGCGGCCCCGGTGGCTGCTGGCACAGCTCAACTTGAACCTGGGGCCCGAAGGGCAGGGCGGTTTGCGTATCCGCGGGCGGGTGCTCGGTGACGACGGAAAGGTCCAGGCGTACATGCACCGTTATGCGGCGTTGCATTACAGCCGTGACGGAGCCCATCTGCGGTTGACCATCGAGAGCGCGGGACGAAGCCGCACGGACAGCCTTGAGGATAGCCACATCCCCATGATCAGTCTGAGCCTGTTCCAGCCAGGCGCCGAGATCGGTTTCCGCCTCGAGCGGCTGGGTAACGCGGCCTACCTGATAGACAGCGGCCTGGGGAGCAAGTACTACTGCAAGATCACGCCCGCTCGGCTTGCAGACGGTTCGCAGTCGGAGTAGCGGCTATCCCCCGGCACCGGCTGGAGGCGCCAGGCGCCGCCGGGTGACCGTCATCCACTTCCTGCACCGGGCTGCCGCCTTGCGCCCGGGCAAGCAGTCTGGCGGAGTAAGTGCCGAGACCATTTCCGCCAGCTTTGCCATGGTTTGCGTACGTGGTGAAGATGCGCGAGCGGAAGGGCGGGGGACGTGCATGCTGTGCAATTCAGACGTCAGCACTCGGCCGATGCGGCCAGCGAGTGATAGTCCCGCTTTGCCTGCAGGCTTTCGTCTGTGTCCGCGAAGCGCCGAGCGATATCCTTGAAGGTAGATTCCACCGCGAGGAAGGCTTCCACGACATCCGGGTCGAAATGTGTGCCGCTGCCTTCGCAAATGACTTGCATCGCCTTGGCGTGGGGCATCTCCGGCTTGTAGACGCGACGGCTGATGATCGCGTCGTAGACATCCGCCACCGCCATCAGCCGGGCGCCGAGGGGAATGGCTTCTCCTGCCAGGCCCTGGGGGTAGCCGGTACCGTCCCACCGCTCGTGGTGGCAGAGGACGATTTCCTTGGCGGTCCGCAGGAACGGAATCGACTGGCCGAGCAGTTCCTCGGCATGTACGAGCGCCTGATAACCCAGTTCGGGATGACGCTTCATGACCTCGTACTCCGTGGCGTCGAGGCGACCAGGCTTGAGCAGGATACGGTCCGGAATGCCGACTTTGCCGATATCGTGCAGAGGTGCCGACTTGAACAGGCATTCGATCGTCGCCGGGGTCAGCTCAGCCGCGAAACGAGGATGTCTGCGCAGGTGTTCGGCCAGTGCGCGCACATAGTTCTGCGTGCGCAGCAGGTGATTGCCGGTTTCGTTGTCGCGGGTTTCAGCCAGGGAGGCCAGCGCGAGGATGGTCACGTCGTGCATCGCCTCCAGCTCGCGGGTACGGGCCAGCACCTGGCGGTCGAGGTGGTCGTTCTGCTCGCGCAACTGATCCTTGGCCTCCTTCAGGCGCAACTGGGTCTCCAGGCGGGCAAGCAGGATCGGTGGGGCGACAGGCTTGCGCAGATAGTCATTGGCGCCGAATGCCAGCCCCGAGCGTTCGTCGTCGACCTCGTTTTGCGCCGACAGGAACAGGACCGGCACATCCTGGCTGCGCGGGTTGTTCCTGATACGGTTGCAGACTTCGTAGCCATCCATCCCCGGCATTATTACGTCCAGCAATACCAGGTCAGGGGTGTGCTGCTCGATGAGGCTCAAGGCCTTTTCGCCTGACGTGGTCACGCGGACGTGATAACGGTCCAGCAACAGCGAGCTGATCAGGCTCAGGTTGTCCGGCATGTCGTCCACCACCAGCACGCTGGGTTTTCTTGTATTTGTCAGCATCGGCTCCTGTCCTCTGAATGCGCGATCCATGTGCATTAGGCCGCGAACGCCATCCACCTGCTCTGAGATCTGCTGAATTCCGATGAATCACTCTGAAAAGCCGTGAAAGGCCTCTAGGCCGCGGGCTGTGGCAGGGGCAGAAATGCCTTCAGGTTTTCCCTGGCTTGCTCGAAGTCGAAGCACAATAGGGCCGCATCCAGAGTTTGACCACGCACCTTGCAAGCCGCGTTGAACAGGGCGCGATGCTCTTGGAACAGGCTGATGACGGTGGCGTCGTATTCGCTAAGGAGCCCGTCGAGGCGCTCGGCGATGATCGGCAGTTCGCTCAGGTCGAGCTGTGGCGTCGCAGTGGTTGACGCCTCGTCCGGGAGACAGTGCTTCAGATGTTCCAGCAGGGTTCCCGCCGCTGCGGCCAGTCGATCGAGGAGGGGGTGTGCCTGCATCGGGTCGGCTTTCCCGGCAAGGTTTAGCTCCAGGGCGCCGGCGAGCGCGGCCACGGCGTCTGCGCCTACATTGGCCGAGGCGCCCTTGCAGGAGTGTGCCAGCAAGCGTGCCTGTTGAAAGTCCCCGTCGTTGAGCGCTTGCCGTAGTCCATTCAGGAGCCCTGGCTGGTTGGCCAGGTACGTGCGCAACAGTGTCATGTACAGTCCCTGCTTGCCCAGCATGCGGCTCAGCGCGGCATCGGTATTCAGCCCGGCCTGCTGCAGGGCTTCGATGTCGAGCTCAAGATCGGTGGCGATGGGCTCGATCGAGGCGGGTGCGCTCAGGTGGCGAGCCAGCCAGCGCCGCAGCAGATCGAACAGGACGCCGGGCTCCAGGGGTTTGCTGATGAAGTCGTTCATGCCCGCGGCGAGGCATTTTTCCCGGTCGGATTTCAGCGCATTTGCGGTCATGGCAATTACTGGAAGATCTTTCCACGCCGGGCGCAGGCGCAGTTGCTGACAGCAGGCAATGCCATCGAGCACGGGCATCTGCATATCCATGAACACGAGGTGGTACTGCTGCTCTTCCAGGCACTTCAGGGCGATCTGGCCGTTGTCGGCGATGTCGACGTGGCACCCGGTGGCACTGAGCAGTTCACTGGCGACCTGCTGGTTCAGCTCGTTGTCTTCCACCAGCAGGATGCGCGCGCCGATGAACTGGGGAATCACCAGTGCCTGCTCGGCCTCTTCCGCCTCGGAACAGGAAGAGGCCGCGGCCAGGCTCGCGGTAAAGCTGAAGTGGCTGCCTACGCCCAGGGTGCTGCTGATCCCGACTTCGCCGCCCATCAACTCGCTCAACTTTCGAGCAATGGCCAGGCCCAGACCGGTCCCGCCGTAGCGGCGGGTGGTGGTGGCATCGGCCTGCCGGAAGCTCTGGAAAACCCGCGAACACTGCTCGGGGCTCATGCCGATGCCGGTGTCGCTGACGCAAAAGCGCACGAGCAGGCGCTCTTCGGGTTGGGGCGAACTGTCGACGCGCACCTCGATATGCCCCTGTTCGGTGAATTTGACGGCGTTGCTCAGGTAGTTCAGCAGAATCTGGCGTAGCCGCAGGGCATCTCCGCAAAGCCGTTCCGGCAGGCTCTCAGCGATTTCGACGGACAGATCCAGGCCTTTGCGCTCGATGTCCGGGCGCACCTGGTCTGTGACCTCCAGAAGCAGCCGATGCAGCGAGAAGTCCTGGCTATCCAGCTCCATCTTGCCGGCTTCTATCTTGGAGAAGTCGAGAATGTCGTTGATAACACCAAGAAGATGGCGGTTCGCGCCCTGGACCTTGGTCAGATAGTCGCGTTGGCACGCATCGAGTTGGGTCTGGGAGAGCAGATGGGTCATGCCCATGATGGCGTTCATGGGCGTACGGATTTCATGGCTCATGTTGGCCAGGAACTCGGCCTTGAGCTGTGCGGCTTCTTCGGCCAGTTCACGGGCCTCGGCCATTTCCATCCGGGCGGCGTACTGGAGACTGGCATCTTCGAGGATCCAGATCGAGCCTTCGCGCAAGTCCCGGGACTTCACTGCCCTGGCACTGATGGCGGCGAAGAAGTGCGATCCGTCGGGACGGTAGACCGGCAATTCCTGGTGGAAGATTTCGCCATGGGCCAACTGCAGGCGGATTTCCTTCTCGATTTTTTCCAGGCTTTCGGGATGCGCCCAGGCCGCCGGACTGGTACCGATCAGCGTCTCCGCGGGCAGGCCGAAGAGTTCATGCAGGCGTGGATTGGCCTGGATGATCAGTCCGTCGCGAACGAAGGCGATGCCATGCGGAGCTGCACTGAACATGGCCTCCCGCTGTTCGTACGCCCTGGCCAGACTGAGCTCCTGGGACTTGCAATGGGTCATGTCGCGGACCACCACGCACAGCGAGCGTCCCCGGCCATCCAGAGACGGCAGGTCGGACAGGCGGATCTCAATGGGGAACTCCGATCCGTCCCGACGCAGCGCAAGGCTTTCCTGGCGCTGGCTCTGGTGCGTTTGCAGATACAAATCGAGCATGCTTGCCAGGGCTTTCCACTGGCCAGGCGGAACCAGCGTCTTGAAATGCCGGCCGAGCAATTCATCCTTTCCGTAGCCGAAGATGAAGTCACCCTCCGCGTTGGCCAGGGTGACGCAGCCGGACTCGTCGAAGACCATCAGGCCGTCGGGAGCGGCCTGAATGATGCCGCGGTACCAGTTTTCGGTCGCGGTCAGGGTGAGCTGCCGTTCTTCCAGGCTGGTCAGAAGTTGCTGCTGAAACCCTGGTCAAGGACAACGCCGGTATCCTCACCATCGCGGGGCCGGCGAGCTCCCAGTTCGACACGGTGCTGGTACAGGGCGGAACCCTGCTGGTGGCCGGCACGGCGACCGTCGATCCCCAGACCACCGTGGTGTCCTCCGGCAGTACCCTGACCGTGAACGGCACCTACAACGGCACTACCGGCGACGACAGCTTCGACGTTGCCGGCACCGTCAACGGCAGCGGCACTATCGACCTGCTGGACGGTGACGATGTGCTGACGCTGCGCGACGGCGCCAATATCGACGGTCTCACTCTCCCCATCGACGGCGGTGCCCACTCCGTGGGCGACACGGTGGTGCTCGACAATGCCAATGCGCTGAGCGCCAACCTCGGCAACACGGTCAACTTCGAGTTCCTGCAGAAGGAGAATGCCGGCGAGGCGACGCTGACCGGCAGCAGCGGCTTCAGCGGCAGCGCGACCGTCAACGCCGGCGCGCTGACCGTCGCGGGCACACTGGCGACGCCGACGGTTGTGCTGGCCGACGGCACGCTGCTCAACGTGAACGGCCTGCTGCAGGGGAGTGCCGGTGGTTATGCGGACATCGCCGGCAGCACCGGCAGCAACACGGTCACGGTAGGCAGCGGCGGCACGTTGCAGGCCAGCGGCGACCTGGGCGCTGGTATGGACCGGCTCGACGTGAGCGGAACCCTGGACATCGGAGCCGGCAGCTTCGGCCTGGGCGACGGCGATGACAGCTTCACCGTGCACGATGGAACCCAGGTGCTGGGCACCGTGGACGGCGGCGCCGGATTCGACACCCGCGTCTACGACATCAACCTGACGGCCGACCTGGGCGCTTTGACCAACTTCGAAGGCGTGACCAAGACCGGCACCGGCACGCTCAACATCGTCGGGCCGGACACCACCGACCTGGAGGCCGTGCAGGTGCTCGGCGGCACGCTGAACG
>MTEW01004049.1_pt2 | contig 83824 bp, 78 predicted proteins | sample 1042681 | NCBI WGS metagenome assembly MTEW01 (sample SAMN06185811, study PRJNA358809) | soil metagenome | isolation source: soil biostimulated with citrate as carbon source | place: India | collected 2015-05-23 | reverse complement strand
CTGCTCCCGCTGCCAGGCCCGCCGCCAAGGCCGAGCCGGCCCCGGCGCCCCGTCAGCCCGCCGCGCCGGCAGCCGCTGGCAATGGCGCCGCCGGCCCCACCGTGGTCAGCGAAGCGGAAACCACCGTTCGGGTGGATACCGCGCGCCTGGACGAAATCATGAACATGGTCGGCGAGCTGGTGCTGGTGCGTAACCGTCTGGTACGCCTGGGTTCCAACAGCGGCGACGAGTCCATGGCCAAGGCCGTGTCCAACCTGGACGTGGTCACTGCCGACCTGCAGACCGCCGTGATGAAAACGCGGATGCAGCCGATCAAGAAAGTCTTCGGCCGTTTCCCGCGCCTGGTTCGTGACCTGGCGCGAAACCTGAAGAAGGAAATCAACCTCGAGCTGGTGGGCGAGGAAACCGACCTGGACAAGAACCTGGTGGAAGCCCTGGCCGATCCGCTGGTCCACCTGGTTCGCAACGCCGTCGATCACGGTATCGAATCGCCCGACGAGCGCGAGGCGGCTGGCAAGTCGCGCACCGGCCGGGTTGTCCTCTCTGCCGAGCAGGAAGGCGACCACATCCTCCTGATGATCACCGACGACGGCAAGGGCATGGATGCGGCCGTGCTGCGTGCCAAGGCGGTGGAGAAAGGGCTGCTGGACAAGGATGCCGCCGAACGCCTGACCGAGCTGGAGTGCTATAACCTGATCTTCGCCCCGGGCTTCTCGACCAAGACCGAGATTTCCGACGTGTCCGGCCGCGGTGTCGGCATGGATGTGGTGAAGACCAAGATCTCCCAGCTCAATGGCACCGTGAACGTGTTCTCGCAGAAGGGCGCGGGCTCGAAGATCGTCATCAAGGTGCCGTTGACCCTGGCGATCATGCCGACGCTGATGGTGATGCTGGGCAACCAGGCCTTCGCTTTCCCGCTGGTGAACGTCAACGAGATCTTCCACCTCGACCTGTCGCGTACCAATGTGGTGGATGGCCAGGAAGTGGTGATCGTCCGCGACAAGGCACTGCCGCTGTTCTACCTCAAGCGCTGGCTGGTGCGTGATGCGGCGGTCGAGGAGCAGGGGGAGGGCCATGTGGTGATCCTCTCCGTGGGCACCCAGCGCATCGGCTTCGTGGTCGACCAGTTGGTAGGCCAGGAAGAAGTGGTGATCAAGCCGCTCGGCAAGATGCTCCAGGGAACGCCAGGCATGTCCGGTGCCACCATCACCGGTGACGGCCGTATCGCACTGATCCTCGACGTGCCGAGCATGCTCAAGCATTACGCACGCCGTGGTTGATCTGGGGCGGCCAGGACTGGCCGCCCGCTAGGAGCTTTTTTCTTATGGCAGTCAAGGTTCTGGTGGTGGATGACTCCGGGTTCTTCCGCCGCCGTGTCTCGGAAATCCTTTCTTCCGACCCCAATATCCAGGTGGTGGGCACTGCCACCAATGGCCGCGAAGCCATTGACCAGGCACTGGCGCTCAAGCCCGATGTCATCACCATGGACTACGAGATGCCGATGATGGACGGCATCACCGCAGTGCGGCACATCATGCAGCGCTGCCCGACGCCGGTCCTGATGTTTTCCTCGCTGACCCACGAAGGCGCCCGCGTCACCCTCGACGCCCTGGATGCCGGTGCGGTGGACTTCCTGCCGAAGAACTTCGAGGACATCTCCCGCACCCCGGAAAAGGTCAAGCAACTGCTCTGCGAGAAGGTGCACAGCATCGCGCGCAGCAACCGCCGCTACAGCAGTTTCAGCGCTCCCGCCCATCCGACCCCTCCGACCCATTCGGCCCCGTCGCCGGCGGCCAGCATCCCGGCACGTCCCGCTTATGCGCCCGCGCAGCCGAGCCATGCCGCGCCGACAGCGCCAACCGCGTCCGCCGCCCCAAAGCGTAAGGCCTACCGGCTGGTCGCCATCGGCACCTCCACCGGCGGGCCGGTTGCCCTGCAACGCGTGCTCACCCAACTGCCGGCCAATTTTCCGGCGCCTCTGGTGCTGATCCAGCACATGCCGGCGGCCTTCACCAAGGCTTTCGCCGAGCGCCTGGACAAGCTCTGCCGGATTTCCGTCAAGGAAGCCGAGGATGGCGACGTGCTGCGTCCCGGCCTGGCCCTGTTGGCCCCCGGTGGCAAGCAGATGATGGTCGACACCCGGGGTGTGGTGCGCATCCTGCCGGGTGATGAGCGCCTCAACTACAAGCCCTGCGTGGACATCACCTTCGGCTCGGCGGCCAAGTCCTACAATGACAAGGTCCTGGCCGTGGTGCTTACCGGCATGGGCGCCGACGGACGTGAAGGCGCGCGCCTGCTCAAGCAGGGTGGCAGCCAGGTCTGGGCCCAGGACGAGGCCAGCTGCGTGATCTACGGCATGCCCATGGCAGTGGTGAAGGCCAATCTGGCCGATGCCGTGTATGGCCTGGACGATATCGGCCGCCACCTGGTCGAGGCGTGCATGTGATGGAGAAACCCAGGTAATGGATGTACTGAGCCTCATCGGGGTAATCCTGGCCTTCGTCGCCATCATTGGCGGCAACTACCTCGAAGGCGGTCACGTCGCGGCCCTGCTCAATGGACCCGCGGCGCTCATCGTTCTGGGCGGCACCCTGGGCGCGGCATTCCTGCAGACGCCCATGAGCATCTTCAAGCGCTCGCTGGTCATCTTCCGCTGGATTCTCTTCCCGCCCCAGGTGGACCTCGCCGGTGGCATCACCCGCGTGGTGAACTGGAGCATGACGGCGCGCAAGGAGGGTCTGCTGGGCCTGGAGCCGGTGGCCGACAGCGAACCGGATCCCTTCGCTCGCAAGGGCCTGCAACTGCTGGTGGACGGTGCCGAGCCGGAATCCATCCGCAGCATCCTCGAGGTCGATCTCTTCACCCAGGAAGGACGGGACCTGCAGGCGGCCAAGGTGTTCGAGAGCATGGGCGGCTATGCGCCGACCATCGGCATCATCGGTGCCGTCATGGGCCTGATCCACGTGATGGGCAACCTGGCCGATCCCAGCCAACTGGGCGGCGGCATCGCGGTAGCCTTCGTCGCCACCATCTATGGCGTCGGCTTCGCCAACCTGCTGCTCCTGCCGATCGGCAACAAGCTGAAATCCATCGCCATACGCCAATCGCGTTACCGCGAAATGCTGCTGGAAGGCATTCTCTCCATCGCCGAAGGCGAGAACCCTCGTTCGATCGAACTCAAGCTGCAAGGCTTCATGGATTGAGGAACGGAGCATGGCGCGCAGGCGGCATCAGGAAGAGCATGAAAATCACGAACGCTGGCTGGTGTCCTACGCGGACTTCATCACCCTGCTGTTCGCCTTCTTCGTGGTGATGTACTCCATCTCCTCGATCAACGAAGGCAAGTACAAGATCCTTTCGGAAACCCTGGTCGGCGTGTTCAACCAGCCGGACCGTTCGATCAAGCCGATTCCGGTGGGGGAGGAGAAACCGCGTACCACCGAACCCGACCGCAGCATGGTGGAGGAGAGCGAGCGCAGCCAGACCTCCATCGACGATCCGGGTGCCGATCCCCTGCAAGAGATCGCCCAGAGCGTGCGCGATGCCTTCGGCGACCTGATCAAGTCCGACCAGCTGAACGTGCGCGGAAACGAACTCTGGGTGGAGATCGAGATGAACTCCAGCCTGCTGTTCCCCAGTGGCGATGCCGTCCCTAATGACGTCGCTTTCACCCTGATCGAGAAGGTTGCCAGGATTCTGGCGCCCTACGACAACCCGGTGCACGTCGAAGGTTTCACCGACAACCTGCCCATCGCCACCTCGCAGTTCCCCTCCAACTGGGAGCTGTCCACGGCGCGCGCCGCCAGCATCGTGCGCATGCTCGCCATGGACGGCCTGGCACCGCGCCGCTTGGCGGCCGTGGGCTATGGCGAGTTCCAGCCGGTTGCGGATAACGCCACGTCTGAAGGGCGTGCGCGCAACCGGCGCGTGGTGCTGGTGATTTCCCGAAACCTCGATGTGCGCCGCAGTGTCAGCGGCGTCGGTAGCGCCAATGCCAAGCCGGATGCCGCGCTGCAGAGGGCTGGCACGCAACCTGCACCAGCAGCCCCAGCACAGGCCCCGGCAGCGGGTGCCGTCAATTCCCCGTCACCTGCTCTCTAGGGCAGGTTGAGAGTCTCGGTGCATCAGCGCAGCCGGGAGGATGAAGAAGATGAGAGTCTGGGCAGTAGCCAACCAAAAAGGTGGAGTCGGCAAGACCACCACATCCATCGCCCTGGCGGGCCTGCTGGCCGATGCCGGCAAGCGTGTCGTGGTGGTCGACCTCGACCCCCACGGCTCGATGACCAGCTATTTCGGGCATGACCCGGACACGCTGGAACACAGCTGTTTCGACCTGTTCCTGAACCAGGGGGGCGTACCCGACGGCCTGCCGCGCGAGCTGCTGCTGCAGACCAGCCACGAACGCATTTCCCTGCTGCCCTCCAGCACGGCGCTTGCAACCCTCGAGCGGCAGTCGCCCGGGCAGAATGGCCTCGGCCTGGTGATCGCCAAGAGCCTGGCGCAACTCTGGCAGCAGTTCGACCATGCCATCATCGACAGCCCGCCACTGCTCGGGGTGCTGATGGTCAATGCCCTGGCGGCCAGCCAGCAGTTGGTGATCCCGGTGCAGACCGAATTCCTTGCGGTGAAGGGCCTGGAGCGCATGGTCAGCACCCTCGCCATGATCAATCGCTCGCGCAAGCAGGCGTTGCCCTACACCATCGTGCCGACCCTGTTCGACCGCCGCACCCAGGCATCGCTCAATACCCTCAAGGTGCTGCGCAACAACTACCCGGAAAACCTCTGGCAGGCCTACATCCCGGTGGACACCCGCCTGCGGGATGCCAGCCGCGCTGGCGTCACGCCCTCGCAGTACGATTCCAACAGCCGGGGCGTGATCGCCTACCGGGCGTTGCTCAAGCACCTGCTCGGCCAGCAACTGGCTGCCCAGGTAGCCTGATGCGTTGCAATGTCGACTGCTGGTGCTCAAGTGAAGTGCGCCGCCTGCCGATAGGCTCTACAGATCAATCCCGTGGGTTTCCAACATGAGTCGTCCCCTCGCCACCGCCACCCGCCCGCAACTGGCCCTGCAGTCCTACCTGGATGCCTTGCTGCATGAGGCTTCGGTCGAGCTGGCCGAAAGCATCAGCCGGGAAGAATTCGAAGCCGCGGTGCTGGAAGAGCAGGTACGTGACGCACGCCTGACTCAGGTACTGGAAGCCGCGCCCGAGCCGCTGGCGGCTCCGGTCCTGGTGGTAGCCGAGCCGGAAGTCGAGCCGCTGCTGGTGCTGGAGCCCGAAGCCTGCATGCCGGCTGCGGTCGAGGCCGAGCCGGAGCCCGTGCTGGCGCGCGTTGAACCCCTGGTGGAGTTCGGTATGCCGGGCACGCTCCAGTCCGATATCCCCGCGCTCGTCGCCGGAGGGCGTCCTGCATGGGGCGAGGAACCCTTCGAGTGCCTGCTGTTCGATGTCGCCGGCCTGACGCTGGCGGTTCCGTTGGTATCCCTGGGCTCCATCTACCCGCTGGCCGGGCAGGAGCTGACGCCGTTGTTCGGGCAGCCGGACTGGTTCCTCGGCATACTGCCGTGCCAGGCGGGGAACCTGAAGGTGCTGGATACCGCGCGCTGGGTCATGCCCGAACGCTACCGTGACGATTTCCGTGAGGGGCTGCAGTACGTGATTTCGGTGCAGGGCTACGAGTGGGGGCTGGCGGTTCATCAGGTCAGCCGCTCCATCCGCCTGGACCCGAGTGAAATCAAATGGCGCAGCCAGCGTAGCCAAAGGCCCTGGTTGGCCGGTACCGTGATCGAACACATGTGTGCGCTGCTGGACGTCTCGGCCCTCGCTGAGCTCATCGCCAGCGGCGCCATCAAACACATGACACTGAATTGATGGGTGGCTCCGTGCCGTACGGAGCGCCATGCACACAACAGCGGGTCAACCCGCGAACGCCGCCCAGGGTGGCTCAAGAGAGGCTAGGGAACATGAAGAAATCGTCCGCTCAAGGTGCCGAAGATCCCATCCTGCAATGGGTGACTTTCCGCCTGGACAATGAAACCTACGGCATCAACGTCATGCAGGTGCAGGAAGTCCTGCGTTACACCGAAATCGCGCCGGTGCCGGGGGCGCCGAGTTACGTGCTGGGCATCATCAACCTGCGTGGCAATGTGGTGACGGTGATCGACACCCGCCAGCGTTTCGGCCTCGGCCCAGCGCCGGTGAGCGACAACACCCGCATCGTCATCATCGAGGCGGACAAGCAGGTGGTGGGCATCCTGGTCGACAGCGTGGCCGAGGTCGTCTACCTGCGGCAGTCGGAGATCGAAACCGCACCCAACGTCGGTAACGACGAATCCGCCAAGTTCATCCAGGGCGTCTGCAACAAGAACGGCGAACTGCTGATCCTCGTCGAGCTGGACAAGATGATGAGCGAGGAAGAGTGGTCCGAGCTGGAGAGCATCTGAGTTGATCTGGATTGCACTGCTCGCGGTGGTCCTGGCCCTGGCCTGCATCGGCCTGGGCTGGACGTGCTACTGGCTGGCCAAGCGCCTGCGCCAGGAAGTGGACGCGCAAGCCCAGCGCGACGCAGTGCGCGACCAGAAACTCAAGGAGCTGGGGCGCCGCCTCGAAGCCTATTTCGACGGCAGCGTACGCATGGGCGAAGACCTCCAGGAGCTTCGCCGCGTGGTCGCGCCCCTGCCGGACAAGCTGAGCCGCATGGAGCAGCGGGACCCCACCAGCCTGTCCTTCTCCCAGGCGGCGCGACTGGTCGGCCTCGGCGCCAGCGTCGACGACCTCACCCATTCCTGTGGCCTGACCAAGGCCGAAGCCGAACTGGTGAGCAAGCTTCACCAGGCCCGCAAGGATCACGACTGAGTTCGACTGGCGCCTTCGCCTTGGCCGGTTAGCGACTCACCCGTACCTCCAGCGCCACGCCACCGACCGGCTTGCCATTCTCCCGCTGCAACAGATCGATGGTGAAACGCGAACCGCGCTTCGCCGCACTCGGTACCTGGACCCGCAGGCCGACACGCAGCGCCTCCGAGGGTCGCAACAAGACCGGTATTTGCGCGCGTTCACCCTGTGCCCAGGACAGCTCCAACGCGCCCGGAAATTGCTCGGCCAGCCGCTCCGCTGCATGGCTGGTGAGCACTGCCGGCTTTGCGTGCGCGCCGTCGCTGCGCTCACCGCAGGAACAATCCAGACGCGTGGAGTCCTGCAATCGAGGAGGCGTAGGCAATGCCAGGGCGTTGCTCCGTAATCCCGGCGCGAGGGCACGTTTATCCAGAATCAGGCTGGCCGCCAGGCCTTCCAGCCCCTTTGGCCGCACCAGTTCAAGCTGCACGGTCTGGGCGCGCCGCGGCCGCAGGTTGATGGCCAGCAGCGGCAACACGATCCAGGCGTTGGGCGCCAGGTCGACCACCGTCAGGTTCTTTTGCGCCAGGTTGTTCTGCTCCCAGACGTGACGCCCCGCCTGCGGGCGATCGAAGCGGGTGAAGACGCTGGCCAGCAGGCACGGATGGCTGCCGACGGGTGGAATCGCGGAGCGGGGCAGGCGTGCCTTGAGGATACGGCTTTCCCCGGGCCCCAGGTCGAAGGCGGCGGCCGCCGTCACAGCGGGCAGGAAGTCTGCGGGGTAGGTGAACTGGGTGCCGGCGTACTGTTTGACGTTGAAGCTGACCACCAGATGGCGCGCAATGGCGGTGGTGCTGCGATTGCGCACACGGGCATGGATCCAGTTGTCCTGGCCGTATTCCAGGTTCTGGTGCTCCAGGCCATTGTCGTCACGGTTGCGTACCCAGAGGTCGGGGGAGTCCCAGAAGCGCCCGGGCCAATCGTTGCCGCCGGGGTCGGCAGCGTCGTCGCGCAGCCAGAGGTCCGGCACGGGCGATGGGTCGGCGAAGCCATAGACGAAGCGGTGGAACGCATCTACGCAGTCGGGCTGCCCCGTGCTCGCCAGCAGATGGCATTCGAGGTCCTCGCTGCGCACCGGGCGGGCGTGACGAGCCAGGTAGAAGGCGCGCATCTGGTCGCGCAGGGTTGCCGCCCCGGTCAGCGCCGCGATGCCTTTCCAGAGTCGTTCGCCGGCGCCATAGGCATCGAGATGGGTAACCCGCACCCAGGGATTCCGTGGACACAGGGCCAGGGCCGGCGCACTGAAGTCGAAGGGCTGAACACCCCCGGCTCCGTTGCCGTGGTAGACCGTCCAGGCCTCGTCGAACCAGGCGTCGGGCTGGCTCGCCGGCTTCAGGCCGCGCGCCCACCAGCTGTGGAAGGCCTCATGGCGCAATGCGCCGGTACCGCTGGTGGTGCCGCCGTCGTACTCCATGCCGCCCTGGTGGATGAAGGCGGTGAAGCGTCCTCCATGCAGGTAGCGCCCGGAGCTGTTCTCGTTGTCCACGAGAAAGCCGGCGATGGCGCCGGCCTGGGCGGCGATATCCACCGGGCTGCTGCTGAGCTTCCAGGCTGTCACGGTCACTGCACTGCCCGAGACCGGAAGCAGGGTGTCGAAGGTGGCGCTCTGCAGGCTATCGGCGGGTCGCAGCTCAAGCAGCGGTGAGAAGGCCGTGCTGCGCGGTGGAAAAGTGATGCGCCAATGATTGCTACCCAGTGGGCTGATCGTGCCGTTGCTGATGGGGGTATGGGCCACCGGCGTGTTCAGCAGTTGCAGTTCCAGGTCCAGTTCGAACTGGTCGTAGATGAGGTTGGCCGGGACGAAAGCCTCCAGATAGCGTCCCGCACCCAGATCGGTGAAGCCGAAATTGAACACCAGTCTCGGGCCGGCGCTCCAGGTGACCTGCGGCTGATAGGAGCCGGCGGTGGAGGCCTGGGGCAGGCCGACGGCGTAAGTCAGGCGCAGGCTGTGGAGGCTGCCGGCCTCCAGCACCCGGGCCAGCACCCGCAGGCTGGCATGTGCGCCGCCGCCGAAGTCGTGTGCGGCGATCTCGGCCAACGGGATGGGGGTGCCGTCCAGCCAGGCGCCGGTGGGTGTCTGTCGAAGGTCGAAGATGGGGCAGCCGGCATTGACGCCCAGGCGAAACTCCAGGGTCGCATCGCCGCTGGCCTGCTGGGTCGCCGCATCGAACGTCAGCGCGGCGTCGATCCGCACGATGTCCAGTGGAACTGCCCAGAGGCCGTCCACCAGGCGCGGCGGGGGCGCCAGGTCGAGGTTGCTGCCGGCGATGTCCGCCAGCGGCGGCAAGCGCTCGAGCAAGCCGGCGAGGTTGGCCACGCATTCACCATCGCCGGGCAAGCAGGCGCCGCCATTGCGCTTGCGGATCGCGCGCCAGCCAAAGCTGCGCGCGGCGAGCACGTCCGCCGCTGATTCGCTGATGAACAGGGCGCGTTCGCCCGCCTCGCCATGCCCCGCCTTGAGCCGGGCCAGGTCGAAGATGGGCTGCGCCGGTTTGCCGACGTTGCCCGGAATCTCGGTGGACAGTGTGATCAGTCCGGGCTCGATGTAACCGGCCAACCGCAATGCTTCCATCTGTGCCTGGATGGAGGTGACGCTGGTGCCGGCCGCCTGATTGCTCAGCAGACCCAGCCGATAACCGCGTGCCTTGAGGATCTGCAGGCAGTCCAGGGTGTCGGCATAGCGCTGGCGTACGCTGCCGATGCGGGTGACCAGGGTGTCGCCCAGGTCGAAGAAGACCGTAGTGGGGTAGGGGCCTGGCATATCGCCCTCCTGGCAATGATTCAGGCCGGCGACTCAGACGACGCGGCGATAGATGACCGCGTTGCCCGAGGCATCGGTGATGGTGAGGGTGTCGCTATCCAGTTCGTAGCTGTAGGTGACGATGGCGTCGTTGGCGGTGGACAGCGCAAGCTGCCCCGGCGCCCGGGTTGCCCAGGTGCCACCGTCCCACCAGGTGAAGGCGCCGGGAGGATCAGCCTGGCCGGCATAGAGTCCGTCGGCCGCGAAGCGCAGGTAGCCGGCATAGCCGGTTGCATCGGCGGTCACCGAACTCCTGTGCCACTGGCCGACCAGTCGCAGGTCCGCTTTCGTCATGCTCGTGGCTCCTTGGCAGATCGCTTGGGGGTGCGCCGGCCTGGGCCGGCGCTCCACCTTTCTGCACTGCGCTACTTGGCGCGTACCAGCGTGGCCGACTTGGACTTGCCCTTGAGTGCCTTGGCCAGGTCCTTGGTGACCGCGCCGCCGGCGTCGTCGATCAGCGCAGCCAGCTTGCTGCGCTCGGCATCGCTCATCACGGCATCCTGTTCGAGCAAGGCCACCGCAGCCTTGACGTCAGGCTTGCGCTTGAGGAAGCGACGCGCCAGGCGTTTGGCAGCGACCGCGGCGAAGTGCGGCCGCAGCACCGCCGAGTCGAGTGCCGCATCCAGTGCATCCAGGCCGTCGCCCAGATGGTCGCCGCCCAGCGCCAGCACCAGGTGCAGGTCGGGTGTGACGAGCACCTTGTGCGCCGCTTCGGCATGGCGGGCATCCACCGCCGCGGTGACCATCACGGTCGAACTGCCGGCCGCGTGGGCAACCATGCCGTCGATTTCCCAGTGCACTTCGACCCGGACTTCATGGATGCCGGGCACGCCGAAGAGCGCGCCCTCGGCCCCGCGCAGAAGGGTCATGGAGTCTTCGATGCGCTCGCCGGGCTGGAGTACCCGGAACGGACGATCCTCGATGCAGTGCACCAGGGTCCGGAAGCTGCGCACGCTTCCAGCCGGATCGGTGACGGTACCGCTGACGAAGTCGCTCTTCAGGCTCAGGGTCGCCGGCACCCGGACCGGCTGGTCGCTCTGGTTGACCAGCGCTACGCCGACGCGCACCGGGGCTCCCAGTGGCACTTCGCCGATCAGCGGTGCGACCTCCACGGCCAGCCCGAAGACTTCGGCTTCGAAGTCGGTCGGGGTGATGCTCGGGGTACTGGTGGACGCACCACCGAAGGCCACCGAGCCTGGGCGCACGAAGGGATCAGGGTAGTGACGCAGCTGCTTGAGGTTGTCCGGGTTGAACGACCACTGGATGTTGCTGGGGAAGGGCGTCGCAGGCGTGCCGGCGGACGCGATTACATCGCTGGTGCACATGAAGCCGTGGTCGGCGAAGTTGTGGTAGAGGCCCATGGCGTGCCCCAGTTCATGGACCGCGGTGCGGAAGTAGGGAGCCGCCGCCGTGCCGAAACGCTGGCCGCTGACCGTGCCCCAGCCCGCATCGATGGTCCAGTGCGAGGCGATGCCGACACCTTCGCGGGGAACGTTGTTGGAATCGGTCCCGCTCGCGTCATACATGATCCCGCGCGGCGTGGAGTCGATGTTCTTCACCGCGAGGATGTGGTAGCGCCATTCGCTGTCGAGGTTCACCACGGCGCGGCGCGCCAGCATCGCCGCGTGCATTTCGGCGTCTGACCACGAATTGCCCGAGGGTTCGGCGACATTGGTATCGCTGAGGTTCACCGCGGTCTGCCAGCCGACGGCGTCCATCACGGTCGCCCAGGTGTGGCCGACACCGCTGTTGGTGGGGCGTTCGGAGCCGGACACCGTGTCGATCTCGATGCTGCAGCGGCGGAAGTAGGCCGACAGCCAGCCCATGGTGAGGCGTCCGACCACGGTGTTGGCGGCGTTCTTCACATCGCCTTCGGCGTAGTCGGAGGACGAGGGGTAGCCGGCTGGCGCGATCATCCGCGTCATTTGCGCGGTGAGGGTGGACTCCAGCGCCCAGCTGTTCGGGGCGGTGAACCGGTACAGCTGGAAGGTGAGGCCGAAGCTGTTGCCGAGGTAGAAGTACTCGGGCAGCGCGGTGACCCGGACGTAATAGCGATAGCGCGAGCGCGCCAGGATCGGGATGCCCGAAGCGGGATTGGGGCCGGCGAGGAGGATCGGCTTGAGCGGCAGGTCCTGGGTGACTATCGGCTGCCCCTGGAGGACCGGGAAGGGCAAGGGGATGGGAATCGGCAGGAAGATCACCGGTCGCTGGTAGAGGTCGCCGCTGGCGGTGCGGCCGTCGCTGTGGCTCTCCACGCGCAGGGTCCCATCGTAGGACACCAGCGGCGCACCGCTCGGCTTGTAGTTGAGTAGCCAGCAGCCGGCGCGCACGCTGCGGATGGGTGGCAGGGTGATGCGACCCGGTATGGCCAGCGGCAGGTTGGGGTTGAGCGCGGTCGGGGAGGGCGTGGGACCGTCTTCCTGCGTCGGCGGGATCAGGTCGGGCATGGGAGGGATGTTGTTTTGATCTGGCAGGTTGGACACGTTGAACACTCCTATTCAACAAGGGGCGCACCCTGCCCGTGGAATCCAGCTTGCACGCGAGCGACTGCACTTCCGGTACGGTGCCCTTGATGTTGTCTCCTTCGATGAGGTCGGGTCATGCACGGCGACAATCGCATGACGTCAAAAGTATGGGTCGCAGGCGACGTCTGTAAAACGCCGCTCATCGCCTGAAACCCGCTTGGTACGCGGGTTCCAGCAATTTCGAAGCTGTCCGTCGGCGGGTTAGCGCGGCGGGTTCTTAGCCTGTCGTCGGGCGGCTGCGCGCAGGTCAGTTTTAGGGGGCGGACTGGCCTAAGCTGAAATTCCGGGGCTTCTCTCCGGGGAGGTCCGGCGATGCGTCTACTTCCAGTTCTTCTGTTATGCCTGGTGTCCTGTCTGCAAGCCCAGGAAGCCCCCATGGAAGTGAAGGGCGCAATGACGGTCAACGTGTTGCAGGCACGTTATCTGTACGAGCGCGGCGCGATCTTCATCGATGTACGACCCACGCGCGAATGGACCTGGGGCCATATCCATGGCGCCTTGCACCTCGACCTGCTCGATCGGTTCAGCGACCTGGCGCAGCCGCAATGGCCGCGTCAGATTCCCCTGGTGATCTATTGCGACAGCGAGGTCTGCCCCCATGGCGCCCAGGCGGTGAAGATGGCCGTGAGTTGGGGCTATCGGCAGGTCTTCTACTTCCGCGAAGGCTATTTCGCCTGGCAGTTGCAGGATTTCCCCCAGGGCAAGGGATTGGCGGGTGAGCGTCTGGTCCTCAGTGATCCGGAGCGTTGAGCAATGGCAGGGCGGGGGTGACGTCACGGTCGGCATCGGGATCGAAGCCGTCCGGGCATTTGCCCTTCAGGTACCAGGCGAACGCGATGATCTCGGCGATGGTGCGGTAGAGCGGCTCGGGGATCGCATCGCCGAGTTCCAGGCGGGCCAGCAGGCGCACTAGATCGGCGTTCTCATAGATGGGCACTTCGTACTCGCGGGCAATGGCGAGGATGGCTTCGGCCAGCTCGTCGTCGCCCTTGGCGGTCAGGTTGGGGGCACTTGTACCGTCATAGGAGAGGGCAATGGCCTGGCGCGGTTTCTTGCTCATTCCGGCTTCCTTGCAAATGTGCAGCGCGAAGGCAAGCGAGCAGCGACGAGACAGTACGAACAGTACGCAGAGGCGCTGTGAGCGCAGCCGACAAAGCTGAACGCATGCAAGGGAGTTGGAATCATGCGGTTTCGTCTACCCAGCGTTGTTCGAGTGTCGTGCGGTGGCCACGTGGTGGCTGGCCCTGGATGCAGGCCAGTTCGCCAACGGTGAGGCCTGCCGCCTGCAGGCGCTCACGCAGGTTTGGCAGTTCGCGGCCGATCAATCCGGCAGTGTCGGCACGCTCCGCCCACAGCTGACTGGACAGGCTGCCCTGAGCCAGTTGCGCCTGCACCTGCAAGGGGCCGAGAGGCTCCAGGTCGAAAGCCAGCTCGATGCGCCAGAGGCTTTCCTTGCGCTCGTTCTTTTTCTGCCGGCCTTCCTGTTCCTGCTGCAATTTGATCTGCAGCGGGACGATGTCCTGCTGGTTGCGCATCGGTACTTCGAGCTGCCAGGTGGTCAGCAGGTTGCCCTCGGGCGTCACCTGGGTCTGGGCGAGGCTGGAGAGTTGGTGCGTCTGCAGGCGCGAAACGGCGGCGGCAGCCAGTTTGAGCAGGGTTTCCAGGTCGCCTTCTTCCTCGGCGGCCTGTGCCAGCCGCGAGGGCAGGGGGAAGCTCAGTGCCTGCTGGCGGGCGTTGGCCTGGCCGAGGGCGCCCAGGGCATTACGGATGAAGGCCGGCAGGGCCTGGGCCATGGCGTTGCTGGTGCCGGTGGTCGGCAAGCTGGTGGGCGTGGGCAAGGCAGGAAGCAACTGGGCGATCAGGCGCAGCAGGTTGGCCTTGAAATCCTGGGGCAGGGTGCCGGCCTGACCGGCCAGGAGCCGTGCCTCCAGCAGGGCGCCGCTGTTTTCCAGGGCGGCAGCCAGGACCTTGGGGTCGCCAAGCTGGCGGATGTCGGGCAGGGCGCCGAGCAGCTTGTCCATCGCCGCGCGCAGGTTTTCCGGGAGGTTGTCCCGGCCGGTGTTCTGCAGCGCGCCGAGCAAGGCGTCGAGGGATCCCTGGCGGCTTTGTTGCCCCGCCAGTTGCTGGGTGAGTTCGAGCTGGTCCAGTTGTGCGGCCAGAGGCAGGAACTGCAGCATCTGGCTGCCCTGGACCTGGGCGCTGAGCAGGCTGCCAATGGCCAGCGGGCGCGGGCTTTCGATGCTCAGCTGGCTGCCGGCCAGCGGTGTGTTGAGTACATTGACCAGCACTTTATAGACCGCCGCCTGGGCCTTGCCCTGGGCTGCCAGTTCGCTGGACAGGACCTTGCCCTGGATCAGGGTGCCCACCGGCAGCAGATCGAGGTCGAGGCTGCCGAGGGCGCGTTCTCCACCTTTCAGGGCCATGGCCAGGCGGGTGTCCGAAAGTGCCGTGATGTTGAGCAGGCTGCCCTGGGCCAGCGGGCGCGTACTGCTGGCTTCCAGGGTGGTCTGGGTGCCGTTGGCCAGGGTCAGCTTGAGCAGCAACTGGAAGCTCTGCGCGGTTTCCTTGAGGGCGATCACTTCGGCATCGGCGCTTTCGCCGGCGCTCAGCAATCCGTCCAGGGGCTGGAGCAGTTTGAGCGCCATGTCCGCCGCGTTCTGCACAGGGCGGGAAACGGCTTGGCTGGGCGGGAGAGGGCGCGCGCCGCTGATCTCGGTCATGAAGGGGTTACAACCTGTCGAAAAAGCTGGCTTCGGGGGTGAGAGATGGCATGTATAATGCCGCCCCGTCCGGGCCGGCCGCGAGCCTTGGAGTTCTCCAGTATAGCGGCCGGCACCTTCCTGACTTGAATACATCCCGGGTACCCATGCCGTGACCAGTCCCTATCTCGAGACCGTGGCCCTCGCCTGCGAGCGGGATTGGCGCCTGTTGTTCGAGCGGCTGGACCTGCAGTTGTCCCGTGGCGAGATGCTCCAGGTCGCCGGTCCCAATGGCAGCGGCAAGACCAGCCTGCTGCGCCTGCTCTGCGGTCTGATGCACCCCACCGCAGGGGAAGTTCGCCTGAACGGCAAGGCGTTGGCCAGCCAGCGCAGCGAACTGGCGCGCAACCTCCTGTGGATCGGTCATGCCGCCGGCATCAAGGGCTTGCTGACTCCGGAAGAAAACCTGCGCTGGCTCTGCGCGCTGCACCAGCCCGCCGAGCGTGACGCCATCTGGCGAGCGCTGGAAGCGGTGGGACTGCGTGGTTTCGAGGATGTGCCCTGCCACACCCTGTCCGCCGGCCAGCAGCGCCGTGTCGCCCTGGCACGCCTGTACCTGGATGCGCCGCCGCTGTGGATTCTCGATGAACCCTTCACCGCTCTCGACAAGCAGGGCGTCGCCCAGCTCGAAGCGCATCTTGCGGCGCACTGTGAACAGGGCGGCCTGATTGTCTTCACCACGCACCACACCATGGGTCAGGTGCCCGCCGGTTATCGCGAACTCGACCTGGGGCAGCGCCGCGCATGAGTAACGTCTTCACCCTGCTGGTCGCCCGCGAAGCCCGCCTGCTGGTGCGCCGTCCGGCGGAATTGGCCAACCCGCTGGTGTTCTTCGCCATAGTGGTCGCATTGTTCCCGCTGGCCGTTGGCCCCGAGACCCAATTGTTGCAAAGCCTTTCTCCCGGCCTGGTCTGGGTAGCGGCCCTGCTGGCCGTGCTGCTCTCGCTGGACGGGCTTTTCCGCAGTGATTTCGAAGACGGCTCCCTCGAACAGTGGGTCGTTTCGCCGCACCCCCTGCCGCTTCTGGTCCTGGCCAAGGTGCTGGCACACTGGCTTTTTTCTGGATTGGCCCTCGTCCTGCTCGCGCCGTTGCTGGCGCTGATGCTCGGTTTGCCTGCCCGTTGCCTGCCGGTGCTGTTGCTCTCGCTGCTGCTCGGTACCCCGGTCCTGAGCCTGCTGGGCGCCGTTGGCGCTGCACTGACCGTAGGGCTCAAGCGCGGTGGCCTGCTGCTGGCGCTGCTGATCCTGCCGCTGTACATCCCGGTGCTGATCCTCGGCAGCGGGGCATTGCAGGCGGCGCTGCAAGGATTGCCGACCGCTGGCCACCTGTTGTGGCTGGCGAGCCTCACCGCCCTGGCGGTGACCCTGACACCCTTTGCCATTGCCGCCGGCCTGACCATCAGCGTTGGCGAATAAGAAACAAGAGTTGCCTGACCATGAGAAAGCTGTCGATGTCCGAACAGGCTCAAGCGCCGAGCGGGTGGTCCCGATGAACTGGACCTGGTTCCACAAGCTCGGCTCGCCGAAATGGTTCTACGAGATCAGCGGCCGCTGGCTGCCCTGGTTCGCCTGGGGCGCGGTGATCCTGATCACCCTCGGCCTGGTCTGGGGGCTGGCATTCGCGCCGCCGGACTACCAGCAGGGCAACAGCTTCCGCATCATCTATATCCACGTGCCGGCGGCTTTCCTCGCCCAGTCCTGCTACATCATGCTCGCCGTGTGCGGGGTGGTCGGCCTGGTGTGGAAGATGAAAATCGCCGACGTCGCCCTACAGGCCGCCGCGCCGATCGGCGCCTGGATGACCTTCGTGGCCCTGGTGACCGGCGCCATCTGGGGCAAGCCGACCTGGGGCGCCTGGTGGGTGTGGGATGCCCGACTGACGTCGATGCTCATCCTCCTTTTCCTGTACTTCGGTGTGATTGCCCTCGGCCAGGCGATCAGCAATCGTGACAGCGCCGCCAAGGCCTGTGCAGTGCTGGCCATCGTCGGGGTGATCAACATCCCGATCATCAAGTACTCGGTGGAGTGGTGGAACACCCTGCACCAGCCGGCCACTTTCAAGATCACCGAGAAACCAGCCATGCCCGCGGAAATGTGGGTGCCGCTGCTGATCATGGTGCTCGGCTTCTACTGCTTCTTCGGCGCCGTGATGCTGATGCGCATGCGCCTGGAAGTGCTCCGGCGCGAGTCCCGCGCCAGTTGGGCCAAGGCCGAGATTCAGGCACAAGTGGGTAAGGTCTGATGAGTTTTTCTTCCTTCACCGAATTTCTCGCCATGGGTAACCATGGCCTTTATGTCTGGACCGCTTATGGCATCAGCCTGGTGGTACTGGCCATCAACGTCGCCATGCCGCTGATTGCGCGGCGCCGTTACCTGCAAGACGAGGCGCGTCGTTTGCGCCGGGAGGAGTCGAAGTGAATCCGGTTCGCAAGAAGCGCCTGTTCATCATCCTCGCCATCCTGGCGGGCGTGGGCATTGCCGTGGCGCTGGCGCTTTCCGCGCTGCAACAGAACATCAACCTGTTCTATACCCCCACCCAGATCGCCAACGGCGAGGCCCCGCAGGACACCCGCATCCGCGCTGGCGGCATGGTGGAAAAGGGCTCGGTACAACGCAGTGGCGACTCCCTTGACGTGCAGTTCGTCGTCACCGACTTCGCCAAGAGCGTGACCATTCGCTACCACGGCATCCTTCCCGACCTGTTCCGCGAAGGGCAGGGCATCGTCGCCCTCGGCAAGCTGAATGGCGATGGCGTGCTGGTGGCTGACGAAGTGCTGGCCAAGCACGACGAGAACTACATGCCGCCGGAAGTGACCAAGGCCCTCAAGGAAAGTGGCCAACTCCCGAAGAAGGAGGGCTGACCTGATGATTCCCGAACTCGGCCACCTGGCCCTGATTCTTGCCCTGTGCATGGCGCTCGTGCAGTCAACGCTGCCGCTGATCGGCGCCTGGCGCGGTGACCGCCAGTGGATGAGCCTGGCGCAGCCGGCCGCCTGGGGACAGTTTGCGTTCCTGGCCTTCGCCTTCGGTTGCCTGACCTACGCGTTCATGGTGGACGACTTCTCCGTCGCCTACGTCGCCAGCAACTCCAACAGTGCACTGCCCTGGTACTTCAAGTTCAGCGCCGTCTGGGGCGCCCATGAAGGTTCGCTGCTGCTGTGGGCGCTGATCCTCGGCGGCTGGACCTTCGCCGTGTCGATCTTCTCCCGGCAGTTGCCGGAAATAATGCTGGCGCGTGTGTTGGCCGTGATGGGGATGATCAGCATCGGCTTCCTGCTGTTCCTGATCGTCACCTCCAACCCGTTCAATCGCCTGCTGCCGAACATGCCGGCCGACGGCAATGACCTCAACCCGCTGCTGCAGGACTTCGGCCTGATCGTCCACCCGCCGATGCTCTACATGGGCTACGTGGGCTTCTCGGTGGCCTTTGCCTTCGCCATCGCCGCGCTGCTCGGCGGTCGTCTGGACGCTGCCTGGGCGCGCTGGTCGCGGCCTTGGACCATCATCGCCTGGGCCTTCCTCGGCGTGGGTATCGTGCTCGGCTCCTGGTGGGCCTACTACGAGTTGGGCTGGGGCGGCTGGTGGTTCTGGGACCCGGTGGAAAACGCTTCCTTCATGCCCTGGCTGGTGGGGACCGCGCTGATCCACTCCCTCGCGGTGACCGAGAAACGCGGCGTGTTCAAGAGCTGGACCGTGCTGCTGGCCATCGCGGCGTTCTCCCTCAGCCTGCTGGGCACCTTCCTGGTCCGTTCCGGTGTGCTGACCTCGGTGCACGCCTTTGCCTCCGACCCGGAGCGTGGCGTGTTCATCCTGGCGTTCCTGCTGTTGGTCGTGGGCGGTTCGCTGGCGTTGTTCGCGGTGCGTGCTCCCGTGGTGAAGAGCCAGGTGGGCTTCGCCCTCTGGTCCCGCGAGACCCTGCTGCTGGTGAACAACCTGGTGCTGGTGGTGGCGGCCTCGATGATCCTGCTCGGCACCCTCTACCCGCTGGTACTGGACGCCCTGTCCGGCGCCAAGCTGTCGGTGGGCCCGCCGTACTTCAATGCCCTGTTCGTGCCGTTGATGGGGCTGGTCATGCTGGCCCTGGCCGTCGGCGTGCTGGTGCGCTGGAAGGACACCCCGGTGAAGTGGCTGCTGGGCATGCTCGGTCCGGTGCTGATCGGCAGCCTGCTGCTGGGTGTGCTGGCTGCCTTCTTCTATGGCGACTTCCACTGGGCGGTGCTGGCCGTGGGCGCGTTGTCTGCCTGGGTCGTGCTGGCCGGTGTTCGCGACTTCATCGACAAGACCCGCCACAAGGGCATGCTCAAGGGTGCCGCAGGCCTGACCCGCAGTTACTGGGGCATGCAACTGGCCCACGCCGGTATCGCCGTCTGCGCCCTGGGCGTGGTGCTCTCCAGCCAGTACAGCGCCGAGCGCGACCTGCGCCTGGCGCCTGGTGAATCGGTGGAGCTGGGCGGTTATCGCTTCCTCTTCGAGGGCGCTGCGCACCATGAAGGCCCCAACTTCACCTCCGACAAAGGCACCGTGATCGTCTACGAGGGCGAGAAACAGGTGTCGGTGCTGCATCCGGAGAAGCGTCTGTACACCGTGCAACAGTCCGTGATGACCGAAGCCGGCATCGACGCCGGATTCACCCGCGACCTCTATGTCGCGCTCGGCGAACCCCTGGACAATGGCGCCTGGGCCGTTCGCGTACACGTCAAACCCTTCGTCCGCTGGATCTGGCTGGGCGGCTTGCTGATGGGCCTCGGCGGCCTGCTGGCGGCCTTCGACCGTCGCTACCGCGTGAAAGTGAAGACCCGCGTCCGTGAGGCGTTGGGCATGGCTGGAGCCCACGCATGAAGCGTTTGATCCTCGTCCTGCCCCTGCTGGGCTTCCTCGCCATCGCGCTGTTCCTGTATCGCGGACTGTTCCTCGATCCGGCCGAGCTGCCCTCGGCGCTGATCGGCAAGCCGTTCCCGGCCTTCTCGCTGCCCAACGTCACTGGCGAGCGCACCCTGACCGAGGCTGACCTCAAGGGCAAGCCGGCGCTGGTCAACGTCTGGGGCACCTGGTGTGTGTCCTGCCGCGTGGAGCACCCGGTACTGAACAAGCTGGCGCAGATGGGCGTGACCATCTACGGCGTCAACTACAAGGATGACAATGCCGCCGCGCTGAAATGGCTGAAGGAGTTCCACAACCCCTATCAGCTGGACATCCGCGACGAGCAGGGCAGCCTCGGCCTGGACCTGGGCGTCTACGGCGCGCCGGAAACCTACCTGATCGACAAGGACGGCATCATCCGCCACAAGTTCGTCGGTGTGATCGATGAAGTGGTCTGGCGCGAGCAACTGGCGCCGCTGTACCAGTCCCTGGTGGACGAGGAGCAGGCACCATGAACACTACTGCGCTCGATCATGCTGCGTTGAAAACCGGCTCAGAATGCTCATTTACAGCAAGTAAACCGCGCTTCTTCGCCGGTTTGCGCCTTGCCTGCTCTTCGCTCGTTACGTGTTCATGGCGCCTGTCAAAAGGCCTGATCGCTGCTGCCCTGTTGGGGCTGGCCCTGACCGGGGTCGCCAAGGCCGCCATCGATACCTACCAGTTCAAGGATGAGGCCGAGCGTGAGCGTTTCCGCGTCCTGACCGAAGAACTGCGTTGCCCCAAGTGCCAGAACCAGAACATCGCCGACTCCAATGCTCCGATTGCCACGGACCTGCGCCGGGAAATCTTCCGCATGCTGGAAGAGGGCAAGAGCAACGAGGAGATCGTCGACTACCTCGTTGCGCGCTACGGCGACTTCGTGCGCTACAAACCGCCGATCAATACCCGCACGCTACTGCTCTGGTACGGGCCCGCCGGCCTGCTGGTCGGTGGGTTGGTGGTGCTGGGCATCATCGTCGTGCGCCGCCGCCGGGTGGAGAACAGTCCCGCTCAGGTGCTGCTTTCCGCCGATGAGCAGGCCCGTCTCGACGCCCTGCTGAACTCCGAGAACCAGGACAAGAAAGACTCATGATCGATTTCTGGCTCGCCGCCGGCCTGCTCCTGCTGGTCGCCCTGGCTTTCCTGCTGATCCCCGTGCTGCGCGGCCGCAAGGCCCAGACCGAGGAAGATCGCACCTCCCTGAACGTCGCCCTCTACCAGGAACGTCTGGACGAACTGGACTCCCAGCATGCCTCCGGCACCCTGACTGCCGAGCAATTCGAAGCCGGCCGTGCGGAAGCTGCCCGTGAATTGCTGGCCGATACCGAAGGTGCCGACAACGGTCGCGTTTCCCGCCTGGGCAAGGCCCTGCCGCTGGTGGCCGCGATACTCGTCCCGGCACTGGGTTTCGGCCTTTACCTGCACTGGGGCGCCAGCAGCAAGGTTGAGCTGGCCCGTGAACTGCGCGAGCAACCGCGCAGCATCGAGGAAATGACCTCGCGCCTGGAGCGCGTGGTCGAGGCACAACCGGAGTCCGCCGAAGGCTGGTACTTCCTTGGCCGCACCTACATGGCTCAGGATCGCCCGGCGGATGCCGCACGTGCCTACGAGCAGGCCGTCAAGCGGGGCGGTCGCGAGCCCGAGCTGCTCGGCCAGTGGGCCCAGGCTCTTTATTTCGCCAGCCAGAAGAAGCTGACCCCCGAGGTCAAGGCGCTGACCGAAGAGGCGCTGAAGGCCGATCCCAATGAAATCACCAGCCTTGGACTGCTGGGCATCGCCGGCTTCGAGGAAGGCCGCTTCCAGGACGCCATCACCTACTGGGAACGCCTGATCACCCAGCTGCCGGCCGACGATCCGTCCCGTGGCGCGCTGCAGGGTGGGATCGACAAGGCGCGCGAAAAGCTCAAGGAGAGCGGCGTGGCCGTCGAAGAACCGGCCGCGGCCCCGGCCCCGACCGGTGCCCAGCTCAAGGTCCACGTCGATCTGGCGGCCGACCTCAAGGATAAGGTGCAGCCCGGCGACAGCGTGTTCATCTTCGCCCGCGCCACCTCCGGCCCGCCCATGCCGCTGGCGGTCAAACGCATGACCGTGGCCGACCTGCCGGTGGAAGTCAGCCTGAGCGACGCGGACGCGATGATGCCGCAACTCAAGCTGTCCAACTTCCCGCAGGTACAACTGGTCGCCCGGATTTCCCGTAGTGGCAATGCGACCGCAGGTGAATGGATAGGAAGCAGTTCGCCGCTGTCTACTGGTACGTCGGATACCCAACGACTGACCATCGACAGCCCGGACAAGAAATGACCATCCACACCGCGTTTCCGGCAGCCCCGAGCACCCGCTTCGGCCTGCCCCTGATCTGCCTCCTCCTGACCCTGGCCGGCTGTGCTGGCCAGGGCCCTTATCAAGAACCCGAAGAGCCGGTGTGGGAACCTTCCCGCAAGCCGCCAGCGGTTCAGACTCCGCAGCCGCAGAATCGACCTCTGCCGCCGGTTCAGCCGCAGCCTCCCAAGCAGGCTCCGCGCATGAAGGCCCATCCGCGCTTTGCGCCGCCACCCGGTGGTAACTGCTACTGGGACACCGGCCTGGGCGTCTATGTGCTCGAAGGGGAGCGCAACGTGTTCTATCGCGAGCGCGTCTACTATCGCTGGGACAATGGCTGGAGTTACTCCAATGGCCCGCAGGGGCCCTGGCAACCTACCGATGCCAGTGGCGTCCCGGCAGGCCTGGGTCGGCATTTCCGCTGATCGCCGACCGCTTTAGCTCGGGCTGGACCGTAGGGTGCGCTGCGCGCACCGCTTCCGGGATCGGCCTCGACACCCTGTCAGATCACCGGTGGGCGTGGCGCACCCTACCGGATCGGCTTCATGCCGCACCGCGCCCTCAGGCGTGGTTTCGCTACTTCAAATGAACGCCTCCAGTTGCCCCTGCCATCGGCCTTCTGTAACGTGCTGGCATTCCGCTATCTCGGAGGTCACGGATACTGCCCCGTCTTGCTGTTGTCGCCATCACCCTTCTGCTGGCGCAACCCCTTGCCGCCCAGGTCTACCAGTGGCGCGATGCCGATGGGAAGCTGCATTTCACCGACACCCCGCCGCCCCAGAGCCGTGCGGTGGAGAGCGAAAACCTCCAGGTCAACAGCATGGATTCGCTTCCCCCCAAACCGCCGGAACCGTCCACCGACCCTGCGGCCCAAAAGCCATTGCCCACTCCGGCCCAGCTTCAGCAGAAGGGACTGCAGCAGTGCTCCACGGCCATCGCGCGCATGCCCACCCTGATCAACGAAACGCAGAAGCTCGGCCGCGATGGGGTGCGCAAGCAGAAGATCACCCAGAACCAGCTCGACAAGGCGATGTTCAAGATGGACGACTTCTACAAGGGGCTGAAACGCAACGAGCGTGAATGCGTGAGCGAGTACGTCGCCAGCGAGAAGAGCCGGGTTTCCATCGATTGCCTGGCGGACACGCAGGACGTGCTGACATTCGGCCAGTGCATGCAATTTGCCGAGTGGGCCGAGACATTCAAGTAGTCCTCAGGGGTTTTCCGGGTCGTGCCCCAGGGCCTGGATGAACAGCGAAAACAGCTCCGGCTGGGAAGAGATGTCCAGCTTCGCGTAGAGATGCCGACGGTGCACCTTCACCGTTTCCGGTGAGATCGCCAGCCGCTCGGCCATGGCCTTGGACGAATAACCGCGAAGGATCAGCCGGGCAATCTCCAACTCCCGATCCGACAGCACGCCGGCGCCGAACTGGCTCAGGGCGTCTCGCACCTGCGAGGCCACTTCGTCCTGTCGGCTCAGCAAGGGAACGTGGGTACGCTGCAACCAGTGTTGTTCCATCAGCGCCAGCACCCATCCCGATAGCATCCCCAGCATGCCGCACTCCTCAGCGCTGAAGCGGCGGCGCATGCCCAGCGATAACGACAGGCTGCCCCGGCTCTCCAACTGGACGATGAATTGCACTTCGTCCTCCAGCACGTTGTCGTGGAAGTAGTTCAGGTAGTACTCGCTCTGGCGAAAGTGGTCCGGGGCAATCTCCTCCAGCCGGTAGAAGCCATTGGGCAGGCCTTCGCGGCATGCCTGGTAGAAGGGGTCGAGCAGGTACAGGCCGTCCAGGTAAACCGGCATGGACGCCGGCCCGCCTTGCGGCTCCGCGTCGTATTCCTCCAGGGGCTGGGGCGCGCCGTCGCTGGGGTAGAAGGTGGCCAGGGCATTGTCGAAGGGCAGCCACTGATGCAGCAGCAGGATGAGCTGTTTCCAGAAGCGGTCACCGCCGAGTTGTCCGATTGCGCGACCCAGGCCGGCGTGCAGGGCGGCCTCCCTGAACAGACTGTCCATCCGGTTCTCCGATCGGTTGATGGGGTAGGGGGTAGCCAAGCTTGGCTGATCCGGGGCGGGCATCGTCAAGGGGCGTACTCCAATAGGGTGATTGGCGTGTCCTGAAGGTCTGCCGAGAATCTGCCCACAACGACAGCGTCCCTATCAGGCGACGCACCTCACAGCTTCCTACTGCCTCAATCACCAATAACAACCAGAGGATCAGGATATGCCCGCGACGCCCCTCGAGAACGGCGTGCTCAAGCCCAGATTGAGCACCGCCGACGTAGTTGCCATCACCGTTTCGAGCGTCACCCCCGCCAGTTCGGTTTTTGTCATCGCGCCTTTTGCCATCCAGCAGGCGGGCAGTGGTGCCTTCCTGTCATTCGTGCTGGCCGGCGTGCTGGCGCTGATGTTCGCCTGGTGCTATGCGGAACTGGGCCGCGCCCACACGTCCGCAGGCGGTGAGTACGTCTACGCCAAGCGCGTGTTCGGCGGGCTGCCTGGCTACGCGACCTTCCTCATGGTGCTGGCGATGCTGCTGTTCATCCCGCCGGTGCTGGCCACTGGCGCTGCGACCTATCTCAACGTCGCGCTCGGTACGCAGTTCGATTCGCAATTGGTCGCCCTGGTGGTCGTGGGGGCGAGCTACCTGCTGGGCATCCTCAACATCAAGCTCAACGCCTGGGTCACCGGCGCCTGCCTGCTGCTGGAAGTGGCGGCCCTGTTGGTGATCGTCGCGCTGGGTTTCGGCAATGCCACGCAGCCGGCCAGCGTGCTGCTGCATCCCCAGGTCGTCGACAACGGCGTACTGGGCGTGGCGCCTATGGCGCTGGTGCTCAGCACCGTCGGCATGGCGCTGTTTTCCTACAACGGCTTCGGTGGCGCAGTGCTCATGGCTGAAGACATGAAGTGCGGCGGGCGAGGGGTTCCGCGGGCGGTGCTCTGGTCGTTGTTGTTGGTGGTCGCCATCGAGCTCGTCCCGCTCACCGCGATCCTTATCGGGGCACCGTCGCTGACGGAGATGATCGCCAGTCCCGACCCCATCGGCTACCTGCTCTCGAGTCATGGCAACGAGACGCTGTCGCGGCTGGTCAGCGCCGGTATTTTCCTCTCCGTGTTCAACGCCATCATCGCCATTGTCATCCAGATCGGTCGGGTGATCTTCAGCAGCGGCCGCGACGAGCTGTGGATGCCATCTCTCAATCGCGCCTTTACCCGTATCCATCCACGCTGGGAGTCGCCCTGGCTCGCCACGCTGTTCCTGGCCGTGCCGTCGGCGTTGCTCAGCTTCAGTTCCAACCTGGCGGAAATGACCTCGTTCACGGTGCTGCTGATCGTCCTCGTCTACCTGATCGTCGGACTCTGCGCGCTCTTCAGTCGCGTGCTGCGGCGTGATGTGGAGCACAGCTATTGCATGCCGCTCTGGCCGCTGCCGCCCTTGCTGGCGGTCAGCGGCGCGGGGTATCTGCTGCTCAACCTGATGCAGGAAGCGTCCAGCCAGGATTTGTTGATCATCTTCGGGCTGCTGGCGGTATCGGCCATTCTCTATGGCACCTACGGCAAATTCAGCCCGGCTTTCCAGAAACTCTGAGTCACAGGAGTCGTTATGCGCGCGCGTCAACTTGGTATCACCATCGGACTCGGTACGCCGGGTGAATTCAACGCCATCACGGATGTGCCGGGCGTGCGGGTTGGACACAGCACGATCTGCGAGGAACGCGGCGGCACGCCGGTGCGCACCGGTGTGACGGTGGTCCAGCCGCGGGAGGGTTCGGCGCGCCAGCAGCCCTGTTTCGCTGGCTGCCACGTACTCAATGGAAATGGCGATGCCACCGGCCTGGAATGGATTCGCGAGGCGGGTCTGCTGACCACACCGATCGCCATCACCAATACCCATAGCGTCGGTGTGGTGCGCGATGCCCTGGTGGCTGCTGAACGGGAAGCGGCCGGCGATGCCGTGTACTGGTGCATGCCGGTGGTGATGGAAACCTACGACGGTTTGCTGAACGACATCTGGGGCCAGCATGTAGGGCCGGCACAGGTGCAGGCGGCGCTGGCTGATTCGCGCTCCGGCGAAGTGGCCGAAGGGCCGGTCGGTGGCGGTACCGGCATGATCTGCCATGAGTTCAAAGGGGGTATTGGCACCGCATCCCGGCGTCTCGCCGCCGAACAGGGCGGCTGGACCGTGGGCGCACTGGTGCAGGCCAATCACGGCGTGCGCCAGGAATTGCGGGTGGATGGCTATCCGGTCGGCCGGTTATTGCGGGAGATCGAGTCGCCCTTCGCCGAGCGCGACACCCCCGGCATGGGCTCAATCGTGGTCATCCTGGCCACCGATGCGCCGCTGTTGCCGCATCAGTGCCAGCGCCTGGCTCAGCGCGCCTCCATTGGCATCGCCCGCACCGGCGGCGGTACCGAGGATTCCAGTGGGGATATCTTCCTCGCCTTCGCCACCGGTAACCGGGATATGCCTGCCGCTGACTATGCACGCAAGGACCTGCCATTCAGCACGCCACTCGCCATGCTCAACAACGATCACATTTCGCCGTTGTTCGCGGCGGCGGCGGAAGCGGTGGAGGAGGCCATCGTCAACGCGCTGCTGGCCGGACGCGAGATGGTCTGCGCGGATGGCCGGCGAGTGCCGGCGCTGGATGGGGAGACATTGCTGGGGGCCCTGAAAGCACAGGGCTGGAAGGGGAAACCTGCCCGCTGATGCGGGCAGGTTGGAGGCTCACTGGCCGGTGTAGACCTGGTCGAAGATGCCACCGTCGTTGAAGTGGGTCTTCTGCACGTCTCGCCAGTTGCCAAAGGTCTTTTCCACGGAGAGGAATTCCACCTTGGGGAAGCGGTCGGCGAATTTGGCGAGAATCTCCGGGTTGCGCGGACGCAGGTAGTTGTTGGCGGCGATGGTCTGGCCTTCGTCGCTCCACAGGTACTTGAGGTAGGCCTCGGCGGCGGCGCGGGTGCCTTTCTTGTCGACGACCTTGTCGACCACGGCCACCGGCGGCTCGGCCTCGGCGGAAACGCTGGGGTAGACCACTTCGAAACCGCCACGGCCAAACTCGCGGGCGATCATTTCGGCTTCGTTCTCGAAGGTCACCAGCACGTCGCCGATCTGGTTCTGGATGAAGGTGGTGGTGGCAGCGCGGCCGCCGGTGTCCAGTACAGGCGCTTGTTTGAACAGCTTGCCGACGAACTCCTTGGCCTTATTCTCGTCACCGCCATTCTTCAGCACGTAACCCCAGGCGGAAAGATAGGTATAGCGGCCGTTTCCGGACGTCTTGGGGTTGGGGACCACGACCTGTACGCCATCCTTGAGCAGGTCCGGCCAGTCCTTCAGGCCTTTGGGGTTGCCCTTGCGCACGATGAATACGGTGGCCGAGGTGAAGGGGGCGCTGTTGTTCGGCAGGCGTGCGGCCCAGTCCTGCGGCACCAGGCCGCCGTTGTCGGCCAGCGCGTTGATATCGGTTGCCTGGTTCATGGTGATGACATCGGCGGGCAGGCCGTCGATCACTGCGCGGGCCTGTTTGCTGGAACCGCCGTGGGACATCTGCAGGGTGATGTTCTCGCCTTTTTCCTCTTTCCAGTGCTTCTGGAAGGCGGCGTTGTAGTCCTTGTAGAAGTCGCGCATCACGTCGTAGGAAACGTTGAGCAGGGTGGGCGCGGCTTGGGCGGCGCTGGCCAGAGCGAGGCCGGCGGCAAGGAGAGAGGCGGAGAACAGTCGTTTCACAAGGCGTTCCTTCTGGGCAGTGTTAGCGGGCGACTATAGCTGAGGGCCATATAGGCTTTTAATACTAAAAAGTCATTTGATTATGCTTTTGTAGGTTGTGGCTGAGCTACGCGAAGCCCAACGTCTCATTGGTTGGCTCCGTTGTTGGGCTTCGCTGCGCTCGCGGAACGCCGCCCGGCCCAACCTACGACAGCGAGCGGGCTCAAAATACGCGGCCGAGGTTGAGGTAGAGCGCGCGTTCGGCCTCGTCGTTCAGACCATAGCTGAAGTCCAGGGGGCCCAGCGGCGTATCGAAACTGACGAATATGCTGGCCGCGTTGATGTAGCCGCTGTCGAAGCTGTTGTCGTTGTTCCAGGCCCTGCCACGCTCAAGGCTGCCGCCGACGTAGAGCGGAACGTCCAGCGGAAGGAAGGAGCGCTGGGTGAGACGGCGGTAGTAGATGGCACGCCCCAGGCTGATGTTCTGTCCGGCCACGGAGTCCTGGCGGAAACCGGAAAGCTGCCGCGCGCCGCCCAGCAGGAAGCTCGATGTGATCACTTCGGCGTCATCCAGTGTGCGGCCGTAGCGTCCCCCCAGGACGAAGGTGTCCGGACCGGACCCCAGCGCCTTGTCCAGGCTCAGCTGCCATTGCCGATAGCGCTCGTCGGAGTCCAGGCTCGGATCGTACTGGCGCAGGCTCAGGCTGATGTCTTCGCCCTCGTGGGGGTAGTCCACGTTGTCCAGGGTGTCGAAGGAATACTTCAGTTCGTAGTAGCCCTCGGTGAACTCGAAGCTGGGCAGGTCGCGCTCGCCCACGCGCACATCCGCCTGGCCCCAGGCCTGGCCGACGCCAAAGCGGATCTCACCGTTGTTGGCGATCTGCCGGCCAAGGTTGAGGCCATAGCCGTAGCGTTCCAGGCGGTATTCCGCGATGGGGTCGTTATCCAGAATGGCTTCGACGTTCTGTGCCTCGCCGAACAGATAGGGCGCCACGAAATAGCGCGAGCCGGCGTCCAGCGGTTGGTAGAACTCGCTGTAGAGCTCCTGGTGATCGCCCAGTTGCAGACGCGTCAGCCATTCGGCGCCCAGTTCGTTGATGCCGTTCTTGCGGTAGCTGGCGCCAAGGTTGAAGGCGCTGTCTCCGCGCATGTCGTCGGAGAGATTCAGGCCCAGGCGCAAGTAGTCGGTGCCGGCGCGCTTGCCGCGCGCGTTGATGACCAGGGCATTGCCATCCTTGCGCTTGACCACCCGGTAATGCACCTGCTCGAAATAGTCCAGGCCATAGAGAGTGCTCATGTCGCTTTGCAGGCGCTCGAGGTTCAGCGGTTGGCCCAGGGGCTGGCGAATGTAGCGGCGGATCACCCGGTCACCGATCTTCGAGTCGTTCTCGATGAGGATGCTGCGGATCACCGGCGTGCGTTCGCTGGGCAGGCGCGCGCTGTCCAGTTCCTGGTCGCGGCTGGCTGACAGCGGGCGCAGTTCGGCCAGGCGGGGGGCAAGTATCTGTGCGGCCCGGTAGCCGGCGTCGATCATTTCGCGGGAGCGACCGAAGTCAGTGGCGCCGTAGCCGGCCAGGGGCGGCTGGATGAGTACGTCGGTTGATTCGAGTGTGGCCAGTTGGGCTTCGGAGTTGGTGCGGGTCATCAGGGTGACCGACTGGTTGAGCACGTCCACCACCGTCGCCAGTTCCTTGCGCGAGCGCAGCGGCGTGCCGATGTCGACCACGATCACACGGTCCACTCCCATCTCGCGGGCTACGTCCACGGGGATGTTGTCCACCATGCCGCCGTCCACCAGCAGTCGTCCGTTCACTTCCACCGGGGCGAAAACAGCGGGTATGGACATGCTGGCGCGGATCGCCTGGGGCAGGTGGCCCTTGCGGAATACCACCTTTTCGCCGGTGGCGATATCGGTGGCGACGGCGCGGAAGGGGATGGCCAACTGGTCGAAGTCACGGGTATCGCTGGTGTGCACCAGCAGGCTTTCCAGCAGCAGGGCGAGGTTCTGGCCCTGGATCACCCCCAATGGCAGGCCGAGGCTGCCGTCGTCGCGGAAGCTCAGGCGTTGCTTGACCAGGAAATCACGGTCGTCCTGCTTGCGGCGGAACGGGACTTCCTGGCGCGGCGGGTCGTCGGACAGTGCGCGCTGCCAGTCCAGGCGGACGGCGATCTGCTCCAACTCGTCCACCGGGTAGCCGGCGGCGTAGAGCCCACCGATGACCGCGCCCATGCTGGTGCCGGCGATGGCGTCGACCTTGATGCCCTGTTCCTCCAGTGCCTTGAGCACGCCGATATGGGCAAGGCCACGGGCGGCACCGCCGGACAGCACCAGGCCGATGCGCGGTTCGGGTTGGGCGAGGCAGAGGAGGGGGAGGAACATCAGGCAAAGCAGAAGGCGGCGCATAACGCATCCCTGGTCAGGCGAAAGTCCGAAGCCGGCTATTATAGGGCGCCCAATCCGTCCCCGAGCCCAGCCATGTCCGCAAGCAAGCCCGAAATCGTCATCAACTACTGCACCCAGTGCCAATGGCTGCTGCGCGCCGCCTGGCTGGCCCAAGAGCTGCTCAGTACCTTCGGCGACGACCTCGGCAAGGTGAGCCTGGAACCGGGCACCGGCGGGGTGTTCCGCATTACCTGCGACGGTGTGCAGATATGGGAGCGCAAGGCCGACGGCGGCTTCCCGGAGGCGAAGGTGCTCAAGCAGCGTGTGCGTGATCAGATCGACCCGGCGCGGGACCTCGGTCACAACGATCGCTCCTGATTTGCCCGCCTTTGCCGCAGATCAACGGGGCGGCTCCTATCGAGGCATAGCCTGACGGCATTTCCATCTTCGTGGAGGAAGTCCGTCATGAGCATCATCGTCACCGGTGCAGCCGGCTTCATCGGTAGCAACCTGGTCCAGGCGCTCAATGGCCGGGGCGAGACCGACATCGTCGCTGTGGACGATCTGACCGAGGGCGACAAATTCCGCAACTTCGCCGATGGCGAGATCACCGACTACCTGGACAAGCAGGACCTGCTCCCGCTCCTGCGCGAAGGGCGACTGGGGCGGCCGAGCGCGGTGTTCCACCAGGGCGCCTGCTCCAGCACCATGGAAGGCGATGGGCGCTTCATGATGGACAACAACTACCGCTACAGCTGCGAACTGCTGGAGGCCTGCCTGACCCAGGGCGTGCCATTCATCTATGCGTCGTCGGCGGCCGTCTATGGCGGCAACCAGGTCTTTCGCGAGGAGCGCGAAGCGGAAAGACCGCTGAACGTCTACGGCTATTCCAAGTTCCTCTTCGACCAGCGGGTACGTCGCCTGCTGCCCCAGGCGCGTAGCCAGGTAGTGGGACTGCGCTACTTCAACGTCTACGGCCCTCGCGAAAGCCACAAGGGGCGCATGGCCTCGGTGGCCTTTCACTGCTTCCGGCAGTATCGCGCCAGCGGCAAGGTCAGCCTGTTCGGTAGCTATGACGGCTATGCGGGCGGCGAACATCTGCGGGATTTCGTCTCGGTGGAGGATGTGGCAAGGGTCAACCTGCATTTTCTCGACCAGCCGCAGCACTCCGGCATCTTCAATCTGGGCACGGGCCGCGCCCAGCCGTTCAACGATGTGGCGTGGAGCATGGTCAATGCCCTGCGTGCCCACGAAGGCCAGTCGCCGCTGAGCCTTCCGGCCATGCGCGAGAAGGGCCTGCTGGAATACAGCGAGTTCCCGGACGCCCTGCGTGGCAAGTACCAGTGCTTCACCCAGGCTGACATCAGCCGTCTGCGCCAGGCGGGTTATCGCCAGCCTCTGCTGGATGTGCAGCAGGGCGTGGAACGTTATTGCCGCTGGTTGCTGGAACAGGAGGCAGGTGGCTGGCTACCGGAAATGGGCCAGGCGGCCTGAGCGTGTTTCGCGGAACTGGGCAGGAGTTGAGCTTCCCCAGACGGCAGGCTGCGGGCAGCGCTCGCCCACCCAGTTCCGCGATCCCAAGGCCGACCTTGTAGGAGCGAGCTTGCTCGCGAACCACCTGAGCCAGCCCTTCTGCCGTTTCGCGAATGAATTCGCTCCCACAGGGTTAAGGTGTCGCAGGGGCTGCCTTGGCCTCGGCCGGCGCACCTTTACGTGCCGACAGGGCGATAGCGAAGATGATCAGCGCGCCGCCCGCCAGCATGTGCAGCCCGGGTTGCTCGTCGAACAGCCACCAGGCGAAGGCGATGCCGTAGACCGGCTCCAGGGCGAAGATCACTGCCGTAGTCCGTGCCTTCAGCACCTTGAGGCTCGCCACGAACAGACTGTGGGCGAGGCCGGTGCAGAACACCCCGAGCAGGGCGATCCAGAACCAGTCCATCGGCTTCACGTCGTGCAGCAGGGGCCAACTGAAGGGGGCCAGGCACAGCACGATGGTGAGGTTCTGGCAGAGCGCCGCTTTCACCGGATCCAGGCCTTTCACACTGACCCGGTTGAGCAGCGACAGCAGCGAGAACAGCAAACCCGAAAGAATCGCCGAAAGCAGGCCCTGGGTGGCCGCGCTGCCCCAATCGAAGCTGGGCGTTACCAGCACCAGGCCAAGGCTGACCAGACCCACGATCAGAATTTCCTGGACGCGGATGCGCTCGCGGAACAGCAAACCTTCCAGCAAGAGAGTGAAGGCCGGAAAGCTGGCGAAGCCAAGCGTGGCGATGGCGACGCCCGCCACCTGCACGGCATGGAAGAAAGTAATCCAGTGCGCGCCCAGCAGCAGGCCGCCGAGCGCCAGCATGATCAGTTGGCGCAGGCCGGGATTCGGGCTCCTGCCGCGGGTGATGAGCTGGGCGAAAAGCGCCAGCGCAATCACAGCGAACAGCCCGCGACCGAAGGTGATGATCATCGGCGCGGTATTGGCGAGCTTGCCGAAGATGCCCGAAAGCCCGAACAGCAGGGCGCCCAGGTGAATGGCCAGCAGCGCGTTGCGCTCCTTCATGCGAGGCGCGCCCCGTTGGGCAGAGGCTTGTCGAAGCTGGCCAGCACGACCTTGTTTTCGTCGTCATGCACGCCCGTGACAAGAATCTCCGAACGGATGCCGGCAATGCGCTTGGGCGCGAAGTTGCAGACGCAGAGCACCTGCCGGCCGACCAGTTCCTCGGCCTGGTAATGGGCGGTGAGCTGGGCACTGGAGGTCTTCACCCCAAGCTCGCCCAAGTCCACTTCCAGCACGTAGGCTGGCTTGATTGCCTTGGCATTGGGGGCGGCGGAAAGGATGGTGCCGACGCGCAGTTCGACGCGCTCGAAGTCGCCCCATTCGATGGTGGACATAGGGTTCTCCCTGATGACAGTCGCACCAGTCTAGTGACCAGGAACGACCTTGTCTGTCGTCAGGCTCGCGGGCTTTGTCGCGTTACTCGCGGCCATTGCGCAGGGCGCGCGGGGTGATCCCGAACTCGCGGGAAAGCGCGGCCGTGAAGGCGCTCTGGGAGCTGTAGCCGACTCGTGCGGCGATGTCCCCCACGGCCAGACGGCTTTCCAGCAGAAGCTGGCGGCCGAGGTGCAGACGCCGGGCGCGCACGTAGTCCATGGGCGTTTGCCCGGTCTCGCTGAGAAAACGGCTGTGGAAGCGTGCCACTGACAGACCGCAGAGGCGGGCCAGATCGGCGACCTGCAAGGGGTGGGCGGCATGCTGGTCGATATGGGCGTCCAGCGCGACCAGGGGCAGGGCACCGCTGTCTTCCGGCTGTGCACCCGGCGCGGCGAGGCTGGCCAGCAGCAAACCGGCGGATTGAACGGAAATCACTTCATCGGCCAGGGGACTGGCGGCGATCCAGCTGACCAGCTGGCTCTGCGCCGGGTTCAGGTTCAGCGCGCCGGGCCGTTCCAGCAGGCGCCGGCCTGCATCGAAGTGGCGGCCCAGGGTGTGCCGCAGCCAGTCGTCGTCGGGCACATCCACCACGAGGCACAGGCTCCCGCCGGGGCTGCCGCAGGCGTGCTGCGCTTCAGGCGGCACCACTGCCAGGGTCTGACGCTGTACCCGTGCGCCACGACCATCCACTTCGAAGTCCAGGCTGCCGGTCAGGCCGAAGACCAACTGGGCGTGGTCATGGCTGTGGATCAGCAGGTCATGGTTGTACTGGCGCAGGGACAGGATCGAATGCATGGCGCTCACCTCGAGGCAGGCGGCCATTCTACTCGCTGTTACGCGATGCGCGCTGTCACAGGCCTGCAACCTCGCGTTCATTCTCGGTTCACCGCAGAAGCTCACCATCGGCGAAACCCCGCCGGAGGTCGCCCATGAGCAGCGTCGAACGCCTGGAACCCGTCAACAAGACCAAGCCCCGCAAGCAGCGCGTGCGTACCCTGTGGATTTCCGATGTCCACCTGGGCACCCGTGACTGCCAGGCCGAGCACCTGGCGCGCTTCCTCAAGCAGTACCACGCCGACCGCATCTATCTGGTGGGTGACATCATCGACGGCTGGAAGCTCAGGGGCGGCATCTACTGGCCCCAGGCGCACACCAACGTGATCCGCCGCCTGCTGACCATGAGCAAGCGCGGCACGGAGGTGATCTACGTCACCGGCAACCATGATGAATTCCTGCGTCGCTATTCGGCGCTGATGCTCGGCAACATCCAGCTGGTGGACGAGGCGGTCCACGAAACCGCGGACGGCCGTCGCATGCTGGTGATCCATGGCGATCAGTTCGACGTGATCACCCGCTACCACAAGTGGCTGGCCTTCCTCGGCGATTCCGCCTACGAGTTCACCCTCACCCTGAACCGCTGGCTCAACCACTGGCGTGGGCGCTGGGGCTACGGCTACTGGTCGCTCTCGGCATACCTGAAGCACAAGGTGAAGAGTGCGGTGAACTTCATCAGTGACTTCGAGGAAGCCATCGCCCACGAATGCGTCAAACGAGGCCTCGATGGCGTGGTCTGCGGCCACATCCACCACGCGGAGATCCGCCAGGTGGGCGGTGTGGAATACCTCAACTGTGGCGACTGGGTGGAATCCTGCACCGCGTTGATCGAGCACTGGGACGGCAGCATCGAACTCTATCGCCTGGCTGACGCCCAGGCGCGGGAGCTGGAGGCTCGCGCCGTGGAGTTGGTCGAGCCGGCGGCATGAGGATACTGATCGTCAGCGATGCCTGGCTGCCCCAGGTGAATGGCGTGGTCACCAGCTTGCAGGCGCTGGTAACCGAGCTGGAAGGCCTCGGGCATCAGGTGATGCTGCTGTCGCCTCAGGACTTTCGCTGTCGGCCCTGTCCCAGCTATCCGGAAATACCCCTGGCCTGGGACCTCTGGCGGGTCGGGCCGATGATCGAAGCCTTCGAGCCCGATTGCGTGCACCTGGCCACTGAAGGCCCCCTCGGCTGGGCCGCGAGGCATTGGCTGGTCAAGCGCGGCCTGGCCTTTTCCAGCGCCATCCACACGCGCTTTCCTGAATACGTTCATGGCCGTTGGCCCTGGCTGCCCCTGTCCTGGGGCTATGCCTTCCTGCGTCTGTTTCACCGTCCCAGCCAGGCAGTGCTGGTGACCACCGAACGCATGCGCGTGACCTTTGCCGAGCGTGGGCTGGTCTGGCTCAACCTGTGGCGCAAGGGCGTGGACACGGCGCTGTTCCGCCCCATGGCGCTTCCGCGACCGGAAGTGCCGGTGTTCCTCTATGTCGGCCGACTGGCCACGGAAAAGAACATCGAAGCATTCCTGGGCCTGGAACTACCCGGCGAGAAATGGGTGGTGGGCGACGGACCGCTGCGGGGCGAGCTGGAAGTCCGTTATCCCGCCGCGCGCTTCTTCGGTTACCGCCAGGGCGAGGAGCTGGCGCGCTTCTATGCACAGGCCAGTGTGCTGGTGTTCCCCTCGCTGACCGATACCTATGGCCTGGTGATGCTCGAAGCGCTGGCCTGCGCTACGCCGGTGGCGGCCTTTCCGGTGGCCGGTCCGCTGGATGTGCTGGAGCCCGGCACGACCGGCTGCATGGACGAGGATCTGCAGAAGGCCTGCCTGGCGGCGCTGGAGCTGGATCGCGGACTTTGTGCCGAAAAGGCGGGACGATTGTCCTGGCGGGCGTCGGCCCTGGAGTTCCTCGCGCGGCAGCCGATGCTGGATGGGGAATCTTTCCCGAACGCGGTTCCCGATCTGTAGGGGCGAATTCATTCGCCAAGGGCAGCGAAGCTGCCCCCTTTCAACCTCTATGGGCAGACCTTCGGCCTGCTTGGCGAATGAATTCGCCCCTACAAGTGGGATTCGACCCGGCGAGTGATCAGGGAATGATCTTGTCGCGCAGCTTCTCGGCGGCCAGTTGCAGGGCCTGGATGACCTTGGCCTTGTCGTAGTTCTGGATGCTGTTGGTATCCAGGTACATGGAGAAGCCGGGCAGTTCGTGCTCGACGTAGCTGGAGGCGGCGCCCAGGTCGCGACGGAAGTCCACCACCTGGTAGATCTGCACCGGACGGGTGAAACCCTTGACGTTTATCTGGCCCTTGTCGCGGCACATGATCACGTCCTTCACCAGCGAGTAAGTCTCGTGGGAGATGAGGATTTCACCCGCTTCGGACGCGGTTTCCAGACGGCTGGCCAGGTTCACTTCGCGGCCGATGATGGTGTAGTCCATGCGCGTGTCGGCGCCGAAGTTGCCCACGGTGCAATAGCCTGTGTTGATCCCCATGCGGATTTCCAGCGGCTTGGTGATGCCCTGGGCACGCCATTGCTGGCGCAGCACCTTCATGTGCTTGCGCATGGCCACGGCCATGGAAACGGCGGCCACGGCATCCTTCTTGGCGCCCTGGGTGGAGGGGTCGCCGAAGAACACCATGACGCTGTCACCCACGAACTTGTCGATGGTCCCGCCGTACTTCAGGGCGATCTTCGACATGTCGTTGAGGTAGTTGTTGAGCAGGTCGGTCAGGGCTTCGGCTTCGAGTTCTTCGGAGAGTTCAGTGAAGCCCTTGATGTCGGAGAAGAACACGCTGAGCTTCTTGCGCTGGGTTTCCAGGCGCACGCTTTTCTTGCCGCTGAAGATCATTTCCCAGACCTGGGGCGACAGGTATTTGGCGAGGTTGCGGGCCAGTCGCGCCGCCTTTTCCTGCTCTCGCTTGATCTCGCTGCGGGCCTGGGCCAGGCGGAGGCCCTGCTGGTGGACGAAATAGGCCGTGATGCAGATGTAGAGCGTGGTGAAGAACACGCTGACAACGGCCACCAGGTCCGGGGTGCCGCTCGTGATAGCCGGCTGCAGCGCCAGGCCGACGACGGCCATGCTGATCAGCGAACCGCTCAGCACCAGCGCCATCTGGCGCAGGCCGCCGAGAATCATGGCGCTGAAACAGAGGGTCAGGATGACCATCAGTGTCGGCACGACGGAAAAGCTGAGCAGCGCACCGGCGGCTCCGGCGTGGAAGGTGTCGATGCCGAGGAGGATGCGGCCGGTGAGTTTGCCAGGGAAGCGCAGGCTCAGATGGTGGGCCAGATGCGGGTAGAGCAGGGCGTAGGGGACCATCCAGAGGATGTCGAAGCCGAAATGCTGGACGGAGGTGCCGGCGGCGATGCTGGCGGCAATGGCCATATAGGCGAGCACACGCGAGTAGTACTCACGCAACACGGGCGTCGCAGTGGAGGGGTCGAGCATGGCAGGCTTCATGGCTTGGATCTGTCCCTGGTGCTTTTTTGACGCGGGTTTGCAGCGTTCGCGAAATGCTGCAAGTCCTGGGCCATGGCTTTGGCTGGTGCGGGATCATAACCAAGCGGGGGACTGGCGGCCAAGCTGGCGCCAGTCCCCTCGTTCTCAGAAGCGGATGCGACCGGTGAGGGCGTCCTTCAGCATCACCCAGTCGCCCATGAAACTGTACAGCGGGTACTTGAACGTGGCGGGCTTGTTCTTCTCGAAGACGAAGTGCCCCACCCAGGCAAAGCCGTAGCCGGCGAAGGGAATGGCCAGCAACCAGATCCACTGTTGGGTGGCCAGGGCATACCCGAGGATGCTCAGCACCAGCAGGCTGCCGACGTAATGGAGACGGCGGCAGGTGTCGTTGCTGTGTTCCTGCAGGTAGTAGGGATAGAACTCGGCGAAGCTTTGGAAGCGGTTGACGGACTCGGCGGGCATGGTGGCTGCTCCAGGTTCTTGTTGTCTGGAGCAGTGTAGGACGGGTGTCTCCGGGGGCCAGTGACAATGGGCGCCACTTTAGTATCCTTGCCGGCACTCCGCCCTGCAGGCGGCTGCCTTGAACTTCAGAACAAGAAGGCGCCATGAGCGAACGCACGACTTCTTCGAGCTGGGCCCTGGGGATCGTCCAGGCCCTGGAAATGGGCGGTGTGGACTGCCACAACCTGTTTCCCGAACTCGGTCTCGACTACCAGGCCTTGAATGATCCCGACGCCCGCTTCCCCCAGGACGGCATGACGCGCCTGTGGTTGCGCGCGGTCGAGCTGTCCGGCAATCCGGCCATCGGCCTGAACATGGCCAAGGTGGTGCGACCGGCGTCCTTCCATGTGGTGGGTTATGCGCTGATGTCCAGTCGCACGCTCAAGGAAGGATTCGCCCGGCTGGTGCGCTACCAGCGAATCATCGCCGAGGGGGCAGACCTCAGTTTCAATGGCACGCCGGAAGGCTACGAGCTGCGGCTCTCTATTCACGGCGATCGGTTGCCGCCGGCGCGGCAGAGTGCCGAAGCGTCCATGGCTTATTGCCTGGCATTCTGCCGCTGGATGACCGGGCGACCGATCAACCCCCTGGAAATTCGTTTCCAGGGGCCGGCACCGGCGGATCTCGAGCCTTATCGCCAGGTGTTCCAGGCGCCGCTGCGCTTCAACGCCGAGCACTGCGCCTTGCTCTTCAGCCGTGCCGACATGGATACGCCGTTACCCACGGCGAACGAATCCCTGGCGCAGTTGCACGATCGCTTCGCCGGCGACTATCTGGCGCGCTTCTCCGGTACTCGCGTCACCCATCAGGTGCGTCAGGTGCTTTGCCGCCTGCTGCCCCAGGGCGAGCCCAAGCGCGAAGTGGTTGCGAGCCTCATGCACCTCTCGCAGCGCACTTTGCAACGGCGTCTGCAGGAGGAAGGTGTGAGCTTCCAGCAATTGCTGGACGACACGCGCCGCGAACTGGCCGAGCAGTATCTGGCCCAGGCGAACCTGACTTTGCTGGAGATTGCCTACTTGCTGGGCTTCGCCGATCCGAGCAACTTCTTCCGTGCCTTCCGGCGCTGGTTCGACAGCACGCCGGGCGAGTACCGCGCCCGGTTGGAAGAGGTCTGATCCGGTAGGGTGCGCCGTGCGCACCGGCGGTTTGATGGGTGCCGAAACCGATCCACGAATTGGTGCGCGCAGCGCACTCAGTGCCGCCAGAAGTAAGGCGTCAGCAGCACCAGCACGGTCAGGATTTCCAGGCGACCCAGCAGCATGCCGAGGGTCAGCAACCATTTGGCGCTGTCTGGCAGGCTGGAGAAGTTGCCGGCCGGGCCGATGATCTCACCCAGGCCGGGACCCACGCCGGAGACGGTGGCGGCAGCGCCGGTGAGGGCGGTGATCCAGTCCAGCCCCAGCAGCGAAAGGCCCAGGGCGATGCCGCAGATGATGATGGTGAAGAAGAACGAAAAGGTCAGGATCGAGCGGACGATTTCGTCGTCCAGGCGATGGCCGTTGTAGACCTGCTTGATCACGGCGCGTGGGTGCACCAGTTGCTTGAGGTTGGCCTTGAGCAGGATGTAGGCCACCTGGAAACGGAAGATCTTGATGCCGCCGGCGGTGGACCCGGAGCAGCCGCCGACGAAGCCCAGGTAAAAGAACAGCATCAGCGAGAAATTGCCCCACAGGCTGTAGTCGCCCAGGGCGAAACCGGTCGTGGTGAGCACGGAAGTCGTGTTCACCGCCACATGGCGCAGAGCGTCCAGCCAGTGGAGGTTGGTGGTCAGCCAATACCAGGTGCCCAGTACCAGCCAGATGATCAGCAGCAGGCCGAGGAAACCGCGTACCTGCTCATCCTTGAACAGCGCCAGGCGATGACCGCGAAACACCGTCACGTAAAGCATGAAGGGCAGGCTGCCGAGGATCATCACCACCACCGCCACCCAGTGCACCGCAGGCTGGTGCCACTTGGCCAGCGATTGGTCCGAGGTGGAGAAGCCGCCCGTGGAAATCGCCGACATGGCGTGGTTGATCGCATCGAACAGGCCCATGCCGGCAGCCCAGAACGCCAGGGAGCCGATAAGGGTGAAACCGACGTAGATAGCGACGATGTACTTGGCCACCATGTGCGAGCGGGGCAGGACCTTTTCCGAACGGTCGGAAGACTCCGTCTGGAACAGGCGCATGCCACCGATGCGCAGCAGCGGCAGGATCGCCACCGCCATGCCGATGAAGCCGATACCGCCGAGCCAGTGCAGCAGCGAACGCCAGATCAGGATGCCGGGCGACATGCTGTCCAGCCCGCTCAGCACGGTGGCGCCGGTAGCGGTGATCCCGGACATACTCTCGAACCAGGCATCGGTGAAGCTGATGTGCTGGGTGAGCAGGAAGGGCAGGGCGGCGAATGCGCAGACGACGATCCAGCTCGAAACGGTCAGCAGATACATGTCGCGGGGGCGCAGATGGACATGGTCGGGCCGTCCGGGAATGACCAGCGCCAGGCCGGCGATGAAGGTGATCAGGCTCGACCAGACGAAGGAGTTGATATCGCCGGTGCGCTCGTAGATCACCAGCGTCAACACCGGAATGGCCATGCTGACGGCGAGGGTGATCAGGAAAATGCCGATGAGGAAGCCGATGATGCGGAGAGTCGGCAGGGCCATGGATTCTTTTTCTGGCTGATGGGCGAAAGGCGCAATTCTAACCGCGCCCAGCGCCCTGTAAACCCGGCGTGTGAAAGGGAGACGAGACCGATGGCGGCCCGGCCGTGTCGTGCACCCGAATGAGTAAAGCACGGCGCTTGCGAGACTGAGTCGCGTTATCCGTTAGAATGCCGGCTTCCCGATTTCTGGAGGTGGCCCATGGAGGCTCTCGACGCTCTGCTCAACCGCGTATCCCTGGCTCGCCTGCAGGCGCCGGCGCCTGACGCCGCCCAGCTCGAAGTCCTGTTCCGGGCGGCCCTGCGTGCACCTGACCATGGCTATCTGCGCCCCTGGCGCTTCCTGACCATTGAGGGCGAGGGGCGCGAGAAGCTCGGTGAGTTGTTCGAATCCGCTGTGCTCGCCAAGGACGCCCAGGCGCCGGAAGCGGCCACCACCAAGGCGCGCAACATGCCCATGCGGGCGCCGATGATGGTCGTGGTGATCGCGACCCTCCAGGCCGGCCACAAGGTGCCGGAAGTCGAGCAATTGCTGTCTGCGGGCTGCGCTGCCCACGGCATCCTGTTGGCCGCCCATGCGCTTGGCCTGGGGGCCATCTGGCGTACCGGCGAGATGGCGTATGACCGCACCGTCGCCGCGGGTCTCGGCTTGGGCGAGAACGAGCGGGTGGTGGGTTTCCTCTATCTGGGCAGCATCGAGGGAGATCGCCGCGCGGCGCCGGAGCTGGCTCCGGCGGACTTCGTCCAGAGCTGGGGCTGATCAGGCCTTCAGTGCAACAGGCAATTCGAGCGTGGCGATGAAGCCGCCCTCGGGGTGATTGCCCAGGTGCAGGGTGCCGCCGTGGCGCTCCACTGCCCGACGGGCGATGGCCAGCCCCAGGCCATGGCCGGCACCGGTCTGATTGGGGGCGCGGAAGAAGGGTTCACCCAGCTGCGCCAGATGTTCGGCGGCGACACCGGGGCCGTGATCGCGGACCTGGATCACCAGGCTGGCTTCCTGTTCCTCGACTGTCACTTCCACCGGCTGGTCCTTGGGATTGAAGCGCAGGGCGTTGCGCAGGAGGTTATCCAGCGCGCGCTCCAGCATATCGGGCCAGCCTTCGAGTTGCGGCTCGCCGTTGCAATCGATGCGGACCTGCTGCTCTGGCGCCAACAGGCGGGCGTCTTCCCTGAGTTTTTCCAGTAGGGGGCGCAGCGTGATTGGATGGCGTGCGCCCGGTTCCGCATCGAGGCGGGCCAGGGCTAGGATTTCGCTGATCAGCGCCTCGAGGCGGTCGCATTCCTGACCCAGGCGCGGCCACAGGGCTTCCCGCTGATGGGGCTCGGCGCGCTCAGCCAGCGCCAGGGCGATACGCAGGCGTGCCAGGGGAGAACGCAACTCGTGGGATACATCGCGCAGCAACTGGCGTTGGCTGCCGATCAGGCCTTGCAGGCGCTGTCCCATGCGGTTGAAGTCGCCGGCCAATACGCCCAATTCATCCCGCCGACGCGCCAGGCGCGCGAGGCTGTCCTGCTGGTAGGCGGTCTGGCCGAGGTCGTGTACGGCGCGGCGCAGTCGGTCAAGCGGTCGGGTGATCGACAGGGTGAGGGCCAGGCTGAACAGGGTCAGCACCACCAGCGCGATACCCAGTGCACTGAACGGCCACAGCAGGCTGCCACGGTGCCAGGCATCCAGTTCGGGGTAGGGAATGCGATAGATGATCAGGTAGGACTCGCCGCTGGCCGGACTGGTGAACTCCTCGGTCAGGCGACGCCAGGGCAGTCGACGCGGGTTCTGATGGCGCGCCTCGAACGCCGCGGCGCGTGGGGGAAACGTGCCTTTCACGACGGGTTGGCCGGTGTCGTTGAGAATCTGTATGTCGATCCGTGCGCGATGCCGGAAGTGTTCCAGGAACCGCTGGGTGTCCTGAGGGCCCTGCTCTTCGAAGCGTTGCACCAGGCGTTCGGCCAGCCCCTGCAGCGAGGGGTGATGGTTGAGGATCCAGGCATCCTGGTTAAGGGCGCGACCCAGCAGGATGGACAAGCCGGCTACCAGGGCCAGTGCCAACCAGAGGGTGGCCAGGATTCTCCAGAAGAGTGAACGCACGGTGTTGCTCCTGAACGGCAAAACCCATCAGGCCAGGGGCCTGATGGGTGCATGGTGGGTGCCTGCGGCCGATGCCGCGAGGCGATTACTGGGCCTTCTTGTCCTTCTCGGCTTTCCAGGCTTCGAACTCGGCGCGTTCGGCGCGGCGTTCTTCCATCTTCTTCTGGATGTCATCGAAGGTCTTCTGCTGCTCAGGCTTGAGCTGGGCGCGGATGGCGTCGCGGTTCTTGGTCTCGGCGGCTTTGAGTTCGTCCTGCATGGCCTTCTTCTCGGCGGCCGGCAGCTTGTCCAGGTAGCGCTGGGTAATCTCGTGACGGGACTTCATCTGGTCGCGCATCAGCTTGCCGATTTCGTGGCGCTGTTCCTGAGTGAGGTCCAGTTCCTTGAACATGTGGCCACCGAAACCGCGCTCGTGGCGCGGGCCGCCTTCCGGCATGGCCATGGCCAGGGTCGGCAGGGTAGCGGCGAGCAGCAGGGCGGTAAGGGTCTTGCGCATGGTGGTTCTCCTAGTCTCGATTCCGGCCGGTTGCCGGATGTGCCCAGTCTAGGGATGGCAAGGTCAAGGGCGGTCAGTCATGCGTAAAGCCTCGGTAAAGACGCAGAGCCAGTTAACAATCTGCTGCGCGTCGGCCCTGCTGCGTTAAAAGCCGGCTCGGACTGCTCATTTACAACTCGTAAACTCCGCGTCCTCGCCATCTTTTGCCTTGCATGACTCTAGCTCGCGAGATCGTAAACAGGCTCTCAGGCGCTGTAGTAATAGCCGCGGCTGCGCAGTGCGAGGATGCGCGGACGCCCGTCAGCGTGGGGCCCGAGCTTCTTGCGCAGGTTGCTGACGTGCATGTCCAGGCTGCGGTCGTAGAGCGTCAGCTTGCGACCGAGGGCCAGTTGCGCCAGCTGCTGTTTGTCCAGCGGTTCGCCAGGCTGGCGCAGCAGGGCTTCCAGCAGGCGGCCTTCGGAGAGTGTCAGGGGCACTTCGTGATTGCCGACGGTGACGACACCGCGCACGGGGCTGTAGCAGAGGTCGCCCAGCTCCAGCTGGCTGGACGGCTGCGGCGGCTGGCTGCGGCGTAGCACCGCGCGCAGGCGCGCGGTGAGCTCGCGCGGGTCGCAGGGTTTGGCCAGGTAATCGTCAGCGCCCAGTTCCAGGCCGAGGATGCGGTCCAGCGGCTCGCCGCGGGCAGACAACATGAGGACCGGCAGGTCCGGATGGTCGCTGCGCAACTGCTTGAGCAGTTCCAGGCCGCTGCCATCCGGCAACATCACGTCCAGCACCACTGCAGAGGGCGCGTGCTCGGCGAGGGACGCGCGGGCGGAGTGGCCGTCGTGGCAAGCGCGCACGACGAAGCCTTCCTGGCTGAGCCAGCTGATCAGCAGCTCGCAGAGTTCCTGATCGTCATCGATAAGCAGCAATTCACTCATGGTGCGGGTCAGTTGATCCATTGACGGCGCTGGCGGCGCCCACCGCGGGCGATCAGGCCGGTACACAGGGAGAGCAAGGCCACGCCACCGCCCACCGCAAACCAGGTCTGCTGTTCGCTCAGCAGGCGCGGTGCCTGCGAGGCCTGCGCTTCCTTGAGTTGCAGCTTGAGGCGTTGGTTTTCCTGGCGCAGGCGGGCGAGCTGGGCGTTCTCACGCTCGTTGGTGTCAGCTTCGACCTGGGTGGCCAGTTTGCTGCGCAGGCGCTCGCTTTCAGCCAGTTGTCGCTGCAGTTGATCGACCTGGGCAAGGAGAGCGTCATTGGCGGCGACGGGGGCTCCCGATATTGCCGAGGCACTTTCCGCCCCAGGTGATGCCGGTTGGAGTTCTTCAGCCTGGGCCAGGCTGCAGAGCAGCGCGGCGGTTAACAGCAGGGGCAATTGACCGACGTGCATGGGAACTCCTTTTTCCTGGCGTGGACTGAATTAGAGAACGCTGGCTTACGGGAATACCTGTTTGAAGGGTTTGACCACGACATCGGCATAGACGCCGGCTGCGCGATAGGGGTCGGCATCGGCCCAGACCATGGCGGCTTCGAGGGATTCGAACTCGGCGACGATCAGGCTGCCGGTGAAGCCGGCACTGCCCGGATCGTTGCTATCGACCGCCGGATGCGGACCGGCCAGAACGATGCGGCCTTCGGCCTTCAACTGCTCCAGCCGTGCGAGATGCGCAGGGCGGGCGGCGAGGCGGTTTTCCAGGGAGTTGGCGACGTCTGTGGCGATGATGGCGTAGAGCATGGCAATCCTTATTGTTGAGGCTTTTCGGTTTCGCCGTCGTGGATGTGACGGGCCAGGTAGACGCCTTGGCCAACCAGGAAGAGCACGGTCATGCCGAGGCTGCCGAAGACTTTGAAGTCCACCCAGAACTCATGGAAGGTGAAGGCCACGAAGAGGTTGGCGAAGCCGCAGATGAGGAAGAACGCGATCCACGCCAGATTCAGGCGTACCCAGATGGCCTGGGGCAGGCTCAGGGCATGGCCCATCACGCGTTGGATCAGCGGCTTGTCACCGATGAAGTGGCTACCGGCGAACGCCAGGGCGAACAGCCAGTTCACCACCGGTGCTTTCCATTTGAGGAATGTCTCGCTGTGGAATGCCAGGGTCATGCCGCCGAAGACCAGGCAGGCCAGCAGGGTCAGCCACTGGCCTTTTTCCAGGCGGCGCTGGAGCAGGAATATGGCGCCGTAAACGATCACGGAGCTGATGATCAGAACGGCTGTGGCACTGAAAATACCGCCTAGCATATAGGTATGCCCGGCCAGTTCGACGGCGCGCGGTTCCAGTTTGTAGACGATGAAGAAGAGGACAAGCGGGATGAAGTCGATGAATTGTTTCACGGCAGCAGCCAGAAGCGGGATGTGGCGGCATAATAACAAACCATTCCCCTAGCGAAAGCAGACCCCATGCAGATCGACCTGCATTGTCACAGTACGGCCTCCGACGGTGCCTTGGCCCCTGCGGCCCTGGTCGCCCGCGCCCATGAGCGGGGCGTGCGGCTGCTGGCGCTGACCGACCACGACACCCTGGAGGGGCTGGACGAAGCCCGCCAAGCGGCCGCGGCGCTGGACATGCAGCTGATCAACGGTATCGAGCTGTCCTGTACCTGGGGCGGAGCCACCATTCATGTCCTGGGGTATGCCTTTGCCGCCGATGCGCCCTCCTTGCTGGAAGCCATCGCGGACCTGCATCAAGGGCGTTGGGCTCGAGCCGAAGAAATTTCCCGCCGCCTCGCCGCCAAGGGCATGCCGGGTGCGCTGGAAGGCGCGCGGGCGGTGCAGCAGGAGTTGGGCGACAGCGGCAATGCGCCGGCGCGCCCGCATTTCGCCGAGTTCCTGGTTCGCGCGGGCCATGTCCGTGACCGCGCCGAGGCGTTCCGCAAATGGCTGGGCGCAGGCAAGCTGGGCGATGTGAAGCAACATTGGCCGACCCTGGCCGAAGCGGTGGCCACTCTGAACGCCGCCGGTGCCTGGATCAGCCTGGCGCATCCCTGGCAGTACAATTTCACCGGCGCAAAACGACGCAAGCTGGTGGCAGATTTCATTCAGGCCGGCGGTCACGCACTGGAAGTCGTGAATGGCCTGCAGCCGGCGGACCAGGTCGGAAGCCTGGCCGTGCTCGCGCGTGAATTCGGCATGCTGGTCAGTGCCGGTAGTGACTTCCATGCACCCTGCGATTGGTCGGAGCTGGGCATGTACCGACCCTTGCCGGATGACCTGCCGCCGATCTGGGGGCGCTTCCGCCATGCACACAGCCCTACTGCTGCGCTCTGAACAGGGAGATGTTGTGAGTCAATTTTTCCAGGTACACCCGGAGAATCCACAGCCGCGCCTGATTCGGCAAGCGGTGGAAATCGTCAAGGCGGGCGGGGTGATCGTCTATCCCACCGATTCCTCTTATGCCCTGGGTTGTCTGATCGGTGACAAGGGCGCCGTGGAGCGCATTCGCCGCCTGCGCCGGCTGGACGAGAAACACAACTTCACCTTGCTCTGTCGCGATCTTTCGGAGATCGGCATTTTTGCCAAGGTGGATACCACGGCGTTCCGCCTTATAAAGGCACATACTCCCGGCCCCTACACCTTCATCCTCAACGCCACCCGCGAAGTGCCGCGCATGCTGATGCACCCGAAACGGCGCACCATCGGCCTGCGGGTACCGGATCACCCCATCACGCTGGCTCTGCTCGAGCAACTGGGGGCGCCCCTGATGAGCACGACACTGATCCTGCCGGGGGAAGACCTGCCGATGAGCGATCCCTACGAGATGCGGAAAATTCTCGAGCACCAGGTGGACCTGATCATCGACGGCGGCCACGGCGGCATGGCTGCATCCACCGTCATCAGCCTGTCAGAAGGCAAGCCTGAGGTGGTGCGCGTGGGCTGCGGTGATCCGCAGCCCTTCCTCGACGAGGAATGACGGCGCTACTCAAAGCAGGATCGCCACCAGGATGATCACCAGCAGGATGAGGATGAAGTCAGTGGTGCTGAGTGCGCCACCGGCCGGCACCGCATCCATCTTCTGCGCCAGTTGCGCGGCTTCCGCAGGTGTCATGGCCTGGACCCTGGCACGCGCGGTGGCAGCATCCACGCCCATGCTGCGCATCTGTTCCTGTACTTCGGACTTGCTCAGGAACGCATCGATCTTGGCGCGATCGTTCGGCTGTTGCTGAGCCGAGACTGCTTCATCGGTACCGATCATTCCGGCGTATGACGAAGTCACCGGCACCAGCGTGAGGCAAAGAAGCATGAGTACGGCAGTGAACATCAGGTTAAAGCGTTTCATCTGAACCTCCGTGAGCGTTAGCTCCAGACCCGACCAGGAGTGCTGCGTCGTACTTTTTTAGTCTGGCACATGGTGCTAACGTGCCCGTTTTCCGCCGACCGGTGCATTTTTCGGTGGATATCTCCACCAGGCAGCAGTACCAAACCGGCCGCGCGGCAAGAGGACACCATGCAGAACACGCCGCCATCCGAGGGGCAGGATAGCCAGGCGGGCGCCCAACAGGAGCTGCCCTTCGCCCTGGTTTATGGTCAGGCGGTCACCGAGCTGCCGCAGGACCTCTATATCCCGCCGGACGCGCTGGAAGTCTTCCTCGAAGCTTTCGAAGGCCCCCTCGACCTGCTGCTTTATCTGATCCGCAAGCAGAACATCGACATCCTCGATATCCCGGTGGCAGCCATCACCCACCAGTACATGGCTTATGTCGAGCTGATGAAGTCGGTGCGGCTGGAGCTGGCCGCCGAGTACCTGGTGATGGCGGCCATGCTGGCCGAGATCAAATCACGCATGCTGCTGCCGCGCTCGAACGAAGCGGAAGAGGAGGAAGACGATCCGCGTGCCGAGCTGATTCGCCGTCTCCAGGAATATGAACGCTTCAAGGTCGCAGCCGAAGGTATCGACCAACTACCACGGGTAGGGCGTGACGTCACCGTGCCGCGTCTCGATGCGCCGGAAGCGCGGGCGCGCAAGCTGTTGCCGGATGTCGCCCTGGAAGAACTGCTGTTGTCCATGGCCGAAGTGCTGCGCCGTGCCGACATGTTCGAAAGCCACCAGGTCACCCGCGAAGCGTTGTCTACCCGGGAACGCATGAGCGAAGTGCTGGAGCGGCTCAAGGGTGGCGCCTTCGTGCCCTTCGTCGCCCTGTTCACAGTGGAGGAGGGCCGCCTCGGCGTCGTCGTCACCTTCATGGCTGTGCTGGAACTGATCAAGGAACAGCTGGTGGAACTCGTGCAGAATGAACCCTTCGCCCCCATCCATGTGCGCGCCAGGGCCGAGTAGATGAACCTCAACGACCCCAACGATCTCGCTTCGCTGCTGGAAGCCTTTCTCCTGGCCTCTGGCAAGCCGCTGTCGCTGGAGCGCCTGGCTGAACTCTTCGAAGAGGCCGAGCGCCCCGAGTTGTCCGTGATCCGTTCCGCCCTGGCGATTCTCGCCAAGAGCTGCGAAGGGCGTGCGTTCGAGCTGCGCGAGGTGGCGTCCGGTTACCGCCTGCAGGTGCGCGAGCGATTTTCTCCCTGGGTCGGCCGGCTCTGGGAGGAGCGCCCGCAGCGCTACTCGCGCGCCATGCTGGAAACCCTCGCCCTGGTGGCCTACCGGCAACCCATCACCCGGGGCGAGATCGAGGACATCCGTGGCGTTGCGGTCAACAGCCAGATCGTCAAGACGCTGCTGGAGCGCGAGTGGATTCGCGTCGTGGGTTATCGCGACGTACCCGGCAAGCCGGCGATGTTCGCCACGACCCGCGCTTTCCTCGATCACTTCAACCTGAAGAGTCTCGAAGAACTTCCGCCGCTGGCCGCCTTGCGCGAGCTTGAGCCCGAACCGGTCCTGGTGCTGGAGGACGGCGACGCGCCGGTACCCGATGGCCTGCAGGCCCGCGCTGACGCCGAGCAGCCGACCGAGCCGCGCGAAGAAACCAGTTTCCGCTCCTTGTTGGCGGAGCTGGACATCATGGAAGAGGGCTTGAAGACCGACTTCGATGACCTGTTGCTCGCTGAAGCCGACGACGCGGACTCCGCCACCGAAGCGGACGACGAGTCGCTGCCCGATGAAACCCTGCACTGACGCCACCGGTCAGCGGACGGGCTGACGTCAGGACTTTGCTCAACTAGCCTGAGTGCCACCGGCCGCGTATGATGCGCGGCCTTTTTACTGATACACCGGGAGGTGCCCAGATGAGTGAAGTCGAATTCAGCCCCGCAGGGGAAAAACTGCAGAAAGTCCTGGCCCGCATGGGCCTGGCCTCGCGCCGCGATATCGAGGCGTGGATCACTGAAGGTCGGGTCAAGGTCAATGGCGAGATCGCTACCCTTGGCCAGCGCGTCGACACCCATGACGCCATCAGCGTCGATGGTCGCCTGCTCAAGCGCGAAGAAGAAGTCGAAAGCGTCCGCCGTGTCCTGATCTACAACAAGCCCGAAGGCGAAGTCTGCACCCGCGACGACCCGGAAGGCCGCGCCACTGTATTCGAGCGCCTGCCGCGTCTCAAGGCCGGCCGCTGGATCAACATCGGTCGTCTGGACATCAACACCACCGGCCTGCTGCTGTTCACCACCGACGGTGAACTGGCCAACCGCCTGATGCACCCCTCCTATGAGATGGACCGTGAATACGCGGTGCGCGTACGTGGTGAAGTCACCGAGGAAATGCTGGAGAACCTGAAGAAGGGCGTGATGCTCGACGACGGCCCGGCGAAGTTCACCGACATCAAGGAAGCCCCCGGCGGCGAAGGTCTCAACCACTGGTATCACTGCGTGGTGATGGAAGGGCGTAACCGCGAAGTGCGTCGTCTCTGGGAGTCCCAGGGCTTGGTGGTCAGTCGCCTCAAGCGTGTGCGTTTCGGTCCGGTGTTCATCACGTCCGACCTGACCATGGGGCGCTGGCGCGAAATGAGCCAGAACGAGGTGGATATCCTCAGCACCGAAGTCGGCCTGACCCCGGTGGCCCTGCCGTCCATGAAAGGCAAGTTCCGTGAAAAGCTGGATCGCCTGCAGCGCAAGTCGGCCAAGCCGGTGGGGGCTCGTGCGCCGCGTCGCGATGACGACGAACGCCCGGCCCGAGGTCCACGCCGTGAAGGTGATGAGCGTCCGGCGCGTGGTCCGCGCAGCGAGGGTGGCGAGCGTCCGGCGCGTGGTCCGCGTCGCGAAGGTGATGAGCGTCCGGCTCGGGGTCCGCGCAGCGAGGGTGGCGAGCGTCCGGCGCGTGGTCCGCGTCGCGAAGGTGATGAGCGTCCGGCTCGCGGTCCGCGCAGCGAGGGTGGCGAGCGTCCGGCCCGTGGTCCGCGCCGCGACGGTGACGAGCGCCCGGCGCGGGCTCCCCGTGGCACGCCCGTGGCTGATCGTCCGCGCGATGTGAACAAGAAACGTCCGGCCAAGCCCCAGGGCGAGCGTCCCGCCGTTGAGTTGGCCGACCGCCCGGCCCGCAAACCCCAGCGTCCGCAGCACAAGCGCAGTGGTCCCGCAGGTGGCGATGGCCAGCGTCCGGGATTCGGTCGCAAGCGCTGATCGAAGGTAAAAAAAGAAGGGGCTCAGATGAGCCCCTTCTTTTTGCTCTGTGGGAGCGAATTCATTCGCGATTCAAATCGCTCCCACAATTGGCTAGTGCGGTACTTACCCCGCCATGGACAGTCGATTGCGGCCTTCGCGCTTGGCCACGTACAGCGCGTTATCCGCACGGCGCAGCAGGCTTTCCACCGATTCCGCCGGCAGCAGGGTGGCGCAACCCAGGCTGATGGACAGGTCCAGCGGGTGACCCTGAACCAGGCACTGCAGCTCGAGGACGCCCATGCGCAGGCGTTCGCCCACCAATGCTGCTGCATCGCGGCAGGTGCCGGAGAGCAATACGAGGAATTCCTCGCCGCCGAAGCGGAACACCATGTCGACATTGCGCAGGCGCGACTTGAGCGTGTTGGCCACCGCTTTCAACACTTCGTCGCCGGTGCCGTGGCCGTGTTCATCGTTGATGCGCTTGAAGTGGTCGATGTCCAGCATCAGCACCGACAACGGCTGCAGATTGCGACGGGCCAGGTCCACTTCGCGCTGCAAGGTCTGCTCCATGGCGATGCGATTGCCGGTATCGGTCAGCGGATCGCGCAGGGCGCTCTGGACTGCGGCCCGATAGAGCAGCGCATTGCGCAGCGGGAAGAGCAGGGTGGATAGCAGGGATTCAAGCTGATTGAGTTCGTGTTCGTCGAAGCGCAGGTTGCGGCGGAAGATCAATTCGCCCAGGTACTCGCCTTCATGGATCAGGCGATAGCCCGCGGAGTGGCTGGAGCGACTGCCAAACTCCAGGCGCAGATCGCTGCTCTGATGCTGGTAGGCCAGAGCGTCGAGAGGGACGAGGCGCTGCACTTCGCTGAAGAACAGGCTGACGATGCGTTCCACCTCCAGGCTGGTCTGCAATTGCAGGCCCAACTGGCGACGCAGCTCGGCCAGGCTGAGTGGCCGCAGCTTGGGCTGGCGCTTGCCGGTGAAGCCGAGGCGCTGCAGTTTCGCGGCATCGAAATCGATGGTGTTGGACTGGGAGGGAGGAACCATTGAGTTGAACCTCTGACGCACTATGCGACGACACCAAGGGGTAGAGCTATTTTCGTGCCAGGAGCCTTTGGCAGTAAAAATTGCTTTAGATTCAGGTGTTTAGCTATGTACCACCATGTTCCGCGGCAAGCCGTTGCCGGCTTAGTGGCAAAATCATGGCAATGTGATGCCGGTCACAGGGCGGAGCCGCCGGGAATCTGGCGGAGGCTGCGGCGGTCGAATGACCGCCGCGAAGGAGGTCATTGCGCGTCGAAAGCCTGGCCGTTAACACCAGCGCTATCTGGCCCCATGAGATAGAGGTAGACAGGCATGATTTCGGCGGGTTCCGGATTGTTGTCAGGATTTTCGCCGGGATAGGCCTGGGCGCGCATGTCGGTCCGGGTCGCGCCAGGGTTGACGCTGTTGGAGCGCACGCTGGCGATGCCGTCCACTTCATCAGCCAGGACCTGCATCAGGCCCTCTGTGGCGAACTTGGATACCGCATAGGCACCCCAGTAGGCGCGTCCCTTGCGGCCAACGCTACTGGAGGTGAAGACCACCGAGGCGTCCTTGGACAGTTTCAGCAGCGGCAACAGGGTGCTGGTCAGCATGAACATCGCGTTGACGTTGACCTGCATGACGCGCATGAAATTGTCGCCCGAGAGCTGTTCGATGGGCGTGCGCGGGCCGAGGATCGAGGCATTGTGGAGAATGCCATCGATGCGACCAAACTCCGTTTCCAGGGTCGCCGCCAGTTCGTCGTACTGGTGGGGCTGAGCGGTTTCCAGGTTAAAAGGAATCACGGCAGGTTGCGGGTGGCCGGCGGCTTCGATTTCGTCGTACACCGCATTCAGGCTGGCTTCGGTCTTGCCCAGCAGGAGCACGGTGGCGCCGTGGGCGGCGAAGGTCTTGGCGGCGGCGGCGCCGATGCCACGACCGGCACCGGTGATCAGGATGACCCGATCCTTGAGCAGATCGGGGCGGGCGGAATACTGGAACATGTGAATCTCCTTCGGGGCGCTGCTGGTTTCAGCAGCTGCACAGCGCGCGGTCGAGTACGGCGCGCAGTTCGAGCGGATGGTGGACCACAACGTCGGCACCCCAGTGCGCGGGGTTGTCGTTCGGGTGGATGTAGCCATAGCTGACCGCGGCGGTACGGGTGCCGGCGGCGCGCCCGGATTCGATGTCGCGCAGGTCGTCGCCAACGAAGAGCACACTGGCCGGGTCCAGGTTCAGCTTGCTGCAAGCGAGCAGCAGCATTTCCGGGTCCGGCTTGCTGTTCTTCACGTGGTCGGGGCAAATCAGCACGGCGGAGCGCCCGGCCAGGCCGAGTTGCTCCATGATGGGTTCAGCGAATCGCACCGGCTTGTTGGTCACCACGCCCCAGATCAGCTTCGCCTGTTCGATGTCAGCCAGGAGTTCGTCGATGCCGTCGAACGGGCGTGTGAGGACGGCGCAATGCTGCTGGTAGCGCTCCAGGAACTCCAGGCGCAGGGGCTCGAACTCCGGCGCTTCCGGATCCATCTGGAAGGCGCTGGCCACCATGGCGCGGGCGCCGCCGGAGATCACGTCGCGAATCGCTTTCTCGTTCCGGGGCGGCAGGCCGCGTTCGGTGAGCATGGCCTGGCAGATGGCAATGAAGTCCGGCGCCGAGTCGAGCAGGGTGCCGTCCATATCGAAAAGTACCGCTTGAAGGCGCATGCCGGTCATTCCTCGCGCAGGGTCTGGATCATGTAGTTGACGTCGACGTCTGCTTCCAGCTTGTAGTGCTTGGTCAGCGGGTTGTAGGTCAGGCCGATGATGTCCTTCACCGAAAGACCGGCGGCGCGGCTCCAGGCCCCGAGCTCGGACGGACGGATGAATTTCTTGAAATCATGGGTGCCGCGCGGCAGGAGGCGCATAACGTACTCGGCGCCGACGATGGCGAAGAGGTAGGCCTTGGGGTTGCGGTTGATGGTGGAGAAGAACACCTGGCCGCCCGGCTTGACCAGGGTGTAGCAGGCGCGGATCACCGAAGCCGGGTCCGGCACGTGCTCGAGCATTTCCATGCAGGTGACCACGTCGAACTGGCCGGGCATCTCGGCGGCCAGGGCTTCGGCGGTGATGCGGCGGTATTCCACCGGCACGCCGGATTCCAGTTGGTGCAACTGGGCGACTGCCAATGGCGCTTCACCCATGTCGATACCGGTGACGGTGGCGCCACGCTGGGCCATGGATTCACTGAGGATGCCGCCGCCGCAGCCGACGTCCAGCACCTTCTTGCCGGCCAGCTTGACGCGTTCGTCAATCCAGTTGACCCGCAGGGGGTTGATGTCGTGCAGGGGCTTGAACTCGCTCTCGCGGTCCCACCAGCGGTGGGCGAGGGCCTCGAACTTGGCGATTTCGACGTGATCGACGTTGGTCATGGGATGTCCTCGAAACAGAATTCAGCGGCCGGCGATGCGTTCGCCCCAGGCGCGGGCAGTGGCGCCCAGGCGCTCTTCGTCCAGGCGTGTCAGGCGGCCGTCGTCCAGCAGTTGCCTGCCGTCGACCCAGAGGTGCCGCACCGAATCACGCCCGGTGGCATAGATAAGTTGGGAAACCGGGTCGTAGACCGGTTGCTGGGCCAGCCCGGAAAGATCGAAGGCTACGAGGTCCGCAGCCTTGCCCACTTCCAGGGAGCCGGTGTCCTGGTCGATCCCGAGGGCCCGGGCGCCGTTCAGGGTGGCCATGCGCAGTGCGCGGTGGGCATCCAGGGCGCTGGCAGAACCGGCTACCGCCTTGGCCAGCAGCGCGGCCGTCCGGGTTTCGCCGAGCAGGTCCAGATCATTGTTGCTGGCCGCGCCATCGGTGCCGACGGCGACGTTCACGCCGGCCTGCCACAGGCGTTCGACCGGGCAGAAGCCGCTGGCCAGCTTGAGATTGGACTCGGGGCAGTGGATCACGTTGCTGTTGCTCTCCACCAGCAGGGCCAGGTCGGCATCGTCCACCTGGGTCATATGTACCGCCTGGAAGCGCGGTCCCAGCAAGCCGAGGCGCGAGAGGCGGGCCATTGGGCGCTCGCCGCGCTGTTCCAGGCTCTGCTGGACCTCGAAGGCGGTTTCCTGGACGTGCATATGAATGCCGGCGTCCAGTTCTTCCGCCAGTACGCGGATGCTCTCCAGCTTGTCATCGCTGACGCTGTAAGGTGCGTGAGGGCCAAAGGCGACCTTGATGCGCGGATGGTGCTTGAGGTCGCTGAACAGCTCGATGCCGCGGCGAATGGCCTCGGCGGAGTCGGCGGCGCCGGGAATCGGGAAATCCAGCACTGGTATCGCCAGTTGTGCCTTGATGCCAGCGGTGTGGATGACCGCGCTGGACTGGGCCGGGAAGAAATACATGTCGGAGAAGCAGCTGATACCGCCCTTGATCTGCTCGGCTACCGCCAATTCGGTGCCGTCGCGGACGAAAGTCTCATCGACCCACTTGGCCTCGGCAGGCCAGATGTGTTCCTGTAGCCAGGTCATCAGCGGCAGATCGTCGGCCAGTCCGCGGAACAGGGTCATTGCTGCGTGGCCATGAGCGTTGATCAGGCCCGGGGCCAGCAACATGCCCGGCAGTTCACGACGCTCGCGAGCCTCGGCGCGCAATGCCACGTCCCGCGGGGCGAGCAGGGCGATGCGGCCGTCGCGGATGCCTAGCGCGTGATCCCGCAGCACCACGCCGGCGGGTTCTACCGGGACAATCCAGGATGGGAGCAGGAGCAGGTCGAGCGGGGCATTGGCACTGGGCATGGAGGCGCATCCTGGGCGCAAATCGAAGTGGCCGCAGTATACCCGAGCCAGAAGACCTCCGGCTCGCTATAATCTGCGGTTTTTCCGCGAGTTACGGGTGGCGAGGTGGTCGATGCGTGAACAACTGTTAGCAGCCGAGAAGGTCAAGGCGATCGACTGGCGTGACGGCGTACTTCATTTGCTCGACCAGCGCGTGCTGCCTGCCGAGGAAGTCTGGCTGTCCTACGATTCCGCCGAAGGCGTGGCCCAGGCCATTCGCCAGATGGTGGTGCGCGGTGCACCGGCGATCGGCATCAGTGCCGCCTACGGCGTGGTGCTGGGGGCTCGCGCCCGTATCGCTGAAGGAGGTGACTGGCGCACGGCGCTGGAAGCGGACTTCAAGGTGCTGTCGGAGTCGCGGCCGACCGCGGTCAACCTGTTCTGGGCGCTGAACCGCATGCGTGAGCGCCTGGATCGCGTGCGGGATGGCGAAACCCCGCTGCAGGCGCTGGAGGCTGAGGCCGTTTCCATCCACCTGAGCGATCGCGAGGCCAACCTGACCATGGCCCAGCTGGGCATGGAGCTGATTCGCAAGCATCAGGGCAGCCCGCAGGCGCTGCTGACCCACTGCAATACCGGCGCCTTGGCGACTGGCGGTTTCGGCACCGCCCTCGGGGTGATCCGCGCCGCCCACCTGGATGGCCTGGTGGAGCGCGTCTATGCCGACGAAACGCGTCCCTGGCTGCAAGGTGCACGCCTGACCGCCTGGGAACTGGCCAACGAAGGCGTGCCGGTGAGCCTCAATGCCGACGCCGCTGCCGCCCACCTGATGAAAACCGCCGGAATCACCTGGGTGATAGTCGGGGCCGACCGCATCACTGCCAATGGCGATGTGGCCAACAAGATCGGCACCTATCAGCTGGCGGTCAACGCCATGCATCACGGCGTGCGCTTCATGGTGGTAGCGCCCAGTTCCACCATCGATATGTCCCTGGAAAGCGGTGACGACATTCCGATCGAAGAGCGCGATGGTTCCGAATTGCTGGATCTGGGCGGCCGTCGCGTTGCAGCCGAGGTTCATGCGGTCAATCCGGTGTTCGATGTGACTCCGGCTGACCTCATCGATGCCATTGTGACCGAGAAGGGTGTGGTCGAGCGACCCGATGCCGCCAAGATGGCCCAGTTGATGTGTCGCAAGCGCCTTCATTAAAGCGCTGGTGCGGCATTTTCACCCTGCCGGTCGGCCGCCCGGCGGGGTAGGTGCAAGGCAGTGACTGTGGTAAGCTCCGGCAGTTATTGCCGCCCCTCTGTTGAGGCGGCCCAATTGCACAGATCCTTGGCTTAACTCGTTGATTTGTAGTGAGTCGCTGCAGCATCTGGCCGCAGTGGCGAGCTTCGCGCCGCTCAGGACGAGAGGGGCGGAGTTTCATCAGAAAAAGGAACCAGGCTTCTCATGGGCGAACTGGCCAAAGAAATCCTCCCGGTCAATATCGAAGACGAGCTGAAACAGTCCTACCTCGACTACGCGATGAGCGTGATCGTCGGGCGCGCCTTGCCGGATGCGCGCGACGGCCTGAAGCCAGTGCACCGTCGCGTTCTCTACGCGATGAGCGAGCTGGGCAACGACTGGAACAAACCCTACAAGAAGTCCGCCCGTGTCGTGGGTGACGTGATCGGTAAGTACCACCCGCACGGTGATACCGCGGTCTACGACACCATCGTCCGTATGGCCCAGCCTTTCTCGCTGCGCTACATGCTGGTAGACGGCCAGGGTAACTTCGGTTCGGTGGATGGCGACAACGCCGCGGCCATGCGATACACCGAAGTGCGCATGTCCAAGCTGGCCCACGAGCTGCTGGCCGACCTGGACAAGGAAACCGTGGACTGGGTGCCCAACTACGACGGCACCGAACAGATTCCCGCGGTCATGCCGACCAAGATTCCGAACCTGCTGGTCAACGGTTCCAGCGGTATCGCCGTGGGCATGGCGACCAACATCCCGCCGCACAACCTCAGCGAAGTCATCGACGGCTGCCTGGCGCTGATGGACAACGCCGACCTCACGGTCGACGAACTGATGCACTACATCCCGGGTCCGGACTTCCCGACTGCGGGCATCATCAACGGTCGCGCCGGCATCATAGAGGCGTACCGTACCGGCCGGGGCCGCATCTATATACGCGCCCGCGCCGAAATCGAAGACATGGAAAAGGGCGGTGGTCGCCAGCAGATCATCGTCACCGAGCTGCCCTACCAGCTGAACAAGGCGCGTCTGATCGAGAAGATCGCCGAGCTGGTGAAAGAGAAGAAGATCGAAGGCATCACCGAACTACGCGACGAGTCCGACAAGGACGGCATGCGCGTGGTGATCGAGCTGCGTCGAGGCGAAGTGGGCGAGGTGGTGCTGAACAACCTCTATTCCCAGACCCAGATGCAGAGCGTCTTCGGTATCAACGTCGTGGCCCTGGTCGATGGCCAGCCGCGCACGCTGAACCTCAAGGACATGCTCGAAGTGTTCATCCGTCACCGCCGCGAAGTGGTGACCCGCCGTACCGTCTACGAGCTGCGCAAGGCCCGTGAACGTGGCCACATCCTCGAAGGCCAGGCGGTCGCCCTGTCGAACATCGACCCGGTGATCGAGCTGATCAAGTCTTCGCCGACTCCGGCCGAGGCCAAGGAGCGCCTGATCGCCACCGCCTGGGAATCCAGCGCTGTGGAAGCCATGGTCGAGCGCGCCGGTGCCGACTCCTGCCGTCCGGAAGACCTGGACCCGCAGTACGGCCTGCGCGACGGCAAGTACTACCTGTCCCCGGAACAGGCCCAGGCCATCCTGGAACTGCGCCTGCACCGCCTGACCGGCCTGGAGCACGAGAAGCTGCTGGCCGAGTACCAGGAAATCCTCACCCTGATCGGTGAGCTGATCCGCATCCTCACCAGCCCCGAGCGCCTGATGGAAGTCATTCGCGAGGAGCTGGAAAAGGTGAAGGCCGAGTTCGGCGATGCCCGCCGCACCGAGATCGTCGCGTCCCAGGTGGACCTGACCATCGCCGACCTGATCACCGAAGAAGAGCGCGTCGTCACCATCTCCCACGGCGGCTACGCCAAGTCCCAGCCGCTGGCCGCCTACCAGGCCCAGCGTCGTGGCGGCAAAGGCAAATCGGCCACGGGCGTGAAGGACGAGGACTACATCGAACACCTGCTGGTCGCCAACAGCCACGCCACGCTCCTGCTGTTCTCCAGCAAGGGCAAGGTCTACTGGCTGCGCACCTTCGAAATTCCGGAAGCCTCGCGCACCGCGCGTGGCCGTCCGCTGGTCAACCTGCTGCCGCTGGATGAGGGCGAGCGCATCACCGCGATGCTCCAGATCGACCTGGAAGCCCTGCAACGCGAGGCGGGTGACGAGGAAGACCTCGACGAAGTCGATGGCGCTGTGATTGAAGGCGAGGTCGTGGAGCCAGAGGTCGAAGAGATCGAAGGCGATACTCCTGAGCTGGTTGCCGAACCCACCGGTGCCTACATCTTCATGGCCACCGCGTTCGGTACCGTGAAGAAGACCCCGCTGATTCAGTTCAGCAAGCCTCGCTCCAGTGGCCTGATCGCCCTGCGTCTGGACGAGGGCGACACCTTGATCGCTGCCGCCATTACCGACGGCGCCAAGGAAGTCATGCTGTTCTCCAGCGCCGGCAAGGTGATTCGCTTCGCCGAGAGCATGGTGCGCACCATGGGCCGTACCGCACGTGGCGTGCGTGGCATGCGCCTGGGCAAGGAGCAGCAGCTGATTTCCATGCTGATCCCCGAATCCGGCGCGCAGATCCTCACCGCATCGGAGCGTGGCTTCGGCAAGCGCACGGGGTTGGGCAAGTTCCCGCGTCGTGGTCGCGGTGGCCAGGGTGTGATCGCCATGGTCATCAACGAGCGTAACGGCAAGCTGGTCGGCGCCATCCAGGTGCAGGACGGCGAGGAGATCATGCTGATTTCCGACCAGGGCACCCTGGTGCGTACCCGCGTCGACGAAGTTTCCAGCTCCGGCCGTAATACCCAGGGCGTGACCTTGATCAAACTGGCCAAGGACGAAACCCTGGTCGGTCTGGAACGCGTCCAGGAGCCGTCCGGCGGCGACGAGGACGAAGAGCTGGAAGGCGAAGTGCAGATCGACGCCGTAGCCGATGCCGAAGCAAGCGACGTTCAGCAGGACGACGCGCAACCGGCTGGCGACGAGTAATAGTTGTAGAACCGGGCAGGCCATCGCCGGCCTGTCCATTCGGTAGGTAACAATTTGCGGGGGCACTGGTGCCCCCGCGCTACCCAGTGAGAATGGATGTGAGCAAGCGAGCCTTTAACTTCTGCGCCGGCCCGGCCGCGCTTCCGGAAGCTGTTCTGCAACGCGCCCAGGCGGAACTCCTCGACTGGCAGGGCAACGGCCTGTCCGTCATGGAAATGAGCCACCGCAGCGACGATTACGTTGCCATTGCCGAGAAGGCCGAGCAGGACCTGCGCGACCTCCTGTCCATTCCCTCAAACTACAAGGTGCTGTTCCTCCAGGGTGGCGCCAGCCAGCAGTTCGCGGAAATCCCGCTGAACCTGCTCCCCGAGAACGGCGTGGCCGACTACGTCGACACCGGCATCTGGTCGAAGAAGAGCATCGAGGAAGCCAGCCGCTTCGGTCGCGTCAACGTCGCCGCCAGCGCCAAGGGCTACGACTACTTCGCCATCCCCGGCCAGAACGAGTGGCAGCTGTCGAAAGACGCCGCCTACCTGCACTACGCCTCCAACGAAACCATTGGCGGCCTGCAGTTCGACTGGATTCCTGAAGTCGGCGACGTACCCCTCGTGGTGGACATGTCTTCGGACATCCTCTCCCGCCCGATCGATATCTCCCGTTTCGGCCTGATCTACGCCGGCGCGCAGAAGAACATCGGCCCGAGCGGCCTGGTGGTGGTCATCGTCCGCGAGGACCTGCTCGGTCGCGCCCGCACCAACTGCCCGACCATGCTCAACTACAAGGTCGCTGCCGATAACGGCTCCATGTACAACACCCCGGCTACCTTCTCCTGGTACCTCTCCGGCCTCGTCTTCGAGTGGCTGAAAGAGCAGGGCGGTGTCGAGGCCATGGAGCAACGCAACAAGGCGAAGAAGGAACTGCTCTACGGCTACATCGACAAGAGCGCCTTCTACACCAACCCGATCGCCATCAACGCCCGCTCCTGGATGAACGTTCCGTTCCGCCTGGCTGACGAGCGCCTGGACAAGGACTTCCTCGCCGGCGCCGACGCCCGTGGCCTGCTCAACCTCAAGGGCCATCGTTCGGTAGGCGGCATGCGTGCGTCCATCTACAACGCCGTCGGCCTCGATGCCGTCGAAGCCCTGGTGGCCTACATGGCGGAGTTCGAGAAGGAGCGCGGCTGATGTCCGAGCAAGAACTCAAGGCGCTGCGCCTGCGCATCGATAGCCTCGACGAGAAGATCCTCGATCTGATCAGCGAGCGCGCTCGCTGCGCCCAGGACGTGGCGCGCGTGAAGATGGCTTCCCTGCCGGAAGGCGAGAAGCCGGTCTTCTACCGTCCCGAGCGTGAGGCCTGGGTCCTCAAGCACATCATGGACCGCAACCAGGGCCCGCTGGACAATGAAGAAATGGCGCGGTTGTTCCGCGAAATCATGTCCTCCTGCCTGGCCCTCGAGCAGCCGCTCAAGGTTGCCTACCTCGGTCCGGAAGGCACCTTCACCCAGGCTGCGGCGCTCAAGCACTTCGGCCACGCGGTGATCAGCTCGCCGATGGCCGCCATCGACGAAGTGTTCCGCGAAGTCGCCGCCGGTGCAGTCAACTTCGGCGTGGTGCCGGTGGAGAACTCCACCGAAGGCGCGGTGAACCACACCCTGGACAGCTTCCTCGAGCACGACATGGTGATCTGCGGCGAGGTCGAGTTGCGCATTCACCACCACCTGCTGGTGGGCGAGAACACCAAGACCGACAACATCACCCGCATCTATTCCCATGCCCAGTCCCTGGCCCAGTGCCGCAAGTGGCTGGACGCCCACTACCCGAATGTCGAGCGCGTGGCGGTGTCCAGCAACGCCGACGCCGCCAAGCGGGTGAAGAGCGAGTGGAACTCCGCAGCCATCGCCGGTGACATGGCGGCCAGCCTCTACGGCCTGACCAAGCTCTGCGAGAAGATCGAGGACCGCCCGGACAACTCCACGCGCTTCCTCATCATCGGCAGCCAGGAAGTGCCGCCCACCGGCGACGACAAGACTTCGATCATCGTCTCCATGCGCAACAAGCCGGGCGCCTTGCACGAACTCCTGGTTCCGTTCCACAACAACGGTATCGACCTGACCCGCATCGAGACCCGCCCGTCCCGCAGCGGCAAGTGGACCTACGTGTTCTTCATCGACTTCGTAGGCCACCACCGCGACCCGCTGATCAAGGACGTGCTGGAGAAGATCAACCAGGAAGCCGTTGCCCTGAAGGTGCTGGGTTCCTACCCCAAAGCGGTGCTTTGAATTCGCGACGGGCCGTCGCGCTCCAGCCTGGGTTGGGGCGCGCCACGGCGGCCCCTAGCCCGTAGTTGAGGCTGAATCCATGAGCTGTGACTTCCTCGCCCTTGCCCAACCGGGCGTGCAGAAACTTTCGCCCTACGTACCCGGCAAGCCGGTGGATGAACTGGCCCGGGAGCTGGATCTCGACCCGGCCGGCATCGTCAAGCTGGCCAGTAACGAAAACCCCCTCGGCCCGAGCCCCAAGGCCCTCGAAGCGATCCGCAACGAGCTGGCCGAACTGACCCGCTACCCGGATGGCAATGGCTTCGAGCTCAAACGTCGCCTGGCCGAGCGTTGTGGCGTGACCCCGGCGCAGGTCACCCTGGGCAACGGTTCCAACGACATCCTCGACCTGGTCGCTCGTGCCTACCTGGCGCCAGGTCTGAATGCCGTGTTCAGCGAGCACGCCTTCGCCGTGTATCCCATTGCGACCCAGGCCGTGGGCGCTGCCGGCAAGGTGGTTCCGGCCAAGGACTTCGGTCATGACCTGCCGGCCATGCTGGCGGCCATCGACGCCAACACCCGCGTCGTGTTCATCGCCAACCCGAACAACCCCACCGGCACCTGGTTCGGTCCGGCCGCGCTGGAAGACTTCCTCGCCAAGGTCCCGGAAAACGTCCTGGTGGTGCTGGACGAGGCCTACATCGAGTACGCCGAAGGCGAAGAACTGCCCGACGGACTTAACTATCTGGCCCGTTATCCGAACCTGCTGGTGTCCCGCACCTTCTCGAAGGCCTACGGCCTGGCTTCGCTGCGTGTGGGCTACGGCCTGTCCAGCGCCCAGGTGGCCGATGTGCTGAACCGTGTGCGCCAGCCCTTCAACGTAAACAGCCTGGCCCTGGCCGCGGCCTGTGCCGCCCTGGACGACGCCGAGTACCTGGCTGAAAGCCGCCGCGTCAACGATGCCGGCATGCTCCAGCTGGAAGCGGGCTTCCGCGCCCTGGGCCTGAGCTGGATTCCCTCCAAGGGCAACTTCATCGCCGTCGACTTCGGCCGTGACGCCGCCCCGATCAACCAGGGCCTGTTGCGTGAAGGCGTGATCCTGCGCCCGGTGGCCGGCTACGGCATGCCCACGTTCCTGCGCGTCTCCATCGGACTGCCCGCCGAAAACACCCGTTGCCTGGAAGCACTGGCCAAGGTGCTTGGCCGTGGCTGATGTCATGACCGTGCAACAGGGCGCCCCTATCTTCGGGCGCCTGGTGGTGATCGGCCTTGGCCTGATCGGCGGCTCCTTCTCCAAGGGGCTGCGTGAGAAAGGCCTGTTCGCCGAAGTGGTAGGGGTGGATAAGGACCACGAGTCCTGCCGCATCGCCGTCGAAACCGGCGTGGTCGACCGCTGCGAGAGTGACCTCGCCGCGGCCTGCCGCGGTGCCGATGTGATCCAGCTGGCCGTACCTATCCTCGCCATGGAAAAGCTTCTCGCCGAACTGGCCCGACTGGACCTCGGCAATGCCATCCTCACCGATGTCGGCAGCGCCAAGGGCAACGTGGTGCGCGCGGCGCGCAAGGTCTTCGACGGCATGCCCGCGCGCTTCGTGCCGGGTCATCCCATCGCCGGCTCGGAGAAGAGCGGGGTGGAAGCTGCCAACGCCAGCCTGTTCCGCCGCCACAAGGTCATCCTCACGCCGGTGGAAAACACCGATGCGTCAGCCCTGCAGCGCATCGATCAGCTCTGGCGTGCCCTGGGAGCGGACGTTGAACACATGGAGGTCGAGCACCACGATGAGGTGCTCGCCGCGACCAGCCACCTGCCGCACCTGCTGGCATTCGGACTGGTCGACTCGCTGGCCAAGCGCAGCGAGAATCTGGAAATCTTCCGTTATGCCGCCGGTGGATTCCGCGACTTCACGCGGATCGCCGGCAGCGACCCGGTGATGTGGCACGACATCTTCCTCGCCAACCGCGAGGCCGTCCTGCGCATCCTGGACGCATTTCGCGATGACCTCGACGCCTTGCGCGGCGCGGTCGACGCAGGGGACGGGCATGAACTGCTGGGCGTGTTCACGCGCGCCCGCTTCGCCCGCGAGCATTTCAGCAAAATCCTGGCCCGCAGGGCCTATGTGGACGCCATGCACAATAACGATCTGATTTACCTGGCGCAGCCAGGTGGCAAACTCGCCGGCCGTGTTCGCGTACCGGGCGACAAGTCCATTTCCCACCGTTCCATCATGCTCGGCTCCCTGGCCGAAGGCACCACCGAGGTCGAAGGCTTCCTCGAGGGCGAAGACGCCCTGGCGACCCTGCAGGCCTTCCGCGACATGGGCGTGGTCATCGAAGGGCCGCACCACGGCCGCGTGACCATCCACGGCGTTGGCCTGCACGGCCTGAAGCCGCCGCCCGGCCCGCTGTACCTCGGCAACTCCGGTACCTCCATGCGCCTGCTCAGCGGTTTGCTGGCGGCCCAGCCGTTCGACACCACGCTGACCGGCGACGCCTCGCTGTCCAAGCGCCCGATGAACCGTGTGGCCAAGCCGCTGCGCGAGATGGGCGCGGTGATCGAGACCGGTGAAGAAGGTCGTCCACCACTCACCATCCGTGGCGGCCAGCGCCTGTCCGGCATGAGCTACGAAATGCCCATGGCCAGCGCCCAGGTGAAATCCTGCCTGCTGCTCGCCGGCCTCTACGCCGCCGGTGAAACCGCCGTGACCGAACCGGCGCCGACCCGCGACCACACCGAGCGCATGCTGCAAGGTTTCGGCTACCCGGTGAAGGTGGACGGCAATACCGCCACCGTCGAAAGCGGCCACAAGCTCAGCGCTTCCCGCATCGAGGTGCCGGCCGACATTTCCTCCGCTGCCTTCTTCCTGGTGGCCGCGAGCATCGCCGAAGGCTCCGAACTGGTTCTGGAACATGTCGGCATCAACCCGACCCGTACCGGCGTCATCGACATCCTCAAGCTGATGGGCGGCGACATCACCCTGGAGAACCAGCGTGAAGTGGGCGGTGAACCGGTTGCGGACATCCGCGTACGTGCGGCGAAGCTGAAGGGCATCGACATCCCCGAAGATCTGGTTCCACTGGCCATCGACGAGTTCCCGGTCCTCTTCGTCGCCGCTGCCTGCGCCGAAGGCCGTACCGTACTGCGCGGCGCGGAAGAACTACGCGTGAAGGAATCCGACCGCATCCAGGTGATGGCCGACGGCCTGCTGGCCCTGGGCGTGAAGGCCGAGCCGACTCCGGACGGCATCATCATCGAAGGTGGTCCCATCGGCGGCGGCGAAGTCTGGAGCCACGGCGACCACCGCATCGCCATGTCCTTCAGCGTGGCCTCGCTGCGCGCCAGTGCGCCGATCCGCATCCATGACTGCGCCAACGTCGCCACGTCGTTCCCGAACTTCCTCGGCCTCGCGGCCCAGTCCGGCATTCGCGTAGCGGAAGAGGGCAAGGCATGAACGCCAACGTGCCCGTGATCGCGATCGACGGACCCAGCGGTTCCGGAAAGGGCACCGTCGCCGGCCTGCTGGCCAAGCGCCTGGGCTGGCGTCTGCTCGACTCCGGCGCGCTGTATCGCCTGCTGGCCTTCGCCGCACGCAACCACGGCGTCGACCTGACCAACGAGGAATCCCTCAAGGTCCTCGCCGCTCACCTGGACGTGCAGTTCAACGCCAAGACAGGCGGTGGCCAGAGCATCGTGCTGGAAGGTGAAGACGTGACCGACGTGATCCGCTCCGAGCAGGTCGGCGCCGGTGCCTCCCAGGTCGCCGCTCTGCCTGCCGTGCGCGAAGCGCTGCTGCAACGTCAGCGCGCCTTCCTCGAGGCCCCTGGCCTGGTGGCCGACGGTCGTGACATGGGCACCGTAGTGTTCCCGCAGGCGCAACTGAAGATCTTCCTCACCGCCAGCGCCGAGGAACGTGCCCGCCGCCGCTACCTGCAGCTCAAGGGCAAGGGCATGGAGGCCGATCAGGCCGCCCTGCTGAAGGAAATCCAGGAACGCGACGAGCGTGATAGCCAGCGCTCGGTAGCTCCGCTGAAGCCGGCCGACGATGCGATCATCCTCGACTCCACCAGCCTCAGCATCGACGAAGTCCAGAGCAAGATTCTCGAAGCCTTCGCCGCCCTCGGCCTGGACGACTGAGTCCCTGCTGCAACAGAAAAGCCGCAGTCAGTGACTGCGGCTTTTTTGTGCGCGCCCAGGCGCCACCTCACGCGTGACGAATGTCCCGGTCCTTGGTCTCGGGCAGGAATAGCGTGCCGAGGATGGCCGTCATCACCGCGATGGTGATGGGGTACCAGAGCCCGAAGTAGATATCCCCCGTGGCCGCCACCATGGCGAACGACACAGTGGGCAGGAAGCCGCCGAACCAGCCGTTGCCGATGTGGTAGGGCAGGGACATCGAGGTGTAGCGGATGCGCGCCGGGAACAGCTCGACCAGCCAGGCCGCAATCGGTCCGTACACCATGGTCACGTAGATCACCAGGATGGTCAGGAGCAGCAGCACCATCAGGTAATTGGTTTTCGCGGGATCGGCCTTTTCCGGATAGCCCGCGTCCTTCAGCGCCGCGCCCATGGTGGCGGTGAACGCGTCGTTCTTGGCCTTGAAGTCAGCCGCCGTCATGCCGGTGCCTTCGAAGCTCGGCAGCACCTTGTCACCAATACGGACCTGGGCAAGCGCGCCCGGCTCGGCCTTCTCGTTCTGGTAGGGAATGGCCTTCTTCGCCAGCAGGCTCTTGGCGATGTCGCAGGAGCTGGTGAATTTGGCCTTGCCCACCGGGTCGAACTGGAACGAGCACTGGTCGGGATCGGCGACCACGGTGACCGGGTTCTTCTCCTGGGCAGCGAACACGTCAGGGTTACCGTACTGGGTCAGCGCATGGAAGATCGGGAAATAGGTCAGCGCCGCAATGATGCAACCCGCCATGATGATCTTCTTGCGGCCGATGCGATCCGACAGGCTGCCGAACAGGATGAAGAACGGCGTCCCGATCAACAGCGAGCCGGCGATCAGCAGGTTCGCCGTCTGCGGGTCGATCTTGAGCATCTGCAGCAGGAAGAACAGCGCATAGAACTGCCCCGTGTACCAGACCACGGCCTGGCCGGCGGTGCCGCCGAGCAGCGACATGATCACCACCTTCAGGTTGTCCCAGCGGGCGAAGGACTCCGTCAGCGGCGCTTTGCACGCCTTGCCTTCGGCCTTCATCTTCATGAACACCGGCGACTCGCTCAGTTGCATGCGGATGTACACCGAGATGATCAGCAGCAGGATCGACAGCAGGAACGGAATCCGCCAGCCCCAGGCCTCGAAATCTTCGGTGCCGAGGATGGTGCGGCAGGCGAGGATCACCAGCAGCGACAGGAACAGGCCGAGCGTCGCGGTAGTCTGGATCCAGGACGTGAAGAAACCACGTTTGCCCTGTGGGGCGTGTTCCGCCACATAGGTCGCCGCCCCACCGTACTCACCGCCCAGCGCCAGGCCTTGCAGCAGACGCAGGGTGATCAGAATGATCGGCGCCGCCACACCGATGGTGGCGTAACCAGGCAGGATGCCCACCACGGCTGTGGAGATACCCATGATCACGATGGTGATGAGGAAGGTGTACTTGCGGCCGATCATGTCGCCCAGCCGGCCGAACACGATGGCGCCGAAGGGACGCACCGCGAAGCCCGCGGCGAAGGCGAGCAGGGCGAAGATGAAGGCCGTGGTTTCGTTGACGCCCGCGAAGAAGTGCTTCGCGATGATCGCGGCCAGTGAACCGTAGAGGTAGAAGTCGTACCACTCAAACACGGTGCCCAGGGACGAGGCGAAGATGACCTTGCGCTCCTCCTTGGTTATCCCGCGGTTGGGCGCGCTGCCCGTGGATGTATCGTCTATTGTCGCCATGAGTCTTCTCCGTCTTGTTCTTTTTGTAGGCCGGAGTATCCAGAACCGCTGCCGCACTCAGGCCGTAGGGCTGATGCCATCGGATTACGGATTGCGCAAAGCGTGAAAACAGACCGACAACCTCACAGACCACGCGAGGTTCTTGAGAAGAATAATCACCCTCTCGCAGATATCCACTCGCCGCCCCCATTTGAGTTCGGGCACGAGAACCGGCGCATCGCCACCAGGACCTGCGCACTTCCAGCCGACATCCCGAACTGTGCTGGCGCAGGGCTCATTGCAGATGACCGCACCGCGCCGCGCGGTGTTCCCAGTTTTTTCGCGGAGCACGATGCAGGCCTGTCGGGGCGAATTCATTGGCTACGTCTGCGTTAGCTGTTGCCAGAGATCGGCCATCGGTCCAGGGGCCTTGTAGCTAGCTTGCTAGCGAAACGGGGTTATTCGCTGGCAAGCCAGCTCCCACGGGCAATCCAGCCACTTGCAACACTTGATGCGGACACAGCCAATTCATTCGCTAGAGGCATCGCAGTTGCCCACGGAAAGGCCGAGCCTGCGAAATCCGAACCGCATGGGTTTCGTGCCTCAACCCATCCTACGAAAGGCGCCTCCAGTCGGGTTCTACCCATATTCGAAAATTCATATATTCGAAATCCCATATATGCGATGCTTCGGCCACGCAATCTGGTGAACGCCATGACCGACCCTATGACCCCGACCACCGTTTTCAAATGCCTGGCCGACGAAACCCGCATTCGCCTGATGCTGCTCATCGCCCGCGAAGAGGAGTTGTGCGTCTGCGAACTCACCTGCGCCCTGGATGAGAGCCAGCCGAAGATATCCCGGCACCTGGCGCAACTGCGCACCGGTGGCCTGTTGGCGGATCGCCGCCAGGGGCAATGGGTGTACTACCGGCTGCATCCCAACCTGCCGGACTGGGTACACAGCGTGCTGACGACGGTGTTGGAGGCCAACAAGCATTGGCTGAGTCCCGATTCGAAGCGGCTCGATGGCATGGATGGCCGGCCCGAGCGCGCTGCCGCCTGCTGCTGAGTGGGAGCCAGAGCCCCTTTTCCGTCTGATTAGTCTTACGAGTACACGAGCATGAGCATCAAAGTCGGTATCAACGGTTTCGGTCGTATCGGTCGCCTGGCGCTGCGCGCCGCCTGGGATTGGCCCGAACTGGAGTTCGTCCGCATCAACGATCCGGCCGGCGACGCCGCCACCCACGCCCACCTGCTGAACTTCGATTCGGTGCACGGGCGCTGGCAGCACGAAGCGGGCAGTGAGGGCGATTGCATGGTGATCGGCGGCAAGCGCATCCAGGTCACCGCCAACAAGGCCATCGCCGATACGGACTGGAGCGGCTGCGACCTGGTGATCGAGGCCAGCGGCAAGATGAAGACGGTCGCTGTGCTCCAGGCCTACCTGGATCAGGGCGTGAAGCGCGTGGTCGTCTGCGCGCCGGTCAAGGAGAAGGGCGCGCTGAACGTCGTCATGGGCGTCAACCAGCACCTGTTCGACCCGGCGCAGCACCGCATCGTCACCGCGGCGTCCTGCACCACCAACTGCCTGGCCCCGGTGGTCAAGGTGATCCACGAGAACCTCGGCATTCGCCATGGTTCGATCACCACCATCCACGACCTGACCAACACCCAGAGCATCCTCGATACGCCGCACAAGGATTTGCGCCGCGCCCGCGCCTCGGGCATGAGCCTGATTCCCACCACCACCGGATCAGCGACCGCCATCGCCGAAATCTTCCCCGAGCTGCGCGGCAAGCTGAATGGCCACGCGGTGCGCGTGCCGCTGGCCAATGCTTCGCTGACCGACTGCGTGTTCGAAGTGGAGCGCGCGACCACGGTGGAAGAGGTCAATGCACTCCTCAAGGCGGCAGCCGAAGGCCCGCTGAAAAACATCCTGGGCTATGAAGAGCGGCCGCTGGTGTCCATCGACTACCGCACTGACCCGCGCTCCTCGATCATCGACGCGCTGTCGACCCTGGTGGTCAACAGCACTCAGGTGAAGCTCTACGCCTGGTACGACAACGAGTGGGGCTATGCCAATCGTGCGGCGGAGCTGGCCCGTCTGGTCGGCACGGCGGAGTAACCGGGATCATGCAGGCGTTGTCAGCCCTCTCCACGGAAGTGCGCCAGTACCTGTTGGTCACGGGCAACTACTGGGCCTTCACGCTCACCGACGGCGCGCTGCGCATGTTGGTGGTGCTGCACTTCCACACGTTGGGCTACACGCCACTGCAGATTGCCGCCCTGTTCCTGTTCTACGAGATATTCGGCGTCATCACCAACCTGGTGGGCGGCTACCTCGGGGCTCGCCTGGGGCTGAACCGCACCATGAACATTGGCCTGGGCATGCAGGTACTCGCCTTGCTGATGCTGACGGTGCCGGCTGCCTGGCTGACCGTGCCCTGGGTGATGGGCGCCCAGGCGTTGTCCGGTATCGCCAAGGACCTCAACAAGATGAGTGCCAAGAGCTCGATCAAGCTCCTGGTACCGGACAGCCAGCAGGGCACGCTCTACCGCTGGGTGGCCATCCTCACCGGCTCGAAGAATGCGCTCAAGGGCGTCGGCTTCTTCCTCGGCGGCGCGTTGCTGGCATTGCTCGGTTTCACCGGGGCCGTGCTGGCGATGGCGGCTGTGCTGGCACTGATCTGGCTGGGAAGCCTGGTGCTGCTGAAGAAGGACCTGGGCAAGGCCAAGGCCAAGCCCAAGTTCCGCGACCTGCTCTCCAAGAGTCGAGCGATCAACATCCTCTCGGCGGCGCGGCTGTTCCTCTTTGGTGCTCGCGACGTGTGGTTCGTGGTGGCGCTACCGGTGTACCTGAGCACCGTATTCGGCTGGGATTTCTGGCTGGTCGGCGGCTTTCTCGCCGTCTGGATCATCGGCTACGGCATCGTGCAGTCCTTGGCGCCGGCCATCACCGGCAAGCAGCGCGGGCATGTCCCGGATGGCCGCGCCGCGTTCACCTGGGCCCTGGCCTTGGCAGGGCTTCCCGCGCTGATTGCCCTGGGGCTCACCGCCGGGTGGTCGGCAGAGGCGGTATTGCTCGGCGGGTTGATGCTGTTCGGTGTGCTGTTCGCGGTGAACTCGTCGCTGCACAGCTACCTGATCGTCAGTTACGCGAAGGAAGATGGCGTATCGCTGGACGTGGGCTTCTACTACATGTCCAACGCCCTGGGCCGCCTGCTGGGCACGCTGCTCTCTGGCTGGGTGTTCCAGCAATACGGACTGGAAGCCTGCCTGTGGGTTTCCAGTGGCTTCGTGCTGCTGGCGGCGCTGATCTCCATCGCGCTGCCACGGCACCAGACGCCAGCCTCGTGAGGCTGGCGTCTACCAATCCCAAAATCAGAACGGGCCGGTATAGGCCCGCTCGTGTGTGTCGCGATTAAACCGACGCTGCCACTTTCGCATTCAGCGTCATTCCCGGTTCCGCATCGATCGCCTCCATGTCGAGGTGCGCCGTCTCCTTCAGCAGGAAAGAGCACACCGCCACCAGCGTCAGTGCAGCCGCGCCATAGAAGGCCACGCCGAACGGGCTGCCCGTCGTGATCAGGATCGCCGTCGCCAGGCTGGACGCCGTGCCGCCGCCGAAGGCTGCGCCGATCTGGTAGGCGGCGGACATGCCGGAGTAGCGCATGGAGCGGGGGAACTGTTCGGCGAGGAAGGCCGGGATCGGGCCCTGGGTGGCGCCCATCAGCGCGCCCACGACCACATAGGCGGCGCAGGCCACCGCCAGGCTGTGACGGCCGACCAGGGCGAAGAAGACGAAGAAGCCGGCGGCCATCAGCACCGAGCCCAGGATCATCACCTTGCGCCGGCCCATGCGGTCGGAGAGGGCCGCGAACAGCGGGGCGCTGATGACGATGGCGATGGACAAGGACACGTCGAAGAGCAGGGCTTCAGTACTGCCGTAGCCCACCTCGGTGGCGTAGGCGAGGAAGAAGGTGCTGCCGATGTAGGCGATGGTCACGTAGCCGAAGGCGATGGTCACGTAGCCGAAGGCGATGCCGATGCACAGCAGCATTTCGCGGGGACGCGAACGCAGGGCGGCGACCAGGGGCAGGCGGGCGTTCTCGCTGCGTTGCAGGGGCTTGCTGGCAGGGTTCGACAGGCGAGCGTAGAGGCCGATCAGTACCAGCAGGCCGCCGAGCCAGAAGGGGATGCGCCAGGCGAAGTCGGCGAGGTTGTCATCGAAGGCGGCGCTGACGATGGCGAACACCGCCGAGCCGAGGATGCCGCCAATACCGATGCCCATGCTGGTGAAACTGCCCCAGAGGCCACGTTTGCCCGGCGGCGCGGATTCGATACCGAACAGGGCTGCGCCTCCCCATTCACCGCCCGCCGCGAAGCCCTGCACCAGGCGCAGCAGCACCAACAGGATGGGCGCGGCGGCGCCGATGCTTTCGTGACTGGGCAGGCAGCCGATGGCCAGGGTCGAGAAGCCCATCAGCAGCAGGGTGATCACCAGCGCCTTCTGCCGCCCGGCCTTGTCGCCCAGGTGACCGAAGACCATGCCGCCCAGGGGGCGGGCGAAGAAGCCGGCGCCGAAAGCGCCGAATGCCACCAGGGTGGCGGTGAGGCGGTCGAGATCAGGGAAGAACACCTGGGGGAAGACCAGGGCGGCGGCGACGCCGTAGATCACGAAGTCGTAGAACTCCAGGGCGGTGCCCATGCCGGATACGAAGAAGGTCCGAAGCGCCGATTGCGATCCCGTTGCCGGGGAATGTTGATTGGCCATGTGCCTTTGCTCGTCTTGTCGTTGTTGGAGGGAGCTGGCGACGGCCGGTGGCGCCGGCCGCCGATCAGGATCAGAAACGCACGCTGCCCGAACGGGCGAGCACGACCGGGTTGCCGGCGGCGTACTCCAGTTCGCACTGTTCGGTGTCGATGCCGATGGTGAGCAGGGTTTCCCAGCGTTCCTTCGGGGCCAGGCTCAGGTCGGGGTGGAAGCAGATCGGCGCCTGCTCGCCGGGTTCTCCGCACATGGCGCTGGCGCGGGAAGCCAGGCTCGCGCCGGTCATCTGGGGCCTTTGCGCATTCACGTGGTCCAGGCGGGCGTAAGTGGTGGAGACGTCGAGGGTCCGCTCGCCGGGGACCAGCTCGGGCGCAAGGAAGTGGTTGGTGTGGGTGACCCAGCCATCCTCGTTGGGAAGCACCACAGCGGTCGCTTCGCGGGACATTTCGATGCTGGCGGCGCGGGGCACGGTGTCCTTGCGGGAGAACACCGTCAGCACGGTAGACGCGCTGACCCGTGCGGAGCGGGCGAGGGCGATCGCCTCCTCGACGCTGCGGGCTTCTTCCAATACGCGACGGGCGATGGCGTGCACCGGTACGCCGGCGCTGTCGTTATCGCTGCGGTGATGGAGAATGTTGAAGTGCATGCCCAGGCCGGCGCTGTTGACGCCGATCTTGCCGAGCATGCCGAACTCGGTGAACAGCTTGACCGAGAGGCCGGCGTTGCCGGTCAGCTGCAGCATCAGGCCATCAGGAACCAGGGAGTCGTGCCAGTCCCAGGTCTGGATAGTGCGCGGGGCTTTGGCACCGCGCGGGGCGTATACGGCGGTGGAGCATTCGCCTTCGGGCGGCGTCGGCATCACCGCGAGGATTTCCGTGCGCGCGTTCAGCGCCGCCAGTTGCCAGAGCGGCAGCCCGGCACCTTCTGCGGTGGCGACAATTTCCTGCGCCAGGTTCGGGCTCCAGGCTTCCAGGGCGCCGAGGCTGGCTTCACCGAGGCTGCGTACCCGTGCCGGGTCGACATCCACCTGGGAGAAGAAATCGAGGTAGAGCGATACCGTGTGCCGGATCTGCTCCGCCCACCGTTCACCGATCTGCCGGCCACGGATCTGCGGGTTCTGGGTGTCGGTGACGAAGGTATGGACTTTCACTGCGTATTACCTGTTCAGCGTTGAATTGCGGGCGTGAGGCAGCCCGGAACCTCGGGTCGAAGCCCCGGGATGGAGAAACAGAAGTCAGCGGTTGCGGGTGTAGACGTCCCGGCCGGCGAACCAGGTCTTCAGCACCTGAGTGTCGCGCAGGGCTTCGGGCTCGACCTGGAACACGTCACGGTCCAGCAGGATCAGGTCCGCCTGCTTGCCGGGCGCGAGCGAGCCGATGCGGTCGTCGAGGCGAATGGCCCGAGCGGCGTTCAACGTGTAGGCCTGGAACATCGTCTCGCGGTCGATTTCCTCGGCGGCGTTGAGCACACCCTTCGGTCCCTGGCGGCTGACGGCCTGGTAGATGGCCTTCCACGGCTCGGGGGTGGTGATCGGCCAGTCGCTGGCGCCGGCGATGGTGGCGCCGTTCTTTAGCAGCGAGCGCGCCGGGTACTGGTACTTGAAGGCCATGGCGCTGACATAGGGCTGCACCAGGTCGACGCTGAGTTCGTCGGCGGTTGCCCAATAGAGCTGCATGGAGGCGATCACATCCAGCGGCTTGAAGCGGGCGAATTCCTTCGGGTTGACCATCTGCAGATGGGTGATGGAGTGGGGAATGCCGCTGCTGCGAGCTTTGCGGGCCTGCTCGATGCCATTGAGGGACTCGCGCACCGCGCGGTCGCCAATGGCATGCACGTGTACCAGCCAGCCCCGCGCGTCTGCCGCGTCCACCAGCTCACCGAAATGTGCCGGGTCGATCAGCAGCTCACCGCTCTTGCTGGAGTTCTTGTAGGGCTCCAGCATCGCTGCGCTCTGTGCCGGGTGCTCCGCCACGCCGTCGGCGAACACCTTGATGCCTGGCAGGCTGAGGTTCGGGACCCCAGCGAACTGCTGGCGCACCTTGTCCAGTTCATCCAGGTCCTTGGCGGTGGCCTTGGAGTCCGCCATCAACAGGGCGGCGACATGGGCGCTGAGCTCGCCTGATTCGGCCATGGCCTTGTAGATGGGCAGCACGCCCACCGAGCTGTTGTCGATCGGGCCACCGGGAATCTCGTTGGCCAGCGGGTCCATCCAGGCGGTAATCCCCAGGCTGTTGTAGTAGTGCAGCGCGTCGCGGGCGCCGCCCAGCAGGTCCTCCCGGGACGGCAGCGGGATCAGCTCCTGGGCGGCGTAGAGGCCTGCGTCGACGAGAAAACCATTGGGCTGGCCGTCTGCACCGTGGCCGATGGTGGCGAGCTCTTCACCCTTGAGGCCTTTCACCTTGGCGGCATCGATGCCGGCGCGCTTCAGCATGGCCTGGTTGGCCCAACCCGTGTGGTAGTCCCAGCCGGCAAAGAGAATCGGGGTGTTCGCCCACTCGCCGTTGTCGAAGCGCTGCGCGAAGGCGTCGAGCTGATCCCAGTAGCTGGTGGGCACACCGCCAACCACCAGGAATTCGCCGCGCTTCGCCTTGCCGTCTTCGCGCCACTGGCGCAGGCGCTGCTCCAGTTCGGCCAGGGGAATTTCCTCGCCATTGAGGTTGGCCTGGCGCAGTTGCAGCCCACCCTTGATCACGTGGGCGTGGGAGTCGATGAAGCCCGGCATCAGCACCTTGCCGCCGAGGTCGAGCACTTGTGTATCCGCCTGTCTGAGTGGCAGCACCTCGGCATCGGAGCCCACGGCGACGATCTTGCCGTTCTCGATGGCGACGGCCTGCTGCAACGCCTGGCCCGGCTCGGCGGTGTAGACCTTGCCGTTGTGCAGGATGAGATCGGCGGCGGCCATAGTTTCCATGGAAGAAAAGGCGAGGGCGATGGACATCGCCAGGGGGGCAATCGGCTTCATTGTGAGGTGGCCTTGATTCTTGTTGGTCTGTGGGCGAAGACTAACCAGTCGGCCAGCCCGGAATAACGCCAGGCTCGGCATAACTTCTTTTCTGAAGTGGAAATAAAAATGGATCGATTGACCGCGCTGGGGATGTTCGTGGCCGCTGCCGAGCATGGCAATTTCAGTCGGGCGGCGGAGCACCTGGGCACCACGCCATCCTCGTTGACCAAGGCCATCGCACAACTGGAAGAAGGGCTCGGCGCCAAGCTGTTCGAGCGCACCACTCGTCGGATGTCCCTGACCGAAGCCGGGCATATCTACCTGGAAGGAGCCCGCCAGGCGCTGATGCAACTGCAACTGGCCGGCGAAGGTGTCGAGCAGTTGCAGCATGAGCTTCGCGGCAGCCTGCGCATCACTGCGCCGCCGTCATTCGCTCCGGCCTTTCTCAACGCCGTCTGCTGCCGCTTCCTGCGCGAGCATCCCCACGTTCACCTGGACGTGGACCTGTCCGACGAGTACGTCGACCTGGTGGACGGCGGCTACGACCTGGCCCTGCGCGACGGACCCACCGACCTGCCCGGCGTGATCGCCCAGCCGCTGGTGGAAAACCGCATCACCCTCTGCGCCAGCCCCGCCTACCTGTCCCGCAGGGGAGGGGACGTGAATCTCGACAACTACTTCCAGCACGACTGGCTAATCCTGCGTCATCCGCTGCTCAACCGGCATTTCTGGTGGGTAACCAGGGGGGAGCAGCGCATTCGCCTCAACCAGCCGACGCCGAGGGTGTCGAGCGACAACTACGACTTCCTGCTGGCCTGCCTGCTGGACGGCCAGGGCCTGCAGTTCATTCCACAATGGAGCGCTGAACCCTATCTCGCCCGGGGCGACCTGGTGGAGGTGATGCCCGAGTACTGGCGCGAGCCCAGCGGCTTTGGTCTGCAAGTCTACGTGCTCTACCTGACCCACAGGCGCAACACGCGCAAGGTGAAGGTGTTCATCGAGTACCTGAAGGCGCATTGGCAACAGGCCAAGGCAGGTCGAGCGTCGGCTTGATCTGCGTAAGCGCGGTCAGGGACTGTCGCCGAGCTGTTGCCTGCGGTAATTCGCCGGTGTGGTGCCCTTCCAGCGGCGGAACGCGCGGATCAGGCTGCTGGTATTGCGGAAGCCGACGCGACTGGAAACCTCGTCCAGAGGCAGATCGGGAATGGCCAGCAAGGATAGGGCCGTGGACTCTCGGGTTTGATCGAGCAACTGGGCAAAGGAGACCTGTTGCTGTTCCAGCGATGCGGCCAGGCTGTTCTGCGGAATGCCGAGGGATTCGGCGAATTGTTCCTGGGTCAGCGGCTCGCACAGCCGTTCCGCCAGTCGCGCACGTAATGCACAGAGGGGCAGGGGAGCACCGAGCCGAACCAGGTGATCGAGGATGGGTTGCTCCACCAGCGCCAGCAGGTGGGGGTTGGCGCTGCGCAGCGGCTTGTCCCAGAACTCGGCCTTGAACACATAAGCGGTGGCGGGCTTGCCGAAAGAGACCTCGACGCCAGGAATCTGCCAGTGCTGCGGATCGGCAGGTCGCGGCCGTCGCAGCTCCAGGCGGCGCAGGAACACACTCGCTGGCAGATGGCACTGGCGCTCGAACATCAGCAACTGCGAGTAGAGAAAGAAGTCCCGGGCGGGATAGGTCGGCTGGTTCATCCCCTGCACGTGATAGCTCAGCAGCCAATCGCCATCCTCCTGGGGCTGCAGGCGTCCCTGGGTGACGGTGGTCAGCAGGTTGAGGAATTGCGCGAAGCGCTGCACGGCCTCCCCCAGCGTAGCGCTGGCATAAAGCGCCAGGTCGATTCCATAGAGGTCGGCCGGGCTGAGGTAACGGGCGATGCGCACGCCGAAATGCTCTTCGCCAGTCAATTCGACGCAGCGCAGCCACAGCGGACTGAGGCTGGTGACCGGTAGCCGCAGTTCATCGTTGCCCAACGCCGCCGGATCGATGCCTGCGTCCCTCAGCACCGGCAGCGGGTCGATGCCGTACTCCGCCTGCAGGCTTCGCGCGATGCAGCGCGCCACCGTTGCCAGGGTGCTGCGCGTCGGTTCGGCGCTGGATGGGGTGGTCTGGCTCATGGACAGGGCTTCGAATCCATTACGGCCTCTTGAGCTTAGGGCAGGCATGAAAAGCGCGCCCGACCGCAGAACGGTCGGGCGCCGAAGGAGCAAGGCTCAAGTCGATGATGCTGACGTGTGCAAGGACGGTGGACACCTGGCACTTCAGCGCCGCCACCTTGGCGCAATGCCGGTCGCGACGATGAATCAAGGACTGACAAAAAGTTATCCGCACCGTGCACCCCGCAGCGCGGCGGGCGTGACGTCGTACCAGCGGCGAATGGCGCGGGTGAAGCTGTTGACCTCGCCGTAGCCGAGCCGGTCGGCCACCTCGGCGACTGTCAGGTCGCTTGCCTGCAGCAGGTCCAGGGCCAGGTAGCGGCGATGGACGTCGACCAGGTCGCTGAAGCTCCAGCCATCACGCAGCAGTGAGCGGTGCAGGGTGCGTGGCGTCATGTGCAGGCGTTCGGCCAGCGCTTCCAGGCTCAGCCCCTGGTGCAGTTCCTTCAGCACCGCGCTGCTCACCAGTTCCAGCAGGTTGCCGTCGGCGGTTTGCCGAGCGTAATCCTCCAGTGCCTGCTCGAGGGCGTCGCGGACGCTGATGGGGCCGGCGGGCCGCTCATGGCACAGCGCCTGGTAGTCGAGCAGCAACTCGTCCCGTTCGGCAGCGAAGTGTACCGGCCTGCCAGCCAGTCGCTCCCAGGGGCCAGGATCAAGGGGCGCGCTGCGGCGGATGCGCACCTCCAGCACCGGGTCCGGTGCACACACCCAGCCGCGCAGGTGATGGATCTGCCGGGCGTACCAAAAGTCCACTTCCTCCCGCGCAGGGCGCAAGGGGGATGTCCCCTCGATGGCGATGTGCAGCACGCCGTCCCGCAACTCGACATGCATTTCCACATGGGCGGCCGCCAGGGGCCAGTAACGCTGCATGACTTCCAACGACTGAAGACGCGTCGGCATCAACTGCATCAGGTAGTTCAGGCCGAGTAGCTGGCCGAGATCAGCCGGGCGCGCGGCGGCGAGGCCCAGGGCCGGGTCGCTGTCCAGTTCCCTGGCGGCCTCCCAGAAACGCCGGGAGAGGAAGGCCGGAAGGCGCAAATGGGGTTGGTTCAGCAGGCCCAGGGGAAAGCCCCAGCGTGCCTGCAATGCCTGCAGGTCCGCACCGCGTGATTCCAGCAGGCGCAAGCCGGCCAGGATCGCCGAAGGGGACAGGGAGCAGCGGCTCCGCTGCACGGGGTAATTATTTGTCAGCCAAAGATTCATGGTCACTCGCCGTTTCCCAGCATGGTCCGCATGCGTCGCGCAGGTCCTGAGCGATCACGGGGTGCCGCCCCCGAATGCCACTACAAAAATAACAGGTGACCAACACAATGAAGTATCTCGCAGTCCATGCCGAACCGGCTGGCCGCCCCCTGCATTTTCGTCCCCGCGCACTGGCGCTTGGCGTCGCCCTGGCCATCTGCTGCCCGAACCTGCAGGCGGCTACCTTCCAGGTCAACGAAGATTGGGGGCTGACCACCAACACCACTCTCAGCCTTGGCACCAGTTGGGCGCTGCAGGATGCCGACAAGGCCCAGTTCACGGCGGCCGATGCACGCAGCATCGGCAAGGTCGGCACCGGCGTTAACTACAACGCTGACGACGGCAAGCTCAACTTCGACAAGGGCGACACCATCTCCACGGTGTTCAAGGGCCTGACCGATTTCGACCTCAACGACGGCACCCAAGGGGCCTTCGTCCGCTTCAAGTACTGGTACGACCACGCGCTGGAAACCGGCAATGGCGATTACCGCGAGTTCGACGATTCCGGTTGGCAGGACCTGGCGAAGTTCAAGGGCTTCGAGGTGCTCGATGCCTACGTCTGGAAGGACTTCGAGGTGGCGGACCGTGCCCTCAACGTCAAGCTTGGCAAGCATGTGCTGAGCTGGGGCGAGGCACTGTTCCTGCAGAACGGCGTGAACGCCATCAACCCGCTGGATGTTTCCGCCTTCAACCGCCCCGGTGTGGAACTGAAGGAAGGCCAACTGCCGGTGGAGATGCTCAGCTTCAACTACGACCTCACCGACGCGCTGAGCATCGAAGGGTTCTGGCAGTACAACTTCCGCCCCTCGGTGTTCGACGGTTGCGGCACCTTCTTCAGCATCTCCGACAACCTCCAGGAAGGCTGCCAGGTCGACTTCATGATCGCCGGCGCCACCGGCACCACCGACCGGGCGCTGGCCCAGGAGCGCTACCTGCGCCGCGCCGCCACCGATTGGCCGAGCGATACCGGCCAGTACGGCCTGGGCATGCACTACACCATCGAGTCGATGGGGGATGCCGACCTCGGCCTCTATTACATGAACTATCACAGCCGTACGCCGCAGGTGAATGGCGTGATCGCCCGCCAGGCGCCCAACGCCGCCGGTAATCCGGGGGCCAACATCAACACAGGCGATTACCTCACCGTCTACCCGGAAGACATCCGCCTGTTCGGCGCCAGCCTGAGCGGCGTGATCGGCACCACGGCCACCTTCGGCGAACTGAGCTACCGCCCCAACCAGCCGCTGCCGTTCAACGGCGCGGACCTGGTCGCCCTTGCCGCGGGTGCCACCAACACCACCATCCTGCCCATGACCGCGGCGGAATTGGCGGCAGCGCGCGGCAGCGAAGTGGAGGGCTATGCCCGCAAGCCGGTGTGGCAGTTCAGCCTGGGCGCGGTGGACACCGTTTCCAACGTGCTCGGCGCCAATCGCTTGTCGCTGGCCGGAGAAGTCGGTTTCAACTGGATCCAGGACCTGGGCGACGAGCGCTTCGGCCGCGCCGGCGGCTTCGGCCGCACCCTGCCAACCAACGGCAACGCCGCCAGCTGCATCGGTGCCGGGGCGGGGGGGCTGGACGCTGCGCAGGTTGCCGCGATGAATGCCGATTTCTGTAACACCGACGGTGTCTACACCGACTTCTCCTGGGGCTACCGCCTGCGCGCCGGATTGGCCTACGAGGACATTCTCCCGGCCACCGTGATCACGCCTGCGATCAACTGGCGGCATGACGTCGAGGGCTTCGGCCCGAACTTCCAGGAAGGCCAGCAGGCGGTCGGCCTGACCCTGACCTTCGACTATCGCAACGATTACTCGCTGGAGCTCGCCTACAACGAATTCCTCGGCTCCAACGAGTTTTCCACCCTCGACGATCGCGACTTCGCCTCGGTGAACCTCAAGGTGAGCTTCTGATGAACAGCATGATGAAAAGACTTCCCCTCGCACTCGCCCTGTTCGCCGCATGCAGCCTGGTTCAGGCCAAGCAGAGCGACGCCGCGCTGATGGGCGCCAAGCTGACCCCGATGGGCTCCGAAATCGCCGGCAACGCCGACGGCAGCATTCCCGCGTGGAGCGGTGGCCTTCCAGCCAACGCTGGCGCGGTCGGTGCGAACGGCGACTACGCCGATCCCTTCTCCGGTGAACAGCCGCTGTACACCGTCACCCGGGATAACGTCGCCCAGTACAAGAGTGTGCTGACGCCAGGGCAGCAGGCGATGTTCGTCCGCTTCCCCAACTACCGCATGATGGTCTATCCGAGCCACCGCAGCGCCGCCATCCCCAAGGCCGACCAGGAACAGGCGCTGGCCAACCTCGGCAAGACCGAACTGGCGGATAAGGGCTATGGGTTGAAGAACTACGGCTATGGCATCCCGTTCCCGCAGCCGACCGAGGCCCTGGAAGTCCTGTGGAACCACCTGACCCGTTATCGCGGCGGCTCCTTCACCCGGCAGATTTCCTCAGCCGTGGTCCAGGAGAGTGGCGAGAGCACGGTGGTCACCTACGACCAGCTCGGTGCATTCCGCGATCGCGTCAAGGACCTCAAGCCGGAAGAGAACCTGCTCTTCTATTACCGTTCTCGCACGCTCAACCCGTCGCGCTACGCCGGCGAAGTGACGCTGATCCACGAGCCGATGAACCAGGTGCAGGAGGACCGTGCGGCCTGGCAGTACATCCCCGGCCAGCGCCGCGTACGCCGTGCGCCGACCGTGTCGTACGACAGCAGCGCCCGCTACAGCTTCGGTCAGATCACCAGCGACGGCAGCGATGGCTTCAACGGCGCGCCGGACCGCTACGACTGGAAGCTGGTCGGTAAACAGGAGTTGCTGGTGGGCTACAACGCCTACGCGGCGATGAGCAAGAAGCTGAAGTACGCCGACCTGCTCACCGCGAACTTCCTCAATCCCGACCACCTGCGCTACGAGAAGCACCGGGTCTGGGTCATCGAGGCCACCCTCAAGCCCGGCGCTCGCCACATCTACGCCAAGCGCCGCTTCTATGTGGACGAAGACTCCTGGCAGATCCTCGCCTCCGACATCTACGACAGCCGTGGCGAACTGTGGCGCCTGTTCGAATCCCATTTCGCGATGCTCTACGACAAGCAGGTTCCCGTTACCGCGGCCGAAGCGACCTACGACCTGATTTCCGCCCGCTACGGCGTTGGTCAGATCACCAACGAAGTGGTGCAGAAGGCGGAGTACGGCGAGTTGATGGAGGCCAGCCAGTTCACTCCGGCTGAAATCCGCCGCCTCGGCAAATGACCCACGGGAGCCCACGCCCGGTGGGCTCCTTGACCCCAATGCAATGCGGCAGGCTGCCGGACTGAGCCCGTCGCTGGAGAACCCCATGCAAGATCAAGACTGCTTCGACGCGATCGCCCCGGCGGCCTTCGCCCGCCGCGACCTGCTCAAGACCTTCGCCGCGCTGGGTGCGCTCGGTGGCCTGAGTGCCCTGCCGGGCGGCCAATTGCTGGCCGCTGGTGCGACTCTGGACGAGGAGGGTGCCTACAAGCTGGCCATGGAGGCCTATGTCTACGGCTATCCACTGATCTATTTCGCCCGCATACGCTACTTGCGCATGGTCGAGGGCGATCCCATGACCGGAAACCGGCACCTCCTGGGCCAGTGGCTCCACCGCAATGTCCCGGTTTCGCCGGCCGTTCCCGGTGCGCCGCAGACCGATACGCTGTACTCCAACCTGTGGCTCGACCTGCGCGCCGAACCCTACATCCTCACCATTCCGCAGATGGATGGCCGCTATTGGAGCGTGCAGTTCTGCGACCTGTTCGGTTCAACCTATGGCCTGCCCAGTCGCCGCAGTCTGCCCAAGGGTGGCCGCGTGGCCGTCGTGGGGCCGCAGTGGGAGGGCAAGCTGCCCGAGGGCATCGACCTCGTGCTGCGCGCCAAGCTGCCGCAGACCTTGAACGTCATGCGCATGTTCTTCGCCGACGAGAACGACCGCGTGAAGGCTGTCGAGTACCAGCAGCGCTTCCTCGTCGCGCCCTTGTCGGCGTACCTCGCCGGCAACGACTCGGTACCCGGTGTGCCCGGCAACCCGTTCCGACCGCCCCTGCCCAAAGACGATCCGCTGGCCGATTTCAAGACCCTGCAGGCCATGTGGCAGGAGTGTCCGCCGCCTGCTGAAGACAGCGCCTTGACCGCACGTTATGCCGCCATCGGCTTGTCGGCCGGTGCGCCAGGGTTCGAGGGGCTTTCATCCTCCGTGCTCAAAGGATTGCTACGCGCGGAACAGGCTGGCCGGCAGCAGGTGGTCACCGCGTCACGCTCCTTGAGCGGCTCGCGAACGGCCAACGGCTGGACGATTCCCAGGCCCCGGCTCGGCTACTTCGACGACGGCGACTACCTCTATCGCGCCTCGGTGGCGCTGGCCGGCACCATCGCCGTGCCCGTGACAGAAAATCCGTATCACGTGTTGCAGCAGGAAGCCTCCGGGACGCTGCTCAACGGTGATTCGCGTTATGAGCTGCACTTCTCTGCCGACCAGATTCCCCAGGTCGATGCCTTCTGGTCGTTGCATGCCTACAACAGCAAATACACAGTGATCGACAATCCGATCCATCGCTATGCGATCGGTGACCGGTCCAAGGGGCTGCGTTACGGTGCCGACGGTAGTCTGGTCGTGTATCTGCAAGCCGACGATCCGGGTGCGGACAAGCGCTCCAACTGGCTACCAGTGAAAAAGGGCGAGATCTTCTGGCTGATAATCCGGGCCTACGAACCGCGCGGCGCGATGAAAGCGCTTCAGTGGCAGGGCGGGCGGCTGGTCAAGCTGGCCTGATCCCTAACGAGGTTTCCCACGAATGAGTACCCGTCAGGCGGAGGACACGGATCGTTGGGCTTCGCTGCGCTCTGACCAACCTACCAGGCGATATGCGTCTCGTCGGATGGGTTGAGGTACGAAACCCATCAGACGGTGTGCCAGGGAACAC
>MTEW01003420.1_pt1 | contig 83971 bp, 84 predicted proteins | sample 1042681 | NCBI WGS metagenome assembly MTEW01 (sample SAMN06185811, study PRJNA358809) | soil metagenome | isolation source: soil biostimulated with citrate as carbon source | place: India | collected 2015-05-23 | reverse complement strand
CCTCCGTCGACGCGATCAAGGCCGACGGTTCGATCAAGGGCGTGATTGTCACCAGTGGCAAGGACGTGTTCATCGTCGGTGCCGATATCACCGAATTCGTCGACAACTTCAAACTGCCCGACGAAGAGCTGGTGGCTGGCAACCTGGAAGCCAACAAGATCTTCAGTGATTTCGAAGACCTCGCCGTGCCCACCGTCGTCGCCATCAACGGCATCGCCCTGGGTGGCGGTTTCGAGATGTGCCTGGCCGGTGACTACCGCGTAATGAGCGAGACCGCCAAGATCGGTCTGCCGGAAGTCAAACTGGGCATCTACCCGGGCTTCGGCGGCACCGTGCGCCTGCCTCGCGTGATCGGCACCGACAACGCTGTCGAGTGGATCGCCTCCGGTAAGGAAAACAAGGCTGCCGACGCCCTCAAGGTAGGCGCCGTCGATGCCGTCGTCGCCCCCGCCAAGCTCAAGGAAGCCGCGCTGGATCTGGTCAAGCGCGCCATCTCCGGCGAGCTGGACTACAAGGCCAAGCGTCAGCCCAAGCTGGAAAAGCTCAAGCTCAACGCCATCGAGCAGATGATGTGCTTCGAGACCGCCAAGGGCTTCGTTGCTGGCCAGGCCGGCCCGAACTACCCGGCTCCGGTCGAGGCGATCAAGACCATTCAGAAAGCCGCCAACTTCGGCCGCGACAAGGCGCTGGAAGTCGAGGCCGCCGGCTTCGTCAAACTGGCCAAGACCTCGGTCGCCGAGAGCCTGATCGGCCTGTTCCTCAACGATCAGGAACTGAAGAAGAAGGCCAAGCACCACGACGAAATCGCCCGTGACGTGAAACTGGCTGCCGTGCTCGGTGCCGGCATCATGGGCGGCGGCATCGCCTACCAGTCGGCCTCCAAGGGCACCCCGATCCTGATGAAGGATATCCGCGAAGAGGGTATCCAGATGGGCCTGACCGAGGCCTCCAAGCTGCTCGGCAAGCGCGTCGAGAAAGGTCGCATGACCCCGGCGAAGATGGCTGAAGCCCTCAACGCCATCCGTCCGACCATGTCCTACGGTGATTTCGGCAACGTCGACATCGTCGTCGAAGCCGTGGTTGAGAACCCCAAGGTCAAGCAGATCGTGCTGGCCGAAGTGGAAGACGTGGTGCGCGAAGACGCCATCCTGGCCTCCAACACCTCGACCATCTCCATCTCCCTGCTGGCCCAGGCGCTCAAGCGTCCGGAAAACTTCGTCGGCATGCACTTCTTCAACCCGGTGCACATGATGCCGCTGGTGGAAGTCATTCGTGGCGAGAAGTCCAGCGAAGTGGCCGTGGCCACCACCGTTGCCTACGCCAAGAAGATGGGCAAGAACCCGATCGTGGTCAACGACTGCCCCGGCTTCCTGGTCAACCGCGTGCTGTTCCCATACTTCGGTGGCTTCTCCAAGCTGCTGGGCTTCGGTGTCGACTTCGTGCGCATCGACAAGGTCATGGAGAAGTTCGGCTGGCCCATGGGCCCGGCCTACCTCTCCGACGTGGTCGGCATCGACACCGGCCACCACGGCCGTGACGTGATGGCCGAAGGCTTCCCGGACCGCATGGCGGTGGAAGGCAAGACCGCTGTCGACGTGATGTACGAAGCCAATCGCCTGGGCCAGAAGAACGGCAAGGGCTTTTACGCCTACGAGACCGACAAGCGCGGCAAGCCGAAGAAGGTCTCCGACCCTGAAGCTTACGAGCTGCTCAAGTCCATCGTGGTCGAAGAGCGTGAAGTCACCGACGAGGACATCATCAACTTCATGATGATCCCGCTGTGCCTGGAAACCGTTCGTTGCCTGGAAGACGGCATCGTCGATACCGCAGCCGAGGCCGATATGGGCCTGATCTACGGCATCGGCTTCCCTCCCTTCCGTGGCGGTGCGCTGCGCTACATCGATTCCATCGGTGTCGCCGAGTTCGTCGCCCTGGCCGACAAGTACGCCGACCTGGGCGCGCTGTACCACCCGACCGCCAAGCTTCGCGAAATGGCCGCCAAGGGCCAGAAGTTCTTCGGTTAAGCGCGCAACGACTAGAGCGAGAGTGAATTTATGAGCCTGAATCCTAGAGATGCAGTGATCGTCGACTTCGGTCGTACCCCGATGGGTCGTTCCAAGGGCGGCATGCACCGCAACACCCGTGCCGAGACCATGTCCGCGCACCTGATCAGCAAAGTGCTGGAGCGCAACGCCAAGATCGACCCGGCAGAAGTCGAGGACGTGATCTGGGGCTGCGTCAACCAGACCCTGGAGCAGGGCTGGAACATCGCGCGCATGGCGTCGCTGATGACCCAGATCCCGCACACCAGCGCCGGCCAGACCGTCAGCCGCCTGTGCGGTTCGTCCATGAGCGCCCTGCACACCGCCGTGCAGGCGATCCAGACCGGCAACGGCGACGTGTTCGTCGTCGGCGGTGTGGAGCACATGGGCCACGTCGGCATGATGCACGGCGTCGACCCGAACCCGCACCTGTCCCTGTACGCCGCCAAGGCGTCCGGCATGATGGGCCTGACCGCCGAAATGCTGGGCAAGATGCATGGCATCAGCCGCGAGGCGCAGGACGCCTTCGGTGAGCGTTCTCACCGTCTGGCGCACAAGGCCACCGTCGAAGGCAAGTTCAAGGATGAAATCATCCCGATGCAGGGCTACGACGAGAATGGTTTCCTGAAGGTCTTCGACTACGACGAGACCATTCGCCCGGAGACCACTCTGGAGAGCCTGGCTACCCTGAAGCCGGCGTTCAACCCGAAAGGCGGCACCGTGACCGCGGGTACTTCCTCGCAGATCACCGACGGCGCTTCCTGCATGATCGTCATGAGCGCCCAGCGCGCTCAGGATCTGGGCATCCAGCCGATGGCCGTGGTTCGCGCCATGGCCGTTGCCGGTGTGGATCCGGCGATCATGGGCTACGGCCCGGTGCCGTCCACTCAGAAGGCGCTCAAGCGCGCCGGTCTGACCATGGCCGACATCGACTTCGTCGAGCTCAACGAAGCCTTTGCTGCCCAGGCCCTGCCTGTGCTGAAGGATCTGAAGCTGCTCGACAAGATGGAAGAGAAGGTCAACCTGCACGGCGGCGCCATCGCCCTGGGTCACCCCTTCGGTTGTTCCGGTGCCCGTATCTCCGGTACCCTGCTCAACGTCATGAAGCAGAACGGTGGCACCCTCGGTGTCTCCACCATGTGCGTGGGCCTTGGCCAAGGCATCACCACCGTCTTCGAGCGCGTTTAAGCGCAAGCGGACAGAAACCGGGGCCCAGTGCCCCGGTTTTGCTTTTTAAGACTTTTTTATCGGGAACCTCTCAATGCAGTTGCAGCCAGGACTCTATCGCCACTACAAAGGCCCGCAGTACCGCGTATTCGGCGTGGCACGCCATTCCGAGACTGAGGAAGAAGTGGTGGTCTATCAGGCCCTGTACGGCGAGTTCGGCCTGTGGGTGCGGCCGCTGAGCATGTTCCGCGAAGAGATCGAAGTGGACGGCAAGCGCGTTCCACGCTTTGCTTTGATTCAGGCCGAAGTCAGCCCTATCGGCAGTTCGGAAGCCTGACTGCGCAGTCCCTGCGCTTGACCTTCGCTTGGTCACCACTATATATAGCGGGGCCTCAAGGCTCCCTGCCTTCTATATTTCGCAATTCAGGAATTTTCTGATCCATGGGCAAATCGCTGGTCATCGTGGAATCCCCGGCCAAGGCCAAGACCATCAACAAGTATCTGGGCAGCCAGTACGTGGTGAAGTCGAGCATCGGCCACATCCGTGACCTGCCTACCAGCGGCTCGGCAAGCGCTACCAAGGAGCCGGCCAAGCGCGGCAAGGCCGCCGCCGAGGCGCCTGCGCTGTCGCCCAAGGAAAAGGCCAAACGTCAGCTGTTCGCGCGCATGGGCGTCGACCCCGAGCACGGCTGGAAGGCCAAGTACGAGATCCTGCCCGGCAAGGAAAAGGTGATCGAAGAACTGCGCCGCCTGGCCAAGGATGCCGACACCATCTATCTCGCAACCGACTTGGACCGCGAGGGGGAGGCCATCGCATGGCACCTGCGCGAATCCATCGGTGGCGATGACGCCCGCTACAAGCGTGTGGTGTTCAACGAGATCACCAAGAAGGCGATCCAGGAAGCCTTCTCCAAGCCCGGCGAACTGGATATCAACCGCGTTAACGCCCAGCAGGCGCGGCGCTTCCTCGACCGCGTGGTGGGCTACATGGTCTCGCCGCTGCTGTGGGCCAAGATCGCCCGCGGCCTGTCCGCCGGCCGCGTGCAGTCGGTGGCGGTGAAGCTGGTGGTGGAGCGCGAGAAGGAAATCCGCGCCTTCGTCCCGGAAGAATACTGGGAAGTGCACGCCGATCTCGGCACGGCGAAGAACGCCAAGGTGCGTTTCGAAGTGGTGCGCGAGGGCGGTGCGGCGTTCAAACCGGTCAATGAAGCACAGGCCATGGCCGCACTGGAGAAGCTCAAGGCCTCCAGCTACAGCGTGGTCAAGCGTGAAGACCGCCCGACCAGCAGCAAGCCGTCGGCTCCCTTCATTACCTCAACCCTGCAGCAGGCGGCGAGCAACCGCCTGGGCTTCGGGGTGAAGAAGACCATGATGATGGCCCAGCGTCTCTACGAGGCCGGCTACATCACCTATATGCGTACCGACTCGACCAACCTGTCGGCCGACGCAATTGAAATGGTCAGAGGCTTTATCGGTAGCGAGTACGGCGACAAGTACCTGCCGGGTAAGCCCAATCTGTATTCGAGCAAGGAAGGCGCTCAGGAGGCGCACGAAGCGATTCGTCCGTCCGACGTCAACCTGCGTCCGACCCAGCTGTCGGGCATGGAGCGTGACGCCGAGCGTCTGTACGACCTGATCTGGCGCCAGTTCGTGGCCTGCCAGATGCCGCCGGCCGAGTACCTGTCCACCAGCGTCACCGTGGCCGCTGGCGCCTTCGAGCTGCGTGCCAAGGGCCGCATCCTCAAGTTCGACGGTTACACCCGCGTGCTGCCGCAGCAGAGCAAGCCGGGCGAGGACGATGTCCTGCCGGAAATGAAGGAGGGCGAGGGCCTCAAGCTGATCCAGCTCGACCCCAGCCAGCACTTCACCAAGCCGCCGGCGCGCTACTCCGAAGCCAGCCTGGTCAAGGAGCTGGAAAAGCGCGGCATCGGCCGCCCGTCCACTTATGCGGCGATCATTTCCACCATTCAGGATCGTGGCTATGTGACGGTGCATAACCGCCGCTTCTACGCCGAGAAGATGGGCGATATCGTCACCGAGCGTCTCGACGAGAGCTTCGCCAACCTGATGGATTACGGCTTCACCGCCACCATGGAAGAGCATCTCGACGACGTGGCCCAGGGCGAGCGCGAGTGGAAGCATCTACTCGACGAGTTCTACGGCGACTTCAAGAAGAAGCTCGAAGCGGCCGAAGCGGGCGAGGGCGGCATGCGTGCCAACCAGCCTACCCTGACCGATATTCCCTGCCGCGAATGCGGCCGGCCGATGATGATTCGTACCGCTTCCACCGGTGTGTTCCTCGGCTGTTCCGGCTATGCGCTGCCGCCGAAGGAGCGCTGCAAGGCCACCATCAACCTGGTGCCGGGCGACGAGATCGCCGCGGACGATGAGGGTGAATCCGAATCCCTGGTGCTGCTGGGCAAGCATCGCTGCCCGATCTGCGCAACCGCCATGGATGCCTACCTGCTGGATGAGAGCCGCAAGCTGCACATCTGCGGCAACAACCCCGATTGCAGTGGCTATGAGATCGAGCAGGGCCAGTACCGCATCAAGGGTTACGAAGGCCCGAGCCTGGAATGCGACAAGTGCGGCAGCGAGATGCAGCTCAAGACCGGTCGCTTCGGCAAGTTCTTCGGTTGCACCAACCCCAGCTGCAAGAACACCCGCAAGCTGCTGAAGAATGGCGAGGCTGCGCCACCGAAGATGGATCCGGTGAAGATGCCCGAGCTCAAGTGCGAGAAGGTGGACGACACCTATGTGCTGCGTGACGGCGCTTCCGGCCTGTTCCTGGCCGCCAGCGGTTTTCCGAAGAACCGCGAAACCCGTGCGCCGCTGGTGCTGGAGCTGATTCCGCACAAGCACGAGATCGACCCCAAGTACCACTTCCTGCTCGAAGCGCCGCAGAAGGACCCGGACGGTCTTCCGGCGGTAATCCGCTACAGCCGCAAGACCAAGGAGCAGTACGTGCAGTCGGAGGTGGACGGCAAGCCGACTGGCTGGCGCGCCTTCTACGATGGCGGCAAGTGGAAGGTCGAGGACAAGCGCTAGGGTCTGTCCACGTTCTGCTGCGCGTCGGCCTGGCGTCGTCAGCCAGGCTCGGCTCTGTCGCTGGATCATTAAAGGCCAGGAAAGGCTGACGAGATGCGCGTCTGGCTATAGCCCGACGCGCGTATCATGACCCGATCTGCTGTGGAGGTCGCCGCAATGGCCAAAGAAATCTATACCCGCACCAATCAGAAGATCTTCTTCGCCGGCATTGCCCTGGATAACTGGCGCAAGGCCGAGGCGTCCTCCGCATTCAACGTTCAGGCGCTGGTGCAGGCCGAGCGTGAGGCCGCACTGTTTCACCTGTACGGCGGCCTGCTCGGGTTGTGTCACGAGATCGCCGGCTACTACCGCATGAGCGACGCTGCGCCCTCGCGTGTCGAGGCTTTCGTTCAGCAGGCAGTGCTCGAGGGCGCGCCCAGCCCCGAGCTGGCTGAACTGGTGGAACTGGCGCAGCAGCGCGAAACCTGGCTGGCCGAGTTGCTGGCTGCCTATGCCGAGCTGTTTCAGCCGCCGCGCGAGGAGCGCAAGGCCAAGGTCGACCCAGCCATGCCGCTGATCACGGCCGTCAGCGTTGGTGAAGAGCCGGTCGAACTGAGCCTCGATGATGTCGATGCCTGGCGGCAGCAGCTCAAGACCCTGGTGCTGCGTTTCCGCGAAGGTCTCAGCGAGTGCTGATTGCGTTTAACTGGACCAGTGGGCTGGGGATGACTCTGGCTGACTGTTACAATGTCGTGTTTTTGCACAGAGACTGAGCCATGCCTACATCCTTTCTGGAAATCGTCGAACTGCCCGATGGGCGTATTGCCCTGCGCCGCGCAGAGGATGAAGAGGCGCTGGTGACTCTGGACTTCTCCGCCGATGCCAAGGCTTTCCTGCAGGGGCAGCACATCGAGGTGGCCAAGGCCATGCTCAACGTCGGGGTGCAGATGGCCGGTCGAATGGCCGAGGGTGATTTCAGTAGCGAGGAAGAAGGGCCGCGCGTCCTGCACTGAAGTCGCTGCGCTACAACGCAAACGGGGCTCCATTGAAGCCCCGTTTTCATGTGTGAAGATGCATTTCAGCCCAGGCTGATATTCAGGCTTTGTGCGCCGCCGGCACTGGCGGCCTGTGCCAGCCGCTGACGAGTGCTGCGCTCGACCGGATGCAGCCAGCTGATCACGGTATGGCTGCGACCCAGCTTGAGCGCTTCCTCTGCCAGCTGCAGAGCGCTTTGCCCTTGTCGCGGGTGCAGCAGCAGGATGCGTTCGCGGTTCAGGCCTGCATCGCGTAGCCAGGCCTGGGTCAGGCTTGCAGGCGGTGCCACCAGGGTCAGCCAGCGCGCATCCTGATTCTGGCTCAGCTCACGCAGAATCGGAGCCAGCAAGTGCAGGCAATGGCCGGCTGCACCGCGCAGAGCCAGTTCGCTGAATGCCTGATCATCCTCGCTGCGAGAGAAGTCATCGGTAGCCAGTGGCTCGCTCGACGCTCCGGCGAGGAAGGCGTCGAAAAGGGGAAGTTGTGGGCGCTCGAACGACTGCTGCACTTGCATGGCGTTTCCTCAGCGGCGAATTACACCGACACTCAAACCTTCGATGACCAGATCCTGCTGCTCCAGATCCACTTCGATCGGGGCGAACTCGGGGTTTTCGGCGATCAGCCAGACCTTGTTGCCCTCGCGCTTGAAGCGCTTGACCGTGACCTCGTCGTCGAGGCGGGCGACTACAATCTGGCCGTTGCGCGCTTCGCGCGTGGTGTGCACGGCCAGCAGGTCGCCGTCGAAGATGCCGATGTCCTTCATGCTCATGCCGCGCACGCGCAGCAGATAGTCGGCTTTGGGGTGAAAGAACGCAGGATTGATCTGGCAGGATTCCTCGACATGCTGCTGGGCGAGAATGGGAGCCCCTGCGGCCACGCGGCCGATGACGGGAAGGCCGTCGTCCTCGTTGGCTGCACCTGGCTCGAAGCCCGGGATGCGGATGCCGCGCGAGGCGCCGGGCGTCATTTCGATGGCCCCTTTACGCGCCAGCGCCTTGAGGTGCTCCTCGGCCGCGTTGGGTGACTTGAAGCCCAGTTCCTGGGCGATTTCGGCTCGAGTGGGCGGATAGCCGTTGTCTTCCAGGCAGCGTTTGATGAAGGCGAGAATCTCGGCTTGGCGTGGCGTCAGTTTCAGCATGGCTGGGCTCTGTCTTTTTATACAGTGACTGGAATTATATACAGTAAGCGAGCCTTGGCAACGTCCAATTTGCCGGTGCCTGCCGCCTGGCTTGTAACCTGCTTGCGGCAAAGTACGTCTTCGCTTGTTGTAAGCTGTGACCAGCCGGCCAAAAGACGGCTCGTGCGGCTTGACAATTCGATGGGCTGAAACGTATGTTTCAAACAAGTGTTTGTCAGGTGATAACTCATGGCTCAGTCGGAAACCGTTGAACGCATTCTCGATGCTGCGGAACAGCTGTTCGCGGAAAAAGGCTTCGCCGAAACCTCGTTGCGGCTGATCACCAGCAAGGCCGGCGTCAATCTGGCTGCGGTCAACTATCACTTCGGCTCGAAGAAGGCGCTGATCCAGGCGGTCTTCTCGCGCTTCCTCGGTCCTTTCTGCGCCAGTCTGGAAAAGGAACTCGACCGTCGTCAGGCCAAAGCCGACACGCAGGCCACCCTCGAAGAACTCCTCGAACTGCTGGTGGAGCAGGCGCTGGCGGTCAAGCCGCGTAGCGGCAACGACCTGTCCATCTTCATGCGCCTGCTCGGCCTGGCTTTCAGTCAGAGCCAGGGGCACCTGCGCAAGTATCTGGAGGAGGTGTACGGCAAGGTGTTCCGCCGCTACATGCTCCTCGTGCACGATGCCGCCCCGCGCATTCCTCCGCTGGAGCTGTTCTGGCGCGTGCATTTCATGCTCGGTGCCGCGGCGTTCAGCATGTCCGGCATCAAGGCGCTGCGCGCCATGGCTGAGACCGATTTCGGCGTCAACACTTCGATCGAGCAGGTGATGCGCATGATGGTGCCTTTCCTGGCCGCCGGCATGCGCGCCGAAACCGGTGTCAACGATCCCTCGCTGGCGGCCGCGCAGCTCAAACCGCGCAGCAAGTCGCCAAGCGCTCCGGCCAAGGTCTGATCCCTTCGGGTGGGCGTGGCTCGGCCGTTCGGCTAAGCTAGCGGCCCATGTCCGAACTCGATTTGCTGCATATCTCCATTGCCGATCAGGCCCTGTACGGTTTTCGTGCGGGGCGGCTGGTGCTGCGTCTGCCGGTCTCCACCGCACTCAATGGCCCTGGAGAACGCAACGGTTCAGGCTGCACCCCGCGCGGTCTGCATCAGGTGCGCGCCAGGATCGGCGCCGGCCTGCCGCTGGCTGCGGTGCTCAGGGCAAGGCGCTGGACCGGGGAGATCTGGTCACCCCAGCTGCATGAGCAGTTCCCTGGCCGCGACTGGATACTCACCCGCATCCTCTGGCTCAGTGGCCTGGAGCCTGGGCGCAATCGAGGCGCTCAGGTCGACAGTTTTCGCCGCTATATTTATCTGCATGGCACGCCTGATTGCGAACCCATGGGCGTGCCGCTTTCGCATGGCTGCGTGCGCTTGCGCAATGCAGACATGCTGACTCTGTTCGATCGGGTGGCACTGCACTGCCCGGTCAGGATCGACGAGGCGCCCTGTCCGCAGTGGGCAGAGGCGGAACTCCTCTAAGGAATTTTTTGTGACGACACCTATTCAAGGCTCTTTGATGCTGGACATCGCCGGTACCTGGTTGACCGCCGAAGACCGCCAGCTGCTGCGCCAGCCCGAAGTGGGCGGCCTGATCATCTTCGCTCGCAATATCGAATCGCCGCGCCAGGTGCGCGAGCTGTGTCAGAGCATCCGCGCGCTGCGTCCAGACCTGCTGCTGGCGGTGGATCAGGAAGGCGGGCGGGTGCAGCGTCTGCGTCAGGGTTTCCTGCGATTGCCGGCGATGCGCGCCATTGCCGATAACGACAATGCCGAGGAGCTGGCCGAACATTGCGGTTGGCTGATGGCCACCGAGGTGATGGCGGTGGGCCTGGACCTGAGTTTTGCGCCAGTGCTGGATCTCGACCACCAGCGCAGTGCGGTGGTCGGCAGTCGCGCCTTCGAGGGTGATCCGCAGCGCGCCGCCGCGCTGGCGGCGGCCTTCATCCGGGGTATGCATCAGGCGGGCATGGCTGCCACCGGCAAGCATTTTCCCGGCCACGGTTGGGCCGAGGCCGACTCGCACGTGGCCATCCCGCTGGACGGGCGCAGCCTGGATGAAATCCGTGCCTGCGACATGCAGCCGTTCCAGCGTCTGGTCGGTGAGCTGGATGCGGTGATGCCTGCCCATGTCATCTATCCGCAGGTGGATGAGCACCCAGCCGGCTTTTCGCGGCGCTGGCTGCAGGACATCCTGCGCGGCGAACTGGGCTTCGACGGCGTGATCTTCAGCGATGACCTGTCCATGGCCGGTGCCCATGTGGTCGGCGATGCCGGCCAGCGTATCGAGGCCGCACTGACTGCGGGGTGCGATATGGGGCTGGTGTGCAACGATCGTGCTTCGGCCGAGCTGGCGCTCAGTGCCTTGCAGCGTCTGCGCGTGACACCGCCTGCGCGCCTCGAGCGGATGCGTGGCCGCGGTCACGCCACTACCGAATACCGCCAGGCGCCACGCTGGCTTACCGCTGTGGCGGCCCTGAGAGCTGCCCAGTTGCTCGACTGAGGACCTGCCTATGACTGTCTACGCCATTATCGGCGGCACCGGCCTGACCCAGCTGGAAGGGTTGACGATTCACGAAGCGCTGCCGCTGGATACGCCTTACGGGGCGCCCTCCGCCGATATCCTGCGGGGCAGTTACGCCGGGCGCGAGGTGCTGTTTCTCGCCCGCCACGGCCAGCCGCACCGGATTCCGCCGCACCAGGTGAACTACCGCGCCAACCTCTGGGCGCTGAAGCAGGCCGGCGCCAAGGCGATAGTCGCGGTCAACGCGGTCGGTGGTATCCACGCCGCCATGGGTACCGGGCATTTCTGCGTGCCGCACCAGATCATCGACTACACCGCCGGACGTGCGCATACCTTCTATGAGGGTGAGCTGGAGCATGTCACCCATGTGGATTTCAGCCAGCCGTACGACGGGCAGTTGCGCCAGCGGCTGGTGGCAGCGCTGCGCGCCGAGAATGCCGCGTTCAGTGATCATGGGGTTTACGGCTGCACCCAGGGGCCGCGGCTGGAAACGGCTGCGGAAATCGCCCGCATGGAGCGCGATGGCTGCGATCTGGTGGGCATGACCGGCATGCCGGAGGCTGTGCTGGCGCGCGAGTTGGCGCTGCCTTACGCCTGTCTGGCCCTGGTGGTGAACCCGGCGGCGGGCAAGTCCAGCGCGCTGATTACCATGGCCGAGATCGAGCGGGTGCTGGAGCAGGGCATGGGCACGGTCAAGTCGGTGCTGGCACGGGTGCTGGCGGGTTGAGCGTTCGACAGTAACGAAAAGGGCCGCTTAGCGGCCCTTTTGCTTTAGCGACTCAGAGTGGGGTGATGCGCACCAGAGCGCCCAGACCGCCGTGGTCCAGATAGGTCAGGCTGTTGTCCTTCAGACGTTGGGTGACCTTCATGTGCTCGCTGCTCTCCAGCAGGCCGTCGGCGCTGAAGCGGTTGATCCACAGTTCCAGATCCAGGTCGGCGAAGCGCTCCTGAGTGAAGCTCAGGGTGCCTTCTACCGCGTGGTGGCCGAAGTGCTCTTCACCGCTGCTGACGGCCACGCGACTCGGCGAGTTGCCAATGGTCTGGCTCCACGCCTTGTGCAGCAGCAACTGATAGCCGTTGCCGGGATTGAGCTTGGCGGCCTCCCCATCGAGCGCGGTAGGGCGTTCGTTGCCGGTGATGGGCAATGCCGTGCCTGCCCAGTCGTCCGGTGCCACCTTGGGCGCGACGACCGGCTCGCCTGCCTGGCGGAACACCAGCAGTTCGACCTGATACAGGCGTTCGGCGAAGGCGCTCGGTGTCACTAGGCAGAGCAGCAGGGCGATCAGGTGCAGTGGGCGCATGTGTGAGTCCTTCAGGTGGTGGGCGCGAGGCGCTCGAACAGGGCTTCCAGGGTGTTGAAGCGTTCTTCCGCGCGCTCCATCGGCACCTGGATCTTGAAGACGGTGGCGCCTTCGAACTTGTAGCGTTTCGGTTGGGCCTGGATCAGCTTGATCAGGGTCAGCGGGTCGACGCAGGTTTCCGCGGCGAACTCGATACGGCCGCCCTGCGGGCCAGCGTCCACCTTGGTGATGCCCAGCTTGTCGGCCTGCAGCTTGAGCAAGGTCAGGCGCATCAGGTGCTTGGTCGGCTCCGGTAGCAGGCCGAAGCGGTCGATCATCTCCACCTGCAGCTCTTTCAGGCCGTCCTCGTCGGTGGCCGAGGCGATGCGCTTGTAGAGGATCAGACGTGCATGTACATCAGGCAGGTAGTCCTCGGGGATCAGCGCCGGCACGCGCAGGTTGATCTCCGGGCCGCCGCCCAGCGGCTGGTCGAGGTTCGGTTGTTCACCTTTCTGAATGGCTTTGACCGCGCGCTCGAGCATTTCCATATAGAGGGTGAAGCCGACTGCCTGGATCTGCCCGCTCTGGCCATCGCCGAGCAGCTCGCCGGCGCCGCGGATTTCCAGGTCATGGGTGGCGAGGATAAAGCCGGCGCCGAGGTCCTGCGCGCCGGCGATGGCCTCCAGGCGCTTCTGCGCATCGTCGGTCATGCTCTTGCGCGGCGGCGTGAGCAGGTAGGCGTAGGCCTGGTGGTGGCTGCGGCCGACACGGCCGCGCAGCTGGTGCAGCTGGGCCAGGCCGAACTTGTCGGCCCGCTCGATGATGATGGTGTTGGCGCTGGGCACGTCGATGCCGGTTTCGATGATGGTCGAGGCCACCAGCACGTTGAAGCGCTTGTGGTAGAAGTCGCTCATCACCTGTTCCAGCTCGCGCTCGCGCATCTGACCGTGGCCGACGCCGATGCGCGCCTCGGGCACCAGTTCGGCCAGCTCACTGGCACACTTGTCGATGCTCTTCACGTCGTTGTGCAGGTAGTACACCTGGCCGCCGCGCAGCAATTCGCGCAGCAGCGCTTCCTTGATGGTCGGCTTGTTCTCCTCCATGACGAAGGTGCGTACCGACAGGCGCCGCGCCGGCGGCGTGGCGATGATCGACAGGTCGCGCATGCCGGCCACGGCCATGTTCAGGGTGCGCGGGATCGGCGTGGCGGTGAGGGTGAGGATGTCGACCTCGCTGCGCAGGGCCTTGAGCTGCTCCTTCTGGCGCACGCCGAAACGGTGCTCCTCGTCGATGATCACCAGGCCCAGATTGTGGAACTTGACGTCGTCCTGCAGCAGCTTGTGGGTGCCGATGACGATGTCCACCTTGCCTTCGGCCAACTGCTGCACGGCGCCTTCGACTTCCTTGGCGCTCTTAAAGCGGCTCATCACCTCGACCTTCACCGGCCAGTCGGCGAAGCGGTCGCGGAAGCTGTTGTAGTGCTGCTGGGCGAGCAGGGTGGTGGGCACCAGCACGGCCACCTGCTTGCCGCTGTGCACGGCGATGAAGGCGGCGCGCATGGCCACCTCGGTCTTGCCGAAGCCGACGTCGCCGCAGACCAGGCGATCCATTGGCTTGCCGGCCAGCATGTCGGCACGTACGGCGTCGATGGCGGCCTGCTGATCCGGGGTTTCCTCGAAGGGGAAGCCGGCGCTGAAGGTAGCGTAGTCCAGGGCCGGGTCCTGGAAGGCGAAGCCCTCGCGGGCGGCGCGGCGGGCGTAGATGTCGAGCAGTTCGGCAGCTACGTCGCGCACCTGTTCGGCGGCCTTGCGCTTGGCTTTCTGCCAGGTTTCCGAACCCAGGCGGTGCAGCGGCGCCAGGGCATCGTCGCTGCCGCTGTAGCGGGCGATCAGGTGCAGGCTGGCCACCGGTACGTAGAGCTTGGCCTCGTCGGCGTACTGCAGGGCAAGGAATTCGGCGGCCTGGCCGTCGAACTCCATGGTCACCAGGCCCAGGTAGCGACCGACGCCGTGATCGATGTGCACCACCGGCGCGCCTTCGCGCAGTTCGGTGAGGTTCTTGATCACGTTGTCGCCAGCGTCGCGACCCTTCTCGCGGCGACGACGCTGCATGACGCGCTGGCCGAACAGCGGGCTTTCGGCGATCAGCGCCAGATCATCGAGCAGCAGGCCCTCGTCCAGCGGCGCGATGCAGATGTTCAGGCGTTCGCCGCTTTCGACGAACGCCGGCCAGCCATCGACTTCCTTGGGCTTGAGCTTGAGACGGGCAAGCAGCTCCAGCAGCACCTCGCGGCGCCCGGCCGACTCGGCGCAGAACAGCACGCGGCCCTGATATTCCTCGATGAAGCGGCGCAGCGCCGCCAGCGGCTCGCCGGCCTTGGCCTGGATCGCCAGGTCGGGCAGGGCGCGTGCCTCGAAGCGGGTCTGGCCGACGCCGGGTTCGATGTCGTCCTGATTGACCACCACGCGCGGCCAGTTCTTCAGGCGGGCGAAGCAGTCTTCCACCGGCAGGAAGATGTCGGCCGGCGGCAGCAGTGGGCGCTCGGGGTCGACGCGGCGGTCCTCGTAGCGGTTGCGCGCGTCGGTCCAGAAGTGCTCGGCGGCCTTCTCGATGCCGGGCAGGGAGAACACCTGGGTGTCGCCCGGCAGGTAGTCGAACAGGGTGCCGGTTTCCTCGAAGAACAGCGGCAGGTAGTACTCGATACCGGCCGGGGTGATGCCGCTGGACAGGTCCTGATAGATCGGACAGCGGCGGAAATCCACGTCGAAACGCTCGCGAAAGCGCCCGCGGAAATCGCTGATGGCCTTCTTCTCCAGCGGGAACTCGCGCGCCGGCAGCAGGCGGATCGACTCGACCTTGTCCACCGAGCGCTGGTTTTCCGGGTCGAAGGTGCGCAGGGTTTCGATTTCATCGTCGAACAGGTCGATGCGGTAGGGCACCTCGCTGCCCATGGGGAACAGGTCGATCAGCGCGCCGCGCACGGCGAACTCGCCATGCTCGTACACGGTGTCGACGCAGCGGTAGCCGGCTGCTTCCAGGCGCGTACGCATCTGCTCGACGTCGAGCTTCTGGCCCACGTCCAGCACCAGACTGCTGCCGAGCAGAAAGCGCTTGGGCGCCAGGCGGTGTAGGGCGGTGGCGATCGGCACTACGAGGATGCCGCGGCTCAGCTGCGGCAGTCGGTAGAGCGTGGCGATACGCTGGGAAATGATGTCCTGATGCGGCGAGAAGACGTCGTAGGGCAGCGTTTCCCAGTCCGGAAAGTGCAGCACGGGCAGGTCCGGCGCGAAGAATGCCAGCTCTTCCTGCAGGCGCTCGGCGCTCTGGCTGCCTTCGGTGAGCACCAGAGTGAAGCGTCCGGCATTGCTGGCCGCTTCGGCGATGGCCAGGGACAGGGCGGCACCAGGCAGATTGCCCCATTGCTGTTTGCCGGCGCTGGCCGGTAGAGACGGAAGACGCAGTACGGACACGGGCGGCTCACGGTCGTGACAAAAGGCCGGGAATTGTAGCGGGGCTTGGTGGTCAATGTCAGTCGCGACAGGCGCGCATTGCTCATGCCCGCGCGCGCCGTCATAATGTAGCCCCTTTTTTCAGCCCCTACATGTGGAAGGTACTGCCCGTGACTCAGAAGCCCGACCAGTGTCTCGGTGAATGGATCGATCGTGAAGCCCTCGCGGAAGCGATGATTCCGCTGATTGGTCAGCTCTATCGCAACAACAATGTGGTGACCTCGATCTACGGCCGTGGCCTGATCAACCGTTCGGTCATCGACATCCTCAAGGCTCACCGTTTCGCTCGCCATCGCCTGGCCGATGAGGCCGAACTGTCGGTCCACGACACCTTCCCCATGCTCAAGGCGATGAGCGAGCTCAAGCTGGGCGCCGCTTCCGTCGACCTGGGCAAGCTGGTTGCCAAGTTCAAGGCCGAAGGCGCTGGCCGCGCTGTCGAGCAGTTTGTCAAGGACGAGCTGGCCGAGGTGGTTGGCAAGCAGAACGGCGCTGCCCGCGAAGGCACCGACGTGGTGCTCTACGGTTTCGGTCGTATCGGCCGTCTGCTGGCGCGCATCCTGATCGAGAAGACCGGTGGCGGCGACGGCCTGCGTCTGCGTGCCATCGTCGTGCGCAAGGGTGCCAGCAACGATCTGGTCAAGCGTGCCAGCCTGCTGCGTCGTGACTCGGTGCACGGCAAGTTCAACGGCACCATCACCATCGATGAAGAGAACAACACCCTGACGGCCAACGGCAACCTGATCCAGGTGATCTATGCCAAGGACCCGAAGGAAGTCGACTACACCCAGTACGGCATCAAGAACGCGCTGCTGGTGGACAACACCGGCGTATGGCGTGATGCCGAGGGTCTGGGTCAGCACCTGGCCTGCCCGGGCGTCGATCGCGTGGTGCTCACTGCGCCTGGCAAGGGCGCGCTGAAGAACATCGTGCACGGCATCAACCACAGCGAAATCACCGCTGAGGACAAGATCATCTCCGCGGCTTCCTGCACCACCAACGCCATCGTGCCGGTGCTCAAGGCGGTCAACGACAAGTACGGCATCGTCAACGGTCATGTCGAGACCGTTCACTCCTACACCAACGACCAGAACCTGATCGACAACTTCCACAAGGGCAGTCGTCGTGGTCGCAGTGCCGCGCTGAACATGGTCATCACCGAAACCGGCGCGGCTACCGCTGCGGCCAAGGCGCTGCCGGTGCTCAAGGGCAAGCTGACCGGCAACGCCATTCGTGTGCCGACGCCGAACGTGTCCATGGCCATTCTCAACCTGAACCTGGAGAAGGCCACCACTCGCGAAGAGATCAACGAGTACCTGCGCCAGATGGCCATGCACTCGGATCTGCAGAAGCAGATCGATTTCGTCAGCTCGCAGGAAGTGGTGTCCACCGACTTCGTCGGTTCGCGTCACGCCGGTGTGGTCGATGCCGAAGCCACCATCGCCAACGACAATCGCGTCGTTCTCTATGTCTGGTACGACAACGAGTTCGGCTACAGCTGCCAGGTGGTGCGTGTGATGGAAGACATGGCCGGGGTGAACCCGCCTGCCTTCCCGCGCTAAGTAGCGCAAACGAAAAACGGGAGCTTCGGCTCCCGTTTTTCGTTGTGCCGGGAAGTTTTCGGGGTGCGGGGCGAGGGGAGGGGATTGTTGATGCCGATCAAGACGCAATCTGTTGCGCCCTGTTACCGAAAAGCCAAAAAAAGCAAGCGCTTGGGTGGTCAGCCCTGGGGGGCATCTTTATAATCAAGCGGATTTTTTACCCAGGTTTGGCGCCTTGATCCACGCCCATACTGCATCGGCGTGGTTGGGTCTATTAGACCTTCGGTTGCCCTTCCTGTCCTATAAAAAGCTTTCTAAATCAGTGGTTAGGCAAACCTATGATCAAACTAAAGCATGGGCTCGATTTGCCCATAACGGGTGCGCCGGCACAGCGTATCGAGGCCGCCAGGCCCGTGCGCAGTGTCGCCGTCATCGGCTTCGACTATCACGGGATGAAGCCGACGATGGAAGTGCAGGTCGGTGACCGGGTCAAGCTCGGTCAATTGCTGTTCACCGACAAGAAGACACCCGGCGTGCGCTACACCGCCCCCGCTGCTGGCGTGATCAGCGCCATTCATCGTGGTGAGAAGCGCGTCCTGCAATCCGTGGTCATCGACATCGAAGGCGACGAGCAGGAAACCTTCAGCCAGTACGCTGCCGACCAGCTCGACTCGCTGAGCGATGCCCAGGTTCGCGAGAACCTGCAGCAGTCCGGCCTTTGGACCGCGCTGCGCACCCGTCCGTTCAGCAAGGTGCCGGCGCTCGACGCCGTACCGAGTTCGATCTTCGTCACTGCCATCGATACTCACCCGCTCGCCGCCGATCCTGCGGTGATCATCGGTGAACATGCCGCTGACTTCGAAAATGGTTTGAAGGTGCTGGGCAACCTGGCCAAGGTCTTCCTGTGCAAGGCCGAAGGTGTCAGCCTGCCGGGCGAGAATGTCGCCAAGGTGCACAGCGAAGCCTTTGCCGGCCCGCACCCGGCAGGTCTGCCGGGCACCCATATTCACTTCCTCGACCCGGTCAGCGTCAGCAAGAGCGTATGGCAGATCGGCTATCAGGACGTGATCGCCGTGGGCAAGCTGTTCACCACGGGCCAGCTGTTCGTCGAGCGCGTGGTTGCGCTGGGTGGTCCGGTCGTGGAGCAGCCGCGTCTGCTGCGTACCCGTCTGGGCGCCAGCCTGGAAGAACTCACCGCCGGTGAGCTCAAGCCTGGCTTCAACCGCGTGGTTTCCGGTTCGGTGTTCGGCGGTCGTACCGCTCAGGGCGCCTTCGCCTTCCTCGGTCGCTACCACAACCAGGTGTCCTGCCTGAGCGAGGGTAACGAGCGCGAGATGATGCATTACCTGCGTGCCGGCGTTAACAAGCACTCGGTACTGAACATCTTCGTCTCCAAGCTGGCCGGCTCCAAGCTTTTCAACTTCACCACTACCACCAACGGCAGCCCGCGCGCCATGGTGCCGGTGGGCAACTACGAAGCAGTGATGCCACTGGACATCCTGCCGACTCAACTCTTGCGCTACCTGATCGTCGGTGACACCGAGATGGCCCAGAAGCTGGGTTGCCTGGAGCTCGACGAAGAAGACCTGGCGCTGTGCACCTACGTGTGTGCCGGCAAATATGAATACGGCCCGATCCTGCGGGACAACCTCACCCGCATCGAGAAGGAGGGTTAATCCGTGGGCATTCGTGCATTCCTCGACAAGATCGAGCACAACTTCGAAAAGGGCGGCAAGTACGAGAAGTGGTACGCCCTCTACGAAGCCATCGACACCTTCTTCTATCGTCCTGGCAGCGTGACCAAGACCACCGCTCACGTGCGTGATGGCATCGACCTCAAGCGCATGATGATCACCGTGTGGCTGTGCACCTTCCCGGCCATGTTCTTCGGCATGTGGAACACCGGCTACCAGGCCAACCTGATCTTCGCCCAGAGCCCCGAGCTGCTGGCGAGCCAGGAAGGCTGGCGTTTCGCGCTGATCGGCTCGCTGGCCGGTTTCGACCCGAACAGCCTGTGGGACAACTTCATCCAGGGGGCTGCCTACTTCCTGCCTGTCTACGCGGTCACCTTCATCGTCGGCGGCTTCTGGGAAGTGCTGTTCGCCTCGATCCGCAAGCATGAGGTCAACGAAGGCTTCTTCGTCACCTCCGTGCTGTTTGCCCTGATCCTGCCGCCGAGCATTCCGCTGTGGCAGGTGGCGCTGGGTATCAGCTTCGGCGTGGTGATCGGCAAGGAAGTGTTCGGTGGTACCGGCAAGAACTTCCTCAACCCGGCACTGACCGGCCGTGCCTTCCTGTTCTTCGCCTACCCGGCGCAGATGTCGGGTGATGCGGTCTGGACGGCGGTGGACGGCTTCGCTGGCGCCACCTCGCTGAGCCTGGCGGCTTCCGGCGGCATCGAGAACGTGATCAACAACGGCATCACCTGGATGGACGCCTTCATCGGCACCATTCACGGCTCGCTCGGCGAAACCAGCACCCTGGCCATCGCCATCGGCGGCTTGGTGCTCTTGATCACCAAGATCGCTTCCTGGCGCATCGTCGCCGGCGTGATGCTGGGCATGATCGGCCTGTCGCTGCTGCTCAATCTGATCGGCTCCAATACCAACCCGATGTTCGCCATGCCCTGGTACTGGCATCTGGTGGTGGGCGGCTTCGCCTTCGGCATGTTCTTCATGGCCACCGACCCGGTATCGGCGTCCATGACCAACACCGGCAAGTGGATTTTCGGCGCCCTGATCGGCGTGATGGTAGTGCTGATCCGTGTGGTCAACCCGGCCTTCCCCGAGGGCATGATGCTGGCGATCCTGTTCGCCAACCTGTTTGCACCGCTGATCGACCACTTCGTCGTTCAGGCCAATATCAAGCGGAGGCTGGCACGCAATGTCTAGTCAAAAAGAATCCACCGTCCGTACGCTGACGGTGGCCCTGCTGGTGTGTCTGGTGTGCTCGGTGTTCGTCGCCGGCGCTGCCATCGCACTGAAGCCGACCCAGGTGGAGAACCGCCTGCTGGACAAGCAGCGCAGCATTCTGGCCATCGCTGGCCTGGGTGAGGCGGGCATGTCGGGCAATCGGGTCAAGGAACTGTTCAACAGCACCATCACCGCCAAGCTGGTGGATCTGGAGAGCGGCAAGTTCTCCGATGCGCATGATCCGATCACCTTCGATCCGCTCAAGGCGTCGAAGGATCCGAAGACCTCCAGCGCGCTCAAGGGCAGCGAGGACATCGCCGGGATCAAGCGCCAGGAGCGCTATACCACCGTTTATATGGTGGAGAAGGATGGCGAGGTCGAAACACTGATCCTGCCGGTGCGCGGTTACGGCCTGTGGTCGACCCTGCACGGCTTCATCGCGGTCAAGGGCGATCTCAACACCGTGGTCGGCATGGGCTTCTATCAGCACGGCGAGACCCCGGGTCTCGGCGGCGAAGTGGATAACCCGAAGTGGAAAGGCCAATGGCCGGGCAAGACCCTGTTCGACGACAACGGCAAGCTGGCCGTACAGATCGTCAAGGGCGGTGTCGATCCGCAGAGCCCGCAAGCCACTCACCAGGTCGATGGCCTGGCTGGTGCCACCCTGACCAGCGTCGGTGTGGACAACCTGCTGAAGTTCTGGCTCGGCCAGAACGGCTTCGGTCCGTTTATCGCTAACCTGCGTGCAGGGGAGGCCTGATCATGTCGCAACCGACTATCAAAGAAGTCCTGCTCAACCCGGTCTTCAACAACAACCCCATCGGCCTGCAGATCCTCGGGATCTGCTCGGCCCTGGCGGTGACCTCGAACCTGCAGACCGCGCTGGTGATGTCCGCCGCGCTGACCCTGGTGTGCGGTTTCTCCAACCTGTTCATTTCCATGATCCGCAGCCAGATCCCCGGCTCGATCCGCATGATCGTGCAGATGGTGATCATTGCGTCCCTGGTGATCGTGGTGGACCAGGTGCTCAAGGCCTATGCCTTCAGTCTGTCCAAGCAGCTGTCGGTGTTCGTCGGTCTGATCATCACCAACTGCATCGTGATGGGCCGTGCCGAGGCGTTCGCCATGCAGAACCCGCCGGTGCTGTCGTTCTTCGACGGTATCGGTAACGGTCTGGGCTATAGCGCCATGCTGGTGGCTCTGGGCGTGATCCGCGAGCTGTTCGGCGCGGGCAAGCTGATGGGCTACGAGATTTTCTCGGTGGTCAACGACGGTGGCTGGTACCAGCCCAACGGTATGCTGCTGCTGCCGCCTTCGGCCTTCTTCCTGATCGGTCTGTTCATCTGGGGCATCCGTAGCTGGAAGAAAGACCAGATCGAGAAGAACGCCTACAAGATGGCGCCTCAGGTATCCAGCAAGGAGGCCTATTAATGGAACATTACATCAGCCTGTTCGTCCGTGCGGTGTTCGTCGAGAACATGGCGCTGGCGTTCTTCCTCGGCATGTGTACCTTCATCGCCATCTCCAAGAAGGTGGAAACCGCCATCGGCCTCGGTATCGCCGTGGTCGTGGTGCTGGGTATCACCATGCCGGTGAACAACCTGATCTACGCCAACATCCTCAAGGATGGCGCGCTGGCCTGGGCCGGCCTGCCTGAAGTGGACCTGTCGTTCCTCGGCCTGCTGACCTTCATCGGCGTGATCGCGGCACTGGTGCAGATCCTCGAGATGACCCTGGATAAGTACGTGCCTGCGCTTTACAACGCCCTCGGCGTGTTCCTGCCGCTGATCACCGTGAACTGCGCCATCATGGGTGGCTCGCTGTTCATGGTCGAGCGTGATTACAACCTGGCCGAAAGTACCGTTTACGGTATCGGCGCGGGTGTGTCCTGGGCACTGGCCATCGCCGCGCTGGCGGGTATTCGCGAGAAGCTCAAGTACAGCGACGTACCGGCTGGCCTGCAGGGTCTGGGCATCACCTTCATCACCATCGGTCTGATGTCGCTGGGCTTCATGTCCTTCTCCGGCGTGCAGCTGTAAGGAAAGGATGAACAGATGAATTACGAAATCTTCCTCGCCATCGGCATGTTCACCGCCATCGTTCTGGCGCTGGTGCTGATCATCCTCGCGGCGCGCGCCAAGCTGGTGTCCAGCGGTGACGTGAGCATCGAGATCAACGGCGAAAAAACCATCGTGGTACCGGCTGGCGGCAAGCTGCTGCAAACCCTGGCCGACAACAACATCTTCCTGTCCTCCGCCTGCGGCGGCGGCGGTACCTGCGCCCAGTGCAAGTGCATCGTCGAAAGCGGCGGCGGCGAGATGCTGTCCACCGAAGAGTCGCACTTCACCAAGCGCGAGGCCCGCGAAGGCTGGCGCCTGTCCTGCCAGACTCCGGTCAAGCAGGACATGAAGATCGAAGTCCCGGAAGAGGTCTTCGGCGTCAAGAAGTGGGAGTGCACCGTCCAGTCCAACCCCAACGTCGCCACCTTCATCAAGGAGCTGACGCTGAAGCTGCCGGAAGGCGAGAACGTCGACTTCCGCGCCGGTGGTTACGTACAGCTGGAGTGCCCGCCGCACACCGTGTACTACAAGGACTTCGACATCCAGGAGGAGTATCGCGGCGACTGGGACAGGTTCAACCAGTGGAAGTACGTGTCCAAGGTCGACGAGACCGTGATCCGTGCCTATTCCATGGCCAACTACCCGGAAGAGCGCGGTCTGGTGAAGTTCAACATCCGTATCGCCTCGCCGCCCCCCGGCAAGGACGATCTGCCGCCGGGCAAGATGTCGTCCTACGTATTCAGCCTGAAGCCGGGCGACAAGATCACCGTATACGGACCCTTCGGTGAGTTTTTCGCCAAGGACACCGACGCCGAGATGGTCTTCATCGGTGGTGGTGCCGGTATGGCGCCGATGCGTTCGCACATCTTCGACCAGCTCAAGCGTCTGAAGTCCAAGCGCAAGATCAGCTTCTGGTACGGCGCGCGTTCCATGCGCGAGTCGTTCTACAACGAAGAGTACGATCAGCTGGCCGCGGAAAACCCGAACTTCGAATGGCACCTGGCGCTGTCCGATCCGCAGCCGGAAGACAACTGGACCGGCCTCAAGGGCTTCATCCACAACGTGCTGTACGAGAACTACCTGAAGGACCACCCGGCTCCGGAAGATTGCGAGTTCTACATGTGCGGCCCACCCATGATGAACGCCGCCGTGATCAAGATGCTCACCGACCTGGGCGTCGAGCCGGAGAACATCCTCCTCGACGACTTCGGCGGCTAAGCATGAGGTCTGCTGTACTCCAGCCCGTTATCGCTGTCGCCCTGGCGGCAGCCCTAACGGGCTGCTTGCATTCTGAGCGGATCGAAGAGTTCGGCGGCCCGACCATGGGCAGCACCTATTCGATCAAATACGTCCGCAGTGAAGGGGTCGCGCCGCAAGCCGAACTCAAGGCCGCGACCGAGGCGATCCTCGCCGAGATCGATCTGCAGATGTCCACCTATCGCGATGATTCGCTGATCGAGCAGTTCAACCGTGCGCCAGCGGGTACCTGCCAGGCCATGCCCAAGGGCGTGCTGGATCTCGTGCGTGCCGGCAATCGCCTGCACGAAGAGAGCCAGGGGCACTTCGACCTGACACTGGAGCCGTTGCTCGACCTCTGGGGCTTCGGGCCCAAGGGGCAGGGCGAGGCGGTGCCGGATGCCGAGCGCCTGGCTGAAGTGCGTCAGCGGGTCGGTCAGCAGCACCTGCGTATCGAGGGCGAGCAGCTGTGCAAGGATGTCGACGTTCAGGTCGACTTCAACAGCATCGCCGCCGGCTATGCCGTCGACCTGATCGTGGCGCGTCTGGGTGAGCTGGGTGTCACCAGTTATCTGGTGGAGGCCACGGGCGAGCTCAAGGCGGCTGGCTTCAAGCCCGATGGCAGCCACTGGCGCATCGGCCTGGAAGCGCCGCGCGACGATCAGCGAGTCGCCCAGCGCATCCTGCAACTCGATGGCTACGGCATCTCCACCTCGGGGGATTACCGCAACTATTTCGAGGAAAACGGCCAGCGCTACTCGCATACGCTCGATCCGCTGAGCGGCACGCCGGTCAACCACAAGCTGGCGGCGGTGACCGTGGCCGATCCATCGACCTTACGTGCCGATGGCTTGTCTACCCTATTGATGGTGCTCGGGCCGGAAGCCGGCATGGCCTTCGCCGAGCGCAATGGTATCGCGGCGTTTTTCGTGACGCGTGAGGGCGAGGGTTTCGTCACACAGGGCACGACCGCATTCGAGCAGCTATTCGCTGCAGGAGATGAGCAATGACGTTCCTGGTAGTTTTTCTGGCCATGGTACTGGTCGTCGGCATGATGGCCGTCGGCGTGATCATGGGCCGCAAGCCGATCGCAGGTTCCTGTGGCGGCATCGCCAACCTGGGTATCGAGAAGGAATGCTCGATCTGCGGCGGTAGCCGCGAGAAGTGCGAAGAGGTCAATCGCGACAAGGCCGATGCGCCGCGCACCGACCTGGCCTACGACGCAAGCAAGCGCTGAAGCACGTATGACTGATTGCCGGCCCCGCCCGCGCGGTGCCGGCCCCGCCGAGGGTGCGGCACAAGTGCCCCGGCCTGATGCGAAGGAGTAAACATGGCGGTCTACAACTACGATGTGGTGGTGTTGGGCTCCGGCCCGGCGGGCGAGGGCGCGGCGATGAACGCGGCCAAGGCCGGGCGCAAGGTGGCGGTGGTGGACAACCGGCCGCTGGTCGGCGGCAACTGCACCCACCTGGGTACCATTCCGTCCAAGGCGCTGCGCCACTCGGTGCGGCAGATCATGCAGTTCAACACCAATCCGATGTTCCGCCAGATTGGCGAGCCGCGCTGGTTCTCCTTCCCCGATGTGCTGAAAAGCGCCGAGAAGGTGATCGCCAAGCAGGTCACCTCGCGCACCGGCTACTACGCGCGCAACCGTATCGACACCTACTTCGGTACCGCCAGCTTCGCTGACGAGCAGACCGTGGAAGTGGTCTGCCTCAACGGCGTGGTGGAGAAGCTGGTGGCCAAGCAGGTCGTCGTCGCCACCGGCTCGCGTCCCTATCGTCCGGCCGATGTCGATTTCCGCCACCCGCGTATCTACGACAGCGACACCATTCTCAGCCTGGGCCACACGCCGCGCCGCCTGATCATCTACGGCGCCGGGGTGATCGGCTGCGAATACGCCTCGATCTTCAGTGGTCTGGGCGTGCTGGTCGACCTGATCGACAACCGCGACCAGCTGCTCAGCTTCCTCGACTCGGAAATCTCCGACGCGCTCTCCTATCACCTGCGCAACAACAACGTGCTGATTCGCCACAACGAGGAGTACGAGCGCATCGAAGGGGTGGAGAACGGGGTGATCCTGCACCTGAAGTCGGGCAAGAAGATCAAGGCCGACGCGCTGCTGTGGTGCAACGGCCGTACCGGCAATACCGATCAGCTGGGCCTGGAAAACATCGGCATTTCGGTCAACAGCCGTGGCCAGATCCAGGTGGACGAGCACTACCGTACCGAGGTGAGCAACATCTACGCCGCCGGTGACGTGATCGGCTGGCCGAGCCTGGCCAGCGCCGCATCCGACCAGGGCCGTTCGGCGGCCGGCAGCATCGTCGACAACGGCAGCTGGCGTTTCGTCGACGATGTGCCGACCGGTATCTACACCATTCCGGAGATCAGCTCGATCGGCAAGACCGAGCGTGAACTGACTCAGGCCAAGGTGCCTTACGAAGTGGGCAAGGCCTTCTTCAAGGGCATGGCCCGTGCGCAGATCTCGGTCGAACCGGTGGGCATGCTGAAGATCCTCTTCCACCGTGAAACCCTGGAAGTGCTGGGGGTGCACTGCTTCGGCTATCAGGCCTCGGAGATCGTCCACATCGGCCAGGCGATCATGAATCAGAAGGGCGAAGCCAACAGCATCAAGTACTTCATCAACACCACCTTCAACTACCCGACCATGGCCGAGGCCTATCGGGTTGCCGCGTTCGACGGTCTCAACCGGCTTTTTTGAGCGGCTCCGGCCGGCGGCCTGAGCCGGTCGGGGAGACAGGCTGGGTAGTGGCTTCCGAGTGGCGCTGGCCGAATCGGGAGAGCTTCTAGCGTCTCAGGCGGCAGCAAAGGACAAAACCGGCCATTGGCCGGTTTTGTCGTTGTTGGGTGCTGTGTTCGTAGCCCGGATGCAATCCGGGGACATCCTCGCTCCGGCTCCCGGATACGCGGCAGGCTGCTCTGGCTTGCTCCCCTCTCCCGCTTGCGGGAGAGGGGCTGGGGGAGAGGGTGTTAAGGCTCAGCCGCGTAGCGTCTGCACCGCTATGCCGGGGAAGTCGGTGATGATGCTGTCGACACCGAAGTCGGCCAGGCGACGCATCAGCGCCGGCTCGTTGACCGTCCACACCGACACGTGCAGCCCCTGCTTCTGCGCCTTGAGCAGACGCTCCGGGGTGCACAGCGTCCAGTTCAGGGCGAGCAGGTGGCAGTCGTAATGGGCGGCCACCTTCAGCGGGTCGAGCCAGGCGTATTCGGCCACCAGGCCCAGCTGCAGTTGCGGGGTCAGCTCGCGCGCGGCCTTGAGTACTTCGCGCGAACTGGAGGTGATGGTGACCTGTTCACGCAGGCCGAAGCGTTCGGCCAGTTCGGCGATGGCCAGCACGGTACGCGCGGCGCGCACCTTGGAGGCGCTCTTGACCTCCAGCTGCCAGTGCTCGAAGCGGCATTGCTCGAACAGCTCCTCCAGGCGTGGGATGGGGCAGGGGCGCACCCAGCCGGGGCCGCCCTTGCGCGCATCGTACTTCACCAGTTCGGCGGCCTCGTGCTCGACCACCTTGCCGCGCAGGCCGGTGGTGCGCTTGAGTGTCGGGTCGTGGATCACCATCAGCTCGCCGTCGCGCGACAGATGCAGATCCAGCTCGCAGCGATTGACGCCGTGTTCCAGGCAGCGCTGGAAGCTGGCCAGGGTGTTTTCCGGGGCTTCGCCCTTGGCGCCGCGATGGCCGTAGATGAGGGTCACTGTTGCTCCTTGACGGGGTCGAGGTGGCGTGGCCGGTGATGGCGCACGCTGTTGATCACGTGATCGTATTCGAAATAGACGCTGAACTCGCGGTAGTCCCAGCGCGTGATCGGTGGCTGACCGACTGGCTTGTGCTCCTCGTCGGCCAGGCCGAAGCGCTCGAGTACCGAACGCTTGGACTCGCCCTTGTGCGGCAGGTTGCGGCTATCGAGATCGGCCCCCTGGCTGCCCAGGGGAATGGTCAGGGTGTCGGCGAGCACTGAGGCAGGGGCGAGCAGGGCGAGTAGCAGGGCGAGACGATACATGGCGATTCCTTGGCAACTGTCATTCGCGGGCCTGGCGACGCTCCAGAGCCTGCTTCTGCAGGATATGCCGAGCCAGCAACTGGCGCTGTGCGTCGGTCAACGCTTCGAACTCGGTGCCGATCTCGAACTGGCCGTCGGCGCGCTGGCTGCAATGCACCACCTGGGCACGCAGTAGCAGGCCGAGGGCCTGCGGCATCAGCACCATCTTGATCGCCAGGTGGCTGCCGGGCGCCACGGCCTGGCCGTGGTTGAAGCTGATGCCGCCTTCGGACAGCGACACCTGGCGCGGCGCGCCGATGTCGCGCAGCAGGCTCTGCGCCACGGCCTGGCCGAGCAGATCGATGCGCTTGTTGATCACCTTCAGGTAGTTGGCCAGCGTACGGTCGCGTTCGCTGATATGGCGCAGCAGATGCTGCGACTCGAAGTCCATCAGGTGCAGGTCGCTGAGCAGGTTGAACAGCGGCGAGGGGTCGTGAAGCGCGTCGCTGGCATGGGCTTCGGCGCCCGCTAGCAGGCTGAATTCCAGTGCTATCGTATCGTCGATACGATAGTATTCGCGGCGATCATCTACATCGTGTGTCGACATGGCGAACCCATGGCAGCAGTGTTGGTCAGAGTGTAAGGCTGCCGGCCGGGCCCCGCCACAAGGACGTTCCTCTTTCTCCGAATCCTCCCCGACATGTTCAGACCTCTGTTCGTATTCATCGGCACGCGCTACACGCGGGCCAAGCGCCGAAACCATTTCGTTTCCTTCATTTCCCTGACCTCCATGCTCGGCCTCACCCTCGGGGTGATGGTGATGATTCTGGTGCTGTCGGTGATGAACGGCTTCGACCACGAGATGCGTACCCGCGTGCTGGGGATGATTCCTCACGCCACCGTCGAGTCGCCCACCCCGGTCAGCGACTGGACCGCCCTGGCGCGTCAGGTCGAGCGCCATCCTCGCGTCGAGGCGCTCGCGCCCTTCACCCAGATGCAGGGGCTGCTGACCCATGAAGGCAAGGTGCAGAAGGTACTGATCAACGCCATCGATCCCGAGCAGGAGCGCAAGGTATCGATCATCGACGGCTTCTTTCAGGAAGGCAGCCTCGACAGCCTGCAGCCTGGCGATTTCGCCATGGTCATCGGCGACAAGGCGGCGGCCAAGCTGGGCCTGAAGCTGGGCGACAAGGTCACCTTCGTCGCCCCGGAAGTCACGGTGACGCCGGCCGGCATGTTCCCGCGCCTGAAGCGCTTTACCGTCACCGGCATCTTCCATGTCGGTGCCGGCGAGATCGACGGCGCCCTGGCCCTGGCCAACATCAGCGATCTGGCCCGGCTGCAGCGCTGGCGGCCGGATCAGGTGCAGGGCCTGCGCCTGAAATTCGACGACCTGTTCCAGGCGCCGCGCAGCGCCTGGGAAATCGCCCAGACCCTCGATGGCGACTTCTATGCCCGTGACTGGACGCGCAGCCACGGCAACCTCTATCAGGCCATTCGCATGGAGAAGACCATGATCGGTCTGCTGCTGCTGCTGATCGTCGCCGTCGCCGCCTTCAACATCATCTCCACCCTGGTGATGGTGGTCACCGACAAGAAGGGCGACATCGCCATCCTGCGCACGCTTGGCGCCACGCCGCGACAGATCATGGCCATCTTCATGGTGCAGGGCACCGTGATCGGCGTGGTCGGCACCTTCATCGGCGCCGTGCTGGGAATTCTCGCCGCGCTGAACATCAGCGGCCTGATCGCCGGTATCGAGCGCCTTCTGGGCATCAAGTTTCTCAATGCCGATGTGTACTTCATCGATTACCTGCCTTCGCAACTGCAGGGCGCCGACGTGGTGATGGTCTGTACCGCGGCGCTGCTGCTGAGTTTCTTCGCCACCCTGTATCCGGCCTGGCGCGCCGCGCGCACCCAGCCAGCCGAGGCCCTGCGCTATGAGTGAGTCCATGAACCAGAACGCCATGAAACAGCACAATGCCGTGCTCAGTTGCCGCAACTTGAGCAAGCGTTACGACGAGGGCCCCGAGTCGGTGGTGGTGCTCGATGGTCTGGAACTGGAGCTGTTCGCCGGCGAGCGAGTGGCCATCGTCGGTAGTTCCGGTTCCGGCAAGAGCACCCTTTTGAACATGCTCGGCGGCCTGGATACGCCCAGCGAGGGCAGCGTTTGGCTGGCCGGCGAGCAGCTGTCGGCGCTGAGCGAGAGCGCCCGTGGCCTGCTGCGCAACCGTGCGCTGGGCTTCGTCTACCAGTTCCACCACCTGCTGGCCGAATTCACCGCGCTGGAGAACGCCTGCATGCCGCTGCTGATCGGCAAGACGCCGATTGCCGAGGCGCGCGAGCGAGCCACCGCGCTGCTGCAGCGGGTGGGCCTGGGCCATCGCCTCAATCACAAGCCGGCCGAGCTCTCCGGCGGCGAGCGTCAGCGCGTGGCCATCGCCCGCGCCCTGGTCAACCGTCCCGGTCTGGTGCTGCTCGACGAGCCCACCGGCAACCTCGATCAACACACCGCCGAAGGCATTCAGGAACTGATGCGCGAACTGAGTGAGGGCTCCAACACCGCCTTCCTAGTGGTGACCCATGACCTGCAGCTGGCACGGCAGATGGATCGCATGCTCAGTCTGCAGGACGGCAAGCTGGTGGCCATTTGATGTTCCGTCCGCTGAGTGTCTTCATTGGCGCCCGCTATACCCGGGCCAAGCGCCGCAACCATTTCATCTCCTTCATCTCGCTGACTTCGATGATCGGCCTGGCGCTCGGCGTGCTGGCGATGATCGTGGTGCTGTCGGTGATGAACGGCTTCCAGAAGGAAATGAGCTCGCGGATTCTCGGCATGGTGCCGCACGCCATGCTCTACGGTGCCGAGCCGGTCGCCGACTGGCGCGCCCTGGCGGACAAGGCCCTAGCCAACCCGCAGGTGCAGGCTGCGGCGCCTTACGCCGAGCTGGAGGGCATGCTCTCGCACCGCGGGCTGATGCAGCCGATCCAGATCCACGGCATCGATCCGGCGGAGGAGGGCAAGGTGTCGATCCTGCCCGAGCACATCCACCAGGGCAGCCTGAACAACCTGCTGCCCGGCGAGTACGGCGTGGTGATCGGCGACATCACCGCACGCCGCTTCGGCCTGCAGGTGGGCGACAAGCTGACGCTGATCATCCCCGAACTGAGCAACGCGCCTGGCGGCGTCACCCCGCGCATGCAGCGCTTGAACGTGGCAGCTGTATTCAAGGTGGGCGCCGAACTGGACAGCTCGCTGGCGCTGATCAACGTCGTCGACGCCGCCGCCATGCAGCGTCTGCCGGAAGGCACGGTGCCGGGCATTCGCCTGGCGCTGAAGGACCTGTACCAGGCGCCGCAGGTGTCCAAGGCGCTGCTGGCTCAGCTGGGCGCCGATTATCGTGCCGATGACTGGACCCACACCCAGGGCAGCCTGTTCAGCGCGATGAAGATGGAAAAGACCATGATCGGTCTGCTGCTGCTGCTGATCGTCGCCGTGGCGGCGTTCAACATCATCGCCACGCTGATCATGGTGGTGGCCGACAAGGGCGGCGATATCGCCATCCTTCGGACCCTGGGGGCCACGCCGCGGCAGATCATGGCCATCTTCATGGTGCAGGGCACGGTGATCGGCGTGGTCGGTACGCTTATCGGCACCTTGCTGGGCGTGCTCGCCGCGCTCAACGTCAGCGCGCTGGTGGCCTGGCTGGAGTCCTTCGCCGGCCAGCAGGTGCTGAGCTCCGACGTCTACTTCATCAGCAGCCTGCCGTCGGACCTGCAATGGCTCGACGTGGCGCTGATCTGCTCGGCGGCGTTGATCCTGAGTTTCCTCGCCACGCTGTACCCCTCCTGGCGGGCAGCACAGGTGCAGCCCGCCGAGGCGCTGCGTTACGAGTAGAAAGAAAAAGCCGTCGAATCCGACGGCTTTTTTGTTTCAGTGACCAGCCTGGCGGCGCCGCTCCTGGCGTCTGCGCCAGCTGCGCTGTACCCACCAGCGCCAGTACAGCATGGTCAGCACGTAGCCGAGAATGGCCAGCACCACGCCGGCGACGAACGAGCCGAGCAGCAGCGGTTTCCACAGCACGGCGAGTTCGGCCGTGATCCATTCCAGGCTCAGATGCCCCGGCATGCGCATCGGTGGCGTATTGCTCAGCCAGGCGCCGAGCTTGTAGGTGCAGTAGAAGATCGGCGGCATGGTGATGGGGTTGGTCAGCCATACCAGGCCGATGGAAATCGGCAGATTGGCGCGCAGCGGAATGGCGACCGCGGCGGCGGCCAGCATCTGCATGGGCATGGGAATCATCGCCCAGAACAGGCCGATGGCCATGCCGCGGGCTACCGAGTGGCGATTGAGGTGCCAGAGATTGGGATCGTGGATCAGTTTGCCGAGAAAGCGCAGGGACTTGTTACCCTTGATGCTGTCGGGATTGGGCATGTAGCGCTTAAATAAACGACGCGGCATGAAGAGTCTCTGGGCAGGCAAAAAGCGCCCGTATTATGCACGGATTCATGACAGCCAGCCTTTTCATATTGTGACTGGAGGTGAGCGCCGGAAGCGTTCACCGTGACCACCAAGCGAGGGAGTGACGATGCGCACAGGGATGTTGGCGCTGGCCTTGGGCCTGTTGACGCTGCGCTTTCTGCCCGGTTTGCCAGCGGGCTGGATGCTGGCCGTGGCGGCCATTCTCGGCCTGTCGCTGCTGTTCTCGCGGCAGTACCCCGTCGGTCTGTTTCTGCTCGGCCTGGCCTGGGCCTGCTGCTCCGCGCAATGGGCGCTGGACGACCGTCTTGGCGAAGAGCTGGACGGCCGCACCCTGTGGCTGGAAGGGCGCGTCGTCGGCTTGCCGGAGGTCTCCGCAGGGGTGGTGCGTTTCCAGCTGGAGGAGGCCCATTCGCGTCGCGCCGAGCTGCCTGGGCGGCTGCGTCTGGCCTGGTATGGCGGACCGGAAGTGCACGGCGGCGAGCGCTGGCGCCTGGCGGTCAACCTCAAGCGTCCGCACGGGCTGGTCAATCCACAGAGCTTCGACTACGAGGCCTGGTTGCTGGCGCGGCGAATCGGCGCCACCGGTACCATCAAGGCCGGTGAACGCTTGGCGTCTGCCAGTGGCCTGGGCAGTTGGCGCGACGGCCTGCGCCAACGGCTGCTGGTGGCACCTGCCTTCGGCCGCGAGGGTGGGCTGGCGGCGCTCGTGCTGGGCGACGGCTCCGGCTTGAGCACGGCCGACTGGCGCCTGCTGCAGCACACCGGCACGGTGCATCTGATGGTCATCTCCGGTCAGCATATCGCCCTGCTGGCGGGCTTTCTCTATGGTCTGGTGGCCCTGCTGGCGAAGCTGGGGGCCTGGCCGCGGCGCTGGCCCTGGTTGCCTGTCGCCTGCGCCCTGGCGCTTGCTGGCGCACTGGCCTACGGCATGCTGGCCGGCTTCGAGGTGCCGGTACGCCGGGCCTGCGTGATGGTCGCGCTGGTGCTGCTCTGGCGCCTGCGCTTTAGTCATCTTGGCACCTGGTGGCCGCTGTTGCTGGCCTTGCTGGTCGTCCTGTTGCTGGAGCCATTGGCTTCGCTACAGCCCGGCTTCTGGCTGTCGTTCTCGGCGGTGGCGGTGCTGATCCTGGTGTTCGGCGGTCGGCTCGGCGTGTGGAACTGGTGGCGCGGTCTGACGCGTGCGCAATGGACCATGGCTATCGGTCTGCTGCCGATGATGCTGATCCTCGGCTTGCCGGTGAGCAGCAGCGGGCCGCTGGCCAATCTGCTTGCCGTGCCCTGGGTGGGCTTCGTGACGGTGCCCCTGGCCTTGCTCGGTACCCTGCTGTTGCCCGTGCCGGGTGTGGGCGAGGGCCTGCTGTGGTTGGCGGGTGGCTCGCTGCATGTGCTGTTCGAATTGCTCGGGCGCATCGCCGATTGGCTGCCGGCCTGGTTGCCCAGCCGTCTGCCGCTGTGGGCCTGGCTGCTGGCCTTGGCTGGCGCGTTGCTGCTGCTCCTGCCCGCCGGCATCGCATTGCGTTTGCCGGGTGTGACGCTGCTGCTGCCGGCCCTGTTTCTCCCGTCGACGGCACCGCAGGAGGGGCACGCCGAGGTCTGGCTGCTGGACGTGGGGCAGGGCCTGTCGGTGCTGGTGCGTACCCGCGAGCACGCCCTGCTATACGATGCCGGCCCGCGTTTCGGCGACTTCGACAGCGGCGAGCGCATCGTTCTACCGTCGCTCCGGGCATTGAATCTGCCGCGCCTCGACATACTTCTACTCAGTCACGCCGATAACGATCATGCCGGTGGCGCGGCCGCCATCCTCGCCGGCATGCCGGTCGCGCGAGTGGTCAGTGGCGAGCCGCAGCGCCTGGCGCATCGCGTGCAGTCGGAGCCTTGCGACTCGGGCCAGAGCTGGCAGTGGAACGGCGTCGACTTCAGAACCTGGCAGTGGGAACGGGCCGTCTCGGGCAATCAGGCCTCCTGTGTCTTACTGGTCGAGGCCGGGGGCGAGCGCCTGCTGCTGACCGGCGATATCGACGCGCGCGCCGAGCACGCCCTGCTGCAGACGGATTTTCCCCTGGCGGCGCGCTGGTTGCTGGCGCCGCACCATGGCAGTCGCAGCTCATCCAGCCAGCGCTTCATCGAGGCGGTGGCGCCCGAGCATGTGCTGATTGCCCGTGGTCGCCATAACAATTTCGCTCATCCGCACCCCCAGGTGCTGCAGCGTTATCAGGCCGCCGGTGTCCAGGTGCACGACAGTTCGGCGACCGGCGCCCTGCGTGTGCTGCTGGGCGCCCAGGGGCAGGCGCAGGGGTTGCGAAGCCAGGCACGTTTCTGGCGGGAAAAATGAGAACGGCGGCGGTCGGCGAGGGCGGCACCCTATGCTAGAGTGGCGCCACTTTTTCGAGGGGGATTCTCTACCGTGTGGGAACTGGTCAAAGCTGGCGGCTGGATGATGCTGCCGATCATTCTCTGTTCCATCGCTGCTGCCGGCATCGTCGCCGAGCGCCTGTGGACCCTGCGGCCCGCCCGCGTCACCCCGGCCAACCTGCTGGCCCAGGTGTGGCGCTGGATCAAGGACAAGAAACTCAACAACCAGAAGCTCAAGGAGCTGCGCGAGCATTCGCCGCTGGGGCAGATTCTCGCCGCCGGCCTGGCCAACTCCAAGCATGGTCGCGAGATCATGAAGGAGTGCATCGAGGAGGCCGCCGCGCGCGTCATCCATGAGCTGGAACGCTACCTCAATGCCCTCGGCACCATCGCCGGCATCGCCCCGCTGCTCGGCCTGCTCGGCACCGTGCTGGGCATGATCGAGATCTTCAGCTCCTTCATGGGCTCGGGCATGGCCAACGCGCCAATGCTCGCCGGCGGTATCTCCAAGGCCCTGATCACCACCGCGGCCGGTCTGATGGTGGCGATCCCGGCGCTGTTCTTCCATCGCTACCTGCAGCGCCGCGTCGACGAGCTGGTGGTGGGTATGGAGCAGGAAGCGATCAAGCTGGTGGAAATGGTCCAGGGTGATCGCGACGTCGACCTGGGCGAGGGCAAGGCGTGAAATTCCGGCGCAAACCGCGGGAGAACGTCGAGATCAACCTGGCCTCGTTGATCGACGTGGTATTCATCCTGCTGCTGTTCTTCGTGGTCACCACCACCTTCACCCGCGAGACTCAGCTCAAGGTCGACCTGCCCGAGGCGGCCAGCGGCACGCCGCCGGAGCAGACCGAGCTCAAGCAGGTGGAGGTGCTGATCGGTGCCGATGGCGCGTTTTCGGTCAACGGCAAGGTGCTGCTGGAGAGCAACCTGAGCAACCTCATGGCTGCCCTGCAGAAGGAGTCCGACGGCGACAACAGCCTGCCGCTGACCATCAGCGCCGACGGCAAGACGCCGCACCAGGCGGTGATCACCGCCATGGACGCCGCCGGCAAGCTGGGCTTCTCGCACCTGCGCATCACCACGGTGGAAGCACAGGAAAATCCTTAAGTGAGCGCCGCCGATCGCCTGCTCGAGGCCTGGTACCGCGGCCACCCGGCGCTGGCGCTGCTGCGCCCGCTGGAGTGGCTGTACCGCCGCGTGGTGCAGGGCAAGCGCGCGCGTTTTCTCGCCGGCGAGGGCGACATCTACAGGGCGCCGGTACCGGTACTGGTGGTGGGCAACATCACCGTCGGCGGCACCGGCAAGACGCCGCTGATCCTCTTTCTGATCCAGCACTGCCGCGCTCGTGGCCTCAAGGTCGGCGTGGTCAGCCGCGGCTATGGCGCCACGCCGCCGAGCCTGCCGTGGCGCGTGCGTGCCGATCAATCGGCCGCGCAGGCCGGTGACGAGCCGCTGCTGATCGTCCAGCGTACGGGCGTGCCCCTGATGATCGACCCGGACCGCAGCCGCGCCGTGCGCGCACTGCTGGCCGAAGAACCACTGGACTTGATCCTCTGCGACGATGGCCTGCAGCACTACCGTTTGGCGCGCGATCTGGAGCTGGTGCTGATCGATGCCGCCCGCGGCCTGGGCAATCGCCGCTGCCTGCCGGCCGGGCCGCTGCGCGAGCCGGCCGAGCGTCTGGCTGAGGTGGACGCCGTGCTGTTCAACGGCGCCGAAACCGATAGTGCCGAGGGTTATGCCTTTCGCCTGCAACCGTCCGCGTTGGTCAACCTGGCCAGTGGCGAGCGTCTCGGCTTCGAGCACTTCCCGCCCGGCCAGGCCGTGCATGCAGTGGCCGGCATCGGCAACCCGCAGCGTTTCTTCAACACCCTCGAAGCGCTAAACTGGCGGCCGGTTCCGCACCCCTTTGCCGACCATGCCCAGTACGATGCCGCCCAGCTCAGCTTCGAGCCGCCGCTGCCCCTGCTGATGACGGAAAAGGATGCGGTGAAATGCCGGGCCTTCGCCGCCGCCGACTGGTGGTACCTGGCCGTCGATGCCGTGCCCACGCCGGCTTTCGTCGACTGGCTGGACAAGGAGCTGGCCCGCCTCATACCGGGGTCCTGATGACCCCAGCAAGGATTCCACCATGGACCTTAAACTGCTCGACATTCTCGCCTGCCCGATCTGCAAGGGCCCGCTGCAGCTCTCCGAAGACAAGACCGAACTGATCAGCAAGGGTGCCGGTGTAGCCTATCCGATTCGCGATGGTATCCCGGTGATGCTGGAAAGCGAAGCGCGCACTTTGACCACCGACGAGCGTCTGGACAAGTAAATGAGCGCAGCCTTCACCGTCGTCATTCCCGCCCGTTACGCCTCCACCCGCCTGCCCGGCAAACCGCTGCAGGACATCGCCGGCAAGCCCATGGTGCAGCATGTCTGGGAGCAGGCCAGGAAGAGTTCGGCCAGCCGCGTGGTGGTCGCCACCGACGATGCGCGCATCGTCGAGGCCTGTAAGGCCTTCGGCGCCGAGGTGCTGCTGACCCGCGAGGATCACAACTCCGGCACCGACCGCCTGGCCGAAGTGGCCACCCAGCTCGGCCTGCCGGCCGATGCCATCGTGGTCAACGTGCAGGGTGACGAGCCGCTGATTCCCCCATCGATCATCGATCAGGTGGCGGCCAACCTGGCGGCCAACCCGCAGGCCGGTATCGCCACCCTGGCCGAGCCCATCGAAGATGTCACCGCGCTATTCAATCCCAACGTGGTCAAGGTGGTGGCCGACAAGAGCGGTCTGGCCCTGACCTTCAGCCGTGCACCACTGGCCTGGGCGCGCGACGCCTTTGCCAAGAGCCGCGATGTGCTGCCGGCCGGCGTGCCCTATCGCCGCCATATTGGCATCTACGCCTACCGCGCGGGCTTCCTGCATGACTTCGTCGCCTGGGGCCCGTGCTGGCTGGAAGACACCGAGTGCCTGGAGCAGCTGCGTGCGTTGTACAACGGCGTGCGCATCCATGTCGCCGATGCCCTAGAAGCACCGGCTGCCGGTGTCGATACTGCCGAAGACCTGGAGCGGGTGCGCCGCCTGCTGGGGGCCTGATGAAGGTCCTGTTCGTTTGTCTGGGCAACATCTGCCGTTCGCCCACGGCTGAAGGCGTTTTCCGTCACAAGCTGCGTGCGGCAGGGTTGGAAGACCGGGTGCAGGTGGATTCCGCCGGCACCGGCGACTGGCATGTCGGCAAGGCGCCGGACAGTCGCACACGGCAGGCGGCGCTGCGCCGCGGCTATGATCTGTCGGCGCAGCGTGCGCGCCAGGTCGAGGCCGCCGATTTCCAGCGCTTCGACCTGATCCTGGCCATGGATCAGAGCAATTTGCGCAACCTCAAGGCGCTGCGCCCGGCCGATGCCCGCGCCGATCTGGATCTGTACCTGCGCCGCTATGAACTGGCGCTGGACAAGGTGCCCGACCCGTACTACGGCGGCGAGGAAGGCTTCGAGCAGGTGCTGGACCTGATCGAGCAGGCCAGCGACGCCCTGCTCAACGAGATCAAGGGGCGCCTGTGAGCCTGAATCTGCAGAGCGACGTTTCGCTCAAGGCCTTCAACAGCTTTGGCGTCGATGTACACGCAAAGTGTTTCGCTGAGGCCCACAACGATGACGATGTGCGCGAGGCGCTGAACTTGGCAAATCAGCAGGGTTTGCCGCTGCTGGTGATCGGTGGTGGCAGCAACCTGCTGCTGACTCGCGATGTCGAGGCGCTGGTGCTGCGCATGGCCAGTCGCGGCATTCGCATTGTCGAAGAGGATGGCGAGCAGGTGCTGGTGGAGGCCGAAGCCGGCGAGCCCTGGCATCCGTTCGTGCAGTGGAGCCTGGCGCAGGGCCTGAACGGCCTGGAAAACCTCAGCCTGATTCCCGGCACCGTCGGCGCGGCGCCAATGCAGAACATCGGCGCCTATGGTGTGGAGATCAAGGATCTGTTCGCCGGTCTGACCGCGCTGGACCGGCATACCGGCGAGCTGCGCGATTTTGCTCTGGAGGAATGCGCCTTCGCCTATCGCGACAGCCTGTTCAAGCGCGAAGCCGGGCGCTGGCTGATCCTGCGCGTGCGCTTTCGCTTGAGTCGCCTGGCTTCGCTGCGCCTGGACTACGGCCCGGTGCGCCAGCGTCTTGCCGAGATGGGCGTGGAGGCGCCGACCGCCAGCGACGTCAGCCAGGCCATCTGCGCCATTCGCAGCGAAAAGCTGCCCAATCCCGTCGAGCTGGGCAATGCCGGCAGTTTCTTCAAGAATCCGGTGGTGTCGTTCGAGCTGGCCGAGCGCATCCGTGCCGAGCATGCTGACCTGGTCAGCTATCCGGCGGGTGATGGTCTGGTCAAGCTGGCCGCCGGCTGGCTGATCGAGCGGGCAGGCTGGAAGGGGGTGCGCGAGGGTGATGCCGGCGTGCACCGCCTGCAGGCGCTGGTGCTGGTCAACTACGGCCAAGCGACGGGGGCGCAGTTGCTGCAACTGGCGCAGCGCATCCAGAGCGATATCCTGCAGCGTTTTGGCGTAGCGCTGGAAATCGAACCCAACGTGCTTTGAGCTGTGAGCCGTGCGTGATCCGGTGACTGTCGTTCCCGGATTGCATCCGGGTTAAATTTGGTAGACATGAAAAAGGGGATGCCTAGGCATCCCCTTTTTCGTTAGCGCCGGAAGAATCAAACCTGAGGTTTGACCTCTTCCTTGTCGTCTTGCGGCTCAGCCTCAGGCTGCGCCGGCTCTACCGCTTCGCCCGCCTCTTGCTCGCTGGCGATCGGATCAGCTTGCGCTTCAGTGACCGGCTCGGCTGCAGGTGCGGTTTCGACCACGGCGGCTTCGGCTTCTGCCGGGGCGCTTGCTTCCACAGCAGGAGCGGCTTCGACAGCCGGAGCAGCGGCAGCCGCTTCGGCTGCCTCGCGCGCCAGGCGCTCGGCTTCACGCTGGCGGCGACGCACTTCGCGCGGATCGTTCGGGGCGCGGCCAGTGGCATTGGCCGGAACCGCTGCGGCAGCAGGTGCTTGCTCGACCGGTGCCGGAGCAGGCTCCTGGGCAACCTCGACAGTCGGCTTAGCTTGAGCGACCGGTTCGGCAACTAGCGCTTCAACGGCAGCAGGGGTTTCGACTGCGGCCGGTTCTGCCTCAACTGCTTTCTCTGTGATCGGAGCGGCTTCGACCACTTCACTCACAGCAGCCTCGGCTTGCGCCTCGACCGGTTGAGCAGCAGGGGCTTCTTCAACCTGAACAGACGGTGCTTCGACGGCCGGGGCTTCGCTGACCGGAGCCTCGCTGGCGACGTTCTCGCTGCTGTCGACGCTTTCTGCAACCACTGCGGCGGCAGTAGCCACGGCAACCGGGGTGACGGCCTGAGCGTCGTTACCGGCAGCTTCGCTGTTCTCGGCGCTTTCGATCAGGTTGCCATCGGCATCACGCTGACGCTCACGGCGGTTGCTGCGACGACGCTGACCGCGGGAGCGGCGACGTGGACGCTCGCCATCGTTGTTGTCCTGCTCATCGTCCTGCAGCTGCTCTTCGTTCGGCAGCGCTTCGTCCTGCAGAGCCTCGGCCTGCTCGGCACGCGGTTGGCGCTCTTCGCGCGGCGGACGCTGACGTTCCTGGCGCTCGGCACGCGGCTGGCGCTCGGCGCGCTCTTCGCGTGGCTCGTTACCGGCATCCAGCGGCTCACGCAGTTCACGTACGCGCTCTTCACGCGGGGCACGCTCTTCGCGCGGCTTGCGCTCGCGACGGTTTTCTTGGCCTTCGCGCGGCTCGCGTGGGGCGCGTTCTTCACGCGGAGCACGCTCTTCGCGAGGTTGGCGCTCTTCACGCGGCTCACGGGCCTGACGCTCTTCACGCGGGGCGCGTTCTTCGCGCGGCTTGCGCTCGTCATCGCGGCGACCGCCACGGTTGCGGCTCTGCTGACGACCGTTGCGGCGCTCTTCGCGCGGCGGACGCTCGTTGTTCTTCTTCTCGGTAACCGCAGGCTGGGCTTCTTCTTCCTTGCCGGCGAAGAGGCTGACCAGGGACTTCACCAGGCCCTTGAACAGGCTCGGCTCAGGTGCCTTGGTCGGAGTCAGCGGAGCCGGTTGCGGCTCGGCGGCAACCGGAGCGCTGCTGCGCGGTGCAGCCTTGATCGCGGCTTCCTGGCGAACCAGGGTGCGCGTGGCGGCGGCCGGATGAGCGGCAGCTTCTTCGTTTTCCGCGGTGGCGGCGATTTCGTAGCTGGTCTGGCCGCTCAGGGCTTCCGGGCTGTCGTCACGCAGACGCTGCACTTCGAAATGCGGGGTTTCCAGGTGATCGTTGGGCAGGATCACGATGCGCGCACGGGTGCGCAGTTCGATCTTGGTGATCGAGTTGCGCTTCTCGTTGAGCAGGAAGGCGGCGACCGGGATCGGTACCTGGGCGCGGACTTCGGCGGTGCGATCCTTCAGCGCTTCTTCTTCGATCAGGCGCAGGATGGCCAGCGACAGGGATTCGACGTCACGGATGATGCCTTGGCCGTTGCAGCGCGGGCAGACGATGCCGCTGGTCTCGCCCAAGGACGGGCGCAGGCGCTGACGGGACATTTCCAGCAGGCCGAAGCGCGAGATGCGGCCGACCTGAACGCGGGCGCGGTCGGCTTCCAGGGCTTCACGCACCTTCTCTTCGACGGCGCGCTGGTTCTTGGCCGGGGTCATGTCGATGAAGTCGATGACGATCAGGCCGCCGATGTCGCGCAGGCGCAGCTGGCGGGCGATTTCCTCGGCCGCTTCCAGGTTGGTCTGCAGGGCGGTTTCCTCGATGTCGCTGCCCTTGGTAGCGCGCGCCGAGTTGATATCGATGGAAACCAGGGCTTCGGTCGGGTCGATGACGATGGAGCCGCCGGACGGCAGCTTCACTTCACGCTGGAAGGCGGTTTCGATCTGGCTTTCGATCTGGAAACGGTTGAACAGCGGCACGCTGTCTTCGTACAGCTTGATCTTGCTGGCGTACTGCGGCATCACCTGCTGGATGAAGCTCAGGGCTTCTTCCTGGGCTTCGACACTGTCGACCAGCACTTCGCCGATGTCCTGGCGCAGGTAGTCGCGGATGGCGCGGATGATGACGTTGGATTCCTGGTAGATCAGGAACGGGGCAGGGCGGCTGGTGGAGGCTTCCTTGATCGCGCTCCACAGCTGCAGCAGGTAGTCGAGGTCCCACTGCATTTCTTCGCTGGAGCGGCCCAGGCCTGCGGTGCGCACGATCAGGCCCATGTCGGCCGGAGCGTTGAGGCCGTTCAGCGCCTCGCGCAGTTCGTTGCGCTCTTCGCCTTCGATGCGGCGGGAGATGCCACCGGCACGCGGGTTGTTCGGCATCAGCACCAGGTAACGACCAGCCAGGCTGATAAAGGTGGTCAGGGCTGCGCCCTTGTTGCCGCGTTCTTCCTTCTCGACCTGGACGATGACTTCCTGGCCTTCCTTGAGCACGTCCTTGATATTGATGCGGCCGCCTTCAGGGGCCTTGGAGAAGTATTCGCGGGAGATTTCTTTGAGGGGGAGGAAGCCGTGGCGTTCTGAGCCGAAGTCGACGAAGGCGGCTTCGAGGCTGGGTTCTACGCGGGTGATGCGGCCTTTGTAGATATTGGCCTTCTTCTGTTCGCGGGCGCCGGACTCGATGTCCAGATCGTAGAGTTTTTGGCCATCTACCAGGGCAACACGCAACTCTTCAGGCTGAGTCGCGTTAATTAGCATTCTTTTCATGTGGTACCAATGGGTTCCGGGGCTAGCGGAAGCCACGTTAGGCACACACGACTCTCAGGGTCGGTGTCAGGCGCGTCAGAAACGGTCGTAAATCGTTCCACTGTCGAGCGACGGCCTGCCATCAGAGGCTGCGGTCGCGACGGACGTCTCCTGCTTGCTGTGGTGACAGAAAGCACTCAGTCAGGAGGAGGAATCAACTGGCGGTAGCGGACGAGATGAGGCGTCTTTGATCAAGCGATATGCTACGCAGTCCGACAGTTGTACATCTCCACCCTACACGTATCGCTGAAAATCGGGTGCCGCGCGCGGATTCCGCAGCGGTTGTCAGTTACCGCGACCGCCCAGCGGGCGAATCGCGCATCATACTCAAGGCTTTATTTCCGAAGTCTTCGTGGCCTTTTGCGGCTTTCCAAGCCGAAGAATCCGTCGGACGGCCTCACGTCCAAAAAGGTTTGCGCGGGCAGGGGATGGCAAGTTTGGCGATCATCCACAAGCCAGGCCGCTTTTGGCGGCGTTCGCGACTATAGCAGTAATGATTAAGTGCTTCAATTCCATAAAAAATTGTTATGATTGCGCGATGACTACTCCCGCCTCTCCAACCTCCGGCGTCCAGCTGATCGAGGTTGCACCGGATTTCGCCGGCCAACGCATCGACAATTTCCTCAGGACACAGCTCAAGGGCGTGCCCAAGACCCTGATTTACCGCATTCTGCGCAAAGGCGAGGTGCGGGTGAACAAGGGTCGGATCAAGCCCGAGTACAAGCTGCAGGCCGGTGACATGGTGCGCGTGCCGCCGTTGCGCCTGGCCGAGCGCGACGAGCCCGAGCCGGTCGCCCAGGGGCTGCTCGAGCGGCTCGAGGCGGCCATCGTCTACGAAGACAAGGCACTGATCGTGCTGAACAAGCCGGCCGGCATCGCCGTGCACGGCGGCAGCGGCCTGAATTACGGGGTGATCGAGGCCTTCCGTCAGTTGCGTCCCGATGCCAAGGATCTGGAGCTGGTGCACCGCCTGGATCGCGACACGTCCGGACTTTTGATGATCGCCAAGAAGCGCAGCATGCTGCGTCACCTGCACGAGGCATTGCGCGGCGACGGCGTGGACAAGCGCTACATGGCGCTGGTTCGCGGCCACTGGGCAACCGCCAAGAAGCAGGTCAACGCGCCGCTGCAGAAGAGCAACCTGCGTTCTGGCGAGCGCATGGTCGAGGTCGATGGCGAGGGCAAGGAGGCGCTGACGCTGTTTCGCGTGCTGCGCCGCTTCGGCGACTTCGCCACGCTGGTCGAGGCCAAGCCGGTGACCGGCCGCACTCATCAGATTCGCGTGCACGCCAAGCATGCCGGGCACTCCATCGCTGGTGACTCCAAATACGGTGATGACGACTTTACCCGCGAGATTCGCGAGCTGGGCGGCAAGCGCCTGTTCCTGCATGCCTACGAATTGCATGTGCCGCTGCCTGAGGGCGGTGTGCTGAAGCTCGAGGCGCCGGTGGACGAGATGTGGGCCAAGACTCTGGAGCGGCTGAGTGCCTGACTATCAACTGCTGATCTTCGACTGGGACGGCACGCTGGTGGATTCCATCGGCCGTATCGTCGAGGCCATGCATCGCGCGGCCGATGTGGCGGGCGTGCCGCGCTGCACGGATGTCGCGGTGCGCGGCATCATTGGACTGGAGCTGGGGGTGGCGATTCGCGCGCTGTACCCGGAACTCGATGAGCCGCTGCGAATCGAAACCATCCGGCGCGCCTACAGCGAACAGTATCTGGCTCTGGAAACCGAGCCTTCGCCGCTGTTCGAGGGTGTGCAGGAGTCGCTCGAGGCGTTTCGCGAGCAGGGCTATGGTCTGGCGGTTGCGACCGGCAAGGGGCGCAACGGGTTGCAGCGGGTGCTGGCGGACAAGGGCTGGCTGGATTATTTCGATGTCACCCGCTGCGCCGACGAGACGGCGAGCAAGCCGGATCCGCGTATGCTGCACGAGATTCTCGCGCATTGCGGTGTGCACCCTGAGCGGGCATTGATGGTGGGCGATTCGACCTTCGATCTGCTGATGGCGCGCAATGCCGGGATGGATTCGGTTGCCGTGGGGTTCGGCGCGCAGCCGCTGTCGGTGTTGCGTGAGTGTTCGCCGCGTCTGGCGATCAACGATTTCAATGAGCTGCGCGCCTGGCTGGATGGGCGGGGCGCGCAGCGTTCTGTAGAGGTGAGTGAACATGTCGGATGAGTGGAAGTCATCGGCGAAGTCCGAGGGCGAGGATGCCAAAAGCTGGAAGCTGCTGGAGAAGGCGCTGCTGTCCAGTGTGCAGGAGCAGCGTCGTTCGCGGCGTTGGGGGATTTTCTTCAAGCTGCTGACGTTTCTTTATCTGTTCGGGGCGTTGGCGCTGTTCTTGCCGGCGCTCGATCTGAAGAAGGGGGCGTCGACCGGTGCGCATACGGCCCTGATCGAGATTCGCGGGATGATCGCCGATCAGGAGCAGGCCAGTGCCGACAAGGTGGTGGGCAGTCTGCGTGCGGCCTTCGAGGACGCCAACACCAAGGGTGTGATCCTGCGTATCAATAGCCCTGGCGGCAGTCCGGTGCAGTCCGGCTACATCTATGACGAGATTCGCCGCTTGCGCGGCGAGCATCCGCAGATCAAGGTCTACGCGGTGATTACCGATCTGGGCGCGTCCGGGGCCTACTACATCGCCAGTGCGGCCGACGAGATCTACGCGGACAAGGCCAGTCTGGTCGGCTCCATCGGTGTTACGGCGGCCAGCTTCGGCTTCGTCGAAACCATGGAGAAGCTCGGTGTCGAGCGTCGCGTCTACACCTCGGGTGAGCACAAGGCGTTTCTCGATCCGTTCCAGCCGCAGAAGGAAGAGGAAACCCGCTTCTGGAAGGGGGTGCTGGATACCACTCACCGCCAGTTCATCGAAAGCGTGAAGCAGGGGCGCGGTGATCGTCTCAAGGCAGATGCGCATCCCGAGCTGTTCTCGGGGTTGGTCTGGTCGGGCGAGCAGGCGCTGCAGCTGGGGCTGGTCGATGCGCTGGGAAGTGCCAGTTACGTCGCTCGCGAGGTGATTGGCGAGAAGGAGATGGTCGACTTCACCGTGCGAGACACGCCGTTCGATCGCTTCGCCAAGCGCCTGGGTACCAGCGTGGCTGATCGCATTGCGTTGTGGATGGGTTTCCAGGGGCCGACGCTGCGCTGACAGTTAAAAGGAAGGCCCGCTGAGCGGGCCTTCTTCTTTTTATGGGTGACTCAAGGGACTGCGATTCCCTCGTTCAGCAGCATGTCCACCAGGCGAATCAGCGGCAGGCCGATCAGGCTGGTGGCGTCTGCGCCTTCGGTGCTGCGAAACAGGCTGATGCCCAGGCCTTCCGATTTGAAGCTGCCAGCGCAGTCGAATGGCTGCTCGCGTTGCAGATAGCGCAGGATCTGCTCGTCGCTAAGTTGGCGGAAGTGCACGGTGAAAGGCACGCAGTCCACCTGGCACCTGGCGCTGCTGGTGTTGAGCAGCGCCAGGCCGGTCAGGAAGGTGACGCTGCTGCCGCTGGCGGCGCGCAGCTGCTGCTGGGCTCTTGGCAGGTCGTGGGGTTTGCCCAGTATCTGCCCGTCGTCGAGTACGGCCACCTGATCCGAGCCAATGATCAGATGGTCAGGATGGCTGCTGGCGAGGGCGCGGGCCTTTTCTTCGGCCAGGCGTTTGACCAGGTCGATGGCGGCTTCGCCTTCGCGGCGGCTTTCATCGATGCTGGGTGACTGCCAGGTAAAGGGTAGTTGCAGGCGGTCGAGCAGCTCGCGGCGATAGGGTGAGCTGGAGGCGAGCAGCAGCGCGGGCATGTTCTCTTCCTTTATATAGGTGGGCGAAGAATTCTACTGATCGCCACCGCTTGAAGACAGGCCGAATTTCCTTTGACACGGGCAGGGTGCATCCCTAGAATGCTGCGCCTATGTTGAATGGGCCGATTCCACCTCACGTTGATCCGCGCAAGCTCGCCGACCGCGAAGCTACCCTCGAAGGGCAGCTCGAGCTGGCCAGCCTGCCGCGTCTCTGCGACCCGCTTGCCGATACGGCGGGCACGGTGCAGGCGAAATTTCATTTCGGGCGTGACGAGCAGAAAACTGTGGTGATCCGCAGTGAGCTCGAGGTTGAGGTCAAAATGGTCTGCCAGCGTTGTCTGGAGCTGGTCGCGCTACCCATCCGCAGCGAATGTGAATACGCCGTGGTTCGGGTTGGAGCGAACACTCAGTCCTTGCCGAAGGGCTACGACGTGCTGGAAGTGGGTGAAGAGCCGCTGGAGCTGCTCGGTCTGGTCGAGGATGAATTGCTTCTCGCCCTGCCGATCGTTCCTGCTCATGCCCCAGGTGATTGCCAGCAGCCGGACGGTCTCGATGAGCCCGAGCCGGGCGAGGACGAGGTATCGCGGTCCAACCCGTTCAGTGTATTGGCGCAGTTAAAGCGTGACCCAAACGTTTAGGAGTTAATGAGTTATGGCTGTTCAGCAGAACAAAAAATCCCGTTCCGCCCGCGACATGCGTCGTTCGCACGACGCTCTCGAGGCCAGCACCCTGTCCGTAGAGAAGAGCACCGGTGAAGTTCACCTGCGCCACCACGTTTCTCCGGAAGGCGTGTACCGCGGTCGCAAAGTGATCGACAAGGGCGCTGACGAGTAATCCTTGTCCGCCTCGATCATCGCGATTGATGCAATGGGTGGGGACTTCGGTCCCCACTGCATTGTTCCGGCCTGCATTTCTGCGCTGGCCGAATTCCCCTCGCTGCACCTGGCCCTCGTCGGCCAAGCCCCCCTTATCGAAGAACAGCTCGCTCGCCAGTCTGGCGTCGATCGCTCGCGCCTGCAGGTTCATCACGCCAGCGAAGTGATCGCCATGGACGAGCGCCCGGCTCAGGCCTTGCGCGGCAAGCCCGATGCCTCGATGCGCGTGGCGCTGGAACTGGTGCGTCAGCGCCAGGCGCATGCCTGCGTCAGTGCCGGCAATACCGGTGCGCTGATGGCGCTGTCGCGTTACGTGCTCAAGACGCTGCCGGGTATCGACCGGCCGGCCATGGTCAGCCCGATTCCGACCGAGTGTGGCCACTGCTACCTGCTGGATCTGGGCGCCAATGTCGACTGCAGTGCCGAGCATCTCTACCAGTTCGCGATCATGGGAGCAGTCGCGGCCGAGGCGCTGGGCGTGTCTCGGCCGCGCGTGGCGCTGCTGAATGTCGGCACCGAAGACATCAAGGGCAATCAGCAGGTCAAGCTGGCCGCCAGCCTGTTGCAGCAGGCGCGTGGGCTGAACTTCATCGGCTATATAGAAGGCGACGGGGTGTACCGTGGCGAAGCCGATGTCGTGGTGTGCGATGGTTTCGTCGGAAACATCCTGCTCAAGGCCAGTGAAGGCCTGGCGAAGATGATTACTGGCCGGGTCGAGACGCTGTTCAATGAGGGGTTGTTCGCCCAGGCGGTCGGTGCTTTGGCGATGCCGCTGCTGCGCCGCCTCAAGGCCGACCTGGCGCCGGCCAGGCACAATGGCGCGAGCTTTCTCGGGCTGCAGGGCATCGTGGTCAAGAGCCATGGCGCGGCCGGTCAGGAGAGCTTCCAGAGTGCCATTCGCTGTGCGCTGCGCGAGGTGCAGGAGAATTTGCCGCAGCGACTGCATGGTCGCCTCGAGGACTTGTTGCTGTAGACTCGTCGCGTTTTCAGGTGTGACCGGCGGTGGAATGTGACCGGGGCACGCGGCCTGTCATCCAACTGTCAGTTTGCTGCGCCAGGCTCGCCTGGCGTTGGTTTTTCGACTCAAGGGACTTATTCATGTCTGCATCCCTCGCATTCGTCTTTCCCGGTCAGGGTTCGCAAGCCCTGGCCATGCTCGCCGAGCACGGTGCCCAGCAGAAGCTGGTGCTCGATACTTTTGGCGAAGCCTCCGAAGCGCTCGGCTACGACCTCTGGGCGCTGACTCAGCAAGGTCCGGAAGAGCAACTGAACCAGACCGACAAGACCCAGCCGGCCATCCTCACCGCCTCCATCGCCCTGTGGCGTCTGTGGCAGGCCGAGGGCGGCGCCAAGCCGGCCTTCGTCGCCGGCCACAGCCTGGGTGAGTATTCCGCGCTGGTCGCCGCTGGCAGCATCGGCTTTGCCGATGCCGTGAAGCTGGTGGAACGCCGCGGTCAACTGATGCAGCAGGCCGTTCCGGCCGGGCAGGGCGGCATGGCCGCCATCCTCGGTCTGGAAGATGCCGACGTGCTGGCTGCCTGCGCCGAAGCCGCGCAGGGTGATGTGGTCAGTGCGGTGAACTTCAATGCCCCCGGTCAGGTGGTGATCGCCGGTAGCGCGGCTGCCGTCGAACGCGCCATCGAGGCGTGCAAGGCGCGTGGTGCCAAGCGCGCCATGGCGCTGCCGGTCAGCGTGCCGTCGCACTGTGCGCTGATGAAGCCTGCTGCCGAGCGTTTCGCCGAATCGGTCGAGGCGCTGAACTGGCAGGCGCCGCAGATCCCGCTGGTGCAGAACGTCAGCGCCGCCGTGGTCTCCGACCTGGCCACCCTGAAGGCCGACTTGCTGGCGCAGCTGTACAGCCCGGTTCGTTGGGTCGAGTCCATGGTGCGTCTGTCCGAGCAGGGCGTGACCGATCTGGTCGAGTGCGGCCCGGGCAAGGTGCTCAGCGGCCTGAACAAGCGCTGCGTCAAAGGCATCAACACTCACAATCTGGACACCCCCGACGCTTTCGCCGCTGCTCGTGCAGCCCTGGCCTGAAACGGTTTTGAAAGGAGAAGAACATGAGTCTGCAAGGTAAGGTCGCGCTGGTCACCGGCGCCAGCCGTGGTATCGGTCAGGCAATCGCTCTGGAACTGGGCCGTCAGGGCGCCATCGTCATCGGCACCGCCACCAGCGCCTCGGGTGCCGAGCGCATCGCCGAAACCCTCAAGGCCAATGGGGTCGAAGGTGCCGGTCTGGTGCTCGACGTGAGCAACGATGAGTCGGTTGCCACCACGCTTGAACACATCCAGCAACATCTTGGTCAACCGTTGATCCTGGTCAACAATGCCGGCATCACCCGTGACAATCTGATGCTGCGCATGAAGGACGACGAGTGGCATGACGTCATCAACACCAACCTGAACAGCCTCTACCGTCTGTCCAAGGCCGTACTGCGTGGCATGACCAAGGCGCGTTTCGGGCGCATCATCAACATCGGTTCCGTGGTCGGGGCCATGGGCAACGCCGGGCAGGTCAACTACGCTGCAGCCAAGGCCGGTCTGGAAGGTTTCAGCCGCGCGCTGGCGCGTGAAGTGGGTTCGCGCGGCATCACGGTCAACTCGGTGGCGCCCGGTTTCATCGACACCGACATGACCCGTGAGCTGCCGGAAGGCCAGCGCGATGCGCTGCTGACCCAGATTCCGCTGGGCCGCCTGGGGCAGGCTGAAGAGATCGCCAAAGTGGTCGGTTTCCTGGCTTCCGATGGCGCAGGTTATGTCACCGGGGCTACTATCCCGGTGAACGGCGGTATGTACATGAGCTAAAAAAGGACGCCTCCGGATGGTCCGGAGGCTTCCGAATGTGACGCGAGCCATCAGAAAACTGTCATAGTGGCTGTCTAAAATCCGTTATAAAGCTGCAACAGGTTTATAGACAGATCGTTGAAGTGTTCCTGGGGGCTCCCCGGCATTCAGCTTGAAATGCTAAAAACCCTTTCTATACACTTGGCCGCTACCAGCTGCCTGGATTTGTCCAATAGGAGTGAAAACAAGGTATGAGCACCATCGAAGAACGCGTCAAGAAAATCGTTGCTGAGCAACTTGGCGTCAAGGAAGAGGAAGTAACCAACAGTGCTTCCTTCGTTGAAGACCTGGGTGCCGACTCTCTTGACACCGTTGAGCTGGTGATGGCTCTCGAGGAAGAATTCGAGACCGAGATCCCGGACGAGCAAGCTGAGAAGATCACCACCGTTCAGGAAGCCATCGACTACGTGACTGCCCACGCGCAATAAGTCACCGTCAGCTTTCTGACCGAGAAAAGCCGCACTCCCTAATCAGGCGTGCGGCTTTTCTTTACGTGCAAGGCGCATGTGGCGCCTGAGTAGAACAAGAGGAGATTGCTGTGTCGCGTAGACGCGTCGTGGTTACCGGTATGGGCATGTTGTCGCCGCTGGGTAACGATGTGCCGAGCAGCTGGCAGGGCATTTTGGCCGGGCGCAGTGGCATCGGTCTGATCGAGCACATGGACCTGTCCGCCTACTCCACCCGTTTTGGCGGGTCGGTCAAGGGTTTCAACGTCGAGGAGTACCTCTCCGCCAAGGAGGCGCGCAAGCTCGATCTGTTCATCCAGTACGGTCTCGCTGCCTGCTTCCAGGCCGTGCGTGATTCCGGGCTGGACATCACCGACGCCAATCGCGAGCGTATCGGTGTGGCCATGGGCTCCGGTATCGGCGGCCTGACCAATATCGAGAACAACTGCAAATCGCTGCACGAGCAGGGGCCGCGGCGCATTTCGCCGTTCTTCGTGCCGGGCTCGATCATCAACATGATTTCCGGCTTCCTGTCGATCCACCTGGGGCTGCAGGGGCCGAACTACGCCATCGCCACGGCGTGCACCACCGGCACTCACTGCATCGGCATGGCCGCGCGCAACATCGCCTATGGCGAAGCCGATGTGATGGTCGCCGGCGGCGCCGAGATGGCGGCCTGCGGTCTGGGCATGGGCGGCTTCGGTGCGGCGCGTGCGCTGTCGACGCGCAACGACGAGCCGACCAAGGCCAGCCGTCCGTGGGACAAGGGCCGTGACGGCTTCGTGCTGTCCGATGGCTCCGGCGCCCTGGTATTGGAAGAGCTGGAACACGCCAAGGCGCGGGGCGCCACCATCTATGCCGAGCTGATCGGTTTCGGCATGAGCGGCGACGCCTTCCACATGACCTCGCCACCCGAGGATGGCGCCGGTGCGGCGCGCTGCATGGCGGCAGCCTTGCGCGATGCCGGCATCAATGCCGATCAGGTGCAGTACATCAACGCGCACGGCACTTCGACTCCGGCGGGCGACATTGCCGAAGCGGCAGCGGTGAAGAGCGTGTTCGGCGATCACGCCTACAAGCTGGCAGTCAGCTCGACCAAGTCCATGACCGGTCACCTGCTGGGTGCTGCGGGTGCGGTGGAAGCGATCTTCAGCGTGCTGGCGATCCGCGACCAGGTCGCGCCGCCGACCATCAACCTGGACGAGCCGGACGAAGGCTGCGACCTGGACTTCGTTGCGCACCAGGCCAAGGCCATGCCGATCGAGATCGCCCTGTCGAACTCCTTCGGCTTCGGCGGCACCAACGGCTCGCTGCTGTTCCGTCGGTACCACGGCTGATGCTGAGCTGGGTCAACGGCGCGCCCGGCGAGCAGTTGTCGGTTCGCGACCGTGGCCTGGCTTACGGCGATGGTCTGTTCGAGACCATCGCCGTGCGTGGCGGGCGCATCCCCTTGCTGGCGCGGCATATGGCGCGCCTGACCGAAGGTTGCCGGCGCCTGTCCATTCCTCTCGATCTGGTGTTGATGGAAAGCGAGTTGCAGGCGTTTGCCGGGCAACTGGGCGAGGGTGTGGCCAAGCTGATCGTCACCCGTGGTGCGGGCCAGCGCGGCTATGCGCCGCCACAGCCCTGTCAGCCGCAGCGTATTCTGCAGGCCGCGGCGTTGCCGCAGTATCCTCCAGCCCACGCCGAGCAGGGCGTGCGCCTGTTTCCCTGTACGACCCGCCTGGCAGAGCAGCCCTTGCTGGCCGGGCTCAAGCATCTCAACCGCCTGGAGCAGGTATTGGCCCGTGCCGAGTGGCAGGGGGCCGAGTACGCCGAGGGCCTGATGCTCGACGCCAGCGGGCGGGTGATCGAAGGGGTCTACAGCAATCTGTTTCTGGTGCGCGGCGGCGGGCTGGTGACCGCGGACCTGTCGCGCTGCGGCGTCGCCGGCGTGATGCGCGCCGAGATCCTGCAGCAGGCTCAGCTGCTCGGTTTGTCCATCGAGTTGCGTGATGTTTCCCACGACGAACTGCTGAGCGCGGATGAAGTCTTTCTCTGCAACAGCCTTTACGGCATCTGGCCGGTAACGGCACTGCAGGAGCGACACTGGCCGGTCGGGCCGCTCACCCGTAAACTGCAGGCCATCGTCTGCGACCTACTGAGTAAATAACTGGTGCTACGCAAGATCTTGGTGCTGCTCGAGTGCGGCGTGCTACTGGCTGCGCTGCTGGTGGTCGGTGCCGCCTGGCTGCAGCAGAGAGCCCTGGAGCAGCCTCTGCAGCTCGAGGAGGAAATGCTGCTGGAGGTGCCGTCCGGCGCCACGCCGAGTGGCCTGCTCAATCGTCTGGAAGCGGAGGGCGTGATCGACAGCGCCTTCTGGTTGCGTCTGTACTGGCGCTTCAACCTGCGCGCTCCCGCATTGCACAGCGGCGAGTATCGTCTGCTGCCCGAACATACCGCTCAGCAGATGCTGGGGCTCTGGCAGCGTGGCGAAGTGGTGCAGTACAGCCTGACGCTGGTCGAGGGCTGGAACTTCCGTCAGGTGCGCGCGGCCCTGGCCCGTCAGGAGCGCCTGGAACAGCGCCTGGCCAATCTGAGCGACGCGCAGTTGATGGAGCGTCTCGGCCTGGCCGGGCAGAATCCCGAGGGACGCTTCTTCCCCGATACCTACCGCTATGTGCGCGGCATGAGCGACGAGGACCTGCTCAAGCAGGCCAATGCCCGCCTCGAGGCCGTGCTTGCCGAAGAGTGGCAGAAGCGTGCCGAGGGCTTGCCTTATCGCACGCCTTACGACGCGCTGATCATGGCTTCGATGATCGAGAAGGAAACCGGTGTGCCCGAGGAGCGCGGCGAAATCGCCGGGGTGTTCGTGCGCCGCTTGCGCATCGGCATGCGCCTGCAGACCGACCCCACCGTGATCTACGGCATGGGCGAGCGCTACAACGGTCGCATCACTCGTGCCGATCTGCGTACACCGACGCCCTACAACACCTACACCATCGACGGCATGCCGCCGACGCCGATCGCCATGGTCGGGCGTGAGGCGATTCACGCCGCGCTCAACCCGCTCGATGGCACCACCCTGTACTTCGTCGCGCGAGGCGACGGCAGCCATGTGTTCTCCAACACCCTGGCCGAGCACAACCGCGCCGTGCGCGAATACCAGCTCAAGCGTCGCGCCGACTACCGCTCCAGCCCCGCGCCCCGTGCGGCGGCCGAAACTGAATAAGGGCAATCCGTGACCGGTCTGTTTATTACCCTGGAAGGCCCGGAAGGCGCTGGCAAAAGCACCAACCGCGAGTATCTGGCCGAGCGCCTGCGCGAGCAGGGCGTCGACGTAGTGCTGACCCGTGAACCCGGCGGCACACCGCTGGCCGAGCGTATCCGCGAGCTGCTGCTCGACCCCAGCGACGAGCCGATGGCGGCCGATACCGAGCTGCTGCTGGTGTTCGCCGCGCGTGCCCAGCACCTGCAGCAGGTCATTCGCCCGGCTTTGGTCAAGGGCTGTGTGGTGCTGTGCGACCGTTTTACCGATGCCACCTATGCCTATCAGGGCGGCGGGCGAGGACTGTCCATCGAGCGCATTGCGCAGCTGGAGCAGTTCGTCCAGGGCGAGCTGCGTCCCGACCTGACGCTGATTTTCGATCTGCCGGTGGAAGTCGGTCTGGCTCGCGCCGCGGCGCGCGGGCGCCTGGACCGTTTCGAGCAGGAAGGCCGTGGCTTCTTCGAAGCGGTACGCCAGGCTTACCTGCAGCGCGCCGCGCAGGCGCCACAACGTTATCGCGTGCTGGATGCCGGACAGACCCTGGCTCAGGTGCAGGCCGATATCGACGCCTTGCTGCCGAGCCTGCTGGAGGCCTGCCGTGGCTGAGATCTACCCCTGGCAGCAACCGCTCTGGCAGCAGCTGGCCGGGCGCAGTCAGCATGCCCATGCCTACCTGCTGCACGGTCCCACCGGCATCGGCAAGCGCGCGCTGGCCGAGCGCCTGATGGCATATCTTCTCTGCCAGAGCCCGAGCGGCCTGGACGCCTGCGGCAACTGCAAGTCCTGCCATCTGCTGGCTGCCGGCACTCACCCGGACAACTTCGTGCTCGAGCCCGAGGAGGCGGACAAGCCGATCAAGGTCGATCAGGTGCGCGAGCTGGTCGATTTCGTGGTACAGACCGCCCAGCTCGGCGGGCGCAAGGTGGTGTTGCTGGAGCCGGCCGAGGCGATGAACCTCAATGCCGCCAACGCGCTGCTCAAGAGCCTGGAAGAGCCGTCCGGCAATACCGTGCTGCTGCTTATCAGCCATCAGCCCAGCCGCCTGCTGCCGACCATCAAGAGTCGCTGCGTGCAGCAGGCCTGTCCGCTGCCGAGCGAGGCGACGAGCCTGGCCTGGCTGGCCCAGGCGCTGCCCGAGCTGGGCGACGATGAACGAAGCGATCTGTTGACCCTGGCGGCGGGCTCGCCACTGGCCGCCGTGCGCTTGCAGGCGCAGGGCGTGCGCGAGCAGCGTGCGCAGGCGGTGGAGGGGGTGAAGAAGCTGCTCAAGCAGCAGATTTCGCCGAGCCAGCTGGCGGAAAGCTGGAACGCGCTGCCGCTGAATCTGCTCTTCGACTGGTTCTGCGACTGGGCGCAGCTGATGCTGCGTTACCAACTGACCAGGGACGAGGAGGGCCTGGGCCAGGCCGATATGCGCAAGGTGGTGCAATACCTGGCGGACAAGACGCCGCAGCCCAGGGTGCTGGCCATTCAGGAATGGCTGCTTGGCCAAAGGCAGAAGGTGATCGGCAAGGCCAACCTCAACCGTGTGCTGCTACTGGAAGCCTTGCTGGTGCAGTGGGCCGCTCTGCCCGAGCAGGGGCGCGGCTGACGAAGGTCGCATCGGATTCGGCAAGGCGTCACATTCTGCTGGCTGCCTGCCACCCGCTGGTTTGCGTGAGAGTATGAACAGGCCCTAGAATCAAGCATTAAGCAATAAACGCCAGGAATGCGCTGATGAGCCTGCCACCCAATCTGGGTCCCCGTAACGGAATTCTGTCCCTGACCATCAAGGACAAGTCCGTGCTGTACGCGGCCTACATGCCCTTCATCAAGAATGGCGGTCTCTTCATTCCCACCAACAAGAGCTACAAGCTCGGTGACGAAGTGTTCATGCTGCTCAACCTGATGGACGAGCCGGAGAAGATTCCGGTAGCCGGCAAGGTGGTGTGGATTACCCCGAAAGGGGCCCAGGGCAACCGCGCCGCCGGTGTCGGTGTGCAGTTCAACGACGGTGACAACACCGCCCGCAACAAGATCGAAACCTACCTCGCCGGCGCACTGAAGTCCGACCGCCCGACGCACACCATGTAATCCGCTGGCCGCGAGCGAACTCTCCTCGCGGCCAATGTATCTCCGTCGTCCAGGCACCTGCCGCTTTCGATTACAATTCGGGCTTTCCCTTTGCCCGAGTTCTCCCGCTGTGCTGATCGACTCCCATTGCCACCTTGATCGTCTCGACCTGGCTGCCCATGGCGGTTCGCTGGATGCTGCCCTGGATGCGGCGCGCGCCGCCGGCGTCGGCCATTTCCTGTGCATCGGCGTCAGCGCCGACAACGCGGCCACGGTCAAGGGCCTGGCCGAGCGTTATGCCGATGTCGACTGCTCGGTGGGCGTGCATCCGCTGGACCTCGAGCCGGGCGCCGAACCGGCGCTGGACTGGCTGCTGGGCGAGCTGGCGCACCCGAAGGTGGTGGCCATCGGCGAAACCGGCCTGGATTACCACTACGAGCCGGAATCCGCTGCGTTGCAGCAGGCGTCCTTCCGTCTGCATCTGGAAGCGGCGCGCATCACCGGCAAGCCGGTCATCGTGCATACCCGCGAGGCTCGCGCCGATACTCTGGCGCTGCTGCGCGAGGCGGCACTGCCGCAGGCCGGCGTGCTGCACTGCTTCACCGAAGACTGGGAGATGGCCAAGGCCGCGCTGGATATCGGGTTCTACATCTCGCTGTCCGGCATCGTTACCTTCCGCAATGCCGAAGCGCTGCGCGAGGTGGCCCGTCAGGTGCCGGCTGACCGTCTGCTGGTGGAAACCGACTCGCCTTACCTGGCGCCCGTGCCGCATCGCGGCAAGCCCAACCTGCCGCAATACGTGCGTGAAGTGGCCGAGTACCTGGCCGTACTACGTGGCGTCAGCTACGAGACCCTGGCCGAGCAGACCTCGAGCAACTTCAAGCGTCTGTTTCCGTTGGCTGGTGTGGCTGACGCATAACAGCCCGTAGGGTGCGCCGCGCGCACCAGGCGATGTGAGGCGTTGCAGCCATGGTGGGTTACGCCGTACCCAGATCCAGCGAAGCAATCTACGACCGTGACGGGCGGCTAACCCACCCTGCGGAAACGCCGATCCGCTGAGCAAAAAAAACCCGGATTCTGGGGGATGAATCCGGGTTAAGACCATTAGGAGTAAATCAAGGTACGCGGTCCACGGTACCTTGGCTGGCGGGGCACTTGGGGGGAGATGCCACACACCAGTAAGTTCCAGTATTGGTCATGTTGGGCGAGCGTCCAGGCAAAATCGTGTGTTTTTTAAACAGATTTGGAATACCGCGGACGCTGTTGAGTCCTCACCCTTTTGCCAGCTGGGTTAGCAGACCCAGCGTTTCCTCGATCACTTGCTCTTGGGTGTAGAAGTGTGGCGAAAGCCTTACTCCCGGCCCTCGCTGCACGCAGATCACCTGCTCCTCGCGCAGGCGCTGATACAGCGCGGCATTGTCCCAGCCGGCCAGGCTGAAGTTGAGGATGCCGGCGCGGCGTTGCGTAGCCAGCGGACTGTGCAGCGTAGCGCCCGGTAGCCTGGCAATGCCGTCGGTCAATTGCTGCACACGCTCTTCCAGCAGCGCGCCGACGCGCTCCATGCCCACTTCCTCGAGCAGCGACAGGCTCGCCTCCAGGGCGAAGGCGCCGAGCATGTTCGGGCTGCCGCATTCGAAGCGCCGCGCACTGCGCGCCGGTTGCCAGTCCTGGCGGGTGTAGTCGCCGGCATGCTCCAGCATGTGCCAGCCGTATTCGTGCAGCTTCAACTGTTCGCGTACCGCGGTGCGGCAATAGAACACGCCCAGACCTTCCGGGCCGAGCATCCATTTGTGGCCGTCGGCCATGGCGAAGTCGCAGTCATAGGCCTGGACGTCGAAGGGCAGGGCGCCGAGCTGCTGGATGGCATCCACACAGAACAGCACGCCGTGCTGACGGCAGCCGCGGCCGAGGCGCGGCAGATTCAGGCGCAGGCCGCTGGCGAACTGCACCGCACTGATCGACAGCAGGCGCGTACGCGGCGTGAAGGCGGCGAGCAGGGCTGCCTCCGGATCATCGTCCTTGAGGCTGACTTCGACCACCTCAACACCCTGGGCGGCGAGCGCCAGCCAGACGATGCGGTTGGAGGGGAATTCCTCGTCGCTGATGATCACCTGGTCGCCGGGGCGCCAATCCAGGCCGAAGGCCACGAACGAGAGTGCCTCGGAGGTGTTCTTGACCAGTGCGATGTCGCCGGTGCTTGGTGCGTTCAGCAGGCGCATCAGGCGTTCGCGTAGGCTACGCTCCAGTTTCAACCAGTCGGGATAATCACGTGCGCCGCTGGTCACGTTCGCTTCCGAGAACCGCCGCACCGCTTCAGCGCTGCGTTTCGGCCAGGGGGCGACAGCCGCATGGTTCAGATAACGCAGTCCACTTTCTTGGGGAAACTCATCATGAAACACGTACATGGTCGGATGATCCGTGCAATTTGGCTACATTTGGGCATAATAGGCGGCTTCGATTTTTGACCCCGCAGTCCCTTTATGCAGAAAGAACCCCGTAAGGTCCGCGAATTCCGTCGCCGCGAGCAAGAAATTCTCGACACCGCGCTGAAACTCTTCCTCGAACAGGGTGAAGACAGCGTTACCGTCGAGATGATCGCTGATGCGGTCGGTATCGGCAAAGGCACCATCTACAAGCACTTCAAGTCCAAGGCGGAGATCTACCTGCGCCTGATGCTCGACTACGAGCGTGATCTCAACGAGCTGCTGCATTCGGCCGACGTGGATCGTGACAAGGAAGCGCTGTCGCGCGCCTACTTCGAATTCCGCATGCGCGACCCGCAGCGCTATCGCCTGTTCGACCGCCTGGAAGAGAAGGTGGTCAAGGGCAATCAGGTGCCGGAGATGGTCGAGCAGCTGCACAAGATCCGCGCCTCCAACTTCGAGCGCCTGACCCAGCTGATCAAGGGCCGCATCGCCGAAGGCAAGCTGGAAGACGTGCCGCCGTACTTCCACTACTGCGCCGCCTGGGCGCTGGTACACGGCGCCGTGGCGCTGTACCACTCGCCGTTCTGGAGCAACGTGCTCGAGGATCAGGAAGGCTTCTTCCAGTTCCTCATGGACATCGGCGTGCGCATGGGCAACAAGCGCAAGCGCGACTGAGTCCCGGCGGGGCTCGCTACCGGGGCGACACCGACCCCCGGCAAATGCGACCCCGCTCATTCAGCCGGTCGATGGTCCATGTGCCACGGCCGGTTACGGCGATATACTCCCGTTGTCCCTATCGGAGTCCGCCATGATCGTCGACCGCCAGGGCAGGCGTTTTCGCAACCTGCGTATCAGCCTGACCGCCGCCTGCAACTACGCCTGCACCTACTGTGTGCCTGACGGCAAGCGCCTGGTGGCGGCACAGGACGAACTCTCCGCCGAGGCCATGGCCCGCGGCGTCGCCTACCTGATCGAAGCGGCCGGTATCGAGCGCCTGCGCATCACCGGCGGCGAGCCGCTGGTCAGCACGCGCCTGGATCCCTTCCTGCGGCAAGTCAGCCAGCTCGGTCTCGATGACATCAGCCTGACCACCAACGGCCAACTACTCGAGCGCAAGCTGCCGCTGCTGGTCGAGTGCGGCATTCGCCGGCTCAACGTTTCGCTCGATACCCTCGACGCCAGTGCCTTCCGCAGCATCGCTCGCGGTGGTGACCTGGCTACCGTCCTGGCCGGCATGGCAGCAGCGCGCGAAGCGGGGATGAAGATCAAGGTCAACATGGTGCCGCTGCGCGGGCAGAACCTCGACCAGGTCCTGCCGCTGCTCGACTACTGCCTGGAGCGCGGTTTCGAACTGCGCTTCATCGAACTGATGCGCATGGGCCATCTGGCGCGCGATGGCAACGCCTTCAACCAGCAGTTCGTTGGCCTGGCGCAGTTGCTGGAGCTGATCGGCAGTCGCTACCAGTACGTCCAGGCCGATGCGCCGGTGGATGCCACGGCGATGCGCTACGCCATTCCCGGCCTCGGCCACTTCGGCGTGATCGCCAACGAAAGCGTGCCGTTCTGCCGCACCTGCTCGCGCCTGCGCCTGTCGTCCACCGGCTGGCTGCATGGCTGCCTGTCGTCGAGCAATCGCCACTACATCGGCGATCTGCTGGACAAGCCGCGTCACCAGGCCCTGCCAGCGCTGCAGCGGCTGCTGGTCAAGGCCCTTGGCGACAAGCAGGATCTGGCCTTCTCCGGCGGCGTGACGGTGATGAAGATCATCGGCGGCTGATCTGCAGGGGGCGCCATGCGCACCCATTTCCCGAAACTTGCGGTCCTCGGTGCGCGCGGCGCACCCTACATGCGCCTGCCCAACACCGATCCCCGAGGGTGCGCCATGGGCACTGCTGGCGGCGAGATGGCTCGCGCGATGCACGCTCGCCGCGATAGTCCGCGTGGCTCGGCAGTCACGTCCGCTCCGGATACACTGCCGGAGCGTCAATCAACCGAGTGTCCTTCCGCATGTCCGCCACCTTTCCCATCGCCTATATCGAGCCGGTGTTCCGTCCGCCGAGCGAGGCCCAGTCGCTGATTCTGCCGGTCACCAACGGCTGCTCCTGGAACCAGTGCACCTTCTGCGAGATGTACACCGCCCCGCAGAAGAAATTCCGTGCCCGTGACGAGGCGCAGGTGCTGGCAGAGATTCGTCGCGCCGGCGAGCAACTGATCGTCAACCGCGTATTTCTCGCCGATGGCGATGCCCTGGTGCTGCCGACTCGGCGTCTGCTGGCCATCCTGCAGGCGATCCGCGAGCACATGCCCGAGGTCCGTAGGGTTTCCAGCTACTGCCTGCCGCGCAACCTGCGCAAGAAGTCGGTGGACGAGCTCAAGGAGCTGGCCGATGCCGGGTTGAAGATGGCCTATGTCGGCTGCGAGTCGGGCGATGACGAGGTGCTGGCGCGGGTCAACAAGGGGGAAACCTTCGAGTCCAGCCTCAGCGCTCTGGACAAGCTCGGCCAGGCCGGCATCACCCGCTCGGTGATGATTCTCAACGGGCTCGGTGGCCAGGTGCTCAGCGATCAGCATGCCGATAATTCGGCGCGCCTGATGAACGAAGCCCAGCCCGAATACCTTTCCACTTTGGTGGTCAGTTTCCCCATGGGGGAGGCGCGCTTTCGCCAGCAGTTCGCCGATTACCAGCCGCTGACGCAGCTGCAGCTGTTCGCTGAGGTCGAGCGCCTGCTGCAAGGCCTCGAGCTGCAGCAGACGGTGTTTCGCAGCGATCACGCGTCCAACTACCTGGTGCTCAAGGGCAACCTGGGGCGTGACAAGGCGCGTCTGCTGGCCCAGGTGCGCGCGGCCATCGAGCAGCCGCAGCAGGCGAACCTGCGGCAGGAGTGGCAGCGCGGGCTTTGACCAGGCTGGCGCAGAATCTGCATCTGTGCCTTATCCGCCGGTTTTCCGTCACCGGCACGAGGAGGATGGATTCATGCGTAACCTGCTTCTACTGGTGGCGCTGCTGGGGCTGGCTGGCTGCATGAAGGTCAGCGATCTGGCCAGCGGCGCCGAGTACCACCTGCGCGACGCCGGTTTTCTCGACCACGGGCGCACCGAGCGCATGGCCTCGCGGCGCCTGCAGCAGGACTCCTTCATCTACATCGCCCAGGGCCATTTCGTGCCGCCGGGCCACGGTTACCCGCGGCCCAACGTGGTGGCGGAGGAGGCCTTCAAGAGCTTCGTCGAATACTTTCCCCTGGTGCGCCGCGCCCGCGAGCCGGCCGGGCTGGATGAAGCGATGGCCGAGGCTCGCGCTGCCGGGGCGCACTATTTGCTCTACGGCCGCTTCGCCTACAGCGACGATCGCATCGGCACGGTGGAGGAGTGGGAGGATCAGGAAGCGCTGGATCGTCTCGGCACCGACCGTGCGGTGATTCAACTGATGCTGATCGAGACCAACACCCGCTATCTGGTCGACACCGCTCGCATCCGCAGCCGTGGCGGCTTTCTCACCTTCTACGACGCCCAACCCCAGGACCTGATCGGCCCGCCGCTGCGTGACTACGCGCGCAGCCTGCTGGGCGTGGGGCGCTGAGCGACTGCCCGGAAGGATCGAAGCCCCCGCCTGTCCACGCCGCGCTCGGCTCGGCCAGGAGGTGCTTTGGCGGCGATTGGGATCTGCCGCCTCCAATCGCGGCCAAAGCTCTGGTCAGGGTGTATCCTCTTCGGTTCGCAGCAATGGACGAGGAGAGAGCATGAGCGATCCAGGCAAGGCCGGCGACCTGCTGGCGCAGATCCCCAAGGGCGAAGGCAAGGGCCTGCCCCCCGTGCATCTGTGGAACCCCGATTTCTGTGGCGATATCGACATGCGCATCGCCCGCGACGGCACCTGGTATTACCTGGGCACACCCATCGGTCGCAAACCCATGGTGCGGCTGTTTTCCACCATCATCCGCCGTGACGGCGACGACTACTTCCTGATCACGCCGGTGGAGAAGGTGGGCATCAGGGTGGACGACGCACCCTTCGTCGCCGTGACCCTGCAGGTCGAGGGCGAGGGGGAAGCGCAGGTGCTGCGCTTTACCACCAACGTCGAGGACGAGGTGGCGGCCGGCGCCGAACACCCGATTCGGGTAGAGATCGACCCTGCGACACTCGAACCCTCGCCCTACATTCTGGTGCGGCGTAACCTCGAAGCGCTGATACACCGCAACGTGTTCTACCAGCTGGTGGAGCTGGCGGTGGAGCGCGAAGTGGACGGCAAGCCCTGGCTGGGGGTGTGGAGTGCCGGGCAGTTCTATCCCATCGGGCCTTCCCCGGTCTAAGCGGGCAATTCAGGAGCAACGCCGGTGCGCGCAGCGCACCCTATGGATCTGACAGGAGACGCAAATGGATGAGCATCGCATCGAAACCGAACGCCTGACGCTGCGCCCACCGCAGCCGCAGGATGCCGACGAGGTGCAGCGTCTGGCCGGCGATTTCCGTATTGCCGATGTCACCCGCAGCATTCCCCATCCCTATCCGCCCGAGCTCGCGCAGCAGTGGATCGAGCGCTGCACGCAGGACTGGCATGACGGCAAGGCGGCCAGCTTCGTGATCATCGAGACGGGCAGCGGCCAGCTGGTCGGCAGCATCACACTCAAGGACATCGGCCGCGGCGAGGCCGAGGTGGGTTACTGGATCGGCGTGCCGTACTGGAGTCGCGGCTATGCCAGCGAGGCCTGCAATGCACTGGTGGAGTTCGCCTTCCGCCACCTGCGTCTGCGCCGGTTGCACGCCAGCCACCTGGCGCGCAACCCGCAGTCCGGGCGCGTGTTGTTCAAGGCCGGCTTCCGCCATCTGGGTCTGGGGCATAGCGAATGCGGCTGCCAGGGCAAGCTGGAGCCGGTCGAACTCTACGAGCGGGTTTCTGGCGATTGATCCGCGCACTGTTCATCTGCAGTCGCAACCGCTTGCGCAGCCCGACCGCCGAGCAGCTGTTCGGCTCCTGGCCAGGTGTCGAAACCGATTCCGCCGGCTTGGCGCCGGACGCCGAGGTGCGTCTGTCGGCCGAGCAGGTCCAGTGGGCCACGCTGATTCTGGTGATGGAGAAGCGCCACCGCAGCCGATTGATGCGCCAGTACCGCCAGGCGCTGGCGGGCAAGCGAGTGATCTGCCTGGATATCCCCGATGACTACGCCTACATGCAGCCGGAGCTGATCGAACTGTTGCAGCGCAAGTTGGCCGGGCTGCTGCGCTGATCGCCTCGCCTCAACGCACCCGATCCAGGCTCTGCACCGCCAGGTCCAGTGCCTTCTGCATGTCCAGCCGGGCCGAACGGCCCACGTCCTTGTCGCTCAGTTCGTAGTTGCGTTCCGACGGCAGGATCGGAGCGGTCAGGTCTTCGGCATCCATGGGTTCGAAGTCGTAGTCGCCGCCGATGGTCATGGCGCTGCGGCGCAGCAACATGCGCACCTGTTCCGGTTGCAGCTGCGGGTTGATCGACAGCATGGCGGCGACGATGCCGGTGACCAGCGGCGTGGCGTAGGAGGTGCCGCAGTGCACGTCGCCGCTGGCATCGACTTGCCGGGTGGAGGCGCGGGCGCAGGCGGCGGCGGTGATGTCCACGCGCATGTCGACATTCGACGAGTCGCGTTTGACCGCGTAGGCGGGGTCGTCGATGGCCAGGTTCTCGCGCTCGCTGCGCTGGTGCCCACCGACCACCAGCAACTGCTCGGTGATGAAGGAGGAGGGCAGGCGGTACTCGTCGCGGCCGGAATAGGACGAGCCGTTGCCGGCGGAGTTGATCACCAGCACGTCCGGGTGTTCGTTGCGCAGCCAGAGGAAGAATTCTTCCAGCAGCTCCTCGTAACCGCTCATGGCGATGTTCGAGCGCACCAGCGAATCGATCTCGTCGCCCTCGATATTGCGGGTGCCGACGCGATGAATGCCCCAGCTCCAGTTGAGCACGCGCACGCCGTCTTCCACCAGGTTGACCGAGGCGGCGATGTTGGCAGTGATGCCGGCATCCGAATTGCGCTCGACTATCACCTCGAAGCCGTTGCTGGCCTTGTCCAGCCCGCGCAGGAAACCGGTGTTGCCGCCCTTGTCCCAGTGCGCGGCGAGGATGCCCGCCACCGTGCTGCCGTGGTTGTCCGGCTCGTCGGCGTCGCGGGCATAGAGGCAGGTGCGCGGTTTGCCGTCCGGGCAGGCGCCCAGGTAGTCGGCGAAGTCGGGGGCGTCGAAGTCGACGTTGCGCTCGATCACGCCAATGCGCACCGGCTGGGTCTCGATGGGCGAGTCGCTGGCGGGAATGCGTCGCTGGTAGTAGTTCACCGCGTCCATGAAACGGTTGGCCGCCCATTCCTCGGAGTTCTTCTGCGGCTTGCGCGCAGGCTGGCGCGCCGCTTCGGCTTCCTCGCCGCGTTCGGGCGCGCTTTCTTCCACCACCACGGCATCGACGCTGGTTTCACTGCCGATGCGCAGCACCAGGGCGTCGCGCTCCGTCAGGTTCTTCACTGGCAGACGCAGCTGGTAGACGTTCAGTGGGGCAATGGCGCCAACCACCTCGGCATCGTATTTCTGCGCCAGGCGCCTGGCCTCCTCGAGACCGTCGTGGCTCTCCTCGATCAACAGGCTGATCAGGTCGAGATAGGTGGTCAGCCCATCCATGTTCTTCGCCACTTCATCCGGGCCGGCGGCCAGTACGTGGCTGCCGTTGAGCGACAGCCACACCGGGTTGCTGACACGCGAGCCGTCTTCCAGCCACAGGGGCGCGCTGCGATGTTCATCGCGGCTCAGTTGCAGGCGCAGGCCGCCCTCGCTGCGCTGCACCGCCTTTGCCGGCAGCGTCTTGTCGCCGAGTCGCAGCCGGGGCACCTTCTCGCCGAGGCCGCGGACCTGCAGGCACCATTCCTGCCGGTCGGTGGCGAGCAGGTCGCCGCAACGTTGCAGGCTCTTGATGCGCAGGGCTTGCTCGGCGTGAGCCAGCGGGCTGAGCAGGGCCAGGGCGAGAACGCACAGAAAGGCGCGTTTAGGCAGCATGGGATGGGGCCTCCGTGGCAGTCGTTCTGCTTTTCCGACTGCCGTTGCCGTGCATCGTTCAGGTGGGTTCGAGGACGTCGTAGGGTGCGCCGTGCGCACCGCGTGTTTACGAGGCCGCAGCTGGTGCGCGCGGCGCACCCTACGACTTGGCGCGTCCGTGTGTGCAGCTTTCCGCTGATCGGGCCGGCGAAAGCATGGACGCTGGACGAGACAGCGTGAAGGCTGATCCTGCCGGCAGGACCCAGCCTGGCGAGGAACGATTAGACGTCGTCACATTAATGGCGTATCAATATCACGCAGCGCTCCTATCCTCGCCCAGCCAGATGCCTATGCAGCCCCTGTGTTCGACCAATGCACCCGTCAGCGCCAACGATGAGCGGCTCGACGGGCTCGTACGCCTGCTCGGCCGCCACTTCGCGGTCGCGGCTGCCGTGCTCGTGGTCGGCGCGGGCGGCGCGCGGCGCATTCTGTCCAGCGCCGTCCTCGGCGAACTGCAGCGGGCGCAGATCATCGAAGCCGAAGACGCCGGTGCAACGCGCCATGCGGCCGTTGACCCAGGCCAGCAGGCGAGTCCGCGGGGCGTTGGCAGCCCTCTGCACCTGATTGCGCGCTACCCGCTGCTGGCGAGTCAGGGCCGCAGGCTCGGCGCCCTGTACCTGCTCGACGAACGACCGCACGAACTGGACGCCGACCAGCGCCAGGCGCTGCAGGACTTCGCCACCCTGGCGCTCGAGCTGCTGGCGCGGGAGGCGGACGAAGCCCGGCAGCGCCATGAGATCGCGGCCCTGCGCGATAGCGAGCGGCGCATGGCGCTGGCCATCGCCGGCAGTGGAACCGGCATCTGGGACCGCAACGTCGCCACCGGCGAGATTCATTACTCCAGCGGCTGGAAGGCGCTGCTGGGTTACGCCGAGCATGAGGTCGGCAATCGTATCGAAGAGAGCTACACGCGGGTGCATCCCGCCGATCTGGAGTACGTCAAGGCGACCATCCAGGCGCATCTGGATCAACGTACCGCGGCCTACGAAGTCGAGCATCGCCTGCGCTGTCGCGATGGCCAGTACAAATGGGTGTGCAGCCGCGGCAAGGTGGTCGAGCGCGACAGCCAGGGCAGGCCGCTGCGCATGATCGGCACCACTACCGACATCACCGCCATGCGCATGCTGGCCGAGCGGGTGCGGCAGACCGCGGACCTGATGACCGATCTGACCAACGAAGTTCCCGGCATGGTCTTCCAGTATCGGCGTGCGGCCAGCGGCGAGTCGTGCTTCACCTATGTCAGCGCCGGTGCCCAGGCCATCTGTGGGCTGAGCGCCGCGCAGCTGATGGCGGATGCCCAGGCGCTGACGGCCATCGTCCATCCCGAGGATCGCCGAGCCTTTATCGAGTCCTTCGAACACTGCGCCGAACGACTGTCGCCCTGGCACCTGGAGTTTCGCGTGCAAGCGCCGGGGCGCGACATCGCCTGGTGTCAGGGCGAGGCCCGCCCGCGGCGCCAGGACGATGGCAGCGTGCTCTGGCACGGGTTCATGACCGACATCACCGCGCGCAAGCAGATCGAAGGCGAGCTGCAGGCTCTGGCCACCACCGACTTTCTCACCCAACTGGCCAACCGCCGGCACTTCATGGTCCAGCTCGAAGCCGTACTGGCGCGCCTGCAGCGCAGCCCAGGGCAGAGCGCGGCCATCCTGATGTTCGACCTGGACCATTTCAAAGCCATTAACGACCGCTGGGGCCACGACGTGGGCGACCAGGCGCTGCGCCACTTCGCGGCCATCCTGCGTGGCCAGTTGCGCAAGACCGACACGGCAGGACGCCTGGGGGGCGAAGAATTCGCCGTGGTACTCAGCGAAGCCGATCTGCCAAAGGCCATGCAGTTCGCCACGCGCGTCCAGGGCGAACTGGCCAGAACGCCGATCCTGCATGACGGTGAGCAGATCTTCCTCGCCGTCAGCGTCGGCATCTCATCGCTGAGTAGCTGCGACACCAGCGTCGAAGCCGCCCTGTCGCGCAGCGATATGGCCCTGTATTGCGCCAAGCGCGGCGGGCGCAATCGCATCGAGCATCACTGAGGCCAGGCCACCGCGCTCTGATTGCAGCCTTGCGGGTTGACGAAATCGACGTCGACGGCACTTCGCTGCGCGCGAAGTGCGCCGACAGGCTTTACGCTGCCTGCAATGCCTGGCTCAGCGCTTCGTTGAAGGCTGGCAGATCGTCCGGGGTGCGCGAGGTGATCAACTTCCAGTTCTGCCCGGGGCAAACCTTGACCTGGGCATCCACCCAGTCGGCGCCAGCGTTCACCAGGTCGGTGCGCACGCTGGAGTAGGAGGTCAGCGCCTTGCCGGACACCACTCCGGCATCGATCAGCAGCCAGGGGCCATGGCAGATCGCGGCGACCGTCTTGCTCGCTTGGCGAAACTCCTGCACCAGGCGCTGCGCATCGCTGTCCTGACGCAGGGTGTCGGCATTCACCGTACCGCCGGGGATCACCAGCAGGTCGTAGTCCGCCGCGCTCAGGCCCTTGAGCTGGGTGTCGGACTGCACGGTAACGTCCTTCTCGCTGTCCTTCAGCCAGGTCTCGGCCTCGCCACCCTTGACGCTGGCATGGGTGACGCTTGCGCCCTGATCCTTCAATGCCTGCATCGGCTTGAGCAACTCGTCGCGCTCGATGCCGCTGTTGGCAGTGATGAACAGCACCTTCTTGCCTTGCAGATTCGAACTCATGGGAAATACCTCCGCTGATGCGCCGTTGGGCGCAGTGATTGATCGCGTTCGCGAACGCGGCATGCATCAGGGTTGAGGGGTGGGGCGCGCAGAAGTTCGAACTGATTGGCCGCTAGCCGCATCGCTGGGGCTGCTCGTAGGGCATTGACACCGGGTCTTAGGCGAGCCGGCGCGCCAAGCCCCGACAGGGCAGGTTCACAGATGGGCGGAGGGCAACTGCAACCAGAGGGAGAACACTCCCAGCGCGGCCCAGAACACGATGAACAGCCAGGGCGAACGCAGAAAGAACAGCAGGGACTTGTAGGTGCTTTCCCGGCTCGCCTCCTGCTCGCTGAACAGTGGCGAGTCGTCATAGGCATGGCCGAACTTGGGGTCACTGCGCAGCAGCTGCTCCTGCTTGTAGTGCCAGTGCTCGACGATGGTGGCGGAGGCCCTGATGCCTGGCCAGGCGTGCAGTGAGTTGATGATGCCCAGCAGCGTCAGCATGGCGGGGACCACCAGGGTAAACACTGCACCCCAGTTTTCGTTGGAGTTGGCCATGGACGAGGCGTAGGCGATCACCAGAAACGACTGCGCCGTCAGATAGGCATTGGTGCGCCCGGCGAGCAGACTCGTTTCGTACTGAATTTCCCGTCGATAGAAATCGAGCCGCTCCTTCGGCGTGCCGAAAATCAGCAATTCCGCCTGCTCCTCGCGCGGCGCGCCATGGGTTTCAGTGGTAATGATTCGCGAGGTTTTCATCGCCTTTGCTCGACTGTAGGTGGGCTTTGCCGCTCGGCCAGCGGCTGCCAGGGGAATGAGGCTTTAGACTGCGGGCCTTGCGGTCATTCACTGTTTTTCTCCCGTGAACGTGCCCAGGTGCAGGTGACAAGATGCGCAAGCCGGCAGACAAGCGACGCCCACCCGGCTTTGCAGGGCTGCTCCAGCTGCAGCTCCGAGCGCCTGGTCTGATGCCCGCCACCGGGCGACAAACACATCAACGTGTCTCGGATTTTTTGCTGCGCCTTCGCAATGGCATCTAGCGCGTGCGCGCAGGGGGAGATTGACGGTGAATTAAGTTTCGGGGTGTCAGAAAGCTGAAGTTCCAACACCCGGTAAAAGCTCTGGCCGCGTAATAGCAAATGGCTAGTTCGCCAGCTTTCGTCAGCGCAATTGATCTTTCCAGGTAACGATGGAATTGCAGTCCACACGATAGCCTTATGCCGGCTATTGCATTTTGCACGCCAGTTCTAAGCTCGCAGCCCCTGGCCACCCTAGAAAATTCAACGGCTTACAACTCAGAAACTCTTGGCATACATCCTGCCCTATGAGCTCACACTAATCGCGATGGAGTTCAAATGTCATGGATCACGTCATTCGTTACCTGAGCAAACAATTGCCTGGGCACGAGGTTGCGCTCAAGTCGCGCCCCGATGGGAAGTTATTGATGTCACTTAGCCAGAATGGGAAGAGCATTTACATGAAGGTTTTTGATCCCTGCACCTTGATGCGAGAGAAGGATTTGAGTTCGATAGTTTATGAATTCAAACTCAACCAGAAAATAATCAAGGGAAATGTTCATCGGGAAGATATTGGCAATCAGCTACTCCAATATTCCCTTCCTACCTTTAGCGGTAGCCCGATCAATCCCACCGCGGCCAAGATGCTTTGGAAGAAACGCCAGGCGATGCCTTGCGCAACCCGCTAGAGCCCGGTTTCCATCATCAAGGAACTCCGTGACGCCAGACCGGCTTTGCATGGAAGTGTCGGGCTGGCGTCAGGCACACAACGTATCGACCACATTCAATCCCGCCCCGGATCGCGGTAGGCGCTCGGCGTTATGCCCACTTCGCGGCGAAAGACCTGCGAAAAATGGCTGGCGCTCGAGTAGCCCACCTCCAGCCCGATATCGATCACGCTGCGGTCGGTTTCCAGCAGCAGGTGTCGAGCGCGTGCCATGCGCAGGCGAATGAAGTAGCGCGACGGCGACAGCCCGGTGGCGCGTTTGAACAGCCGGCTGAAGTGGTATTCGCTCAGTTGTGCGGCCTGCGCGAGGCTGGACAGGGAAAAGTCTTGCGCCAGATGCTGGTTCATCAGGTCGACGACGCGCCTCAGTTTGTAGGCCTGCAGGGCGTTGCTGCGTCTGCCTGTGGCCGGTGGGGCGCGATAGGTTCGCACCAGATGAATCGCCAGCGCCTGGGCCAGGCTGTGCACGAGCAACTGACTCGGCGTGCGGCTGCCGGTGAGTTCCGTACGCAACTGTTCGAGCAGCATGCGAACCCAGTCGTCACGGCCACCGGAAACGTCGACGAAGCTTACCGTCCCGGCCTGTTGCAGCCCCAGGTCGTGCGCGGCGCGGTCGATCAGCGTAGGCGCGAGATACAGATGCATCACTTCGAAGCTGTCGCCCGCTCTGGTTTGCCAGCGCATTTCGTAGGGTTGCGTGGTGCTGGTGAGGAAGAAGTCGCCAACGCGCACCTCGGTTTGCTCCCATTCGCCGCCCGCCACGCGCTCTTCGACGATGGCCGACCCTGCCAGCACCATCACCAGCAGCGGTTCGGCCACCGCAGGCACGAGGATCGGCTCGGCGATGCTGCGGTGCGTGAACAGGTGCAGCACCACGTCCTGCGCGGCAGGCGGCTGGGGCGGTGCCGGGCGGCCATCCGGCAGGTATTGCCACATGGCCTCGGCCGGAATCCGCAGGGCGTCAGTAGAGGCGACAGGTTCGGATTGGCTCACCAGCAAGGCTTCCATCAATGGTGCCCGGTATCAGGGCGGCGCTGGACAGGTTAGCGCAAGGGCGCCGGGCATGTCTCAGCGGCTGCTCAGGCGGATTGAGCGCAAGATCGCGACAGCCAGCGCAAGGCGGCGAAAGCCCGCCATGGCCAATCGGGAGAGGATGAAGCCGTCTTCGAACGCACCCCACGGGGTTGCATGCAGACGAAGGTTTCGTTTCGCCCAATTGAGGAGTAGTCACCATGGCTGACATCAAGAACATCATCACCCAGGAAGTCGAGGGCAAGGTTGCCCTGGTTACCGGCGCCGCCAGCGGTATCGGCAAGGCCACCGCGCTGTTGCTGCATGCGCGCGGGGCCAAGGTCATCGCGGAGGACATCGATCCCGCCGTGGAGGAACTGGCCCAGCCGGGGCTGGCGCCCCTGGTGGCCGACATCACCGCGGACGGAGCCGCCGAGCGCGCGGTGGCTTTGGCAGTCGAACAGTTCGGTCGGCTCGACATCCTGGTGAACAACGCGGGCATCATCATCAACAAGGCGGTGGTGGACATGACCCGGCAGGATTGGGAACGCATCCAGGCCGTCAACGCCACCGCGGCGTTTCTGCATTGCCGCGAAGCGATGAAGGCGATGATGCCGAACAAGTCCGGCGCCATCGTCAATATCGCCTCCTACGCGTCGTACTTCGCCTTTCCTACCATCGCGGCCTACGCCGCTTCCAAGGGAGCGCTGGCCCAGCTCACCCGTGCGCTGGCGCTCGAGGCCATCGAGCATGGCATTCGGGTAAACGCCGTCGGTTCGGGAGATGTGGTGACCAACATCCTCAACGATGTGGTGGAGGACGGCCCGGCCTTCCTGGCCCAGCACGGCGAGGCCGCGCCGATCGGCCGTGCGGCTCAGCCGCAGGAGATTGCCGAGGTAGTGGCATTCCTCGCCTCCGAGCGGGCCAGCTTTATGGTTGGCGCGGTGGTCATGGCCGATGGCGGCATGACGGTGACGGCCGGCTGACCGGCAATGGGGGATGCGTTTGCGCCAGGACGTCTGGCGCAAACGCATCGCTTGTGGCGCATGAGAGGCAGAGGAAAAGAACCTGCCTGGCGGACTGTCACTGCGGCAGCTGAACCGTCTTTTTTCTGCTGCCAAACAGATTCCAGCTGGCGACGAACAGTGCCGCCACCAGCGGGCCGATCACGAAGCCGTTGAGGCCCAGCAGGGCCAGGCCGCCGAGGGTGGAGGTCAGGATCAGGTAGTCGGGCATGCGCGTGTCCTTGCCGACCAGGATGGGGCGCAGGATGTTGTCCACCAGGCTGATCACCAGCACGCCGAATACGCTCAGCGTGACTCCTTGCCAGACGCTGCCGCTGAGCAGCAGGTAGGCGGCCATCGGCGCCCATACCAGGCCGGCGCCGACTGCCGGCAGCAGGGACAGAAAGGCCATCAGCGCCCCCCACAGTAGCGGGCTGGGCAGGCCCAGCACCCAAAGGATCAGGCCGCCGAGGGCGCCCTGGACGGCCGCCACGACGATATTGCCTTTCACTGTGGCGCGTACCACGCGGGTGAACTTGATCTGCAGGCGGCGCTTGGTGGTGTCCCCCAGCGGCACCGCAGTGCGCACGTCGCGCGCCAGGGTCCGACCATCGCGCAGCAGGAAGAACAGCAGGTACAGCATGATGAAGAAGCCGATGAGAAACTCGAAAGTCATCTGGCCGATGACGAACACCTTGGTCGCCAGGTACTGACTGCCGGCCATGGCGCCCTTGGAGATCTGCTCGCGCAGGCCTTCGAGGTTGCTCATGCCGAAGCGGTGGAGCTGGTCCTGCATGAACGGCGGCAGCATTTCGATAGTGTTGGTGACGTAGGCACCGATATCCAGTTCCCCCGATTCCAGGCGCTGGTAGAGGCTGGTGCCTTCGGCCACCACCGCCGAGATGACGAAGATCACCGGCAGAATCGCCACCAGCAGGCAGACGATCAGCGTCAGCAGCGCCGACAGGTTGCCTCTGCCGCCGAAGCGGCGGGCCAGGCGCTGTTGCAGCGGCGCGAACACCACGGCCAGCACGATGGCCCAGAACACGGCGCCATAGAAGGGCAGCAGTATCCAGAAGAAGGCGATGGTCACCAGGGCGAGCAGCAGGATGAAGGCTTTGTGTTCGACGGATGGGCTGGGCATGGTCGGTTCGCAGGGTTGGCTCATGCCTGTTAGTCCCCCGTGCCGCGAACAAAGTGCGGAAAAGTTGCCCTGCCTTCAGAGTGGAGGGGCTTGACAGCTCTGGGATACTGGATGAAACGCCGCGCTCGGCGCGGCCGTCCTCAAACTGCAAAGGAAGGTGCTGCATGACCGAAGAAGAACTCAAGGCGCTGTTCGATCAACAGGCCGCAGGCTACGACAAACAGTGGGCGGGTATGGCGCCCATCCGCAATACCCTGTACTTCCTGCTCGACTCGCTGTTCGTCGACCTGCCGCAAGAGGCGCGGATTCTCTGCGTCGGTGCCGGTACCGGAGCGGAGATCGCCCATCTGGCCGAGCGTTTCCCCAACTGGCGCTTCACCGCCCTCGATCCCTCTGGCGCGATGCTGGACGTGTGCCGCCAGCGCGCTCGGCAGGGCGGCTTCCTCGACCGTTGCGATTTTCATCAGGGCTATCTCGAAACGCTGGAGGCAGGTCAGGCCTATGACGGCGCCACCTGCTTTCTGGTGTCGCAGTTCTTCACCGATGCACAGGCGCGTACCGGCCTCTTCCGGCAGATCGCGCAGCGGCTGAAGCCTGGCGGGCTGCTGGCCAATGCGGACCTGGCGGCCGACACTCGGTCGCCTGCCTACGAGCGGCTGCTGCACAGCTGGATGACCCTGATGTCTTCGGCCGGCGTCGACCCGCAGATGCTGGAGCGGGCACGTGCGGCCTATGCCACGGACGTGGCGGTGCTGCCGGCGCAGCAGGTGGCCGACATCATCCAGGCGGCCGGTTTTGCGGCGCCGGTGCAGTTTTTCCAGGCCGGGCTGATGCATGCCTGGATCTGCCGGGCCGATGGTGCGGGCGAGGCGTAGCGCGCGGCGCTAGCCTTCGAAGCGCTGGCTCTCGTCACGATCCCGTTGATAGTGACGCTGCAAGGGGAAAGGCGGCAGCCAGGCCTCGCGGCGGATGGTCCACAGCTCGTAGGTGGGGGCGAACTGGTCGGGGGCGTCCAGCGTGCCGAGGTTCACTTCGATCTCGTCCGCCGTGCGCCCGAACACCGATGAGCCGCAGTGCGGGCAGAAGTGCCGGCCGGCGTAGTGAGCGGTTTCGCCCTCGATCTTTACCGCGCTCTGCGGAAAGATCGCCGAGGCATGGAAGAGGGCGCCGTGGTGCTTGCGACAATCCATGCAGTGGCAGACGCCAACCCGGTAGGGCTGGCCGGTGGCTTCGAGGCGTATCTGGCCGCAAAGGCAGCCGCCGGTGACCTGGGACATGGCGTTGTTCTCCCGTTTCGCGTTGAGCAGTTGAACATAGCAGGGGACTGGCCAGTGTTCAGGTGAACGACTTTCCCATGGTTGCGGTGGTTTGCCTGTCGGGCAGCTACGCTTGGCTGGTACGGGGCCGGCTGGCGGCGCCCATCTTCTTTATCGGCACAGGGATGCGTGATGAAACCTTTGCACATTCTTCTGGCGTTGGGCTTTGCCTGGCTGCCCGGCTGCGGCCATGGCGTTTCCGAGCGGGTGATCCATGAGCAGGGCGGCGACTGGTCGATCCGCCAGGTGACGCAGCAGCATGCGTCCATCGGCCCGCGCACGCACTACCGCCTCTACTACCGGGGCGAGCTGGTGCGCTTCGCGCCTCCGCTGGTGCGGCGGGAAACGGTCGAGCTGCTCTCGGTGGGGCACTTCAATCCCGGGGTATCTCCCTATCCGGACCTGATCGTGCTGGTGCATGACCGTTTCACCAACGAGCGCGGCTTTGGCGATGCGCAGGTGCGCGCGTTCCAGCTGATCGCCCGCGCGGGGCGGGTGGACATCGTGCCCATCGCCATTCCCTGACGGCCCGGCGCCCGGTTACCCGGCAAGCGGGGGGATGTATCATCTGGCCCATGTTTGGTCGTGCGCCGACCTGCGAACGGCGGCGGCGATGAAACGCCTTCTTCCCTGTTTCGGGCTGCCCAGGCCGGCAGCCCGCCATCTGCGAGTGATGACACCATGATCGAGGTAACCGAAGTTTCCATCGCCGAGCTGCGCGCCGCGCTGGAGTCCGGCCGCACCACGGCGGTCGAACTGGTCAAGGCCTATCTGGCCCGTATCGATGCCTATGACGGCCCGAACACGCCGACCCGACTCAACGCGGTGGTGGTGCGCAACCCCGATGCGCTGAAGGAGGCCGAGGCCTCCGATGCGCGCCGCGCCCGTGGTGAAACGCTCGGCCCGCTCGATGGCATCCCCTACACCGCCAAGGACAGCTACCTGGTCAAGGGCCTGACGGCCGCCTCGGGCAGCCCGGCGTTCAAGGATCTGGTGGCGCAGCGCGACGCCTTCACCATCGAGCGCCTGCGCGCGGCCGGCGCCATCTGCCTGGGCAAGACCAATATGCCGCCGATGGCCAACGGCGGCATGCAGCGCGGCGTCTACGGCCGTGCGGAAAGCCCGTACAACGCCGATTACCTCACCGCGCCGTTCGCCTCGGGTTCGTCCAACGGCGCCGGTACGGCGACCGCCGCCAGCTTCTCCGCCTTCGGCCTGGCCGAGGAAACCTGGTCCAGCGGGCGCGGCCCGGCCTCGAACAACGGCCTGTGCGCCTACACGCCTTCGCGCGGGGTGATCTCGGTGCGCGGCAACTGGCCGCTGACGCCGACCATGGACGTGGTGGTGCCCTACGCCCGCACCATGGCCGACCTGCTGCAGGTGCTCGACGTGGTGGTGGCCGACGATCCGGACACCCGTGGCGACCTGTGGCGTTTGCAGCCCTGGGTGCCGATCCCGAAAGCCTCCGAAGTGCGTCCCGCGTCCTACCTGGCGCTGGCAGCCAAGCCCGAAGCGCTGGCCGGCAAGCGCCTGGGCGTACCGAAGATGTTTATCAACAAGGACGAGCTGGCCGGTACCAGCGAGAACCCGGGTATCGGCGGGCCGACCGGCCAGCGCATCCACACCCGGCCGACGGTGATCGCCATGTGGGAGGCGGCGCGCGAGGCGCTGGAAGCGGCCGGCGCCGAAGTGGTGGAAGTGGACTTCCCGCTGGTGTCGAACTGTGAGGGCGACCGCCCCGGCGCGCCGACGGTGTTCAACCGCGGCATCGTCAGCCCGGAATTCCTCCATGACGAGCTGTGGGAGCTGAGCGGCTGGGCCTTCGACGACTTCCTGCGCGCCAATGGCGACCCGAAGCTCAATCGCCTGGCCGATGTGGACGGCCCGCAGATCTTCCCGCACGACCCCGGCACGCTGCCGAACCGCGAGGGCGACCTGGCGGCGGGCATGGACGAGTACGTCAACATGGCCAAGCGCGGCATCAAACCCTGGGATCAGATCGCCACGCTGCCCGACGGCCTGCGCGGCCTGGAGCGCACACGCAAGATCGACCTGGAAGACTGGATGGACGAGCTGGGCCTGGACGCGGTGCTGTTCCCCACCGTGGCCGACGTCGGCCCGGCCGATGCCGACGTCAACCCGGCATCGGCGGACATCGCCTGGAGCAATGGCGTATGGGTGGCCAACGGCAACCTGGCGATTCGTCACCTGGGTGTGCCCACCGTGACCGTGCCGATGGGCGTGATGGCCGACATCGGCATGCCGGTGGGGCTGACCTTCGCCGGCCGCGCTTACGACGACTCGGCGCTGCTGCAACTGGCGGCGGCCTACGAGTCCACCGGCAGCAAGCGCCTGATCCCGCCGCGCACCCCGCCCTTGGCGTGAACTCTGCTCGTGACGCCTGAGCCGCGGCTCAGGCATTCACGGTTGGGTCAGCGCAGCATCTGCTCCACCAGACGTTTCTCTTCGGCCAGTTCGCGCTGGCGCGCGTCGATGCGCGAGGCCATCTGGAAGTTGCTGCTGGCGCGGCGCTTGGCGAAGTCGAGCTGTTCGATGGCCTGGTTGTAGTCCCCCACCAGAGCGAAGAACTCGGCGCGGGCCTGGTGCAGGCCGACGGTGTTGCCGCTCAGGCCGCGTACCTCGGCGACCTGATACCAGACGTCCGGATCCTTCGGCCGGCTCTTGAGCAGGTTGTCCAGCGCGCGTTCGGCGTCGCGGGTGCGCTGCTGCTTGAGCAACAGGTCGATGCGCGTCTGCTGCAGCGGGTAGTTGCTGGGGTAGAGGGTGAACATGCGCTCCTGCCGGCGCTCGGCGGCATCCAGGCGGTTGGCGGCCATGTCCAGTTCGATCTGCGCCAGGTTGTAGACGATGTCATCCGGCGCCTTGCTCAGCAGCGGGGCCAGGGTCTGCGCGGCTTCGCCAAGCTGGCCGGTTTTCATCTGCGCCAGCACCAGGCCGTAGCGGGCGGCGTCCAGGCCCGGGTTTTCGTCGAGCATGGCGCGGAAGCGCTTGGCCGCCACCCCCGGGGTTTCCTCGTAGGTCAGCTGCACGCGGGCGCGCATCAGCTGGTAGCGCAGGCTGTCTTCGCGGCCCTTGGCCGGGTACTGCTCGGCACGGTTGCGGGTGTCGGCGATACGCGATTCGGACACCGGGTGAGTCAGCAGGAACTCCGGCGGCTTGGCGTCGTAGCGGTACTGGCGCATCAGCCGTTCGAACATCATCGGCATGGCGCGTGGGTCGTAGCCGGCCTTTTCCAGGTTGACCAGGCCGATGCGGTCGGCCTCCTGTTCGTTCTGCCGGGAAAAGCGCCGTTGTTCCTGAATCGCCGCGGCCTGTGCGGAGAAGATGGTGGCCATGCCGGCATCGCCAGCGCCTGCCGCGGCGGCGACGATGCCGGCGAGCATGGCGGCCATCACCGGCAGTTGCATGCGCTGCTGGGCCTCGACGCCGCGGGCGAAGTGGCGCTGCGACAGGTGCGCCAGTTCGTGCGCCATCACCGAGGCGTACTCGGCTTCGGTCTGGGCATAGAGAAACAGACCGCCGTTGACCCCGACGATGCCGCCTGGTGCGGCGAAGGCGTTCAGCTGCGGGCTGTTGAGCAGCACGAATTCCAGGCGACGGTCCTGCAGCTGGCTGGTTTCCGCCAGGCGGTAGACGCTGGATTCGACGAAGTCCTTGAGCTGCGGGTCGTCCAGCTGGGACACCTGGCCGCGGAGCAGGCCGAGCCAGGCGCGGCCGAGCTGATGCTCCTGTTGCGGCGAGACGATCGATGAACTGGCGTCGCCCAGCGACGGCAGGTCACTGGCACCCGTGTGGGCGGCGAACAGGCAGGCGAGCGTCAGCAGGGTGGGGCGCAGAAATGTCATGCACTCAAGGCTCTCGGGCGGCAAAGGAGATACTGTAGCCGGCCAGCTACCGCGCTGGCCAGGGTTGCAGCGGCTTGGGTATCCTAGCCCTCTTTATGGAGTAGACGATGACAGACGTACCGGCCTTCGATGCCGAACTGGACGCCTGCGGGCTGAGCTGCCCGCTGCCGTTGCTCAAGGCCAAGCTCGAACTCAATCGCCTGGGCAGCGGTGCCGTGCTCAAGGTCAGCGCCACCGATGCCGGTTCGCAGCGGGATTTTCGCGCCTTCGCCAGCCTGGCAGGGCATGCGTTGCTGCATGAAGAGGTCGAGGCAGGCGTTTACCGCTACTGGTTGCGCAAGGCCTGAGCGGCTGTCGCAGCTTGAAACACATCCCAGTGGTCATTCGTTCGCGGCGTGCGCCATTTTTCACATGGCTGGCGTAGTGAAAGAGCCGGTTTCTCCCCGTTAAGGAATTCTATGGTCAAGGTTTTGCGTAGTTGGCTGCATCGTTACTTCTCCGATGAGCAGGCGGTGGTGCTGGCGGTGCTGTTGGTGCTGGGGTTCGCCGTGGTGCTCACGCTCGGCGGCATGCTCGCGCCGGTGCTCACCGGTTTGGTGCTGGCCTTCCTCATGCAGGGGCTGGTCAATGGCCTGGAGCGCCTGAAGGTGCCGCAGATTCTGGCGGTGTGGCTGGTCTTCGCGCTGTTTCTGGGCGGCTTGACCATGTTCATGCTGGTGCTGATGCCGCTGCTCTGGCATCAGCTGAGCACCCTGTTCAACGAGCTGCCGCGCATGGCGGCCGAGTGGCAGGCGGTGTTCCTGCTGCTGCCGGAACGCTACCCGAGCCTGATCACCGACGAGCAGGTGGTGCAGCTGATCGACAGCATGCGCGGCGAGGCCGGCAAGTTCGGCCAGTGGGCGCTGTCGTTCTCGCTGTCCAGCCTGCCGATGCTGGTCAGCATCATGATCTATCTGGTGCTGGTGCCGATTCTGGTGTTCTTCTTCCTCAAGGACCGTGAGCAGATCGGCCAGTGGTTCCGCGGCTATCTGCCGCGCGAGCGCGCGCTGATCACCCAGGTCGCGCAGGAGATGAACCAGCAGATCGCCAACTACATCCGTGGCAAGTTCATCGAGATCATCATCTGCGGGGTGGTGACCTACATCGCCTTCGCCTTCCTCGGGCTCAATTACGCCGCGCTGTTGGCGCTGCTGGTCGGCCTGTCGGTGGTGGTGCCCTACATCGGCGCGGTGGTGGTAACGGTGCCGGTGGCGCTGATCGGCCTGTTCCAGTGGGGCTGGAGCGATCAGTTCCTCTATCTGATGGTGATCTACGGCATCATCCAGGCGCTGGACGGCAACGTGCTGGTGCCGCTGCTGTTCTCCGAGGCGGTCAATCTGCACCCGGTGGCGATCATCTGCGCCGTGCTGCTGTTCGGCGGTTTGTGGGGCTTCTGGGGCGTGTTCTTCGCCATCCCCCTGGCCACCCTGTTCAAGGCGGTGCTCAATGCCTGGCCGCGTTCCGAGCCGGAAGCCATCGAGTTGAACTAGGGACGCACAAAAAAGGCCGCAATTGCGGCCTTTTTTCTGGCGGTGCGGGGTCACGCCTTGTTCAGGGCTTCTGCGGCTTCCAGCACCTTGTCGACATGGCCAGCGACCTTCACGTTGCGCCATTCCTGGCGCAGCACGCCGTTCTTGTCGATCAGGAAGGTGCTGCGCACGATGCCCATGTATTCCTTGCCGTAGTTCTTCTTCAGCTGATACACGCCGAACTGCTCGCACAGCGTGTGCTCCTCGTCGCTGATCAGCTCGAAGGGGAACTCCTGCTTGCACTTGAAGCTTTCGTGCTTCTTCAGGCTGTCCATGGAAACGCCGAAGATCAGCGTATTGGCGGCCTGGAACTGGGCGAAGCGGGCACGGAAGTCCATGCCCTCGGTGGTGCAGCCCGGGGTGGCGTCCTTGGGGTAGAAATACAGCACGACCTGCTGCCCCTTGAGGTCGGACAGCTTGACCTGCTTGCCGCTGGTGGCCTCGGCCTGGAAGTCGGCAACGGGTTTGTCGAGTTCAACGGACATGGAAACTCCTTGTATGCGGCTATCAGGGGTTCTGCGGGCGCCAGGGTTCGATCAAGGCATCCAGATTCAGCGCATCGGCGAAATCGAGGAACTGATCGCGCAGCCAGCTGATCTGGGTGCCGGCCGGCAGGGTCACGGTCAGCGTGGCGTTGAGCATGGTGCCGCCGGTCTGCGGGGCCTGGTAGGTATCGCAGGTCAGATTCTCCAGTTCGACGCGATGGTCGATGAAGAACTGACACAGCTCGTTGAGGATGTCCGGGCGATACACGGCGCTGACGTAAGCCACGTAGGGCAGCGCCTGCGGGCGGGCCTCGGCGGCGGCGCTGCGAATCATGCTGACCGAAAAGTCGCTCTTCTTGGCCAATAGCGGCAGGCTCGACTCCAGGCGCGCCAGAGCGTCCCAGCTGCCGGAGACTTGCAGCACCAGCGCACTGTATTCGCCATGACGGCTCAGGCGGGTGCTGATCACCGCGCAACGGTTCTCGTGACAGGCGCGGCTGAGCAGGTTGGTCAGGGCCATGGCGTCGGGGCCGAGAGCGCTGATGACGAGGAATTGTTCGCGAACGGGGGGGGTGGACATGCAGCCTTCCTAAAGCGATGAACGGTCTGCGCACGACACACCGCAGACCAAAGACAGCAGGTTAGCGAAAAGCACCGCCGAGGGGAATGCCGGGGACCATGCGCATGGGCCGACAAGCCGAGCCGTTAGGGGCTTGTCCGTTGCTTGTGCCGGACTGGTGGCACCAGTACCATTACGGCTCAATTTTTCCGGCAGGAGCGGTTGCATGATTGCGGGCAGTATGGTGGCACTGGTCACGCCCATGGATGCACAGGGTGGTCTGGATTGGGAGGCCCTGAGCAAATTGGTGGATTTCCACCTGCAGGAGGGCACCAATGCCATCGTCGCGGTCGGCACCACGGGTGAGTCCGCCACGCTGGACGTGGGTGAGCACATCGAAGTGATCAAGCGCGTGGTCGATCAGGTGGCCGGGCGCATCCCGGTGATCGCCGGCACCGGCGGCAACTCCACCCGCGAGTCGGTGGAACTGACCCGCGCAGCCAAGGAGGTCGGCGCCGATGCCTGCCTGCTGGTGACCCCGTACTACAACAAACCGACCCAGGAAGGCCTGTACCTGCACTTCCGCCACATCGCCGAAGCCGTCGCCATTCCGCAGATCCTCTACAACGTGCCGGGCCGTACCGTCTGCGACATGCTGCCGGAGACCGTCGAGCGTCTGTCGAAGATCGACAACATCATCGGCATCAAGGAAGCAACCGGCGACCTGCAGCGCGCCCAGGAAGTGCTGGATCGCGTCAGCAAGGATTTCCTCGTCTACTCCGGCGATGACGCCACCGCCGTCGAGCTGATGCTGCTGGGCGGCAAGGGCAACATCTCCGTCACCGCCAACGTCGCGCCGCGCGCCATGAGCGATCTGTGCGCCGCCGCCATGCGTGGCGAAGCCGCCATCGCCCGCGCCATCAACGACCGCCTGATGCCCCTGCACAAGGCGCTGTTCCTCGAGTCCAACCCGATTCCGGTGAAATGGGCGCTGCACGAAATGGGCCTGATGGGCGACGGCATCCGTCTGCCGCTGACCTGGCTCAGCCCGCGCTGTCACGAACCGCTGCGCCAGGCCATGCGCCAGTGCGGCGTATTGGCTTAACCTAAGGATTCTACGCATGAAGCGACTGGCCGGATTTTCCGCCCTTGCTCTGATCGTCTCCAGCACCAGCGGTTGTGGCTGGCTCTGGGGTGACAATGGTTACTTCCGTGATCGCGGCAGCGACTACCTGGAGGCGCGCCAGACCGCGCCGATGCAACTGCCGGCCAACGTTCAGGCCAAACGTCTCGACCCGCTGCTGCCGGTGCCTGCGCAGGTAGCCAGCACCAGCGAAACCTCCGGCAAGTTCGAAGTGCCGCGCCCGCAGAGCCTGCAGGTGCGTGCCGACGAGCGTGAGTTCAGCCTGCAGCGCAGTGGCGACTCGCGCTGGGTGGTTGCCCAGCGTGTACCGGCCGAGGTCTGGCCGCTGGCGCGTCAGTTCTTCGAGGACAACGGTTTCCGCATCGCCAGCGAGCGTCCGCAGACTGGTGAATTCACCACCTCCTGGCAGCGTTTCGATGAGCTCTCCGCCAGCATGGCGCGCCGTCTGAGCAGCCGCGTCTCCGGCGTCGCGCCGGACGCCGAGACCCGTGTGCGCGTGCGCATCGAGCCCGGCGTGCAGCGCAACACCAGTGAGATCTTCGTCACCAGCGCCGAGCGTCCGGCCGGCAGCACTGCCGATGTCGATTTCGCCGCGCGCAGTGGCAACGCCAGCCTGGAGGCGGCGCTGCTCGACGAAATGCTGGTGAGCATGGCGCGTGGTGTGGAGCAGGGCGGTTCCGTATCGCTGCTCGCTGCCCGCGATTTCGATGCGCCCAGCCGCGTCAGCCTGAGCGAAGACGGCAACGGCAACCCGGTGCTCAACCTCGGCGCCGACTTCGACCGCGCCTGGTCCGGCGTCGGTCGTTCGCTTGAGCTTGGCAACGTGCGCGTCGACGACCTCAACCGCAGCCTTGGCCTGTACTACATCAACCTGGCCGAAGGTGCCCAGGTCAACGAGCAGAAGCCCGGCTTCTTCGGTCGCATGTTCGGCAGCGAACCGAGCAAGGAAGAGATCGAAGCCCGCGCCGAGCGCTACCAGGTGCGTCTGACCCCGGTGGGCGATGGCGTCCAGGTCACCGTGGAAAAGGATCTCAACACCGTTGCCCCGGCCGATGTGTCGCGCCGCGTGCTGAGCCTGATCCAGGATAATCTCGGCTGATCAGCGCAGCGCGCTCCAGCCGTTAATCGATGGGCGAAACCCGCAAAGGTTTCGCCTGTTTTGTTTGCCAGAAACGGAAATGCCGACATGAGCACACCCACCACCCTGAGCCTGAAGAAGATCTACTCGGGCAAGGTCCGCGACCTCTACGAAATCGACGACAAGCGCATGCTGATGGTGGCCACCGATCGTCTGTCGGCATTCGACGTCATCCTCGAACAACCGATTCCGGAGAAGGGCAAGATCCTCACCGCCATCTCCAACTTCTGGTTCGACAAGCTGGCCGGCCTGGTGCCCAACCACTTCACCGGCGACAAGGTCGAAGACGTGGTGCCGGCAGCCGAGCTGCCACTGGTCGAAGGCCGTGCGGTCGTCGCCAAGCGCCTCAAACCGGTCGCCGTAGAGGCCATCGTGCGTGGCTACATCGTCGGCTCCGGCTGGAAGGAGTACCAGAAGAGCGGCACCGTCTGCGGTATTGCCCTGCCGGCCGGTCTGAAGGAGGCGGCCAAGCTGCCGCAGCCGATCTTCACCCCCTCGACCAAGGCCGCTGTAGGCGACCACGACGAGAACATCAGCTTCGAGCAGTGCGAAGCCATCATCGGCGCCGAGCTGGCCGCCAAGGTGCGTGACACCGCGATCAAGCTGTACACCACGGCTGTCGAGTACGCCGCTACCCGCGGCATCATCATCGCCGACACCAAGTTCGAATTCGGCCTGGACGAAGACGGCACCCTGACCCTGATGGACGAGGTGCTGACCCCCGACTCCAGCCGCTTCTGGCCGGCCGACAGCTACTCCGAAGGCAGCAACCCGCCCAGCTTTGACAAGCAGTTCGTGCGCGACTGGCTGGAGTCCACCGGCTGGAACAAACAACCCCCGGCCCCGGCCGTGCCGGCGGACGTCGCGCAGAAAACCGCGGACAAGTACCGCGAAGCGCTGACCCGTCTGACCGCGTAAGCGACAGAGCCTGCCCAAGCGGCCAAAAAACGCCGCCCCTTTAAGGGGCGGCGTTTTCGTATGGGGCATGCGGAGTTTGAATGGCTTGACTGAGGCATGAAAGCAAAATCCCCGGACCGCATTGCGATCCGGGGCTTTTCCATGAATGGCGGGAAGATAAAGATTTGAACCCGTTTTTACGGGTGCCTGTTGCTGCCCATCGCTGCCCAAAGCCAGCAAAATCGAGCCTTGCGCCTCATGCCTTCTGCCCATTGCGGCACTCTTTCGCCCGTTGATTTCGACACTTTTTCGACACTCGGCTAGACAGCATTAGGGGCTCCGGGTAGCGTCTAGCCATCACAACGCCCTGGATCGTCTGAATTCTGGATGCTTTGCGTGTCGCTTTTCCTTCTGCCCAAGTTCCTTTCCTCATTTTTAGCTTGATTAAAATCAAGGGCTTAGCGAAATTCCAGGCAGGTTATCAGACGCCAGCGGGTATTTTATGCGACAGCAATGTCGCCTAATTAATAGTTACCCAATGATAGTGAGATCGGCGTAAGGAAACGTAAATGACATGGAATCAAGGTGACCAAAAAGCAAAAAATCTGCTATTAAGCGAAACCA
>MTEW01000679.1_pt4 | contig 83983 bp, 70 predicted proteins | sample 1042681 | NCBI WGS metagenome assembly MTEW01 (sample SAMN06185811, study PRJNA358809) | soil metagenome | isolation source: soil biostimulated with citrate as carbon source | place: India | collected 2015-05-23 | reverse complement strand
CGGCCCGGGCCGCGGCTCGTCAGCGGCGTACCTGCTTCAGCGTCTCGGCGATCATGAAGGCCAGTTCCAGGGACTGGTCGGCGTTCATGCGCGGGTCGCAATGGGTGTGGTAGCGGTCGGACAGACCGTCTTCGGTGATCGGGCGCGCGCCGCCGATGCATTCGGTGACGTTCTGCCCGGTCATCTCGATATGGATGCCGCCGGCGTAGGTGCCTTCGGCCTGGTGAACGGCGAAGAACTGTCGGACTTCGCTGAGGATCTGCGCGAAATCGCGGGTCTTGTAGCCGCTGCTGGCCTTGATGGTGTTGCCGTGCATGGGGTCGGAACTCCACAGCACCTGGCGGCCTTCTTCCTTGACCTTGCGCAGCAGGCGTGGGAAGTGCGCTTCCACCTTGTCCGCGCCCATGCGTACGATCAGGTTGAGGCGGCCCGGATCGTTGTCCGGGTTGAGCGTGTCGAGCAGGCGGATCAGCTCGTCCGGGTCCATGCTCGGGCCGACCTTGACGCCGATGGGGTTCTCGATGCCGCGCATGAATTCGACGTGCGCACCGTCCAGCTGGCGGGTGCGGTCGCCGATCCACAGCATGTGCGCGGAGCAGTCGTACCAGCGGCCGGTGAGGCTGTCGCGACGCACGAAGGCTTCTTCGTAGTTGAGCAGCAGCGCTTCGTGAGCGGTGAAGAAGCTGACTTCGCGCAGTTGCGGCGCGCTGTCCATGCCGACGGCGCGCATGAACGCCAGGGTTTCGTCGATGCGGTTGGCCAGCTGGTGGTACTTCTCGGAGAGCGCCGAGTTGGCGATGAAATCGAGGTTCCACTGATGCACCTGATGCACGTCGGCAAAACCGCCCTGGGCGAAGGCGCGCAGCAGGTTGAGGCTGGCGGTGGCCTGGTGATAGGCCTGCAGCAGGCGCTCCGGATCGGGCACGCGGCTGGCGGCGTCGAAGCCGATGCCGTTGACGATATCGCCGCGGTAGGCGGGCAGGGTGACGCCATCGATGGTTTCGCTGCCGGACGAGCGCGGCTTGGCGAACTGGCCGGCCATGCGCCCGACCTTGACCACCGGACAGCCGGCGGCGAAGGTCATGACGATGGCCATCTGCAGCAGCACCTTGAAGGTGTCGCGGATCTTCGCGGCGGAAAACTCGGCGAAGCTCTCGGCGCAGTCGCCGCCCTGCAGCAGGAAGGCGCGGCCCTGGGTGACTTCGGCGAACTGGCGGCGCAGCTCGCGCGCCTCGCCGGCGAACACCAGCGGCGGGTAGCCGGCCAGGGTCTGTTCGACGCGGGCGAGGTGGGCGGCGTCAGGGTATTCGGGCTGCTGCTGGATGGGCTTGGCCCTCCAGCTTTCTGGGCTCCAGGCGTGCGACATGCGGCATCTCTGTATCGGCTGATTCGGGCTGGTGGGCATCTTAACCGATAAGCCCCGTGCCCCCTAGCGCAGCCCCGGGCGCAACGACGCGGGGCGCTGCACGCGCCCGATCTGCAGGTCACTCGTCCCTGAGGCCGGGCTGCGCGAGCAGCAGCGGCGCGGGCTCGGGTGGGCGGCGCGACCAGAGCCATGCCAGGGCCAGGCCCGACACCAGGTGCCAGCAGCCCCAGAAGGCGGCGATCAGCAGCATGCCGCCGGCCTGGGGGAAGAAGGTGAAGATGATCACCAGGCCCAGCGCCGAGTTCTGAATGCCCACTTCCAGGGTCACGGCGCGGCGCTCGCCTGCCGGTAGCCCGCCCATCAGCGCGCTGAGATAACCGATGCCCAGCGCCAGCGCGTTGTGCGCCACCACCAGCCAGAAGAACAGGTGAAAGTGGCGGGTGAACTGCTCCAGATTGCGGCTGAACGCCAGGGCGACGAAACCCAGCATCACCAGCAGGGCGAACAGGCGCAGGGGCTTTTCCAGGTGCTGCGCGAGGCGTGGAAAGCGCCGCCCCACCCACATGCCTGCCAGCAGTGGCAGGGCCAGCACCAGCAGCACGAGCGCGAGCAAACCCAGCGGGTCGAGGGCGATCTGCGTCAGCAGCGGCCGCGTGTAGGGGTTGAGCCAGGCGTACAGGGCAAAATTCAGCGGCGTGAGCAGGCTGGCGGCCAGGCTGGATACCGCCGTCATACTCACCGAGACCGCGACGTCGCCCCGCGCCAGCCAGGTCATGATGTTGGAAAAGCTGCCGCCGGGGCAGGCCGCGATCAGCATCATGCCCAGGGCCAGTTCCGGCTCGATGCCCAGCCCCCAGCAGGCCAGGCAGGTCAGTGCCGGCAACAGCAGGAACTGCGCCAGCAGCCCGAGCAGCGGGGCGCGTGGCGCGCGAGCGATGCGGCGAAAATTCTCGGCGCGCAGATCGAGAGAAACGCCGAACATCATCAGCGCGACGATCAGATTGATCAGCACCAGGCTGCTGGGGTCGAAGGCGATCGTCACCGGTTCCACGTTCAGGCTCCCTGGGTGGCCGCGTAGGCACTCTCGCTCAGCTCGCGCCGCAGGGCGGCACTGTGCGCGGCGATGCGTCTACGATAGCTGTCCTTGTGCACGTAGTAGGCCATGCGCTCCAGTGGCAGGTAGCGGTAGCCGCCATCCAGGCGCTGGCCGGCCTGCTCGCGGATGGTCTGGCGCAGAGCCTGTGCCGCCGGGCTGCCGGCCTGCAGCTGGCGGATGTACAGAGCCACCAGTTCGGCCTGCTCGTCGCGCCCCTGCCAGCCGAGACCGGAGGCCTCGACCATGCCGAGCACGAACAGGTCGTCACGCTGCGGGTGGAAGACGTTGAGATACAGCTGCGGCGCGCCTGCGCCCTCTGGCCAGTTCAGCTCGCTGCGCTCGATGAAGGGATAGTCGAGCTTGTAGCCGGTGGCCAGCAGGATCAGGTCGTACTCGGCCCGTGCGCCATGGGTGAAGGTGACGCTATGGCCGTCCATCGCCGTGATATCGCCGCGCACGCGGATATCGCCATGGCCGATATGGTGCAGCACCAGCGAGTTCATCACCGGGTGCGATTCATACAGGCGGTAGTCAGGATCGGGCAGGCCGTACTGCGAAGGCTTGCCGACCAGAGCGCGCACCAGCAGGCCATCGAGCAGCTGCTTGAGCCGGCGCGGTAGCCTGATCGCTCCGCCGAAGGTGTCGGTGGGCTTGCCGAGGATGAACTTGGGGAGGAAGTAGTAGCCGCGCCGTACCGAAAGATCCACCGAGGCGGCGCGATGCACGGCATCGACCGCGATATCGCAGGCCGAGTTGCCGCAGCCGACCACCAGCACGCGTTTGCCGGCGAAGATATCGGCGCTCTTGTAGGCGCTGGAGTGCAACACCTCACCGGCGAAGTGGCCGGGCAGGGATGGCAGGTTGGGCGTATGCAGGGTGCCGTTGGCGATCAGAACGCCATCGAAGCGCCATTCGCGCTGTTCGCCGTTGCGCGCGCTGATCAGCGTCCAGCCCTTGTCCAGGCGTTGCAGCTGCACCACGCGGGTGTCGAACTGGTAGTGCTGGTAAAGGCCGAACTGCCGTGCATAGTCGCGAAAGTAGCGGCGCATTTCGCTGTGATGCGGGTAGGAAGCCACTTCGGGGCGCATGGGGAAGTCGCGAAACTCGGTAGTGCCCTTGGAGGAAATCAGGTGCGCCGAGTGGTACATGGTGCTGTGCGGGTTGTCGATGTCCCACAGGCCGCCGACATCGCTGTGCAGTTCGAAGCCGACAAAATCGATGCCGTGCCTCTTCAGTTGCCGGGCCGCGCACAGCCCCATCGGGCCGGCACCTATGATGGCGTACATGGCGAACCTCGTTATTGTTATGTTGGCCAACGCAAGTGCTGGAATTATTGCGTGACCCGCAGCGCCGCCTTCAATGACAATCGGCGCCTTTGCCCCGCCGCCCATGGTGCGGGATGTCACTGTTGGAGAATGGTCCATGCCCGGATTGCCGCCGAGCGACGAAATGCAGATGCTCGATGAGGTATTGCTGGCCGAAGTGCGCGATGCCTTCGGTGTGATCCGCGTGGTGCAGATCGGCGCCTATCGCTTTCTCGAGTTCGGTGATGCCATCGAGCAGAGCTGCGTGTTCCAGGGCGATCCGAGCTGGCTGGAGTACGACTACACCCGCGCCATGCTGCTCGGTGCGCTGTGCCACGATGCGCCGGAAACGGCGCTGTTTCTCGGCCTGGGCGCCGGCAACCTGACCCAGGCCTGCCTGAAGTTCCTGCCGCTGGAGGACGTCGAGGCCATCGAACTGCGTCCGGACGTGCCGCGCCTGGCCATGGAGTTTCTCGGCCTGGATGACGATCCGCGCCTGACCATCCGCATCGGCGACGCCACCGAACTGCTCGACAGTGCCGAAACCGCGGACCTGATCTTCCTCGATCTGTACACCGATCAAGGCCCCGGCGCCGGCCATTTGGCCTGGCGGTTTCTCGAGCATTGCCGGGAGAAGCTCAATCCCGGTGGCTGGCTGATCATCAACCAATGGGCCGGCAATGACGGCAAGCCGCTCGGCGCGGCGCTGCTGCGCGGCCTGTATCACCGCCATTACTGGGAATGCCCGGTGAAGGAGGGCAACGTGGTATTGCTGATACCCGCCGATCTCGACCAGCCGCTCGATCTTGGCCGCCTGCAGGTGCGAGCCGGCGAGCTGGCACCGCGCCTCGGCTATTCGCTGCAGCCGCTGATCGAGGCGCTGCGTCCGGCTACCTGATGCGCATCTGCGAAAGGGGCTGAAAGCGGCTATTGCGGGCGCTGCGCCGGGCAGAGCTCTCGTTGCCAGAGCGGCCTGGCCATAAAAAACAGCACCTGAGCCCGGTTTTCCGGTATAGTGCGCGCCGGCCAATTTTCTGGCCACGTTCAGGTAGTGCAATTCGCCCGGAGCTCGACTTCGGCAGCCGGTCCCGCTGCGGACTATCCTTGACGATTCACTTTCATCACGTTTTCGCAAATCCCCGCCGAACCAGGCTGCCAGGGTGACCCACAAGGTCTTACACGGCATGCGCAGCTTTGGAACATGGGTCTTTGCGGATGCACTTGAGGCAGACCCATGACCCAGGAAATCGGCGGCTTCGCCGCGCTCGGACTTCATCCCAATATTCTCGCCGCTCTGACCGCCGTCGGTTACGAAGAGCCGTCTCCGATCCAGTCGCAGGCCATTCCGGTGATCCTCGCCGGCCACGACATGATCGGCCAGGCGCAGACCGGTACCGGCAAAACCGCCGCCTTCGCCCTGCCGCTGCTGTCGAAACTCGACCCGGCCAAGCGTGAGCCGCAGGTATTGATCCTCGCTCCGACCCGCGAGTTGGCCCTGCAGGTGGCCACCGCCTTCGAAACCTATTCCAAGCAGATGCCGGGCGTGAACGTCGTCGCCGTTTATGGCGGTGCGCCGATGGGCCCGCAGCTCAAGGCCATCCGCCAGGGCGCGCAGGTCATCGTGGCCACGCCGGGCCGCCTGGTCGACCACCTGCGTCGTGACGAGAAGGTGCTGTCCACCATTCAGCATCTGGTGCTCGACGAAGCTGACGAGATGCTCAAGCTGGGCTTCATGGACGATCTGGAGATCATCTTCGAAGCCATGCCGGAAAGCCGCCAGAGCGTGCTGTTCTCCGCCACGCTGCCGCATTCGATCCGCGCCATTGCCGAGAAGCACCTGCGCGAGCCGCAACACATCAAGATCGCGGCCAAGACCCAGACCGTCTCGCGCATCGAGCAGGCGCACCTGATGATCCACGCCGACCAGAAGACCAACGCCGTGTTGCGTCTGCTGGAAGTCGAGGATTTCGACGCGCTGATCGCCTTCGTGCGCACCAAGCAGGCCACTCTGGATCTGGCCTCCGCGCTGGAAGCCAAGGGCTTCAAGGCCGCTGCGCTGAACGGCGACATCGCCCAGAACCAGCGTGAGCGCGTGATCGAGTCGCTCAAGGACGGCCGTCTGGACATCGTCGTCGCCACCGACGTCGCCGCCCGCGGTATCGACGTGCCGCGCATCACCCACGTGTTCAACGTCGACATGCCGTACGACCCGGAATCCTACGTGCACCGTATCGGCCGTACCGGCCGCGCCGGTCGCGACGGCCGTGCGCTGCTGCTGGTGACCCCGCGCGAGCGCCGCATGCTGCAGGTGATCGAGCGTGTCACCGGGCAGAAGGTGGGCGAGGTCAAGCTGCCGAACGCCCAGCAGGTGCTCGATGCCCGTATCAAGAAGCTGACCAGCAGCCTGGCGCCGCTGGTCGCGGACGCCGAAGCCAGCCATGGCGAACTGCTCGACCGCCTGACCGCCGACATCGGCTGCAGCCCGCGCGCGCTGGCCGCCGCGCTGCTGAAGAAGGCCACCAACGGTCAGGCGCTGGATCTGGCCAGCGTCGAGCGCGAGCAGCCGCTGGTGCCGGGCGTTGGTGGTGCGCCGCGCGAGCGTCGCGAGCGTGATGGTGATCGTGGCGGCGAGCGCGGTGAATACCGCGAGCGCCGTGCGCCGCTGCCGCTGGCCGAGGGTCGTGTACGCTGCCGTACCGCGCTGGGCACTCGCGACGGCATCGCCGCGAAGAATCTGCTCGGCGCTATCCTCAACGAGGGCGGCCTGGCGCGCGAAGCCATCGGTCGCATCCAGATCCGCGAGACCTTCAGCCTGGTCGAGCTGCCGGAAGACGGCCTGGACCGTCTGCTCGGCAAACTGAAGGACACCCGCGTGGCCGGCAAGGCGCTGAAACTGCGTCGCTACCGCGAGGATTGATCCGCCAGGCTTGATGCCTTGCCGCTGGATCAGCAAAACGCCGCGCCCTGCACAGGGCGCGGCGTTTTTGTTTGTGCGCCAGCCTGTCAGCCGGTTTCGCTGAGATTGGCCTTGGGCGCCAGGCGGTCGAACACCTCGGGCGTCAGCGCCGCTTCGCCAGCTTCGTCGAGCACTTCGCGCGGGTGCTCGCTGCCGGGGATGCTGCTGTCGAGCATGCTCAGCAATTGTGCGCCGCGCGCGGTGAGGATGAAATTCTCGCCGTTGCCGCCTTCTTCCTCCGGGCGCGGCTCGATGAAGCCGTTGTGCAGCAGGCGGGCCTCGTAGCGGGCGGCCTCGGCGCGCAGGTGGTCGAGATTGTCCACGTGCTCACCGGCATTTTCGTGCTCTTCGGCCAGCTCTTCGGCATAACGGCGCGGGGCGAAGGGTTTGCCGGCGGAGTTCTGCGCCTCGTGCAGCAGGCGTTCGATCAGGTCCCAGTCATGTTTCATGGCGGTACTCCCTAAGCGATGGGCTTATAGGGTCCGACTTCACTGACGCGGTACGGTTCGACCCAATTGCCGAGCGGTCCATGCAAAGCAAAACGCCCCGAACCAGTCGGGGCGTTTCGTTCGCTTCTGCCAACGCTGATCAGGCGCGGCGACGGAACAGCGGCTGCGGCTGGTCGGCCGAAGCCTGGTAGACCTCGCTGTAGTCCTCGAAGGCCTTCAGCGCGTCGTAGGGATCCTTGTCCGCGCGCAGGGCGAAGGCATCGAAGCCGACGCGCTTGAGGGCGAACAGCTGATCGCGCAGCACGTCGCCGATGGCGCGTACTTCGCCCTTATAGCCGTAGCGGGTGCGCAGCAGGTAGGCGGTGGAGGAGTGACGGCCGTCGGTGAAGGCCGGGAATTCCAGGGCGATGACCTGGAAATGCGCCAGGTCATCGGCGATTTCCTCGACCTCGTCGCCGGCTTCCAGCCATACGCCGAGGCCGCCGTCGCGGGCCTTGAGGGCGTGCGCATGCTCGCGCCACAGGGCCAGCGGAACGATGATGTCGTCGCAGTTGGGAATGACGTCCAGAGTCACGTCCTTGGCCAGCAGGTGCCAGGTTTCGTCGACCACCTGACCGTTCTTAATGATTCGCTGCATAGACGCGCTCCTTGAACGGGTCGATACCGACACGGCGGTAGGTATCGAGGAAGCTTTCTTCTTCGGTGCGTTGCTCGACGTAGACCTTGATGATCTTGTCGATCACGTCCGGCATGTCGTCCTGAGCGAAGGAGGGGCCGAGAATCTGCGCCAGGCTGGCTTCACGACCGGCGCTGCCGCCGAGGGAAACCTGGTAGAACTCCTGGCCTTTCTTGTCGACGCCGAGGATGCCGATATGGCCCACGTGGTGGTGACCGCAGGCGTTCATGCAGCCGGAGATGTTCAGGTCGATATCGCCGATGTCGAACAGGTAGTCGAGATCGTCGAAGCGGCGCTGAATGGCTTCGGCCACCGGGATCGACTTGGCGTTGGCCAGCGAGCAGAAGTCGCCACCCGGGCAGCAGATGATGTCGGTCAGTAGGCCCACGTTCGGCGTAGCGAAGCCTTGTTCGCGCAGCTCGCCCCACAGGGTCAGCAGCTGACGCTGTTCGACGTCGGCGAGGATGATGTTCTGGTTGTGGCTGTTGCGCACTTCACCGAAGGCGTAGCGATCGGCCAGGTCGGCGATGGCATCGAGCTGCTTGTCGGTGACGTCGCCTGGCGCCACGCCGGTGGGCTTGAGCGACAGGGTCACGGCGACGTAGCCGGGCTTCTTGTGGGCGAAGGTATTGCGCTGGCGCCAGCGGGCGAAGCCCGGGTGTTCGGCGTCCTGCTGGGCGAGCAGGGCGTCTTCGTCCTGTAGGGCCTGGTAGGCCGGGTCGACGAAATGCGCGGCGACGCGGGCGACTTCGGCTTCGGTCAGGGTGCTCGGGCCGTCCTTGAGGTGCGCCCACTCGGCATTCACGCGCTCGGCGAACACCTCGGGGGTCAGCGCCTTGACCAAGATCTTGATGCGCGCCTTGTACTTGTTGTCGCGACGGCCATAGCGGTTGTACACACGCAGGATGGCGTCGAGGTAGCTGATCAGGTGCTGCCAGGGCAGGAATTCGTTGATGAAGCTACCGACGATCGGGGTACGGCCCAGGCCGCCGCCGACGGAAACGCGGAAGCCCAGCTCGCCGGCCTCGTTCTTCACCGCTTCCAGACCGATGTCATGCACTTCGATGGCGGCGCGGTCGCTCACGGCGCCGTTGACGGCGATCTTGAACTTACGCGGCAGGTGGCTGAACTCGGGGTGGAAGGTCGACCACTGACGGATGATCTCGCACCAGGGGCGCGGATCGACGATCTCGTCCTTGGCCACGCCGGCGAACTGATCGGTGGTGGTGTTGCGGATGCAGTTGCCGCTGGTCTGGATGGCGTGCATCTGCACGGTGGCCAGCTCGGCAAGGATCTCCGGCACGTCTTCCAGGTCCGGCCAGTTGAACTGCACGTTCTGCCGGGTACTGATGTGCGCGTAACCCTTGTCGTAGTCGCGGGCGATCTTGGCCAGCATGCGCACCTGGGTGGACGACAGCAGGCCATAAGGCACGGCAACGCGCAGCATCGGCGCGAAACGCTGGATATACAGACCGTTCTGCAGGCGCAGCGGACGGAATTCCTCGCCGCTCAGCTCTCCGGCAAGGTAGCGGCGGGTTTGATCGCGGAACTGCTTGACGCGATCCTCGACGATCTGTTGATCGTACTGGTCATAAACGTACATGAAGGGTCCTGTTGTCAGGCTACTTACTGCCAATCAGCGCGCACGGCCGCGCACTCCCGAGGAGCCGGGGCACGATACCAGCTCAGGTTTATGCGTAAAAGTGATGTTTGAATATATAAACCTAGGTTTAGGGAATAAGACCGTCTCAGAGCATAACCATATGGTTTGAGCGTTGGCCAAGCCTGGTCTTAAATGCACAGTGCATTACCCACAAGCACAAGAATAGGGGGAGTCATGAGCGAGCACAGTGAACCGGAGAAATCCGACAGCCTCATCGATGCGTGGGCCATATTGAGCCTGATCCTGATCGCCGTTGCCACGGCGGTGTTCTGGGTCAGCGGCCAGTAGTCTTCGACGCGCTTGCAGAGGCCGACCCGTCTTGGCGGGCGGCCTTTTTGCGTTTATGCCTTTATACTGCGCCCGGTTTTCGGGGAGGGGCGTCGTGATCAGGTGGATGCTGGGGCTGTTGCTCATGGGGTGCTGCTGCCTTGCTGGCGCGCAGCAGCGGCCGGTTTCCATGGTGTTTCTCAACCCGGGATACAGCGACGAGCCGTTCTGGGTCGCCTATTCGCGTTACATGCAGGACGCAGCCGGCGATCTGGGTGTCGAGCTGCGCGTTCTCTACGGCCAGCGCGACAATGCCCGTATCCTCGACAACGCCCATCAGGTCCTGGCTGGCAAGCGTCCCGATTACCTGATCTTCGTCAATGAGCAGTTCACCGGGCCAGAGATCCTGCGCCTGTTCGAGGACAGCGAGGTGCGTCTGTTCGCCTTGCACAGCACCCTTACCCCTGAGCAGCAGGCGCTGGCCGGCGGCAGCCGGGAGCGCTACCGGCACTGGCTGGGTAGCCTGGTACCCAACGATGAGGAGGCCGGCTACCTGATGGCGCGTGCGCTGATCGCCCTGGCAGATGGCAAGCCTGCGGAAATGCTGGCGTTCACCGGTATCAAGCAGACGCCCTCGGCGACCTTGCGCGTCGCAGGGCTGGAGCGAGCCCTGGCCGAGGCTCCGCATGTTCGCCTGCAGCAGATGCTGTATGGCGAGTGGCGTCAGCAACGTGCCTATGAGCAGGCGCAGGCGCTGCTGCCGCGCTATCCGAATCTCAACCTCGTGTGGGCGGCCAACGACGAGATGGCCTTCGGTGTCATGCAGGCGGCCGAGGAGCAGGGCAGGCGCCTGCACTATGCGGCGCTGAACAATTCCCACCGTGTGCTGCAGGCACGTATCGAGAGGCGTATCGAGGTGCTGGCCAGCGGTCATTTCATTCTCGGGGGATGCGCCCTGGTGATGCTCTACGATCATTCCAGGGGGCTCGATTTCGCCGAGCGTGGTGGCAAGGACCAGGTGGCCAGCCTGCTGCGCCTGATCGATGACAAGGATGCCGAGCGCCTGCTCACTCGCCTCGACCAGGACGACATCGGCCTGGATTTCCGTACTTTCAGCGCCACCCAACGACCGAAGATGAGCCGCTACGCCTGTTCCATCGACAGCCTGCTGCGCTGATCAGCCGGTGGCCAGGTGCAGGATCAACTTGACCGCCCCCAGCAGTACCAGCACGAACAACCCGGTGAACATCAGCCCGAGCAGAATGAAGTGACTGGGCTTGCCGCGGCTGAAGTCGCGGCTGCGGTTCTTGCCGCTCTGTACCCCCAGTGCGGCGGCCAGCACGCTCTGCAGCATTTCCCATAGCGTCAGGGGCGGTGGTGGCTGTTGTTTGTCTGGCTCGTTCATAGGTGCTCTCCCGGTCTCCCCTGAGCATAGTCGCTGTCTGGCCGCAGCGGCCGCTGCAGCGCCGCCGGCTTAGGCCGAGGAGCGGTTAGCCAACGGGTGGCAAACGGCTATAGTCAAGCACAGGGAGCCACTGCAGGCAGGAGCGTTGCTCGTGATGCCCAGACCGTTACCCCGCGCGCTCGGTGAGGCACTCGGTGCGCTGGTTCGCCAGTATCTGCCTGATGCGCTGCGGCAACTCTGTCTGGCACTGGAGCAGGCGCTGGCAGAGCAGCGCTTGCGCGCCTTTTCCAATGAAGAAGCGCAGGCCTGCGAGCATTTCATGCGCTTTTGCCGCAATCAGCAGGAACGCGCCATCGCCAGCTGCGTGCAGCGCATCTGTGGGGGGCTGCTGGCTCTTCCGGAGCAGGCCGCCGTGCTCGACAGTCGCAGCGAGTGGAGCCTGGTGGACGATGAGGAAGTCGACGACATGCTGCTCGCGCGGCGCCTGGTGCGCACCTTGCGCGAAAGCCTCGGGGTACGTGAGTGGCGGGTCTGTGGCTGTTTCAACCGGCTGGCCGGGGAGCCTCTGGCCGATGCGGACAACCCCCTGTCGTTCGAATTTCTCCTGCGTCAGCTGCAGGCCGAGCTACGCCTGCGCAATCAACCGCTCGGCGTGCGCGCCCTCTACCTGAGCGAAGCCGGCCGCCTGCTGCCGGACTTGCTGCAGCCTTACATGCAGGCACTGGTCGAGCAGTTCGCCGCACAGCGGATCGAGCCGCTCAGCGCCGAACTTGCGCCAGCGCGTGCCCACACGACGCCGCCACGGGCCGAGGCGGCGTCCGCCACCTATCAGGCCATCCAGCAACTGCGGCGCAGCCAGCCTGCAGCGTCGCCGCCCGCCCAGGCGGCCCAGACGCATGGCGAGATCCCCGCAGCACTGCTCGGTCGCTTGCGCAACCAGCCGGTGCCGAGCGGTGGCTGGACGGCGCAGGCACTGCTCGAGCAATTTCGGCAACAGGACTGTGCCCTCAGCCTGCGCCAGCAGGAGGACACCCAGCTGGTGACCGAGGTGTTTCAGCATCTGGCACAAGATGACGGCCTGGCGCCAGCGCTCAAACCAGGCATCGAGCGCCTGCTGCTACCGGTATTGCAGGCGATGCTGAAAGAGCCGGCCGCCCTGGCCGACAGCAATCACCCGGTGCGTGCCACCCTGGATCGCGTGCTGCGCCTGGGTGATCACTGCGAACCGGCCAACCCCGCGCTGGAAGGCCGGGTGCACGAGGTGATCGAGCAGATCATCGCCGGCTATGACGGTGACAGCCGGAGCTTCGCCGTGCACGCCGCGGAGCTGGACGAACTGATCGACCAGCAGCAGCGCAGCTATCGGCAGAATGCCGAGCGGGTCAAGCAATTGCACAAGGGCCAGGACACCCTCAAACAGGCCCAGCGGGAGCTTGCCGACGCGCTGCGGGAGCTGCATGGCGAGGAGAGCGTGCCCAGGTTGTTGCTGGAGTGGTTGGACGCCGGCTGGCGCGACCTGCTGGTGCATGAACTGATCCGCCTGGGCCGACAGAACCTGACCTGGCGCCTGGACATGTCCCTGACCGGGATGCTCTGTACGCGCCTCAACGAACGGGCCAAGGAGCCTTTTCGCGGCAATCCCGAGACCTATGCCGCGGAGGTCGAGCATCAGCTACAGGTGCTCAAACGGCGCATGGAGGCCTTCGGTGCCGGCAGCTTCCAGTACGGCCCGGTGTTGGCCAGGTTGCGCCAACAGCTGCTCGGTGAGGAGCCCGTGCAACTGGCGATCCCAGAGCATCTGCCAGGGGCCCGGCCGGTGCTGGCGGACGAACTGCAGCGCTGGGGCGAGCGCCTGGAGCAGCTCGATGAGGGGGCTCGCCTGCAGGATGCGAACGGCCAGGTGCATCGCCTGGTGTGGAAGAACCCGGCGATGGATCACTACGTGCTGGTCGACCGTCAGGGCCGCGAGAGTGGATGTTTCACCGAGCAGGCGCTGGTCGCCGAGCTGGCCAGCGGACAGTTGCTGATAGAGGAGGGCAGTCGCGATTCCGACAGCCTGGTGCAAAGGACCCTGCAGGACATAGTCGGGCGCCTGTACCGCGAGGTCGCCCATGCCCGCAGTCATGACGAACTGACCGGTCTGCACAACCGCCGCGCTTTCGAGTCCGCGCTTGCGCAGAGCCTGGCCAGCCGCAGTCGGCACGCCTTCCTCATGCTGCACCTCGACCAGTTCGCCCTGATCAATACCCACTCCGGGCCGCATGCCGGCGACGCCTGTCTCGGTCGCGTCAGCGAGCTGCTGCGGCGCTGGTTGCCTCAGGCCAGCTGCCTGGCACGGGTCGGCGGGGTGGATTTCGCGGCGGTGTTGCCCGGTTGCAACGAAGCCCAGGCAGCGGATCTGGCCGAGCAGGTGCGCCGCGAAGTGGAGAGCGAGGGCTTCGTCTGGGAAACGCGCAAGCATGGCATCACGCTCAGCGTCGGGGTGGTCGAGGCGGCGCAGCGGCATGATGTCGCCAATCTGTTCTGCGAGCTGCAATCGGCCTGCAACGCCGCCAAGGAAGCCGGGCGCAATCGTGTGCACTGCTTCAGCATGGCCAGTGACGACAGTCGCATCGGCCTGCTGGCCATTGCCGCGCGGGTCGACGACATCGTCGAGCGCGAGGACCTGGCGCTGCGTGTGCAGCAGATCGCGCCGACGGCAGGACAATCCAGCGAGCTGCCGCACTACGAGCTGCTGCTGGTGATGCAGAACGAATTGCAACTGCAGGACTTCATCGCGGCCGCGGAACGCTATCACCGCATGAACAAGGTCGATCGCTGGGTGCTGCGCCACATCTTCGCCGTGCTCGATCGACATCCTGACCTCTGGGGCCGCTGCAGTGCGCTGTCGATCAATCTGTCCGGCAGCAGCCTGAACGACGACAAGCTGCTCGGGTTCATCGAGAGCCTGTTCGAGCGCTACCGGGTCGACCCGCGGCGCATCTGCTTCGAGCTGACTGAAACGGCGGCGGTCTCCAACCTGGCCAAGACCGCCGATCTGGTGCGCCACCTGCAGCGCGCTGGCTGCAGTTTTTCGATCGATGACTTCGGCGTGGGCTTCTCCAGCTACGACTACCTCAAGCGCCTGCCGGTGGATTACGTGAAGATCGACGGCAGCTTCGTCAGGGAGATCGAGCGCTCCTCCAGCGATCTGGCCATGGTTCGCTCGATCAACGAGATCGCCCACGCCCTGGGGCGGCAGACCATCGCCGAATACGTCGAAACGCCTGCCATCCGCGCGCGTCTGCTGGAAATGGGGGTGGATTACGTGCAGGGATATGGAGTGCAGAAGCCCGTGAGCCTGGAGGACTGGCTCGGCGTGGCGGCGCTTTGACCCGCGCAGGGTGAATCGGGCAAGCTGCGCCGCGCCCCCGGAACGATGCCCACCATGTTCGACGACGACTTTCCCGACGATGCCGCGCAGACCGAGCGCACCCACCAGATCATCCTGCGCTATCACCTGAGCTGGAAGCAGCGCGATCTGGAGGCCGTGCTGGCGCTGTATCACCCGCAGGTGGAGTACAACGATTTCTACCAGCAGCGCAGCATGCAGCTGGCCGAGCTGCGCGCCTACGTCGCCGGCAACCTGCCGCGCCATCCCGGCGAGTCGCTGGAGCACTTCGACCGCATCCGCATCGACGGTCACACCGCGTTCATCCAGTACCGCACCCGTGTGCAAGGCAGCGAGGGGCTGGTGTCGTTCTGCACCGGCGAGGCCATCACCGTACGCGACGGGCTGATCTGGCGCGTCAACGAGTACGCTACCCTGGTGCGCGAACAGCAGCCGCTCGGTGCGCCCGGTGCGCGGCCGGCGATCAGTCGCCTGGGGCTGTCGAGCCGCCAGCTCGGGCAAATGGCGCAGGACCTGCAGGACTATTTCCAGCGCAGCCAGCCCTTTCTCGACCCCGAGCTGAACCTGCAGCAGGTGGCGACGGCCACCGGCTACAGCCGAAACCAGGTTTCCCACCTGCTCAATCAGGTGCTCGGTGAAAGCTTTTACCGTTACGTCAATCGCGCGCGCCTGCAGTACCTGCTGGCGGGGCTCGAGGCTGACAGCGACCCGGTGCGTATCGACGAGCTGGCATTCGCTGCCGGCTTCAACTCGCTATCGGCGTTCTACAGCTGCTTTCGGCGTCATACCGGGCTTTCTCCCAAGGCCTATCTCAAGCAGCTTTCCTTGCGGGCGCGCACGCAAGACGGCCGCTGAGCGCTGGCGCTAGCCTTGCGCCATGGATATGACGGAGGTGCGGATGAACCCCTGGCGCAACATCAGCCTGTGGATGGATCAGCTCGAGGAGCCGCTGCAGCCGCGCGCCAGTTTGCAGGGCGACCTGCAGGCGGATGTGGTGGTTGTCGGCGCCGGCTATACCGGACTGTGGACGGCCTACTACCTCAAGCGTCAGGCGCCGCAGCTACGGGTGGTGATACTGGAGGCGGAGACTGCCGGTTTCGGCGCCTCCGGGCGCAATGGCGGCTGGCTGATGGGTAATCTGCTGGGTGAGGATCGTCTGCTGGCGGGCTTGCCGACTGCCGAGCGCAAGGCCGCTTTCGAGCTGCTGCATGGCATCCCTGACGAAGTGGCCGCAGTGGCGAGCCGCGAAGGCATCGATTGCGAACTGCAAAAGGGTGGGGTGCTTTACTGCGCGGCCCGCTATCCCGAGCAGGAAGCTCGACTGCGTGAATACCTCGGGGAACTGCGTGCGCTCGGCTTGGGCGAAGACGATTACCGATGGCTGGCGCCGAACGAACTGACCGAGCAGTTGCGCGTGGCCAATGCCTACGGCGCGCTCTACAGCCCGCACTGCGCGACCATCCAGCCGGCCAGGCTGGCCCGTGGCTTGGCGCGCTGTGTCGAAGGGCTGGGCGTCGAGCTGTACGAGCGCAGCCCGGTGATCGACTGGCAGCCGGGCCAGGTGCGCACTGTGCACGGCCGCGTCACGGCAGACTGGGTGGTGCCGGCCATCGAAGGCTACGCCGCTACTCTGGCGCCCTTGGGCAATCACCAGTTGCCGGTACAGAGTCTGATCGTCGCCACCGAGCCGCTGCCGGCGGATGTCTGGGCCGGTATCGGCCTGGAGCGTGGCCAGGCCTTCAGCGAGTTCAGCCGGCAGGTTACCTACGGTCAGCGCAGCCGCGATGATCGCCTGATCTTCGGTGCTCGCGGTGGCTACCGTTTTGGCGGACGCCTGCGCAGCGATTTCAACCTGACCGAAGACGAGCTCGGCCTGCGCCGTTACCTGATGGCCGAGCTCTTCCCGCAACTGCGCAACGTGCGCTTCACCCATTCCTGGGGCGGCAATCTGGGCATGGCGCGGGGCTTCCAGCCGCACATGCTGCGCGATAGGCGCAACCGCATCGCCCTGGCCGGCGGCTACGGTGGCGAGGGCGTGGGCGCCAGCAACCTTGGCGGGCGGACCCTGGCCGATCTCATCCTCGGCCGCGACAGCCTGCTGTTGCGCCAGCCCTGGGTACATCCCGACAGCCCGGTTGCCAGCCTGCGCCGCTGGGAGCCGGAGCCCTGCCGCTGGCTGGGCTACAACGCCATCATCCGCAGCTTCGTGCAAGAGGACAGGGTGCTGGCCGACCCGCGCAGCCCGGCCTGGCGTCGGCGTCTGGCGCAGACGCTGGCCGGGCGCATGGAAAGCCTGATGAAGTGAGGCGGCGACAGCCTGGCTGTCGCCCTGCGCTGTTGCTTCAGACCTTGAAGCGGCCGAGCAGACGGTCCTGCTGGCCCACCTGTTCCACCATCGAGGCGCATTGGCGCACCTGCTGTTCGGCGCCGCCGGCCAGTTCATGGCTGATGTCGCGAATGTTGGTGGTGTTGCGGTTGATTTCCTCGGTGGTAGCGCTCTGCTCCTCGGCGGCGGTCGCGATCTGCAGGTTCATGTCGTTGATGCGGGTGATCGCCTCGCGAATGCGCCCGAGCATGTCGTTGGCCGCGCCGGCTTCCTCGGCGGTCTTGCTGGCGGTATCGCGGCTCTGCTGCATGCGGCTCTCGGCCTGACGCACGCCGCCTTGCAGCTGGTCGATCATCTGGCGGATTTCCTGGGTGGCCTGCTGCGTGCGCGAGGCCAGCGAGCGCACCTCGTCGGCGACCACGGCGAAGCCGCGGCCGGACTCGCCTGCGCGCGCTGCTTCGATGGCCGCGTTCAGCGCCAGCAGATTGGTCTGCTCGGCGATGCTGGTGATCACCTGGAGGATCGACTCGATGTTGTGGCTGAGCTTGGCCAGCTCGTTGATCGCATGGCTGGTTTCGTCCATCTCGTCGGCCAGATGGCGAATGGCCGAGCTGGACTGCGACACCACGCGAACGCCGTTTTCGGTTTCTTCGTTGGCGGCCACGGCCGCCTGGGCTGCGGCCTGGGCGTTGCGCGCCACCTCTTCGGCGGTGGACGCCATCTCCTGCATCGCGGTGGCCAGCTGGTCCAGCTCCTGCAGCTGTTCCTGCAGCCGGCGAGCGGCCTGCTCGGACTCGTGGGAGGTGAGGGCGGTGCTCTCGCGCACCTGCTGCGAGCTGCCCATCACGTCGCCGATCAGGGTCTGCAAGGTCTGCAGGAAACGGTTGAACTCCTGCGACAGCTCGCCGATCTCGTCGTTGCTGGTGATGGCCAGGCGGCGCGTCAGGTCGCCTTCGCCGCTGTTGATCTCGCGCAGCGAGGTGCTGAGCAGGCCCAGCGGTTTGAGCAGGCTGTTCATCAGCAGGCCGAGCACCACCAGGCTGATGGCGACGCCGATCACGGTACCGATCACTGCCAGCCAGGTCAGGCGATTGGCTTCGGCCATGACCACGCTTTCATCCAGCACCACGCCGATGTACCAGTCCATGCCGCGCAGGTTGGGCAGCGGGGTGAAGGACAGCAGCAGGCTCTTGCCGCCGGCTTGCACTTCGCGCAGCTCCTTGCCCAATGCCGGGCTCTGGCCGTCGAACAGTTCGCTGTAGGCCTTGCCGTTGTAGTCGGCGTTGGGGTGGGAAATGATGTTGCCCGAGCGGCTCAGCAGGAAGGCATAGCCGGCGCCGTTGAAATCCAGGGTGTTGACCGCATCGGCCACCGACTGCAGGCGGATATCGCCACCGAAGGCGCCGAGAAACTGGCCCGCATCGCTGATTCGGGCCACGGCGGAGATGAGAATCTCATTGGTGGTGGAGTCCACGTAGGGCTCCGTCAGCATGGCCTGGCTGCCGCCCTTGCCGGTGGCGTACCAGGGGCGCTTGCGGCCGTCCCAGTCAGGGCTGGGCTTCCAGTCGTCGCTGTTCTTGATCGGCTTGCCGTCCGCTTCCAGTGCTCCGAATACCAGGATGAATTCGTTTTTCAGCAACGGCGCATCGAACACCCGCTGGATCTCCTGCGGGCTGTAGTTGCTGTCGATGGTCTGCGCCATCAGATCGATCAGGCGCAGCTTGGCGTTGAGCCAGTTCTCGATCTGCCTGGCCAGCGCGTTGCTCGATTCGGAAATGCTGGCTTCCACCTGGCCGCGCAGGGTGTCGCGCACCTGGCTGACCTGCAGCAGCGACAGCAGGCTGGTGGTGAGAAAGAGAACGGTAGCGGCTGCGATGCCGACCTTGTGAGCGATTTTCATGGATGGCTCCTGGAGCGCCGAAACGACGGGGCTGCATCCATGCAGGACAGGTACTATCAGCTTAGTACGGTGATGGCATATTGCCTTGCTGAGGCTATTCCCATCTCTTATCGGCTTGCAAGCCTCGTTCTTGAGGGCTCAGCGGCGAGAAAGACGCAGTCGGCTGGTGTTTACCAGGTCCACGGCACGCGCCCGTAGCTGCCCGCAGCCCCCGTCGATATCCTGACCGGCGCTGTTGCGCACCTTGGTCAGCACACCACGGCTGTGCAGGTAGCGCACCATCTGCACGATGCGTTCGCCGTCCGGACGCTGGTAGTCGTCGGCGTCCAGGCTGTTGTAGGGGATCAGGTTGAGCACGGCGAACTTGCCCTTGAACAGACGCAGGATGTTGTCCATCTCTTGCTGGCTGTCGTTGATGCCCTTGAGCAGCGTCCACTGGTACTGGATGGGGTAGTCGATGCTGCGCGCGTAGGCCTCGCCCAGTTCCATCAGCTGTTCGGGATCGATGCGAGGCGCCTTGGGCAGCAGGCGCTGGCGCAGCTCGGCATCGGTGGTATGCAGCGACAGGGCCAGTGCAGGGCGCACGCGCTGCTGCGGCAGGCGCTCGAATACCCGAGGATCGCCCACCGTGGAGAACACCAGGTTCTTGTGGCCGATGCCGCCCTCGGTACCGAGCAGGTCGATGGCCTCGAGCACGTTGTCGAGGTTGTGCGCCGGCTCGCCCATGCCCATGAACACCACCTTTTTCACCGGGCGAAAGCGCCGGCCCAGAGCGACCTGGGCCACCATCTCGGCGCTGCTGAGCTGGCGCAGCAGGCCGCTTTTGCCGGTCATGCAGAACACGCAGCCCACGGCGCAACCGACCTGGCTCGAGATGCACAGGCCATCGCGCGGCAGCAGCACGCTTTCCACCATCTGCTTGTCGGCCAGCTCCACCAGCAGGCGCGCCGAACCATCGGCCCCCGGATGCTCGGAGCGCAGTCGGACCAGCGCGTCCAGTTCCGCAGCAATGGCAGGCAGCTCCTGGCGCACGGAGAGCGGCAGGAAATTCTCGGTCTTCTGGTGCTTGGTGCCGGTATCCAGGGGTTTGCCCTGCAACCAAGCGCGCGTGATCCGCCCGATGTGCTGGGGTTTGGCGCCAAGGGCGGCGAGGCGTTGAGTGAGGTCGGCGAGCTGCATGGGGCGCGGATGCTATCACTTGGCCGCGGCGTCGACCACGTCGAAGCGCAGCACGCCGATCATCTGCCCGGCCTCGGTGACCACTCGCACCTGCCAGCGGCCCTGCGGGTCGTTGGGGAAATTCAGCTTGTGGGTCCAGGCGCGATAGCCTTCCTTGCGCCCGCCGTGAATGTCCAGGGCGATGCGGTCGACTTCGCGCCCGTTGTGCTGCCAGAGGTGATAGATGCGCTCGTTCAAACCGCGCGGGGCATTGATCGCGGTATAGGCGTACAGCCCGTCATCTTGCAGCTGCGCCAGGGTGACGGTGGTGAGCGGCTCTCCCGGCGTGCGCAATTGGCCGTCGAAACGGTCGCTGATGGCGACATCGGTCAGCCACAGGGTGGCCGGTGGCACCCAGACCCGCGCCATCCAGCCGCCGCCGGCCAGGGCCAGCGGCAACAGTGCGAGGGCCAGCGTGCGTCGCCAGCCGGCGCCGCCGATCAGCCCGGGCAGGCTCGGCAGTGCCAGCAGCGTCGCCAGGGTCAGGGCGATGCCGTAGCTCTGCGGCGTGCTGAGATGGAAGATGATCGGCAGGGCGGTGAGCATCACCGCGAACAGCGCCAGGCTATGAAACACCAGCAGCAGCCAGCGGCGCGGTGCCAGCCAGCGGTAGTACAGCGGGTCGGTAATGGATACCAGGGCCGCTGCGGCCAGCAGGCCGCTGAACAGCAACTGTCCGCTGTTCCAGGTGGTGGTGATGAGGAAGAACGGGAGGACGAAGAACAGGCTCTCCTGATGGATCATCTGCGTTGCATAGCGCAGTAGCGGCAGCGGCAGCTCGAAGCCGAAACGCCGGGCGATGCGCTCACGCAGCAGGTTTTCCAGCATCAGCCAGAGCCAGCTCACCAGCAGCACCACCCCCAGCACCTTGGCCAGATGCGCCTGACGATCGACCAGCAGAAAGCTCGCCAGGCCCGAGCAAAAGCCGAACAGGGCGATCAACCCGGGATAGCGGCGTATCCAGGCAAGCAGGGCGGGGATGCGATCGAGCAGCGCGTTCATCGGTTCAGGACGGGGCAAGGGTGGGGGCGCATCCTAGGCAGCGGCAAGGTCGCGTGCAAGCGAGTCGTCAGCCGAACTGGCGATGGCGAACGGCTTGCGGCAGTATGGCGCCCCCGTTTCACCGCCGAGTCCGAAAACGATGAAATTCATCCATCAACGCGAGCATCTGGAAGAGGGCGATCTGGTGGTCATCCAGTGTTCGCAGCCCTGCAACATCCGCCTGATGAACGATGCCAACTTCCGTGCGTTCAGGAACCGCGGCCGGCACAGTTACCATGGCGGTGCCTTCATCAAGTTTCCAGCGAAGATCCGCGTGCCTTCCAGCGGCTTCTGGAACATCACCCTGGATACCGTGACCCGTCGAGCCGTGAGCATGACGCGCAAGCCGCAGATGGAATACAGCATCAAGATCGTGCGTCGACCGGGGGCCTGATCCTCGCTCTTCGCACCCGCGGGCAAGACGCGAGAGAAAAAGGCTAAACCCTGGCCGCCGCGGCAGGGTCACAACTGATGAATCCGAAATTAAAGAGGGAGCATCAGTATGTTGAAATTTCTCGGCGGCACCGTTGGCATCATCTTCATTATCGGCCTGATCGTGGTGATCGGTCTGTTCAAGCTGATTTTCTAAGCGCACGCGCAGTCAGGCCTTGCCCCGCTGCCAACGGCAGCAGGGCAAGGTTTGCTCAGAGGCGGCGTCTGTTTTCGTGATACTGCGCGCAGGTCATGAAGCCCTTGCTGTCGACACGGCCGTTGACGTCGAAATTCACGTAGTAGGGCTGTTCGTGCCCGTCGACATTGAGCACGTAGTTGTTGCAGGTGCTGCCGCTGAGACTGTGCTCGACCTGTGAGGAGGGCGGGCCGCCAAGGGTGCGCACCTGTTCCTGGGTCATGCCGTGATCGACCTGCTTGACCAGTGGTTCGTCGCGGAAGGTCACGTAGTCCACAGGGTTCTCGATGGTCGAGCAACCTGCGAGCGTGGCCGCCACGGCCAGTACGGCAAGGCTGTGCTTGTACATGTCGTCGCTCCGTCGCATGAGCCGGATTGGCTCGATATGGCTTGGAGCGCGGCGCTGTCGGCGGAGTTCGGTTTTTTTGCGGCCCGCCCCGGCCTGTCTGAATAGACAAGCCGGGGCCGCAGTACTCAGTCGTCGTAGCCGAGGTTTGGCGCCAGCCAGCGTTCGCTGACGGCGATGTCCTGACCCTTGCGCTTGCTGTACTGCTCGATCTGGTCCTTGTCGACCTTGCCCACGGCGAAGTACTGCGCCTCGGGGTGTGCGAAGTACCAGCCGGACACGGCGGCGGCCGGGAACATGGCGTAGTGCTCGGTGAGGAACACACCGCTGCGGCCGGCCTTGTTGTAGTCGGCCTCGGGGTCGAGCAGCTTGAACAGCGTGGCCTTCTCGGTGTGATCCGGGCAGGCCGGGTAGCCAGGGGCAGGGCGGATGCCCTTGTACTGCTCGCGGATCAGCGCCTCGTTGTCCAGTTGCTCGTCCGCTGCGTAGCCCCAGTACTCCTTGCGCACCCGCTCGTGCAGCCACTCGGCGCAGGCCTCGGCCAGGCGGTCGGCCAGGGCCTTGACCATGATCGAGTTGTAATCGTCGCCCTTGGCCTCATAGGCCTTGGCCAGTTCCTCGGCGCCGATGCCGGCGGTGGTGATAAAGCCACCCACGTAGTCGGTCACGCCACTTTCCTTGGGCGCGACGAAATCGGCCAGCGACAGGTTCGGCTTGCCGTCGGGCTTGATGGTTTGCTGGCGCAGGTGGTGCAGCTTGGCCAGGGGCTTGCCGTCGTCGCCGTAGACTTCGATGTCGTCATGGGCGACCTGGTTGGCCGGCCAGAAGCCGAAGACGGCACGGGCCTTGATCAGCTTCTCGTCGATCAGTTTCTTCAGCATCGCCTGGGCGTCGTTGAACAGGCTGGTGGCCGCTTCGCCGACGATTTCGTCGGCAAGGATGCGTGGATACTTGCCGGCCAGGTCCCAGGAGATGAAGAAGGGCGTCCAGTCGATGTATTCGGCCAGGGTCGCCAGGTCGATGTCGTCCAGCACCTGGGCGCCGGTAAAGCTCGGCTTGGGTGCGATGTAGCCGTTCCAGTCGAAGGCCGGCTTGTTGGCGATGGCATCGGCATAGCCCAGGCGCTCGGTGCGCGAGGCGCGTGCCGAGGTGCGCTCGCGCACCACCACGTACTCCTCGCGGGTCTTCTGCACGAAGTCGGCCTTCAGCTCCTTGGACAGCAGCTGGGTGGCCACGCCCACGGCGCGCGAGGCGTCGGTGACGTAGACCACGGCGTCGTTGCTGTACTGCGGGTCGATCTTCACCGCCGTGTGCGCCTTGGAGGTGGTGGCGCCGCCGATCATCAGCGGCAGGGTGAAGCCCTGGCGCTGCATTTCCTTGGCCACGTGGACCATCTCGTCCAGCGAGGGGGTGATCAGCCCGGACAGGCCGATGATGTCGCACTTCTCGTCGCGGGCGGTCTGCAGGATCTTCTCCGCCGGCACCATCACCCCCAGGTCGACGATATCGTAGCCATTACACCCAAGAACCACGCCGACGATGTTCTTGCCGATGTCGTGCACATCGCCCTTGACCGTGGCCATGAGGATCTTGCCCTTGGCTTCCGGCTTGTCGCCTTTCTCGGCTTCGATGAAGGGGATCAGGTGCGCCACGGCCTGCTTCATCACCCGGGCGGACTTGACCACCTGGGGCAGGAACATCTTGCCCGAGCCGAACAGGTCGCCGACCACGTTCATGCCGGCCATCAGCGGGCCTTCGATCACCTCGATCGGGCGCGCGCACTGCTGACGGCACTCTTCGGTGTCTTCGACGATGAAAGCGGTGATGCCCTTGACCAGCGCGTGTTCCAGGCGCTTGTCCACCGGCAGCGAGCGCCATTCCTCGTTCTCGACTTCCTTGGCGGCGCCGTCGCCCTTGTACTTGTCGGCGATGGCCAGCAGCGCCTCGGTGGCGCCGTCATTGCGGTTGAGCACCACGTCCTCGACCGCGTCGCGCAGCTCCTTGGGAATCTCGTCGTAGATCTCCAGCTGGCCGGCGTTGACGATGCCCATGGTCAGGCCGTTCTGGATCGCGTAGTAGAGGAACACCGAGTGGATTGCTTCGCGCACCGGGTTGTTGCCGCGGAAGGAGAACGACACGTTGGACACGCCGCCACTGGACAGCGCGAAGGGCAGCTGGTCACGGATATAGGCGCAGGCTTCGATGAAGTCCACCGCGTAGTTGTTGTGCTCCTCGATGCCGGTGGCCACGGCGAAGATATTCGGGTCGAAGATGATGTCTTCCGGCGGGAAGCCCACTTCATTGACCAGGATGTCGTAGCTGCGCTGGCAGATTTCCTTCTTGCGCGCGGCGGTATCAGCCTGGCCCACCTCGTCGAAGGCCATGACCACCACGGCGGCGCCATAGCGCTTGCACAGGCGGGCGTGATGCTTGAACTGCTCGACGCCTTCCTTCATGGAGATGGAGTTGACAATGCCCTTGCCCTGGATGCACTTCAGGCCCGCTTCGATCACCTCCCACTTGGAGGAGTCGATCATGATCGGTACGCGGGAAATGTCCGGCTCGCCGGCGATCAGGTTGAGGAATCTGACCATGGCGGCTTTCGAGTCCAGCATGCCCTCGTCCATATTGATATCGATCACCTGGGCGCCGGCTTCCACCTGCTGCAGGGCGACTTCCAGTGCCTCGGTGTAGTTTTCCTCGCGGATCAGGCGGGCGAACTTGGCGCTGCCGGTGATGTTGGTGCGCTCGCCGACGTTCACGAACAGCGAGTTGCGGTCGATGGTGAAGGGCTCCAGGCCCGACAGGCGACAGGCCTTGGGAATGTCCGGGATCACGCGCGGTTGGTACTTGGCCACCGCCTCGGCGATCGCCTGGATATGCGCCGGGGTGGTGCCGCAGCAACCGCCGATGATGTTGAGGAAACCTGAGGCGGCGAATTCTTCGACTACCGCCGCCATCTCGGCGGGCGACTCGTCGTACTCGCCGAAGGCGTTAGGCAGGCCGGCGTTGGGGTGGGCGGACACATGGGTGTCGGCCTTGTTGGCCAGTTCTTCCAGGTACGGACGCAGGTCCTTGGCGCCGAGGGCGCAGTTCAGACCCACGGAAATCGGCTTGGCGTGGCGCACCGAGTTCCAGAACGCCTCGGTGGTCTGGCCGGACAGGGTGCGGCCGGAGGCGTCGGTGATGGTGCCGGAGATCATGATCGGCAATTCGACGCCGTCTTCCTCGAACACCTGCTGCACGGCAAAGATCGCCGCCTTGGCATTCAGGGTGTCGAAGATGGTCTCGATCAGGATCAGGTCGGCGCCGCCCTCGATCAGGCCGCGGGTGGCCTCGGTGTAGTTCTCCACCAGCTCGTCGAAGGTGACGTTGCGAAAGCCTGGGTCGTTGACGTCCGGGGAGATCGAGCAGGTGCGGCTGGTCGGGCCAAGCACGCCTGCGACGAAGCGCGGGCGATCCGGGGTTTCCAGGGTCTTGGCGTCGGCCACTTCGCGGGCGACACGGGCGCCGGCCAGGTTCAGCTCGTAGACCAGTTCCTCCATGTCGTAGTCGGCCTGCGACACACGGGTGGCGTTGAAGGTGTTGGTTTCCAGGATGTCGGCGCCGGCATCCAGATAGGCCTTCTCGATGGCGGCGATGATCTGCGGCTGGGTCAGCAGCAGCAGGTCGTTGTTGCCCTTGACGTCGCTCGGCCAGTCGGCGAAGCGCTCGCCGCGGTAGTCGGCCTCTTCCAGCTTGTAGCTCTGGATCATGGTGCCCATGCCGCCGTCGAGGATCAGGATGCGCTCCTTCAGGGCTTGCTGGAGGGCTTGGAGGCGGGCGCTGCGATCGGACATGAGAACTACCTGAGCAAAGCGGGAACAAAGGTGCGCGATGATAGCAAAGCTGCAGGGTTCTGGAGCGCCTGGGCAGTTTTCATGAATTTCATTCATGTTGCTGGGCGCGCCGTCTCGTTAGAATTGCCAGCATCGCAATCAAGGATGTGGCCATGCTCAAGCCTGCTGCCCTGTTTTTTCTTTCCATCGCAGCAGGCCTGGCCCGTGCCGAAGCGATCTCCTACATCGACGACGTCCAGCCCATCCTCACCCACAAGTGCATAGCGTGCCATGCGTGCTATGACGCACCCTGCCAGCTCAACCTGGGCAGCGGCGAGGGCGTGTTGCGCGGCGCCAGCAAGCAGCCGGTGTACGACGGCACGCGCAGCAAGGCGCAGGCGACCACACGGCTGTATCTGGATGCACAGGGGGAGGCGGCCTGGCGCCAGCGCGGCTTTCATTCGGTGCTCGCTGGCGAGAACGGCCAGTCGGCGCTGATCAAACGCATGCTGGAGCTGGGCCGCAGCCAGCCGCTCGAACCCAACGCCAAGCTGCCCGGCAACCTCGATATCGCCATCACCCGCAGCAACAGCTGTCCGTTGCCGGGGGAGTTCGCCGCCTATGCGCAGAAGAATCCCCACGGCGGCATGCCGTTCGCGGTCACCGGCCTGAGCGATGACGAATACGCCACGCTGCAGCAGTGGCTGGCCCAAGGCGCGCCGGTGGCCGAGCAGAAGTTGCAGCCTTCGGTCGCCGAGCTGGAGCAGATCGCCAGGTGGGAGGCGTTTCTCAATGCCCCTGGCGCGCGGCAGGACCTGGTTTCGCGCTGGTTGTACGAGCATCTGTTTTTAGCCCATCTGCACTTCGCTGGCGGCGAACTCGGGCATTTCTTCCAGCTGGTGCGCTCGCGCACGCCCAGTGGCCAGCCCATCGATCCCATCGCCACGCGTCGCCCCAACGACGATCCGGGTACCGAGTTCCACTATCGCTTGTGGCCGATCCAGGGCGTCATCGTGCACAAGACCCATATCACCTACCCACTGAGCGATGCCGGGCTGGCGCGCGTGCAGGCGCTGTTCTTCGGCGAAGACTGGCCGCTGGACGCCGTGCCGGGCTATGGTGCGCAGCGCCGCGCCAATCCCTTCGAGACCTTCGCCGCGATTCCGCCAAGGGCGCGTTACCAGTTCATGCTGGATAACGCCGAGTATTTCGTGCGCACCTTCATTCGCGGTCCGGTGTGCCGCGGACAGATCGCCACCGATGTGATCCGCGACAACTTCTGGGCCCTGTTCCAGGCGCCAGAGCATGATCTGTATGTCACCGATGCGGCCTATCGCAGCGAAGCCACGCCGCTGCTGGCGATGCCGGGACAGTTCGATGAGATCGGCGATCTGCCGGGGCTCTGGCGTGATTACCGCAACAAGCGCAACGCCTACGAAAATCTGCGCAAGGAGGCCTACGCCGATGCGCCGCCGGCCGACTGGGCGCATATCTGGAGCGGTAACGACAACGCGCTGCTGTCGATCTTCCGCCAGCACGACAGCGCCTCGGTGCGCAAAGGGCTGCTCGGCGAGATTCCACAGACCCTCTGGTGGATGGACTACCCGCTGTTCGAGCGCACCTACTATCAACTGGTGGTCAATTTCGACGTGTTCGGCAACGTCTCGCATCAGGCGCAGACCCGCCTGTATTTCGACCTGATCCGCAACGGCGCCGAGGTCAATTTCCTCCGCCTGCTGCCGGCCGGGGCGCGCAAGGGCTACCTGGACGACTGGTACCAGAACAGCGGCAAGCTGAAGATGTGGCTGGATTACACCTCGGTCGATCATCGCAGCCCGAGCGGCCTCACCCTGGAAGACCAGAATCCCAAGCAGCAATTCGCCGTGCAGCTGCTGCAGCGCTACGCCGGCCTCAACGCGCGTCCGGACCCGATCAACCGCTGCACTGGCGCCCATTGCCATCGCGATGGCTTGCCGCCCGAGCTGAGGGATGCGGAGCAGACGCTGTCGCGCCTGGCCAGTCGTCCGGCGGGCGGCCTGCGGGTGATCCGCCAGTTGCCGGAGGCGACGCTGCTGCGGGTGGAGCTTGCCGACGGCTCGCGCGAGGTTTACAGCCTGCTGCGCAACCGCGCGCACAGCAATGTGGCGTTCATGCTGGGTGAAGAGCTGCGCTACCAGCCACGTCTGGATACGCTGACCATCTACCCGGAGGTGCTCAGCAGCTATCCGAACTTCCTGTTCAGCCTCAAGGCCAGCGAGATGGACGAGTTCGTCGCGCAGATGGAGCGCGCTGCCGATGCAGCGGCTTTCGAGCGCATCGTCGAGCGGTGGGGCATTCGCCGCAGCCATCCGCAGTTCTGGCGCTATTTCCATGACCTGGCCGAACACATCCGCGAAACCCAGCCAGTGGAAGCGGGTGTGCTGGATATGAACCGCTACCAGAACCTCTGACGGCGTGCGCGCAGCGCTGCCAGGCTATTGTCGCGATCAATTCCTACTAATTTAGTTGGGCTTTAACCGTGCGCCGCACTGGCGTACACTGCGCGCATGTTCGCGAGGAGTTGCCATGAGCGCCATCACCATTACCCAAGCTGCCGAAGATTACCTGGCCGAGCTGCTGAGCAAGCAGGACACCCCGGGTATCGGCATTCGTGTATTCATCACCCAGCCGGGTACGCCTTACGCGGAAACCTGCATCGCCTATTGCAAGCCGGGTGAGCAAAAGCCCGAAGACACCCCGGTCGGTCTGGCCAGCTTCACCGCCTGGATCGACGCCGTCAGCGAACCCTTTCTGGAAGACGCCGTCGTCGACTATGCCACCGACCGCATGGGCGGCCAGCTGACCATCAAGGCGCCGAACGCCAAGGTGCCGATGGTCAACGAAGACAGCCCGCTCAACGAGCGCATCAACTACTACCTGCAGACCGAGATCAATCCCGGTCTGGCCAGCCATGGTGGTCAGGTCAGCCTGGTCGATGTGGTCGAGGAAGGTATTGCCGTGCTGCGTTTCGGCGGCGGCTGCCAGGGTTGCGGACAGGCCGATTACACGCTCAAGGAGGGTATCGAGAAGACTCTGCTCGAGCGCATTCCCGAGCTCAAGGGCGTACGTGACGTGACCGATCACAGCAATCGCGAGAACGCCTACTACTGAGGTGCTCTGCACGACGACAAGGGCGACCCGGTGGGTCGCCCTTGTCGTTTCCGGCTACCAGTACCTGGGGTAGCGCCCACTGCGCGTGGCGTTGTTGTACAGCAGCGCCACCAGCAGCAGGATCAGTGCGCCAGCCAGGGTTGGAAAGAGCAGGAAGCCCCAGCCCGGCTGAGCGAGAAAGATGATCACCGGGTTGGAGCCGGCCGGCGGGTGCACGCTGCGGGTCAGCATCATCAGTGCGATGGCGCTGCCTACCGCCAGAGACAGCGACCAGATGCCGGGACCGAGCAGATGCAGGCAGATCAGCCCGACCAGGCTGCTGAGTACGTGTCCGAACACCAGGTTGCGCGGCTGCGAGAAAGGCAGATCGGGAAAGCCGAACACCAGCACGCAGGACGCGCCGAACGAGCCCAGCAGCAGGCTGGCCGACAGCGCATCGCCACTGGCGGCGATACAGGCGATGGCAAGAAAGCCCCCCAGCCAGGCCAGCAGCACCTGACGCAGCGAGGGCAGAGGCGGTAGCGCCGCACCATCGCCGCGCAACTTGCCAAGAAAATTCAGCATGGCGAACCCCTCCCTACGCGAACGCTGGAAGCCGGGTTGCGCGCGAGCATCTGCGCGGGGCGGATCGGCCTGCGCAGAAGCTCGCCGCCGCAGTTGGGGCAGCGCAACGCCAGCTTGTTCTCGGCGCAGCTGCGACAGAAGGTGCATTCGAAGGAGCAGATCAACGCGTCTGCGCTGTTCGCCGGCAGGTCTCGGTCGCAGCACTCGCAGTTCGGGCGTAGCTCAAGCATTCAGGTTCTCCTGGCGTGCCTGGCCGAAGCGCTGCAGGTAGTCCTGCGGGCTGATGGCCAGGTGTTTGTGAAAACTGCGGCGCAGGTTTTCCGCGTGGCCGAAACCGGTCAGGCGGGCCACCGTGGCGATCGAGGCCTGGGCGTCCTGCAGCAGATTGCGCGCGGCCTCCAGGCGCACCCGCTCGACGTAGCGGCCCGGCCCCATGCCCAGTTCCTGAACGAACACCCGCGACAGCGTGCGTGGCGTCATGTGCGCCTGGGCGGCGAGCGCCTCGAGTGACAGGTCGTCACCGAGATGTGCGGGAATCCATTCGAGCAAGGCGGCAAGCCGCGGCACCCGGCTAGGCTCCGGGCTGAGCAGGGCGCTGAACTGCGCCTGGCCGCCGGGGCGGCGCAGAAACATCACCAGGCGGCGAGCCACTGCCAGGGCCAGCGCGCGTCCCAGGTCGGCTTCTATCATCGCCAGAGCCAGATCGATGCCCGCGGTCACGCCGGCCGAAGTGAAGATGTGCCCATCGCCGTCACGGTCGTGCGGGTCGTAGGTATGCAGGCAGTCAGCCAGGACCTCGACCTGCGAATAGCCATCGCGCAAGGTCTGCACATCGGCCCAGTGAGTGGTGGCGCGGCGCCCATCGAGCAACCCGGCGGCAGCCAGGATCAGCGCGCCGGAGCACACCGAGCCGAGCCGCCGTACCTGCGGCTCGACGTCCCGCAACCAGTTCAGCAGGGCCGTATGCTGACACTGACGCTCCACGCCCGGCCCGCCTGGCACCAGCAGCGTGTCGATCTGCCTGGCATCGGCGCTGCGCCAGGCGCTGTCGGCAACCAGCTGAATGCCTGCCGAGGTGCTGACCGGGCCGGGCGCTTCGCCTAGCAGGCAGATCTGGTAGGAGGGCGGCAGACCCTGGCGCTGGCGCTCGACGTTGGCCGAGGCGAATACCTGCAGCGGCCCGGTAACGTCCAGGCTCATGACGTCGGGGTAGGTCAGGCAGGCGATGGTTCTGAGCGCATCCATAAGAGCCTCCAGGGGGATGGGAGGCAGTCTGCGCCGAGGCGGTCATGGCAACAAGGACAATAAGCCCACAAATATTGCCAAGCACTTAGGGGGCGCCGGACGGCGCCCCGTGGGGAATTACTCGGGCATGCTCCAAGGCGCCAGATCGAAGCCCTTGCGGCGCAGCTCGTCACGCGAACGCTGCAGGGCGTCGGCGAGTTGCTGTGGGTCGCTGTAGGTCGCGCTGGACAGTTGGGTGCGGCCGAGCAGGCGAGTGCTGGTGCGGTCGATGACGCTGATGCTGACGACGCCGGTGCCGTCCTGCGGGGCCCAGGCTACGCACTGGAACGGGCGGAAGGCGCGATCGGCAATCAGCAGGGCTTCGTTAAAACGCAGCGGTGTGTTCATGGGGTCGGTTTCTCCGAGTTGATCCCAGCAAATTAGTGGCGGCCCGTGGTTTACCAAGAGGGCCTTTCATTGCTGTTGATGAACGCAGGCGACCTATAAGTCACACACCATTGAAAAAACTTTTAATGCACTTGCGAAGTGCCTTGCAAAAAACTTCCAGCGTCTCGCCGATTACAACTTTCTAGTCGGAAAGTTCCGCTGTCCTATTGTTGGCCATCGGCCCCAGCCCAACGCCAGCGGGGGCTGGAGCGACGACATGGGCGTTGCGTTGGTGGCGATAGGCACTTACCGCCTCATATACCGATTTGCGCAGACGGTTAATTCCACCGATCGGACGATGTTCCGCGAGTGCATGCCAGGGATTGAAGGACAAATTGTCGCAGAACAGGTTTTGTTCACGGCTATCGAAGTCCTGAGCCGGGACGGTAATACGTGCCACGCTTTCGAAGGGCGAGATCTTTTCGCTCCACTCCACGCTGGTGTCTTCGATGGGCATGTAGTACTGCGCGTTCTGTTTTTGTACCTGCAGTTCGAAGCAGGCCGGAGCACGATCCAGGGACAGCTGCTGGTACAGCGCATTGCGCAGGAAGTTGGGCAGGGCGGTGTTCTGCTCGGGCAATTCATAGGGCGGGCAGTTCTGCGGTGTCGGCACCACGCGGTACTTGATGTTCAATGAGCCGAGCTTGAACGGGGCGATGGAGTTGTAGGTGGTGGCCACCGGCGTCTCGGGAGCCGGCGCCAGGGTTTTCAGGGCGATGAAGAGATGGCGTATTTCCCAGGTGCGCGGGTCCCAGCTGGGAAAGAAGGCCAGTACCTTCTTGCCGTCGGCCTGGGCGGCGAAGTTGCTGCGGTACTCGGCCACGTCGCGGACGAAGAACGCCGTGTTGTTGAACATCACGAAATCCTGATCGCCGGCATGCAGCGGGTTTTTCATCAGCTTCTCGCCGGGCACGTCGAGAAGCTTGATGGCCATGCCCCGGGCATCGCGTGCGCGATCAAACTGCGGGTAGGCGTTGCCGTTGGACAGGCGCATCCAGGCCTGCCAGGTGTGGCCCGGCTCGGCGAACACGCCCTGGCGCAGGCTCTCGTCGAGATCGTCCAGCACCTGGACTTCGGCCCTGACACAACCGTGCGCCTTGGCGTGGGCGTCACGCAGCACACGGGTGTTGTCACGGTGCTGTTCGACGATGCGCACGGCGTCCTCGATGATCAGGCGGGTCAGCGCCGCCTCGTCGGCTGCGATTTCTTCCTGCGTGGAAACCGGCCCGGAGAACTTCCAGGCGTAATAGCCTTCGCCGATGCCCCAGCCGATCAGGCCGACCACAATCAGAGTGAGCAACAGCTTGCCGAGCAGCCGACCGAGCCAGAGCCAGAAACGTTTCAACATGCTTGTGATCCTTGTTCCGGAACGCGTCAGTGGGGTCAGCCTTCGCAACTGGGGCCGGGTGTCCAGGCTTTTGCCGGCACTTCGGTGAGCTGGGCTTCCAGCTCGTCATTGCCGAGCACCTTGAGGTATTCGATCACCGCCAGGCGCTCATCCGGCGCCAGTGCACGGCCGATCACTCCCTGCTGGCGACAGCCATCGCGGAACTCATGGCCGCCGTTGCCATTGCCGGTTACCCGCGTGTCGAACAGGAAGCCGCCGGGGAACGCTTCGCTGCGGTAACCGACCCGTACCGGATCGAACTCGAAGTTGCCGACCCAGAAGCGGGTCTGCCGTTCGTACACCGGCGACAACAGCTCGAACAGGTTGGCCACCGAACCGTTGTGCAGGAAGGGCGGGGTGGCCCAGATGCCGTCGAGCGGGCGCGCCTTGTAGCCGCGTTTCTCCTGCACGCCGATCGACAGGCCGTAACCGTCCATGCGCCAGCGCTGCCGCGGGCTGATGCCGGCATCCTGGTAGGCGCGGTTTTCCACGTAGGCGGTGATGTAGGCCAGGGCCTTGGCGCTGGAGATGCTCTTGAAGTCGACCTCGTCGAGGCTGGCGCCGAACAGTTGCACATCCAGACGCGACAGCTCGGCCTTGGTCCAGCCCAGACGACTGATGTCGAAGCGGTGATCGGCGATGTTGTCGGCCGTGGTCGGGTCGGTACCGACTATGTCGGTCGGCACGATGCGCATCTTCCATTCTGGATCGCGCGCAGGGGCCAGTCGCTGCTCGCGCGGCTTGGGATTGGGGGCGTGGCAGTAGGCGCAGTTTTCGCTGTACAGGGCTTTGCCGCGGCTGGCCAGGGGCAGATCGATCTTGCCGAAGATCGCCTCGGGCCACTGCGGTGGCTGCAGCTGCTTGAGGGTTTCCTCCAGCGTATAGAGGTCGTGCAGACGCACGCTGGAGGCATAGCGGTCGGCCTCCGCGACGCCTTGGCCATGCTCGTCGAGCAGGTGCAGGCTGGCGCCTACCCCCAGAGCCTCGCCGACGTTGCGCGCCATCGGCTGCATGGCAGAGCCATTCCATTGCACCCAGTCGAACTTCCAGATATCCCAGAGGTGCGGATAGCTGACCGGTGCATTGGCGATGCGGTAGTTGGCTTCGTCCAGTGCATCGCCGAATACGGTATTGGCGATACGGCCGAATGCATCGGTACGGCCGAAGCCTTCTTCCGTTGGATAGAGGCCGCGGTGCCAGTCATTGGCGGCAGTGGCCAGCAGGCGATCGAGCACCTGCTTGAAGTCCTGGCGCAGGCGATCACGATCCTGCGCGTAACGATCGCCAAGCACCTCCTGAGCGAAACGGCGGAACTTGAGCGGGTTGTAATAGGTGAAGGCCATGCTCATGCCCAGCGCCTGGCCGAAGCCCCCGCCGCGCAGGGTCGGTACCGTCGAGGCCAGCGAATGCAGGGCAGCGCCGCCGTCGATACGCACGGCCTGGCCCTGGTAGCGCAGCTCGCCGGTGTGACAGGCGGCGCAACTGATATCCAGAAAGTGCTCGCCGCTCTCGTTGTCCTGATGGCGGGCGAAGCCGACCGGCAGATTGCCGGGGTTCAGAGAAGTGGCGCGTTGCTTGGGATCGGTGAGAAAACCGAAGCGGGCGAGATAGTCAGGGCGCGCGAATTTCTCGCTGCCGAAGGGCATTTCCAGGGCGACGAACCAGTCGTAGCGCAGGCCTTTAACCGTAGTGCCCTGAGGGGTGTAGTAATAGGTCTGGCGCTGCTCGTCGCTCCACTGCTGCAGATAGTGCAGCTGTTCGGGCGGCTCGAACTTGGGCAGGTTCGGGTTGGCGACGTAATAGAGCACTACCGCCAGACCGATCAGTACCAGCACCAGAACCAGCTTCAGGGTACGGCGGAGCAGACGCATCGGAGACTTCCTTGTGGCGTTCTTATTAGTGGCCCTGTTATGCCAATCCTGCAGACACTTGGCAAGTTGCCATCGCCACGAACATGAAACTCATGCAATAACCAACTGGAACAAGTGATATAGAGAAATGGTTTATGCAGCGTCAAAGTTCTTGCTAGCGTTACATTTATGCGCGCCAAATCATTGTTTTTATTGGTATTACAAAATAATGGCGCCAAGGAAGGGGTATGTTGGATGTCGTTTCCGTCGCATCCCGGCAATTACTGGTGGTCGAGCCGCTAGGCGCGTGCGAACAACTACTCCTTCCTCTGCAGGAGGCAGGTTGGGCGCTGCGCCGCGGCACACTGCAGTCTCTGCAGGGCAGCTCAGGCGATGTGGTACTGATTCATCTGCACGAGCAGCCGCTGGCGCCGCTGCTGGCTCAGCTGCGCAGCATGGAAGCCAGCTGGGTGGCAGTGCTGGATTCGCAGATCCTGGAGCGGGGCGAGATCGCCGAATTGATCGGCGAATGGTTCTTTGCTGCCCTGGCGCTGCCCATCGCCCCGGAAAATCTGATGGAAACGCTCTCGCAGGCGCAGGCGAACGCGCGCCTGCGCAGCCTGCAGGGCGAGCGGCAGGCGCGTCAATTTCTGGGCAACGGCGCCCAGGCGCGTACGCTGCGCACGCAACTGGAGCAGTTGAGCGAGGTGCCCAGGCCGCTGCTGATCAGCGGCGAACGCGGCAGCGGCAAGACGCTGCTGGCGCGCCTGCTGCATGAGCGCTCTTCACGCGCCGGCCATGCCCTGCAGCGTCTGGATTGCGCCGGGCAGGCCGAGGCGCTGTTCGACCGGCCCGGGCATGCGGGTGCGCTGGCCGTGGCGGCGACAGGCACGCTGCTGCTCGAAGGCCTGGCCACATTGTCCGCGCCGACCCAGCAGCACCTGTTGCAGCATCTGCACACCCATCGAGGGCTGCACCTGATCAGCATCAGTCGCGGCGAGTTGGAAGAGGCGGTGCGTCAGGGGCGCTTTCGCGAGGACCTCTATCGGATGCTCGCTGACGTGCGCTTGCAGACGCCCCGGCTACGCGAGCAGCGCAGCGACATGCTGCTGCTGGCCGAGCATTTCGCCAAACTGCATGGTGCGGTAATCGGGCGCAGGCATCGGCATTTCAGCGAAGAGGCTGTCGATGCCATGGTCGAACATGCCTGGCCCGGCAATGTGCGTGAGCTGTGCAATCGGGTGGTACGGGCCCTGGTGCTCGCCCAGGGACGGCAGATTCTCGCGGGTGACCTGGGGCTCGAGGCCGGACGGGGGCAGGGCGTCGCGGTGACCACGCTGCAGGACTACATACTGCGGGCCGAGCGCCAGGCGTTGAACGATGCCCTGGCGCGCCATGCCAACAACATGAGTCAGGCGGCCCGTACCCTGGGTATTTCCCGCCCGACCTTCTACCGGCTGCTGCACAAGCATCGCCTGCGCTGACAGCCTTCGGCTGTATCGTCGGCGAAACACTGCTAAGGTGCTCGGCGAATGTTTCGCCAAGGAGATTGCCATGCACCCGTTCGATGCCGATAAGCCCCCGAAACTTGCCATGCTGCTGGGTTATGCCGGCCTGGTGCCTTTCGTGGGTGGCGCACTGGGCATCTGGGTGATTCCGCTGGGCTGGCGGCCGTTCGTGCTGAACGCTCTGCTGGATTTCGCTGCAGTGATTCTCGCCTTCATGGGCGCCATTCACTGGGGCCTGGCGATGCGTGCGGAGGAGACCGACGAGAACGCTCAGCTGCAGCTTGGCCTGTCGGTGATCCCCCCGATGCTCGGCTGGGCGGCGCTGGCCAGCGGCTTGCCCATGGCCTTCACTTTGCCGATCTTCCTCTTCGCCTTCATCGGCCTCTATCTGGCCGACATGCATGCGGTGCGGGTCGGGCTGGCGCCGCAGTGGTATCCGGCGTTGCGCACACCCCTGACGCTGGTGGTCTGCGGCAGTCTGCTACTGGCCTGGGCCAGTGTGCTGATTCGCTGAGCCCAGCAGCTCGGCAACCTTCTCCAGCGCAGTCTGCCGGCGCGCCGTCCAGCCGCCGAACAGTTCGCAGAAGGGCTGATCGTTGCTGGTCAGCCAATGTCGACAGGCCTGATGAAAGGCCAGGCGCTCCTGCAGTTGCGGCTGGCAGCGCTGGCCATCTTCCACCCAGGGCACGCCCTGCGGATCGAGCAGCAGATGCAGGTCGTACTGGCGCGCGCACAGCTCCTGTTCCAGCCAGGCCGGGCAGTCGCCGAACAGGCTGTGGCTCCACAGCATGTTGCTCAGCAGGTGCGTGTCGAGGATCAGCAAGGCCGGCGCCGCTGCGCGGGCAGCATCTTCCCAGGCCAGTTGGCCGCGGGCGATGGCCGGGATATCGGCGTAGCAGGTGTCGCGTTGCTCGCGTTCGATGAAGTGGCGCACGTATTCGCCCACCACCACGCCGCCGAAGCGTGTCTGTATCTCGCCCGCCAGCCAGCTCTTGCCGCTGGATTCCGGCCCGGTCAACACCAGAACCTTCATCGACTGCCCCAGATGGCCGGGTCGCGACGCCAGCTCAGCCAGCCGCTGATGGCCAGCAGGGTGAACGCGGCGTACAGCGCGGCGGTCAGGTACAGGCCGCTGTGCAGGAAGAACGCCACGTAGCACAGGTCCACCACCACCCACAGTGCCCAGCACTGCAGGCGCTTCTGCGCCATCCATAACTGTGCGACCAGACTGAAGGCGGTGAGGGCGGCGTCCAGCCAGGGCGAGCTGGCATCGGTATGGATGGCCATCAGGTAGCCCAGCGCCAGCGCGCCGATGCTGCCCGCCAGCAGCCCCGTGAGCACGCCGGCCGGCCGCAGGCGACTGACGGTGCGCCCGTCATGCCGCTCGCCGCCGCGGGTCCATTGCCACCAGCCATAGAGTTGCAACGCAGCGAACAGCACCTGCAACAGAAGGTTGGAATACAGCCGCCAGTCATAGAACAGCCAGGCATAGAGCAACACCATGATCAGGCCGATGGGCCAGCACCAGGGGTTCTGCCGCACCGTCAGCCAGACCGCAAGGATGCCAAGCCCGGCGGCAATCAGTTCGAGCCAGGACATCTGGCGCCCTCGTCAGGAAAAGGGAGCGATTGTACTGATCTGCCCGACCTCAGCACACCAGGCTGTCGGCCTGCCGGTAGAGCATCAGCAGCTTGCGGGTGATGGTCTGCTGGATGTCCTCGCGTTCGAAGCTGGACAATCGTGGCAGGCGCGCCAGTTGCAGGCGGTGCAGATGGAGATATGGCATCTGCTGGTCGAACTCGCGCAGGTCGCCCTTCATCAGCACCGGCAGGAAGACGTCGCCAATCTTCTTCTGGTTGCTGATGATCTGCGCCAGCGCGGGCTTGAAGGGCATCGTCTTGGGCGTGGGGCCGCCGTCCTTGATCTGCGTGCTGAGCAGCAGGCCCGGCTTGCCCAGCACCTTGCCCGGCAGCACGCACAGGCCGGTCTTGCGAATGGCCTGGCTCTCGATGCCGTGCAGGGTGTCGTGGAAGGCATAGGGGTTGGGCAGCACCACCATCTTGCGGCCGAGATCGGTGGGGAAGTGCAGGCTGTAGTTGGTATACAGCTGGCCCACCGACTCGGAATAGACGCACAAGCGATTCTCGAACAGCTTGATGAAGCGCTCGGCCAGCTCGCGGCGGGCCATGCTGTCCAGGTCCCAGATCAGATCCTGATTCTGCGGTCGGCTGAAGTCGACCTCCTGGTGCTCCATGCTGCTCATGCTTTTCTCATATGCGGAACTGTCCCAGCAGGCGACCGAGCTGATCGGCCAGCTGTTTCAGATGCTGGCTGGCCGCACTCGACTGTTCGGCGGCTTCGGCCGTGTTATGGGCGAGAGCGGCCGTCTGCGTGACGTTCTGATTGATGTCTTCCACCACGTGCGACTGCTGAAGGGTGGCGCTGGCGATCGAGGCGTTGAGCCCGGTCAGATTGCGCAGCGATTGTGCGATCTGCGCCAGACTTTCGCCAGCCTGGCTTGCCTGTTCCACCGTTAATTGTGACGCACGGCTGCTGTCATGGATGACCTTGACCGCGGCCTCGGAATTGCTCTGCAGGCGTTCGATCATGCCCTGGATCTCGGCGGTGGACTGCTGCGTGCGCTGTGCCAGCAAGCGGACCTCGTCGGCGACCACGGCGAAGCCGCGACCCTGCTCGCCGGCGCGGGCCGCTTCGATGGCGGCATTCAGGGCGAGCAGGTTGGTCTGTTCGGCGATCGAGCGGATCACCTCCAGCACGCTGCCGATCTGCGTGCTTTCGCTGGCCAGCGACTGGATCACCTCCACGGCCTTGTCGATGGTCCCCGAAAGCTGGTCGATCTGGCGCAGGCTGGCATTGATGTTCTGCTGGCCCTGGCTGGCCTGTTCTTCGGCCGTATGCATTTCGCTGGAGGCATGCTCGGCGTTCTTCGCCACGTCCTGCACGCCATAGGTCACTTCGTTGACCGCCGTGGCCACCAGCTCCATCTGCTGCGCCTGTTGCTGGCTGTGTCGCTGTGCTTCGCTGGAAATGTCACCCAGCGAGCGCGCGGCCTGGTCCAGCGAGCCGGCAGATTCGAGCAGCTGGCCGATCACCCGACGCAGCTTGTCGGTAAAGGCATTGAAATGCGTGGCCAGGGCGGTGAGTTCGTCGCGGCCATGAGTGTCGAGGTTGCGGGTCAGATCGCCTTCACCGCTGGCGATGTTGGCCATGGCATCTACCGCTATTTGCAAGGGCTGCGCGATGCTGCGGGTAATCAGCACGACCAGAGCGGTCAGCAGCAGCACGATCAGCAGACCCATGCCCACCGCACGCATCGCCTGGGTCCTGAACTCGGCCTGGACATCGTCGACATACACGCCGGAGCCGATGATCCAGCCCCAGGGCTGAAAGAGTTCGACGTAGGAGATCTTCGGTACCGGGTCAGTGGCGCCAGGTTTCGGCCAGCGGTAGTCGACCTGGCCAGCGCCCTGGCTGCGGGTGATGGCGACCATCTCGTTGAACAGCGCCTTGCCGTCCGGATCCTTGAAACCGGAAAGGTTCTGCCCCTCGAGCTTGGCATTCATCGGATGCATGAGCATGACCGGGGTCTGGTCATTGATCCAGAAGTACTCCTGGCCGTCGTAGCGAAGACCGCGGATGACTTCCATCGCCTGCTTCTGCGCTTCCTCGCGGCTCAGGCTGCCGGCGCTTTCCAGGCCCTGGTAATGCTTGAGGATGCCGGCCGCACTCTGCACCACGTGCTCGGTCTTCTCGGCCTTGCTGGCGTACAGATCGAGATTGATCTGTCGCAGCATGTAGGCGCCCTGAAGCACCAACATCAGGATGGCCAGCGCCAGAATCAGCCACAGACGACGGCTGATGGGAAGACTACGCAAACTGTTCATGAAGAAGTTCCTGATTGTTGTAATTGTCGGGCTGAAGCGTCTGGAAGGGCTGTTGGGCAGCGCTGTCACCTCGACGCATCATTCATGTTAGTTGTCTGTTAGCATCTCGGCCGCTCGGCAAAAAACTGAATAGTCGCCGGGCGCGCCGTCGCAAGGAACCTGTGCGACGGGCCTGTGTCCCAGGGCCGGGACTTTTGCTTCAGTTTTACTCGTAAGGCACTTGCCGCGTTTGGGGGAATCGATGGATATCTGGATGGCCTTTCAGGCCCTGATCCTGGGCATAGTGGAAGGCCTGACCGAGTTCTTGCCAATTTCCAGCACCGGTCACCTGATCGTGGTCGGCGATCTGCTGGGCTTCAACGGAGAAACCGCTACAGCGTTCAAGATCATCATCCAGCTCGGCGCCATTCTGGCGGTGATGTGGGAGTTCCGCGCGCGGGTGCTCGGTGTGGTGCTGGGGCTGCGCAGCGAGCCGCGTGCGCAGCGCTTCACCTTCAACCTGTTGCTGGCCTTCATTCCGGCTGTGGTTTTCGGCCTGGCCTTTGCCGATCTGATCGAACACTGGCTGTTCAATCCGATCACGGTGGCCACCGCCTTGATTGTGGGCGGCATCATCATGCTCTGGGCGGAGAAACGTGAGCACGCCATCCAGGCCGAGTCGGTCGATGACATGACCTGGAAGCTGGCGCTGAAGGTCGGCTTCGCGCAATGCCTGGCGCTTATTCCGGGAACATCCCGTTCCGGGGCCACCATCATCGGCGGGCTGGTGTTCGGCCTGTCGCGCAAGGCGGCCACGGAGTTCTCCTTCTTTCTGGCGATGCCGACCATGATCGCCGCCACGGTCTACTCGCTGTTCAAGTACCGCGACATCCTGCAGTGGAGCGATCTGCCAATCTTCGCCATCGGCTTCGTCAGCACCTTCATCGTGGCGATGATCACCGTGCGCGCCTTGCTCAAGTTCATCGCCAATCACAGCTATGCGGTGTTCGCCTGGTATCGCATTGCCTTCGGTCTGGTGATTCTCGCCACCTGGCAACTGCATCTGATCGACTGGAGCACGGCGCAACCGTGAGCGGCAACGAACGCAAAGGGCGCCTGAGAAGTTGGGATGACGCCAAGGGTTTTGGTTTCATCCAGCCGCAAGACGGTGGAGCCGAGGTTTTCGCTCATATCTCGGCGATGCGCGGCGACCGCCGCCCGCTGCCGGGTGACGAGGTGCTGTTCGTCGCCGGGCGTGATCCGCGCGGTCGGCCGCGTGCCGAACACCTGCGCCTGGCCGGTGAACTGAGCCTTGATCGGCCGGCGATCCGGCGCAAACCGAAAACGCCCGGCACGGCGGCACCGGTAGTGCGAAAGGCTGCGGCCAAATCCACACACCGATCATCGACTCAAGGCTCCATCCATAACTTTTCCAGCAAGGCCTTGGTGCTCGCTTTGCTGTGCATCCTGCCATTGCTCGGCTGCGTGACGCTGTTCGGCAAGGGGCTCTGGTGGATATTGCCGCTTTATCTGCTGGCCAGCCTGCTGAGTTTCCTACAGTACTGGCTGGACAAGCGCAGCGCCCAGAGCGGCGGCCGACGCACGCCGGAAAACACCCTGCATCTGGTGGAGCTGATCGGTGGCTGGCCGGGTGCGCTGGTCGCCCAGCAGACCTTCCGCCACAAGACGCGCAAGGCCACCTATCAGGCGCTGTTCTGGCTGATCGTCGCGGCGCATCAACTGTTCTGGATCGATTGGCTGCTGCTCGACGGCGCCTACATCGCCCGTCACATCCCGCTATTCGTCCAGTAGCAGACCGGGCTGCAGGCGCTTGGGCAGTCGGCGCACCACCAACTGATGGGAACGGGTCAGCAACTGGCGCAGCTCTTGGTCGCCAAGCGGTAGCTGGCGGGCGCTCATGCTGACCCAGTGCGCTCGCGCCAGATAGGGCGCAGGGCGAATGCCGGGGCGGTCGACGTAGCCGAGAAAGAGGTCGTGATCGACCTTGAAGGCCAGATCCTCGCCCAGAAAATCGAGGATGGCGAACATCTTGTTGCCGGCTACCGAGAACACCCGGTTGCTGCCCCACTTGAGGTCTTCGCGGGCGCCCGGCAGGCTGAGGCAGAAGCTGGCGATCTGGTCGGGCGTCATGGGCATGTCCATCGCTGGTCGAAACGGCAGTCTATCGGTTGGCCGACTCGCTGCGTAGCCGCTCGATCTGGCGCCGGGCATAACCGATGAAAGCGGCCAGTGCCTGGGGCCGCTGAGCCAGGTCATCCCTGGCCTGGCCCAGATAGACGTCTCGCGCGGTTTCCAGCAGCGGCCGGTGCTCAGGGGGCAAGCGCTCGAGCAGCCAGTCGGCCGCCACGTCCTTGGCAGCGATCTCGCCGCTGCTCAGCGTCAGCCAGATGCGTGCCAGGGCCAGGACCACGTTGCACTCATCGCCCAGCCAGTCGTCCGGTCCGTTCCATTGCGCCGCGGTGTCGTGCAGGGCGCGAATCATGTCCGCTTCAGGCACCGGCTCGAACAGTTCGGCAGCCGGCGGGCCTAGCAGGCTGATAGCGTGCTGGCGTGCCTTGCTGAGCAGTATGGCCAGGTCATGATCGGCCATGGCCGGCTCGAAGCGACCCGCCTGCAGCTCGTCGCGCAGCCATTCGCCGAACTGCAGTTCGCGCATCGGCCGATAACGCCAGGGCCGCACAGCGTCGTGCACCAGCAGCGTCACCTCCAGCGGGCGCAGGTGCGCGGTGGCCGGCCAGGCCGACAGCCTCAGCAGGTCGGTCATCAGGGCCTTGCGCGTGCTGTCGCTCAGGGGCGTGCGGACGGTGACCAGCAGATCGATGTCGCTTGCCGGTTTGAGGCCGCCGCTGACGGCGGAACCGAACAGATGCACCGCCAGCAGGTTGTCGCCAAGATGATGATGCAGAAGGGTGAGGGCATTGCTGATCTGCAGGTTCATGTTTTCATCATTCCGCTTCAGGTTGCGCTGCACTTTACCGCCGTTCGGCCTCGTCTCGCAGACGCGGGTTCCCGAAGGCCGGGTCTGGTCGATTCTCCGATAGCGCTCCACGCCATCTGAGGTGTCTGTCTGGATTATCTGCGTGGCTCCTTTGGGATTCGCCGGGATAGCTGAGCGAAAAAAAGCCCCTGAGCATCGACTCCGGGGCTGAGGAGGGTCGGCAGGGCTGCCGACCGGGGAGAGCAGATTCAGGCCTGTGGCTGCCAGCCGCCGCCGAGCGCCTTGTAGATCGCGACGATGCCGCTGTACAGCTCGACCTCGGCCGCGGCCTGGGCGTCTTCGGCGGCCAGGCGCTCGCGCTCGGCGTCCAGCAGGACGAGGAAGTCCACCGTGCCTTCGCGATAACGGATCGCCGCCTGGTCGGCAGCCGCGCGGCTGGCTTCAGCCTGGCGCACCAGAGAAACCAGGCGCTGCTGGCGTTTGGCGTAGTCGCTGAAGGCGTTTTCCGATTCCTCCAGGGCCAGCAATACCTGCTGTTCGTACTGCGACAGCGCGCCATCGGCCTCGGCTTCGGCGCCGCGCAGACGTGCTCGCACGCTGCCGAGATCGAAGGCCGCCCAGCTGATGCTCGGCGCTACGCCCCAGGCGCGGGCGGCCGACGAACCCAGCTGCGAGCCGCGCCCGGCGGTAAAGCCGAGAAAGCCGGAGAGGCTGACCCGCGGAAACAGATCCGCCGTCGCCACGCCGACCTCGGCCGTGGCCGCCGCCAGTTGCCGCTCGGCCGCCTGGATATCCGGGCGACGGCGCAGCAGTTCGCTCGGGTTGCCGATGGGCAAGGCCTTGGCGATCACCGGAAGGGGTTTGGGCGACAGATCGATCTGCAGCTGTTCCGGGCGCTGGCCGAGCAGGGTGGCGATGCGGTTCTGCGCGCGCACCTGCTGCGCCTGCAGTTGCGGCAGGCTGGCTTCGGTGGCGGCCAGGCGGGCATCGGCGCGCAGCACGTCCAGTTCGTTGCCGACGCCGGCGTCGCGCAGCTGTTCGGTGATGCCGCGCGAGTCCTGCTGGTTCTTCAGGTTCTCGCGGGCAATGCTTTCGCGCAGCTGTGCGCCACGCAGGGTGCCGTAGGCATCGACCAGTTCGGCGATCAGGCTGACCTGCAACTGGTAGTAGTCGGCCTCGGCCACTTCGATGCGCGCCTCGCTGGCTTCCAGCTGGCGCTGGATGCGGCCGAACAGGTCCAGCTCCCAGGCCATGTCCAGGCCCAGGTCGTAGCGCTCCTGACGGATGCGCTCCTCGCTGACCGGCGGCTGCTGCGCCTTGCCGAACTCGCCGCTGGCGCGGCTGGTGACGGTGGGCAGGCGGTCGTTGGCCACATCATCGCGAATCGCCCGGGCTGCACGCAGGCGGTTGAAGGCCACGCGCAGCTCGCGGTTGTCCTGCAGCGAACGCTGCACCAGCTGGTTCAGCGTCGGGTCGTCGAATTGCTGCCACCAGGCGGCTTCGAAGCGGCTGCGGTCGTAATCGGCCGCCTCCAGCGCGGCAATGCGCGCAGGGTCGGTCATGGGCGCTCGATAGTCCGGGCCGACGGCGCAGGCCGACAGCGCCAGGGTCAGGAGGGCGGGGGCAAAGGCTTTCATGCATGCGACTCCTGCAGACGGGCGGCTTTGCGGGCTTCGCGTTTCTCGACGAAGCCGCGGATCAGAACATAGAACACCGGAGTCAGCAGCAGGCCGAAGAAGGTCACGCCGATCATCCCGGAGAACACCGCCACGCCCATGGCATGACGCATCTCGGCGCCCGCACCGCTGGACAGCACCAGCGGCACCACGGCCATGATGAAGGCGATCGAGGTCATCAGGATCGGGCGCAGACGCAGGCGGCAGGCTTCCAGCACCGCTGCGACGCGGTCGAGACCCTCTTCCTGTTTCTCCTTGGCGAACTCGACGATCAGGATGGCGTTCTTGCAGGCCAGGCCCACCAGCACGATCAGGCCGATCTGGGTGAAGATGTTGTTGTCGAGCCCGGCAATGATCACCCCGGTGATGGCGGTGAAGAGCACGATCGGCACGATCAGGATCACCGCCAGCGGCAGGCTCCAGCTTTCGTACTGGGCGGCCAGCACGAGGAAGGCCAGCAGCACGCAGAGCGGGAAGATGAAGATCGCGGTATTGCCGGCGAGGATCTGCTGGTAGGTCAGATCGGTCCACTCGAAGGTCATGCCGATCGGCAGTTCCTCATTGAGTAGCTTGGCGATGGCCGCTTCGGCCTGGCCCGAGCTGTAACCCGGCGCGGCGGCACCGTTGATCTCGGCGGTAAGGAAGCCGTTGTAGTGCATCACCCGATCCGGGCCGGCGCTGTCATCGACCTTGACGAAGGTCGACAGCGGCACCATCTCGCCACGGTTGTTGCGCACCTTGAGCTGACCAATCTGCTCCGGCTCCAGACGGAATTGCTGATCGGCCTGGACGTTGACCTGGTAGGTGCGGCCGAAACGGTTGAAGTCGTTGGCATACAGCGAGCCCAGGTACACCTGCAGGGTGTCGAAGATGTCGCTGATGGCCACGCCGTGGGTCTTGGCCTTTTCGCGGTCGATGGCGGCATCGACCTGCGGCACGTTGACCTGGTAGCTGGTGAACACCGACATCGGGTTCAGCTCCGGCAACTGGCGGGCCTTGTTGAGGATGTTCTGGGTCTGCACGTACAGCTCGTCATAGCCCAGGTTGCCACGGTCCTGAATCTGCAGGCGGAAGCCACCGATGGTGCCCAGGCCCTGTACCGGCGGCGGCGGGAAGATGGCGAGGTAGGCCTCCTGAATCTCACCGAACTGGCCGTTGAGCTCGGCGGCAATGGCGCCGGCAGACAGGCTCTCGTCCTTGCGCAGGCCGAAGTCCTTGAGCGTGACGAAAACGATGCCGCTGTTCGGGCTGTTGGTGAAGCCGTTGATCGACAGACCGGGGAAGGCCACGGTGTTTTCCACGCCCGGATGCTTGCTGGCGATTTCGCTCATGCGCTTGATCACCACTTCGGTACGGTCCAGCGTCGCTGCGTCCGGCAACTGGGCGAAGGCCACCAGGTACTGCTTGTCCTGCTGCGGCACGAAGCCGGTCGGGGTGCTGGAGAAGCCCAGGTAGCCGAGCACCAGCAGGCCGCCGTAGACCAGCATGGCGATGCTGCTGCCACGCAGCACGCGGCGCACGGTGCCGACGTAGCGGTTGCTGGCGCGCTCGAACATGCGGTTGAACGGGGTGAACAGCCAGCCGGCGAACAGCCTGTCGAGCAGGCGCGAGAAACCATCCTTCGGCGCGTGATGGTCCTTGAGCAGGATCGCGGCGAGGGCCGGCGACAGGGTCAGCGAGTTGATCGCCGAGATCACCGTGGAAATGGCGATGGTCAGTGCGAACTGCTGATAGAACTGGCCCGAGAGACCGGAGATGAAGGCCGTCGGCACGAACACGGCGCACAGCACCAGAGCGGTGGCGACGATGGGGCCGGTCACCTCCTTCATGGCCTGGCGGGTGGCCTCGACCGGGGATTTGCCCAGGGCGATGTTGCGCTCGACGTTCTCCACCACGACGATGGCGTCGTCCACCACGATACCGATGGCCAGCACCAGGCCGAACAGCGACAGGGCGTTGAGCGAGAAGCCGAACATGTGCATGACCGCGAAGGTGCCGATCAGCGATACCGGCACGGCAGCCAGCGGGATGATCGAGGCGCGCCAGGTCTGCAGGAACAGCACCACCACCAGCACCACCAGCACCACGGCTTCGAGCAGGGTGTGCACCACTGCCTCGATGGAGCCGCGCACGAAGATGGTCGGGTCATACACCACTTCGTAGTCCATGCCCTGCGGGAAGGACTTCTTCAGTTCGGCCATGCGCTCACGCACCGAGTCGGAAATCTCGATGGCGTTGGAGCCGGGGCGCTGGAATACCGGGATGGCCACGGCCGGCTGGTTGTTCAGCAGCGAGCGCAGGGCGTACTGGTTGGAGCCCAGCTCGACGCGGGCAATGTCGCGCAGACGGGTGATTTCGCCGTTGTCGCCGACGCGGATGATGATGTTCTCGAACTCTTCCTCGGAGACCAGGCGGCCCTGAGCGTTGATCGACAGCTGGAAGCTGTTGCCGGCATCGGAAGGCGGTGCGCCGAGGGCACCGGCGGCGACCTGGCGGTTCTGCTCGCGGATGGCGGTGACCACGTCGGTGGCGGTGAGCCCGCGCGAGGCCACCTTGTTCGGGTCGAGCCACACGCGCAGCGAGTAGTTGCCCATGCCGAACAGCTGCACGTCGCCCACGCCGTCCAGGCGCGCCAGCTCGTCCTTGACGTTGAGCGCGGCGTAGTTGGACAGGTAGAGCATGTCGTAGCGCTGATCCGGCGAGGTCAGGTGCACCACCATGGTCAGGTCCGGGGAGGCCTTGTCCACGGTCACGCCGAGACGCTGCACTTCGGTGGGCAGGGTCGGCATGGTGCGGGTGACGCGGTTCTGCACCTGCACCTGGGCGTTGTCCAGATCGGTGCCGAGGGCGAAGGTCACGGTCAGCGTCAGGCGGCCGTCGATGGTCGACTGCGACGACATGTAGAGCATGCCCTCGACGCCGACGATGGCCTGCTCCAGCGGCGAGGCGACGGTTTCACCGATCACCTTGGGGTTGGCACCGGGGAAATCGGCACGCACCACCACGGTGGGCGGCACCACTTCCGGGTATTCGCTGATCGGCAGCTGGAACAGCGAAATGGCGCCGCCGATCAGGATCAGCAGCGACAGCACCGCGGCGAAGATCGGCCGCTGGATGAAGAATTGCGAGAAGTTCATGGGTCTTTCCTCTGGCGCGGGCTGGATCAGCCGCGCGGCGAGCGAGCTTCGATTTTTTCGGCGGCGATGCGCGGGGCCTGGCTGCCATCGACGGCCTGGCGCATGCGAGCCAGCTGTTCGAGGGTGCTGTCATCGGCCATGGAGACCGGTTGCGGGTCGACGATGGAGCCGGGCATGGCGCGCTGCAGGCCGTTGACCACGATCTTCTCGCCCTTGCTCAGGCCGCTGCGCACGATGCGCAGGCCTTCGAGCTTCGGCCCCAGTTCGATGGAGCGATAGGCCACGGCATTGTCCTCGCCCAGCACCAGCACGTACTTCTTGCCCAGATCGGTGCCGACCGCTTCGTCCTTGATCAGGGTGGCGGCGTAGGGCTTGCTGCCCACCAGCTTGAGGCGGGCGTACAGACCGGGGGTGAAGCGGCCGTCCTGATTGTCGAACACGGCGCGACCACGAATGGTGCCGGTACGCGGGTTGACCTGGTTGTCGAGAAAGTCCAGCTGACCCAGGTGCGGGTGGCCGGCTTCATCGGACAGGCCCAGGTACACCGGGCTGGCGCCGCGGGCGTCGGCGCCGGACTGGCGGGCCAGCTCGACGTACTTGAGGAAGGCGCGCTCGTCGGCGTCGAAGTAGGCGTAGACCTTGTCGGTGGAGACCACCGAGGTCAGCAGGCTTTCGCCGGCGCCGACCAGGTTGCCTTCGGTGATTTCGGCGCGGCTGACGCGACCGTCGATGGGCGAGGTGATGCGGGTGAAACCGAGGTTGAGGCGAGCGTTGTCCAGTTCCGCCTGGATCGCGGCGACCTGCGCCTGGGCCTCGGTGGCGGCGCTGGCACGGGCATCGGCGAGTTCCGCGGAGATGGCGTTGCTCTGGCGCAGGCGTTCGCCGCGGCGGGCTTCGTTGGCGGCGCGCGCCTGGTTGGCACGGGCCTGCTGCAGCTGGGCTTCGAGGCGCTTGACCTCGGCCTGGAACGGACGCGGATCGATCTGGAACAACAGGTCGCCTTTCTTCACCAGGTTGCCTTCGCTGAAGGCGACGCGGTCGATGTAACCGGAGACGCGCGGGCGAATCTCGACCGATTGCGGCGCTTCGAGACGCCCGGTGAACTCATCCCATTCGTTGACCGGCTGTTCGATCACTTCGGCCACGCTGACCTTGGCCGCGGGCATCTGGTTTTGCGCCTGCGGCGCCTGTTCACAGCCGCTCAGCAGGACCAGGCCGGCGAGGGCGAGGGGAAATATCCAGATGTTCTTGTGTAGCTGTTCCATGGGTGACTCCGCCAGACGGATTTGTGAATGGGCGGAGTCTGCTGCGCGGCATGGCCAGCGACGAATCGAATGCCATGAAGTTGAATATCAGTGCTAATGATTATTGGCAGCTCATGGCGATGTTGCAGCCCGCCGCTTCGTCCCTGGCAAGGGCCCGGCTGCAGTCGCGCTCATTCATCGCTCTGTTCTGGCGGCGTTTCGAAGGCCGAGCGCACGGCCTCCACGACCCGCTGCGCGCGCTGGGCGTCCTCCAGCTGCGGGTAGGCCTTCTTCAGCTTGCCGGACAGCTGCCAGCCGTTCTCCCTGAGCGAGCGGATGATGCGATTGGCGTCCTGATCCGGCATTTCCAGTACCTCTTTCAGGCGCTCCTGGGCACGCTGGAAAACTACCAGCACTCGCGCTTCATCCGCCATCTCGGTGCGCACGGTGTGTTCGATGACCTGTGCGGTGTACAGCACGTGTTCGCTCAGGTCCGGATAGCGCCAGGCGAACAGGGCGTCGTCGTAATCGTCGAACACCAGGTTGCTCTGGGTGCCATCCTCGTAGGCCTTGAGCTCGCCAAAGCGGTAGGCAGCGGCATAGCGCTGCATGAAGGGCCGTGAAAACACCTCCAGCGTGCGGTCGTAGCGCGCGCGAAAGTCGATCGAGCTGGTGATGGTGGCCGATACGGGCAGGATCACGCCGTCAGGCAGCGCCTTGTCACGAATCAGCACGTCGTTGATCAGGAAGCGGTGCAGCCGGCCATTGCCGTCACGCATCGGGTGGATGTAAACGAAGGCGAAGGCGATAGCTGCGGCTCGGGCCAGCGGTTCGGCGCCGCGGGTGGCCGTCTCGAACGCTTTCAGCCCGTCGAGCAGCTGCGCCAGGTGTTCGAAGGGCGGGGCGATGTAATGCACGATGTCCTCGCGCATGGTGGCCTGGCCGACGAACACCGGCGAGCGCCGCAACCCCAGGCCGAACGCTTCGCTGCCGAGAATGCCCGCCTGCAGTCGCTGCAGGCTCTGGTTGCCCAGCGGATCCTCGATATGCCCGCAGTACCTGGCGATCACCTGGGCGAAACGCTGGATGCGGTCGGCCTGGTCCTGCTCTTTCTCGATCAGGAAGCTGGCGCGGGATTCCTTGAACGTCAGCCAGGTAGCCGTGCGTAGCAGGATGTCTGCGCCGAAGGCCTGGTTCAGTTCGCGCAGTGCCGCATCCAGGTCGAACTGCAGCGCCTGCTGCAGTGCCTCGGTACGGCGGATCAGCGGGCAGAAGTGCGGTGTGCCGGGCAGATTGTCGTTGATGCGCCAGCGCCGCGCGCGCAGCGGCTCGACCCGGGTCAGGTAGTGCTGCGCCGAAATCGCATCGACGTAGCCACCGTTGGTGACGTCCGGCACATCCAGGGGCTGCCCGGTCAGCCACTCATAGATGAAGCCGGTGCGGCGGGCATACTGGCCGAACGGCGCTTGCCGGCACCAGGTTTCGATGGGCTCGGGGCCGACGGCGGCGAACAGACGGGCGAAGAACTCAAGGTGAATTTCCTCGTACTTCAAGCCGAACTCGAAATGGCCGGCGAAGCTGTCCGCCGGCTGGTAGCTGGCCGGATACCTGTTCTCGATAAGGCCGTCGCTCTCGCGACTCATCCGCGAGCTGCCGATCAGCGACTCGACACGCAGGGGCTGGACCGGCGCAATACCGTAGCGTTCGGCCAGTGCCTTGAAGCCAACCTGCATGAGTGAATTCCTTAATTGGAGTGAAAAATCGATAACAAAAAGCCGTTGCCGCGCGAAAACGATAATCCTCGCCGCACAAAAACGCTAATGGATAGTTTGATTTGATAAGAAATCGTTGGTTCTGGTCGAAAACGATAACGAGCTAGTGCCGGCACGCCCGATGAGCCGCGAGCGGCAGGGCGGGCTTACAGGCTGTCCGGATCGCCGCAGAACATCTGGATGCGCGAACGCAGCCAGCGTTCGGCCGGATCGTTGTCCTGAGCACCGCGCCAGGCCATGTGCAGTTCGAACGAGGGGGTTTCCAGTGGCAGCTCCTCGGCGCGCAGGCCGCCGGCGGCCGTCAGGGCGGCAGCGGTGTAGTCCGGCACGCTGGCGACGATGTCGGTTTCCGCCAGCAGACTGGCCAGGCCGTTGAACTGCGGCACGGCCAGTACCACATGACGTTTGCAGCCGACCTTCTCCAGTTCCTCATCGATGAAGCCGGTGAGGTCGCCCGCGTAGGACACCAGGGCATGAGGGCGGGCGCAATAGTCCTCGAGGCTCAGCGCGCCGGGGGCGGTGTCGGCGCGCAGCAGTTTGGCCTTGCTGCGCCGCAACACCTTGCGTTTGGCATTGGCCGGCAGCTCCTCGGTGTAGGACACGCCCACGGAGATTTCCCCGGAAGCGAGCAGCCCCGGCATCATCAGGTAGTTGGTGCGACGAACCACCAGAACCACGCCCGGGGCCTCGGCGCGCAGACGGCGGAGCAGGGCGGGGAGCAGGGCGAACTCCACGTCGTCGGACAGGCCGACACGAAACACCGCCTTGCTGGTGGCCGGGTCGAAGTCGGCAGCGCGACTGACCGCGGTGGAAATCGAGTCCAGTGCCGGCGAGAGCAGGGCGAAGATTTCCTGCGCGCGGGGTGTCGGCTCCATGCTGCGGCCGGTGCGCACGAACAGGGGATCATCGAACAGGGTGCGCAGGCGGGCGAGCGCGGCACTGATGGCCGGCTGGCCCAGGAACAGCTTCTCCGCAGCCCGGGTAACGCTGCGCTCGTGCATCAGGGTCTCGAAGACGATCAGCAGGTTCAGGTCGAGGCGACGCAGGTCGTTGCGGTTCATCCGGGTACCATCCGAGGAAAACGGGCCTTGTCAGCACGGCGTGGCAATGAGAGCCTTTGCCTGGGCAATAGTACGGGCAGTGCGTGACGGAATGAAAGTCGCCGAATCACTGCCAGGCATGAAGACTATCGATGGAGTCTGATAGTGCTGCCGACCCACAGCGGATAGAGTCCACAGTCATTGAAGTGTTAATCCGCGATCAAGCTCGAGGTAAGCGATGTCCCGCATGATCCGTTTCCATAAGTTCGGCGATGCCGAAGTACTCCAGTACGAGGAGGTTCCAACGCCCGTGCCCGGCCCAGGTGAAGTGCTGGTGCGCGTGCAGGCCGTTGGCCTTGGCTGGAAAGACGTGCTGTGGCGGCAGAACCTGGCGGCCGAGCAGGCCAAGCTCCCGTCGGGCATCGGCTTCGAACTGGCCGGCAGCGTGGCCGCGCTGGGCGAAGGCGTCAGCGACTTCGAAGTCGGCACCGCCGTGGCCGGTTTCCCGGCCAGTACACCGAATCGTTATCCGACCTGGGGTGATCTGGTGCTCATGCCCGCTCACGCCCTGACCCGTTATCCCGACGTGCTCAGCCCGGTCGAGGCCAGCGTTCATTACACCAGCCTGTTGTTCGGCTATCTGGCGCTGAATGATCTCGCCCACCTCAAGCCGGGGCAGCACGTGCTGATCACCGAGGCCAGCCACTGCATGGCGCCGCAGACCGTGCAACTGGCCAAGGCGCTGGGCGCCAAGGTCATCGTCTCCACCGGCTCGGCCGATGATCGCGAGTTTCTCCGCGGCCTCGGCGCCGACAAGGTGATCGTGACCGAGGAGCAGGACCTGGTTCTGGAGGTGGAGCGCTACACCGAAGGCAAGGGCGTCGAGATCATCCTCGACCAGTGTGCCGGTCCGCAGATGAAGCTGCTGGGCGACATCGCCGCGCCACGTGGCAAGCTGATCCTGTACGGGATCAACGGCGGCAACGACACGGCGTTCCCGGCCTGTGCGGCGTTCAAGAAGCATCTGCAGTTCTTCCGTCACTGCGTGCTGGATTTCACCGGTTGCCCGGAGCTGGGCATCGAGCCCAACAACGAGGCCGTGCAGCGAGCACTCACGCACATCAATCAGATGACTGCCGACCGTCTGCTGACGCCGGTGATCGACAAGGTCTTCGCTTTCGAGGACTTCGTCGCGGCTCATCGCTACATGGAAACCTGCCCGAATCGTGGGCGAGTGGCTCTGCAACTGGCCACGGATTAAAGTCCGTGGCCTTGCGGTCGCTATATCCAGCAAGCCTACCGTTCGTTCAAGGATCGTTTCATGAGTCTCGTCACCGGTGACGCGCTATCGCTGTTGTTGTTTCGTCTGCATAGCGGCAGGTTGCTGGGGATCAACCTGCTCAAGGTCAACGAGATCATTCCTTGCCCGGCTCTGACCAAACTGCCCAATCGCCATCCGCACGTGCGCGGCATCGCCACGCTGCGCGGATCGGCACTGACGGTGATTGACCTCGCCCGCGCCATCGGCGAACGCGGTGTTTCCAGCGAAGAGGAAGGCTGCCTGATCGTCACCGAAGTGAGTCGTTCGCGACAGGGGCTGCATGTGAAGAGCGTCGAGCGCATCGTGCAATGCTCGACGCGTGACGTGCGTCCGCCGCCCGCGGCTGCCGGCAACCGCGCCTTCATCACCGGGGTGACGCAGATCGACGGCGCCATCGTGCAGATCCTCGATATCGAGAAGGTGCTGCACGACATCGCGCCGGCGCTCGACCAGGCGCCCATCGAGGGCTTGCTCGAGAGCAATGATCAGCAGTTGCTGCAGGGGCGCCGAGTGCTGCTGGTGGACGATTCCCAGGTTGCGTTGCAGCAGACACTCAACGTGCTGCGCCAACTCGGCCTCGACTGCACGGCCGTGCGCAGTGCCCAGGCGGCGCTGGAGCAGCTGCATGATTATCAGCAGGCCGAGATGCCGTTCGAACTGCTGGTCTCGGATATCGAGATGCCGGAAATGGACGGCTACAACCTGGTGCGGGAAATCCGCCGCAGCGCCGATATCGCCGCCACCTACGTGCTGCTGCATACCTCGCTGGACAGCACCATGAACACCGAAAAGGCCCGCTCGGTGGGCGCCAACGCGGTGCTGACCAAGTTCTCCTCGGTGGACCTGACCCAGGCATTGCTGGACGCCTTCCGGCAGATGGACGGGCGCTCCTGAGCGGGATGATCCTTGCTGCCGGGCGGCAAGGACTGGCCTGATCGGCTATCCGGCTCCAGCTCGATCCCCTCTGTTTTTAATCGCTTGAGCGCTTGCCCGGCTGGCGTGAGTTCGTCTGCGCCGAGCTCGACGCCGGGCGAACACACCCCTGTGCGCTGAGTGGCCAGCCCTGCCGAAGCCGGACGGTCAGGGGCGTCGACAGCGAGGCGGCGCCGAAACGGCCGTGGCTGCGTCCGCGCGGCAGATTCTGGGGGCGCCACTTCCAGCCAGCCAGGGGTTGTCATGGCGCATTGAGATTGAACTGAGCGGCTGGGGCGATAGTCCCAGAACAGGGGCGTGCGAGCCCCCTCGTTCGTTCCGTTCATCTCAAACAATCAGGATCAGGTCATCTCTCCCATGGATGTGCTTTCCGAGTTCTTTGAACGTACCACTTTGCAAGGGCGTCTGTTCTTTGCAGGCGCGGTTGAAGGGACCTTGGTGCTGGACAAACCACCTGGCATGGCGTTTATCCATGTGATCGAGCGCGGCGGGGTGGACATGGTCCAGCCTGGTCTGCCTCGTGTCGCCATCAACGAACCCAGCGTGCTGTTCTGCCCCAGCACCTGTTGCTACCAGTTGCACGTGCGTGACCCCGCTGGTCTTGAACTGATCTGCGCCTCGTTCCAGTTCGGGCGTAGCGGTCAACAGCCTTTCCCTCTGGGGCTGCTGGAGACCCTGGTGTTTCCCCTGGCCGCCCTGGAGCAGCTAGGCCCGGTGATCGCCACCCTGGTCAACGAGTTCCGCAATCCGGCACCGGGCCGCAGCAAGGCGCTCAATCTGTTGTTCGAATACGTCTTCGTGCTGCTGGTGCGCCGTGCGGTCAACCAGGGGCGGATCACCAGCGGCTTGCTCTTCGCTCTGCAGGATGGCCGCCTCGGGCCGGCGCTGCTCTGCATTCACCAGGAGCCGGCGATACAGTGGAGCGTGGAGCGCCTGGCGGATCTGGCGAAGATGTCGCGCTCGAAGTTCGCCGCTTTGTTTTCCGAGGTAATGGGCATGGCGCCCATGGCCTACGTCACCGCGTGGCGCATGAAGGTGGCGCAGGACATGATGCGCGACGGTGTGCCGATCAAGATCGTTTCCGATGCGGTCGGCTACAGCTCGCAGGCTTCGTTCTCGCGAACCTTCGCGCAGCAGGTCGGCCTGCCGCCGGGTGAATGGCTACGCCAGGCCGTCCACGAGCCGCCACCGCAGCTGTCGGCGCGAATCTACCGCAACTGGCCTTGAAGGCGCCCGCATCTGGCCATGCCGGTCTAACGAGCAATGGCCAGGTGCGGAGCGTGTTCGTGTGCTCAGCCCGCGGCCTGGGTCAGCAGATCGCCGAGCAAGGCGTAGGCGAAAGCGAAGTAGATGAATACGCCGAGCAGGTCCATAACCGAGGTGATCAGTGGCGAGGACAGCGTCGCCGGATCGGTGCCGATGCGCCGGGCGAGGAACGGCAGCAGCGCACCGATGACGCCGCCGAGTACCGTGCACACCAGCATGCTCAAGCCCACCACCATCAGTACGTCGAAGCCGACACCTTTGGCGAAGTAAGCCAGTACCACTTCCAGCGCCGCGATGGCGACGCCCAGCGCGGCTGCCACCGGCAGTTCATGCTTGATGATCAAGCCCACATCGCGCCATTGCAGCCTGAGATCGCCTAACGCCATAGCTCGGATTACCAGGGTGGCCGACTGGCTGCCGGTGTTGCCGCCCATGTCCACGATCGGGGCGATGAAGGCGGCCAGCACGATGACCTGGGTGAGAAGCTCCTCCTGCGCCGCAACGAAGGTGCTGGTCACGACGCCGAAAAAGGTCAGGATCACCAGCCAGAATACGCGCACCTTGAACATCTGCCGCAGCGGTGAGGCCAGTACGTCCAGATCCTGGGCGCCCAGGCTGGCCGTACCCCCGAAGCGGGCGAGCTGGGTGGCGTCCTGCTCCTTCTCGATGTCCATGGCATCGTCCACCGTGACGATGCCGATCATGCGCTCGCCGCCATTGGTGACCGGCAGCGCGAGCAGGTCGTAATGGCGGATCAGCTCGGCGGCCTGCTCGCGTGTCCAATGGGCACGCGCGAAAACCGGATCGCGGCGCATGATCGTGCCGATGCTGGCCTGCGCATCGGCAAGCACCAGGTCGCGCAACGACACGGTACCGCTGAGGCGGTGCTCCTGGTCGAGCACGTAGAGGCTGTAGATGGTCTCCTTGTCCGGAGCGGTGGCGCGCACATGGGCCAGTGCCTCGGCCACGGTCATCTGCGGAGATACATGGACGTAATCCGAGGTGGTCACCGAGCCGACCGTGCCTTCGGCATAAGCGGCCAGGCGTAGGATGTCGTCGCGCTCGACCTTGGCCAGGGCCGGTAGCAGCTTGTGCTTGTCCTGCTCGCCGAGACGGTTGTAGAGGTCGGCACGGTCGTCCGACGGCATGTGTTCGAACAACTGCACCACGGCTTCGCCGGACATGGCGCGCAGCATGCTGTCCTGGCGCTGTTCAGGCAGATGGGCGAACAGCTCGGCGCATGTCGGCGCAGCCAGAGTCAGCAGCAGGGCGAGCGCCTGCTCCGGGGGCAGTACATCCAGTGCTTCGGCCAGGTCGGAGGGATGTGTGTGTCTGACGAAGCTGGCAAAGCTCGCGGCATCCAACGAGCGGGACAGGGTGCGAATCGAGAACAGCAAGTCTTCGCGGTTCATGGGCATGCTCCTTTGCGGCCTCTGGCAGCCGCAGGCATGCCCGGTCAGTCAGACCATGGACAGGCCCCGGTGCCCGCAGGCCGATAACGGGGTAAGGAAGGGGATGTAAAAAGGCAAGATCGACTAGGTTCGGGGTCCATGACGCTCTCCAGCGGGTTGATGAAGGCCAGGGCTCGAGCCCCAACGGTGTGGCGTCGCTTGTTATTTCAGCGCGGATGCGCGGCCGCTATCGCCAACGGCTTCGTTGGCGAACACCAGCTGACCGCACTGCGGCATGAAGGGGAGGGAGTGGTTGGAGACGACCGAAGATCGATCGCTGCATGCCACTACCTGCCAGGCCGGCAAGGTAGTGGCGAGGAGGGACTCGCGGTTACCTTGCCTGGGGTAGGTCGATACGGGATCGACTACGGGAACTGTCCATGGCAAGAACTCCTGGAATTCGAACGGGCGGGATCTTAGGTCTTGCATGGATGCCTGACAACTTTCCCGCCCACCATAATGCACGCCGTTCAGCTTGGGTTTAGGCGCGGCGGGAGGGCGCCGCGCCGCTCGCTCAAGCCACCACCGGAATCAACGGGTCGGCCGCGGCCAGGGCGACGGCCCGCTCGGCTTGTGGCGGATAGATCCACTGGGTGTTGATCTGGGTCTTGAGCTCCTTGCCTTCCTTGCCCGTCAGCACCACCTTGCGCTCCCAGCCTTCGGTGAATACCGCGCCCCAGGCGCCGAGGTCCAGGCAGGTGACGTACTTGGGTTGGCTGTAGGGAATCGGCTCGACACCGAGCAGATCCGCCGCGGCGTTGTTGCCGGCCGAGCGACCGAGTGCGATGGCGTGCTGGCAGGTCATCAGTGCGTGGTTGCCATGGTCATCCACTGCGGCATACGCGGTATCGCCCGTGGCATAGATGACGTCCTGGCCCAGTACCTTCAGGTTGCGGTCGACGTGCAGGCGGCCGAAGGCATCGCGCTCGCCGTCGATGTGCTGGGTCAGTGGCGAGGCTTTCACCCCCACGGTCCAGATCACGGTATGGGCCTCGATGCGTTCGCCGTTGTCGAGCTGCACGCCTTGAGCGTCGACCATCGACACCGGGCTGCCCAGCTTCCAGGTCACACCCAGCGTGTCGCTGGCTTCGGCGATCACCGAGGCGATCTGCTCGCCCATGACGCTGCCGACCTGCTGGCCCATGTCGACGACGATGACGTGGAGGTCGGCCTCGTCACCCAGAATGGTGCGCAGCCGCGCCGGCATCTCCGTGGCCGTTTCGATACCGGTGAAACCGCCACCGACCACCACCACGGTATTGCGCGCCTGGCTGGCCGGCTTGTGGCGCAGGCCCTGCAGATGGGCTTCGAGCCTTTGCGCCGACTCGAGGCTGTCGACATCGAAGGCGAAGCGATCGATGCCAGCCAGCGGCGGGCGCGCCACCTGGCTGCCGGACGCCAGGATCAGCCTGTCGAAGCTCAGTTCGGCCTGGGCGCCGCCTGCGCCGCGATAGATAACCCGCTTGCCCGCCGCATCGATGCGGGTGGCGCTGCCCGGCACGAACCGCACGCCGACCGCATCGAACAGCGGCCCGAGCGGGGCTACGGCGCTGGAAACGTCGGCCTCGTAGAAGCGCGGACGCACGCGCAGCTCGGCCTGTGGGGCAAGCACGGTGACGTCCACATCCAGGCGTTTGTGCTGGTCCAGCAGGCGGATCGCGCTCAGGGCACTCCACATGCCGGCGAAGCCGGCACCGATGATCAGGATTTGCTGTTTCACGTTGTGATTTCCCGTAGTGAGTGAAGGTGTTGGCTGACTGCGGAAAGGATTCTGCCGCTGGCTTGGATCAAGGTATTGATCCATTATTCGTGAAAACACGTGATCCACTTTGGAGCCGACATGCCGCTCGAGAAGGCTGCGCCACAGGTGGTGTTCCTGCCGCTGGGAACACCGGAGGAGGGAGCCAGCCTGCAGGGCTGGCTGTACGAGTCGCTGCGCCGCGCGATTCTCGGCGGCCGTCTGCCGGCAGGCAGCAAGCTGCCCAGCACACGCGCCATGGCCGAGCACTACGGCCTGGCCCGCGGCACGGTGCAGGCGGCCTATCAGCAGCTACTTTCCGAAGGCTACCTGCTGGCACGTACCGGCAGCGGGACGCGGGTCAGCGAGGTGCTGCCGGACCCGACGCTGAATGCGGGCTACGTTCGGCGCAAGGTGGTCGCCAAGAAGGAAGAGCAGCGCGTCGCCCCCGAAACGCCCTGGCTGAAGCGTCTGGCCGAGATCGAGCCGATCTTCTCTCGGCGAACGCTGCCAACCGGCCAGCGCCCGTTCTTTCCTCACCGCGGCGACATCGAGGCCTTTCCCATCGACCTGTGGCGCAAGCTGCACACGCAGCAACTGCGCAGCTCGCGCTTGTCGATGCTGCTCGATTCGGATCCGGCGGGCTTGCCCTCGCTGCGCGAGGCCATCTCCGGCTACCTGGCCATCGCCCGTGGGGTACAGGTTTCGCCGCAGCGCATTCTGGTGCTCGGCAGCGTGCAGCAGGGCCTGGATATCTGCCTGCGCTTGCTGGCACCAGGCGACTCTGAGGTCTGGATGGAAGACCCGGGTTATCCCGGCGCGCGGCAGTTGATGGACATCTCCGGTATCCGCCGCGTGGACGTGCCAGTGGACCGAGCCGGCATGCAGGTGGAAGAGGGCATACGCTTGGCGCCTGGCGCGCGCCTGGCCTACGTCACGCCCTCACGCCAGGCACCACTGGGTGGTGAGCTGTCGCCGGCGCGGCGCCTGGCCTTGCTGAAATGGGCGGCAGAGCAGGGCAGCTATATCTTCGAAGACGACTACGACAGCGAGTACCGCTTCATCGCCAAACCCATTCCGGCGTTGCGCTCCATGCCGGGTGCCGAGCACTCGGTGATCCTGGCCGGCACGTTCAGCAAGCTGCTGTTTCCGGCCATTCGCCTGGCCTACCTGGTGCTGCCTGAACATCTGACGGAGAGTTTCACCCGCGCGGCGGCGCTGATGTCGCGCCATGCCAACAGCCTGGCCCAGGCAGTGCTGGCCGACTTCATTCATGAGGGGCATTTCGATCGTCACGTGCGGCGCATGCGCAAGGTCTATGCATCGCGGGCCGATGCCTTCGCCGAGGCTGCGCACAAGCACTGGCAAGGGTTGATCGAGGTGCCGGAAATTCGCGCGGGCATGGATATCGCCTGCCATTTGCAGGTCGAGAACGAGCGGGAGGCTTTCGCCCGTTTGCAGGCGGCCGGCATCAATGCCTTGCCGCTGTCGCAATACTGCGTCGGGGTCAGAGCACCGGGCTTGGTGATGGGCTTCGCGCCCTATGCGGAATCTGCCATCGAGGATGCCGCCAGGGCCGTTGCGCAAGCCCCGCGCGGCTGAGAACTGCCCCGGCCGAGGCCGGGGCAGGCGCCATCAGAGGATGCTCAGCGGGTATTCGATGAAGGCGCGAATCTCGTTGAGATCCGGGCCGACATCGGTGCTGGAGCGGTAGATGGAATTGCGCAGACGCAGGTGCAGATCCTTGGCCGCACCGCTTTGCACGGTGTAGCTGACCTGGTTGAAGATCTCGCGCTCGGTGCCGTTGTTGTCGCTGCCGGTGTCGATGTTGTCGCCGCGTACGTAGGCGAACTTGTAGCGCAGCCCCGGCGCGCCGTATTGGGCGAAGTCCAGCTCGTAGCTGGCCTGCCAGGAGCGCTCGTCCTTCAGGTTGAAGTCCGAGTAGTAGGAGTTGGCCAGGTAGATGCTGGCGCCGCCATCGCCGTAGTCATAGGCGAAGCCGGCATCGCCGCTGTTGCGCTGGTGCGCGACGATGAAGGCATGGGCGCCGATGCTGTACTTGGCCGCCAGGCTCCAGATGGTGTTGCGGTCCCCCTGGCCATCGCCGCCGAGATCGATTGCGGCCACCGAACCGGTGTCGTACTTGGTGCGGTAGATGTTGAAGTCGAAGTTCAGCGCCTGATCCGCAGCCAGTGCCAGGTTGTAATTGAGGTTGGCGTAGTAGCGCTTGTACATGTCCTCGAGATCGGCGTGGTAGACCGCCAGGCTCAGGTCATCGCTAAGGGTGTAGCTGCCGCCGAGCACGTCGATGCTCTTGAGGCGGTTGGGGTCGCGTGCCGAGTCGCCCATCGGGCTGTCGGCGGTGAAGCGACCGGCATTCAGTTCCAAACCTTCGATCTCGTTGCTGGTGACCAGCGTGCCGGTGAAGGATTGCGGCAGCAGGCGGCTGTCGTCATGGGCCAGAACCGGCAGGGAAGGGAACTGGTTGCCGTACCTGATCACGGTATCGGAGACGCGCAGCTTCACCGCAGCACCGGCCTGGGACAGTTCGTCCACCGGGCGGCCTTCGCTGTCGGTATCGAAGAATGGGCGATAGTTGCGGCCGCGACCGCTGTCGAGCTTGATGCCGAGCAGGCCGAAGGCATCGACACCGAAGCCGACGGTGCCCTGGGTGAAACCGGACTCGAAAGTGGTGATGAAGGCCTGGCCCCAGGTCTTGGCGTCGGCGGCGTTGTCCTTGTAATCACGGTGGAAGTAGGCGTTGCGCAGCAACAGATTGAGTCTGGCGTCCTCGACGAAACCCTGGGCTTCGGACTGGCTGCTGGCATGAGCCAACTGGCCGCCAAGCGCGAGGCTGCAGGCCAGCGCGAGACAGTGCTTCTTGTGCATGGGTGCTCCCGGTGTTGGTGTGCTTTCTTGTCAGGCCTCGCAGCGAGGCAGGGCCTGGTCCGGACGGACCGTTTAGAGATATCACCGAGACGGTGCAGGCACTATTGATGGTGGTCGATGATCACTATCGATTCGCTCGATGACGCGCAGTCAGCGAACAGCGCTAGTCTGCATACCGATGAAGATTCCAGGGGCAGTGGTTCTCCACAGACCATTGCCCAGGCTCCGCTTCATCTCCTTTGGTTACGAGTTGCGGCCGCACCGGTTATCCGGCGCGGCCTTTTTTTCGTCCATGATGCAGCGGGCCGCGGATGCGTAGCTGCGGGCAAGGCGATGGCCGGCAGCCCAACGCGTCAGAACGTCTGAAGGGCGCACCTGTCAGTTGATAGGTCACCCTCAGGAGTAGTTGCCATGAACAAACACACCGATAACGACCTCCACGACTGGCAGCGCTATGTGTCGCTCGGCAGCGGTCTGGCGCTGCTGGGCTCCGGTTTGCGGCGCGGCGGATTGCTGGGCGTAGCCGGTGCCGCGCTGGGCGGATGGTTGCTGTCCCGCGGCCTTGGCGGGCATCACCCGCTCAAGCGCACGGCTCTGGCTGACCCACTCGCGCCAGGTGCCGAAAAGGCCCGCTACGCGCACATGCCGCTGGATTCCGAGGTGCACAGCCCGGACTTCGCCACGCAGAGCGCACTGCCCGATACCACGCCGATGGGGCACGAACGGTCGGCGCGATGAACGATCCGTTCGATCTGGCGCGCTTCGTCGAGGCGCAGCAGCGCGATTATCAGCAGGCCCTCGACGAGCTGCGTACCGGCGCCAAGCGCAGCCACTGGATCTGGTACGTGTTTCCGCAGCTGCGCGGCCTGGGCCGCAGTGAAATGGCCGAGCACTACGGCATCTCCGGCCTCGACGAAGCGCGGGCCTACCTGGCGCACCCGCTGCTGGGCCCCCGCCTGGAAGATTGCGTGCGGGCGCTGTTGCTCCATCGCGCCCGCTCGGCGCGGCAGATCATGGGCTCGCCGGACGACCTCAAGTTGCGTTCGAGCATGACCCTGTTCCAAGCGGCCGCACCCCAGCAGCCGCTGTTTACCGAGGTGCTGCAGGCGTTCTACGACGGCGAGCAGGATGCTGCGACCTTGCAGCGTCTGTAAGCCTCAGGGCGCGCTGTGCTGGACGGGCCAGATACCGCCGTCGCCGACCACCACGATGCGCTGATCGGGTTCTGCGCGAAAGGTCATGCTGCCGGTGAAGCTGCCGAAGGCGGGCAACAGGCTGACTTCGTTACCCAGGACGAAGCAGGGCAGGCGCAGACGCTGCCGCCCCCTGCCGCGCAATGGGTAGGCCGGGTGCAGGTGGCCCGCCAGCACATGGTGGCTGGCGTGCGCGCGAGGTTCGTGCTGCAGGGCGAAGGGGCCGAGCAACAGCGGTTCTTCCACCACTGCGATGCGCAAGTCTTCAGGCGGGTCGCCCGCACGTTTGTCGTGGTTGCCGCGCACCAGGGTCATGGCCAGCTCGGCATGCCGTTCGCGCCACTCGGCCAGCGCTGCCAGGGTGGCCGGCGTGCGTGAGCCGGGGGCATGGAGAAAATCACCGAGAAAGATCAGCTGGCGACAATCGAAACGCTGCAACAGGGCGTCCAGTCGCTGCAGGTTGGCGGCGGTGGTGCCCTGTGGAACCGGCTGGCCCAGGGCGCGATAGGCGGCAGCCTTGCCGATGTGGATGTCGGCGATCAGCAGCGCCTGCTGCTGCGGCCACCAGATGGCCTTGTCCGCCAGGAGCCAGAGTTCGGCGCCGGCCAGCGACACGATCAGATGGCCGGGGTGGTGCTCGCTCATGAAACCTCTCTAGTCAGCGGCGTTTTTTCGGGCGCTGCGCCGGTGGCCGTGGCAGGCCGTCCTTGCCCTGACGCGGGGAGCGGCCTTTGCGCGGCGCCGGGCGCTCGTCGTCGATGGCGAAGGCCGGGTCCTGATAACCACCTGGGCCGGCGGCCTGCTCCAGATCGGCCACCATGCGCCGGATACGGTCAGCGAGTTTCTCCGAACTCAGGCTTTCGCGAAAGCGCTCCACCAGCAGGGGGAAGGCGAACGGCGTGGCGCGCTTGACCGTACGGATATCCAGCCGACGCGATTGCAGGCGCTGCAGGGTGTGTTGCAGGCGCTGCACGTCCAGCTCCTGGCGCAGCACTTCTTCCTGGGCCTGGCCGAGCAGCAGGTTGCCCGGGTCGTATTGGCTGAACACGTCGAAGAACAGTGCACTGGAGGCCTGTAGTTGGCGGGTGCTCTTCGGCGCGCCGGGGTAGCCGCTGAACACCAGGCCGGCGATGCGGGCGATCTCGCGAAAGCGCCGGCGCGCCAGCTCCCCGGCGTTGAGGCTGGCGAGCACGTCGGAGAGCAAGTCGTCCGTGCTGAACAGCGCGGGCGTGAGCCGTGCGGCGAAATCCACCTCGCTGGGGCACAGCAGCTCCAGGCCATAGTCATTGACCGCAATGGAAACACTCAGCGGCTGTTCGCGGGCCAGGCGCCAGGCCAGCAGACTGGCCAGCCCCAGATGCACCGAACGACCGGCGAAGGGGTAGAGAAACAGATGCCAGCCTTCGCGGGACTTGAGCACCTCCGCCAGCAGGGTGGCGGCGCCGGGCAGGGCGGACCAGGCCTGCTGCACGTCGAGCAATGGGCGCAGCAGCTGCATCTCCGGGCCGACGTATTCTTCCTGGGCAGCGGCGTCGAGCTTGGCCAGCACGGCGTCCGCCAGTTCGCTGGAGAGCGGCATGCGTCCGCCGTTCCAGCGCGGGATCGCGGCCTTGCGGCTGGTGGCGCGGCGCACGTAGACGGTCATGTTTTCCACCCGCACCAGTTCCAGCGGGCGACCGGCGAAGAGGAAGGTATCGCCGGGGCGCAGCCTGGCGATGAAACCTTCCTCGACGCTGCCCAGAGAGCCTCCGCCGCCGCCCTTGCTCCAGTATTTCACCGCCAGGCTGGCGTCGCTGACGATGGTGCCGATGCTCATGCGATGACGCCGCGCCAGGCGCGCATCGGGCACCTGCCACAGGCCGCTGGCGTCCGGCTCGGCGCGGCGGTAATCGGGGTAGGCGGTCAGCGAATGGCCGCCGTGGCGGATGAAGGCCAATGCCCACTGCCACTCGTCATCGCTGAGGCTGCGGTAGGCCCAGGCGCTGCGCACCTCGGCCAGCATGGCATCGGCGTGGAAACCGCCGCCCAGGGCCATGCTCACCAGGTGCTGGACCAGCACGTCGAGCGGTTTGTCCGGCGATAGCCGTGCCTCGACCTTGCGCTCGGCCACGGCGCTTTGCGCGGCGGCCGCTTCCAGCACTTCCAGGCTATGGGTGGGCACCAGCGTGGCGCGGGACGGGCGCCCCGGAGCGTGGCCGGAGCGGCCGGCGCGCTGCATGAGACGGGCCACGCCCTTGGGCGAGCCGATCTGCAGCACCCGTTCCACCGGCAGGAAATCCACCCCGAGGTCCAGGCTCGAGGTGCAGACCACGGCTTTCAGTCGGCCTTCCTTGAGCGCCTGTTCGACCCAGTCGCGCACCTCCTGCGACAGCGAACCGTGGTGCAGGGCGAGCAGGCCGGCCCAGTCCGGGCGCGCCTCGAGCAGGGCCTGGTACCAGCTTTCCGCCTGCGAGCGGGTGTTGGTGAACACCAGTGCGGTGCTGCTCGCCTCCAGCTCCTCGACCACCTGCGGCAGCATGCGCAGTCCCAGATGCCCGGCCCAGGGAAAGCGCTCCAGGCCGGCCGGCAGCAGGCTGTCGATGCGCAGATCCTTGGCCAGCTTGCCCTGCACCAGGCGCCCGGCGGGCATCAGCACCTCGCGGGCATGTTCGAGGTTGCCGAGAGTGGCGGACAGCGCCCATACCAGCAGCGACGGATGCCAAAGGCGCAGGCGCGCGAGGGCCAGTTGCAGCTGCACGCCGCGCTTGTTGCCGAGCAGCTCGTGCCACTCGTCGATCACCACCATGCGCAGGTGGGCGAAGGCCTCGCGGGCATCGGCGCGGGTCAGCAGCAGGGTCAGGCTTTCCGGCGTGGTGATCAGCGTACTCGGCAGCTTGCGGCTCTGCCGCGCGCGTTCGGCGCTACTGGTATCGCCGGTGCGCAGGCCGATGTCCCAGGGAATCTGCAGGTCATCCAGCGGCGCCTGCAGGGCGCGCGCGGTATCGGCGGCGAGGGCGCGCATAGGGGTGATCCACAGCACCGTCAGCGGCGCCATGACCGGTTTTTTACGCGGGCGAGGGCTGGTGGTCTCGGCAGGAGAGGGCGTGGCGAAACGCTCCAGGGCCGCGAACCACAGGGCGTAGGTCTTGCCGGCTCCGGTGGAGGCGTGCAACAGGCCGGACTCGCCTGCCTTGACCGCCTGCCAGACCTCCCTCTGAAAGGCGAAGGGCTTCCAGCCGCGCTGGGCGAACCAGGCGCCGGACAGGCTGCGGCGACGAACGGGTTGATCCATCAGAGCAGCCCTTGCAGCGTGGCCAGGGTGTCGGCGTCCTCCACCCGCTTGTCGGTACGCCAGCGCAGCATGCGCGGAAAGCGTACGGCGACGCCGCTCTTGTGCCGCTTGGACAGGGCGATGCCCTCGAAACCCAGCTCGAACACCAGGGTCGGAGTGACGCTGCGCACCGGGCCGAATTTCTCCACGGTGGTCTTGCGGATGATTGCATCGACCTTGCGCATCTCGTCGTCGGTGAGGCCCGAGTAGGCCTTGGCGAAGGGCACCAGCACGCGCTCGCCAGGCGTGGAGTCGTCCCACACGGCGAAGGTGTAGTCGCTGTACAGACTGGCCCGGCGACCGTGGCCGCGCTGGGCATAGATCAGCACCGCGTCGACGCTGAACGGGTCGATCTTCCATTTCCACCACAGGCCCAGATCGCGGGTGCGGCCGACCCCGTACAGGGAGTCGCGGCGCTTGAGCATCAGGCCTTCCACACCCAGCTCACGGGAGGCTTCGCGCTGGCGGGCAAAGTCCTGCCAGTCGCGGCCGGTAAGTTGTGGCGAGAGTTGCAGACGGGCGTCGCCGACCTCCGCCACCAGCAGCTCCAGGCGGGCGCGGCGCTCGTCCTGGGGGCGCGAACGCCAGTCTTCGCCACGCCATTCCAGCAGATCGTAGGCCAGCAGCGCGGCGGGCACCTCTTCCAGCAGCTTCTTGCTCAGGGTCTTGCGGCCGATGCGCTGTTGCAGCAGGGCGAAGGGCTGAATGCCAAACACCGCGCCGCTGCCTGTGACGGGCTCCTTCCAGGCCACCAGCTCACCATCGAGCACGCTGCCGTCCGGCAGCACCTCGGCCAGTTCGTGCAGCTCCGGGAAGCGCTCGGTGATTAGCTCCTCGCCGCGGGACCACAGCCACAGGCGCCCGTCGCGCTTGACCAGCTGCGCGCGAATGCCGTCCCACTTCCATTCCACCAGCCAGTCGCTGGCCGGCCCCAGCTGAGCGTCGAACTGTTCCAGCGGCTGCTGCAGCGGATGGGCGAGGAAGAAGGGGTAGGGCTGGCCGCCGCGCTGGGCGTGCTCGTCCTCCGACTCGGCGGCGATCAGCGCCAGGTAGCGCTGTGCGGTCGGCCGATGCGACAGATCGGTGTAACCCACCAGCCGCTGCGCCACACGCTTGGCGTCGATCTGCGCCAGGGCGGCCAGGGCACGGGTTACCAGCAGCTTGGAGACGCCGACGCGAAAGGCGCCGGTGAGCAGCTTGAGGCTGACCATCAGGCTTTGCCGATCCAGCTGCGCCCATAAAGGTGGCAGACGCTCGGCCAGCTCCGCGGGCGGCAGGCCGCGCAGGGGCAGCAGTTGTTCTTCCAGCCACCAGGCCAGCCCCTGTTCGGAGGCGTGCTGCGATTCGGGCAGGAGCAGGGCGATGGTTTCCGCCAGATCGCCGACGGCCTGGTAGCTCTCCTCGAACAGCCAGTCGGACAGGCCGGAAAGCCGGGTGGCCAGCTCGCGCAGCACCCGCGTCGGCACCACCTGACGTGGGCGGCCGCCGGCCAGAAAGTACACCGCCCAGGCCGCATCCGCTGGCGGCGCTTCGGCGAAATACTCCTGCATCGCCTGCAGCTTGGCGTTGCTCGAGGTGGTGGCGTCCAGCCGCGCGTAGAGTTCGGCGAAGGCTTTCATGGGCTCGGCTCCACGTCGTCTTCATCGCCGTATTCGGTCTGGAAGGCACGGGCATCGAGGCCTTGCTCGCGCAGATGACGCACCAGCACGTTGACTTGGCCGTGGGTGACCATCACCCGTTCGGCGCCGGTCTGCTCGATGGCCCACAGCAGACCGGGCCAGTCGGCGTGGTCGGAGAGGGCGAAGCCGCGGTCCACGCCACGCCGCCGGCGCGTGCCGCGCAGCAGCATCCAGCCGCTGGCGAAGGCGTCGCTGTAGTCGCCGAAACGGCGCATCCAGGTACTGCCGCCGGCCGAGGGCGGCGCGAGGATCAGCGCCTGGCGCAGCAGCGGGTCGTTCCTGGCGATATCACCGGCGTAACGGGTTGGCGGCAGGTGTACGCCGCCGGCGCGATACACCTCGTTCAGCGGCTCGACGGCGCCGTGCACCAGGATCGGGCCGATACTGGCGTCGATGCCGTGGAGAATGCGCTGGGCCTTGCCGAAGGCGTAGGCGAACAGCACGCTGGCCTTGCCGGCGGCGGCATTGGCGCGCCACCAGGCGTCGATACCGGCGAAGATCTCGGCCTGCGATGGCCAGCGGTAGATCGGCAGTCCGAAGGTGGATTCGCTGATGAAGGTATGGCAACGCACCGGCTCGAAGGGGGCGCAGGTGCCGTCCGGCTCGACCTTGTAATCACCTGAGGCGACCCAGACTTCGCCCTGGTATTCCAGACGCACCTGCGCCGAACCGAGCACGTGCCCGGCGGGATGAAAACTCAGGGTTACGCCGTGGTGCTCGAGGCGTTCGCCGTAGGCCAGGGTCTGCAGGCGGATATCGTCGCCCAGGCGCGAGCGCAGAATGCCTTCACCGGGCGCCGCCGCCAGATAATGACCATTGCCGCGGCGGGCGTGATCGCCATGGGCATGGGTGATGATCGAGCGTTCCACCGGTCGCCACGGATCGATGTAGAAATCACCGGGCGGACAGTAAAGACCTTCGGGACGGGCAACGACCAGATCCATGAAATCCTCTTGGTGGCTTGCTAGAGCTTAGAACGCCCGGGAGGAGATTAGGTTCGGATTTCAGGCGGGGCCAGGCTCAGCTGGGCATCTGCCGTCTCGGCAAGCACGGCCGAACTCCAATCGCCGAAGCATGCTCAGTGGCCTGCGCCCTGTCGATCGACCGATGAGAGAGCAGAATGCGGGTTGCCATGAAAGGTCGTCTGACCTGCCCGGGCCATGCCAACGCCTGAGTATTAAGTTTGCCTTCAAGGCTCTTGCACCATTGTGCGGTTTTCCGAAGCGTAACGGCTATCTAGTCTTCTTCCGATGGATAAGACGAGGAGATAGCTATGCGCAAGATCCCTGTTGTTACTGCCATCACAAGCGGTCTGTTGTTGCTACCGATGGCCCATGCCGATGTATCCCAGTTGCTGCAGAACAACGCTTGCACGGCATGTCATCAGCCTGCAGCACGCACAGTGGGCCCTTCCTGGCAGGAGATAGCGCAACGTTACGGGGACGGCAGCAAGAGTGCCGAACAACTTGGCAGCAGCATAAAGAGTGGTAGCTCAGGCTCTTGGGGCGCCATACCTATGCCTGCGCAGGCCCAGCTCAGTGATGCCGATGCAACGAGCATCGCTGAATGGATTTTGACTGCACCTCACCAGTAAAGACGGCACCTTCCCATAACACTGACCCGCCAGATGCGCCCCGAGCGCCTCGAGGAGGCGGGCTCCAATCGGATTAGCGAGGACTCCCTCATGGCCCACATGATTAAGGTCAACGGCAAAGAGCACCAGGTGGATGTCGATGACGATACCCCGCTACTGTGGGTGCTACGCGATGTGCTCGGGATGACCGGCACCAAGTTCGGATGCGGCATGGCATTGTGCGGCGCATGCACCGTGCACATGAATGGAAACGCGGTGCGCTCGTGCATTATGCCGATCAATGCGGTGGTGGGTTCCGAGATCACGACCATCGAAGCGATTGGGGAAACGCCGGCCGGCAAACGCATACAGGACGCCTGGTTGGCTCATGAGGTGGTCCAGTGTGGCTACTGCCAGTCGGGTCAGATCATGTCCGCCAGCGCTTTGCTGGCGCGCAATGCCAATCCAAGCGACAGCGACATCGACGGCGCGATGGCCGGCAATATCTGTCGCTGCGGAACCTACGTACGCATACGCGAAGCCATCAAGTCTGCTGCCGGGCAGCCCGTTGCGCAGGTGGAGGGGTAATCATGAACAGTTTGCAGGACTTCCCCATGAAAACCTCGTCCCAAGAGCCCCTGGCCCTGAGCCGGCGTCATTTCCTCAAAGCCAGTGCTGCGGTCGGGGGCGGGCTGTTGATCAGCTTCTCGCTGCCCCCGCTGATGCGCGATGCTCAGGCTTCGACAGGGGGGAGTTTCGCGCCCAACGCCTATGTTCGTATTGATCGCGAAGGCGGTATCTACCTCACGATCCAGCCAGTGGAAATGGGGCAGGGGACTTACACCTCCATGCCAGCGCTGATTGCCGAAGAGCTTGAAGTCGGCCTTGAACAGGTGCACATCGAGCATGCGCCAGCCGATGACAAGCGTTATCCAAATCCCATGCTTGGCTTCCAGGTAACCGGTGGCTCGACCTCGGTACCCGGTAACTGGAAACCCCTGCGCGAGGCAGGAGCTGCTGCTCGGGTACTACTTGTCGCCGCTGCCGCCCAGCAATGGGAAGTCGCGCCTGACAGTTGCAGAGCTGAGGCAGGCGAGGTGCTGCATCCCTCCAGTGGACGCAAGTTAGGCTACGGCGAACTGGTGGACGCCGCGGCCAAACTGCCGTTGCCGGAAACGATTCCGCTGAAGGATCCCAAGGATTTCAAGCTTATAGGCACACCGGCCAAGCGCACCGATTCGCCTAGCAAGGTCAATGGCACGGCGGTATTTGGCATCGACGTACACCCCGAGGGTATGAAGGTGGCAGCGATCACCATATGCCCCGTGGTCGGTGGAACACTCGATGCGGTCGACTCCGCCCCGGCGATGGCTGTGCGTGGGGTGCGCGAGGTGATTCGCACCGATAATGCGGTAGCGGTCATCGCCGATCACATGGGCGCAGCGCGCAAGGGCTTGGCTGCTCTGCACATCAAGTGGAACCCTGGGGCGAATGCCCAGCTTTCCAGCGCGCAGTTGTTGAGCGATATCCAAAAGGCTTCAGAGCAAGCGGGAGTCGAAGTCCGCAACGATGGCAATGCCGAAGAGGCGCTGCAGAAAGCGGCAACGCGACTGGACGTGGTCTATCAGGTGCCGTTTCTTGCTCACGCCTGCCTGGAGCCGGTCAACTGTACCGTGCATGTCCGCAAGGATGCCTGTGATATCTGGGTGGGCATTCAGGTGCCAGCACGCGCCAAGACAGCTGCGGCAGAGTTGACCGGTCTGCCCGAGGAGACCGTGCAGGTTCACAACCATCTCATCGGCGGAGGGTTTGGCCGGCGCCTGGAAATCGATTTCGTGATCCACGCGGTGAAGATCGCCAAGCAGGTCGATTACCCGGTCAAGGTCATCTGGTCTCGCGAAGAGGATACCCGCCACAGCACGCTGCGACCGTTTCATTACAACCATCTGAGCGCCGGACTGGATGAGCAGAATCGTCCACTAGCCTGGACGCACAAGGTCACCGGCGGCTCCATCCTGGCGCGCTGGGCCCCACCGGCCTTCGTCAATGGCATCGACCGCGATGCCGTGCGTGATGCCAGCGGGCCGTATGCATTCCCCAACGTCAAGGTGCAGTACGTTCGTCATGAGCCGCCGGCTGGTATCACCCCGGCCTTCTGGCGCGGCGTCGGCCATACGCAGAACGCCTTCATGGTCGAGGGCCTGCTCGATGAGCTGATCCAAGTCGCCAAGGCCGATCCTTTCGAGTATCGCTATCCGCTGCTTCAGGAACACCCACGCGCAATCAAGGCGTTGCAGCTGTTGCGAGAGAAGTCCGATTGGGACAGCCCCCTGCCACAGGGCCATGGCCGCGGCCTGGCACTGACCTACTGCTTCAGCACCTATGCGGCGCAGGTGGCCGAGGTCAGCGTGAGTGCCAACGGCGATGTGCGGGTACTGAAGGTCACCACCGTTGTCGACTGCGGCATTCCAATCAATCCCGATAGCGTGGTGGCGCAGATTCAGGGCGGAACCTTCTTCGGTCTTACCGCGGCGCTGTTCGGCGATATTACCTTCAAGGATGGCCGCGTGGAGCAAGGCAACTTCGATACCTACCGAATGCTGCGGATCAATGAGGTTCCAGAGCTGATCACGCATACGGTTGAAAGCAGCGAGGCCCCGGGTGGCCTCGGTGAGGTTTCGACGGTGACTATCGCTCCGGCCGTGGTCAACGCCATATACGCCGCAACCGGCAAGCGCTTGCGCAGTTTGCCCATTAACACGCAGGAGCTGCGTACCACCTGACTGAGTTCAGATGGGCGATAGCGGATCGACAGGGAGCATGGTCAGCCGCGCAGGGTGGGCACGCAATCGTGAATAGGTGCTTCACGCATCCTGAGCATGCCCCCCTGGCGTCCGTTCGTATGCGCGGTGAGTTCCGACAACACCGATAGCGCCACGCTCTCGGGCGTGTCGCCGCCTAAATCCAGGCCCATGGGGTAATGCAGGCGCTCATAGCCCGGATAATGCCGACTTGAGGGGCCGATATCGGCGAGTAGCCGCTCGGTGCGGCTACGTGGTCCCAACTGGCCGATGTAACGTGGCCGCATGCGCAGTGCGTGCTCCAACCAGTGCCTGTCCTGGCGGTAGCTATGCGACATGATCACTACTGCAGCTGCATTGAGTATCGCGCCCAGGTCCGCTTGTTGCTCCAGCTCCAGATGCAGCACCTGAACGGCGCCGGGAAAGCGCTCCTTGCGAGCGAAATGCCTGCGGGCGTCAATCACCGTAACCTGCCAGCCGTGCTGGGAAGCCAGACTTACCAGCGGCTGCGCATCGTGACCCGCACCGAAAACTACCAATCTAGGAGGCGGCATCAGGTACTCGAACAGCACCTCCACCTCGCCACCCTCCAGGCTATAACGCTGGCGGGCCGAGCGTTGCTGCAGCATAACGGCCCGCAAGTCGACCTCCAGCGCTTTCGCGAGGGAGTCCTGGCGGATGCTTAGGTGCACAACACCGGTTGGATCGATCGCGACTCGGTCGGCCAGGCGAACGCTCTCATCGCTGCTCGCGATCACTGTGGCAAGAGCCGCCGGAGCGCCCAGTCTGTGGACTTGCCGCAACAGACAGAGCGGCAAAGGTAATGCGTTGTGTTGAACGCGCTCCAACAGAATATGGACGGTGCCGTTGCAGCCCAGGCCGAAGGTCAGATCCTCTTCCTCGTCGGCTTCGTCACCTTCGGCACCGGTACTGTAAGTGCGGACTGTGGGTTTGCCTGAATCGGTAAGCCACCAGGCTTTGCTGATGAGATCACGCTCCAGACAGCCGCCGCTCACCGTGCCGACAGCACCACCGACAACCGGGATTAGCATGCGCGCGCCAGGGCGGCGATATGCAGAGCCTTCCACCTTCACCACGGTCGCCAGCACAGCGTCCTGCTTATTCGCCTCCAACTCATCCGTTGCCCGCAACAACTGCATTGTGTCTGTCATGGCGCCTCGCCGCTTATTCGGTCATTGCGTCGAGTATTGCCCAGCACATGTCGCACCATTAGCCATCGCAACTGCATGACGCTTTAAGAGAGCCTTAACAATGTGGGAGCGCCGGCCTGCCCTCTGGCTTGAACGGCAGCAACCCACACAGGCAAATTGAAGAGCGTGCAGAAAGGTGGTGCTTTAATGCTTGTCAGGTTGCACTCCACGAGGTCCGCCCATGAATCGCAACGATTTACGCCGTGTCGATCTGAACCTGCTGGTGATCTTCGAAACGCTGATGTTCGAGAAGAATCTCACCCGCGCAGCAGAAAAGCTGTTCCTGGGCCAACCCGCGGTCAGCGCCGCTCTGGCGCGATTACGTGATCTCTTCGACGACCCGCTGCTAGTACGCAACGGGCGTGGTTTCGAGCCAACGGCACGCGCACTGGCAATTCTCAAAGAGCTGCAGCCGGCAATGGATACCATCTCTTGCGCTGTCAGCAGGGCCCGCGAATTCAATCCGGCCACTAACCGGGACACGTTCCGCATCGGCCTGTCCGACGATGCAGAGTTCGGACTGTTCCCTGCGCTGCTCAATCAATTGCGGGAGGAAGCGCCAGAGGTCGTGATCGTCGTTCGGCGCGTCAACTTCCTCCTCATGTCGCCCATGCTGGCCTCGGGAGAAATTTCCGTTGGAGTCAGTTACACCGCTGAACTGCCCGCCAACGCGAAACGCCGGAAACTGCGTGAGTTGAAGGTCAAGGTGCTAAGAGGCGATAGTCGTCCTGGGCCGCTGACGCTGGACGATTACTGCGCACGGCCGCATGCACTGGTGTCCTTTTCGGGCGATCTGACTGGCAATATCGATAACGACCTGGCCAAGTTGGGGCGCTCGCGCCGGGTCGTACTGGCGGTACCGCAATTCAGCGGGCTGCGCTCTATTCTGGCCGGGACGGAATTGCTGGCATCGGTGCCCGATTACGCCGCTGCGGCCTTGATCGAAGGAACCCACCTACGCGCCGACGACCCTCCGTTTCCGATAGTGACGTCGGATCTGTCCATGGTCTGGAGCGGGGTAACCGACAATGACCCCGCCGAGCGTTGGCTCAGGAGCAAGATAGTTGAGCACATGAGCGGTTAGCAGTTAGTCAATGACCCGGGCTGCGCTTCGGTCAGATACACGCAAAGGTCTGTCATCGGGGGCATGGCCGGTATCTCGAAGTACATCTGCACGAGCCAGCCTCTGTGATAGGTCGCATGATTGACGAGATGCAAAACCATGGCTTCGGCAGTCATGTTGCCGCGATTGCCGGAGACGAAGGCAAAATCGATGCTACGGGCCAATGTCGCTTCGCTCTGCCTGGCATACCACTCAATGAGCCAGTTATCGACCTCCAGTTGAGCTTGACGCAATTCGGAGAGGTCTGGATAGGGCATCGCCTGACGTGACGTGAAACCATGCTCACGGCCTTCCAGGTGGGCTTGCCAGATTCGATCCACCACGTACATATGGTTCAGCACTGCAATGATGGTCTTGATAGGGCCTGCATGTTCGCGGGTGAGTTCCTCGGCGGGGAGTTCAGCGACACTGTTCAGAAAAAGCTTGTCTGCCCAACGCTTGTATTCGATGAGCATGCTGCCCATGGCGGTATTGGCCATGATGAGCCCTCCCAAAAAGTCGAGCGGTATCTTTGGTTTCGCGCAAGCCACACGGGTATGGCCGAGGCTCTCAATCAGATCGATCGCGAGCAGATGGAGTGTAGGTACATCACAGACTCACGTCAGGCCTGAGCGACAAGCGAACTGTCGGTTCTGCACCTCGAAATTCCCCGGTGTACTGAAGCCCAACTGATCAATCGCTCTATTCGTAAGTAGCACTTAAAAGCCTCTGAGCTTCCAGGCGTATTGTTCAATCAGCGTCTGCAGTCGACCATCTTCGCCCAAGTCGCGCCGCTGCGATTGAACAGTCTTCGGAGGAACGTTATGGACGCTTACGTCAGACCCATAGCCTATCGCAGGGTGCTTGGTTTCGTAGCCAGCCTCTGGATGCGTCGTAGTGGATACTTCTTTCTCGGTCTGACATTGACGCTGGCCGCCACGGGTTTCGACCTCTTGCTGCCCTGGGCATCCGCGCGGTTGATTGAAGGTGTGGCCGAGAGTGCTGACCAGGCGCTTGTCTGGCAGAGCTGGGTAGTGCTTCTGGTGGCCTTTGCGGGGTTTGCGATCAGCCGGAATCTCGCCCACCGTCTATGGATTCCGCTGGCCGCTCGAAACATGCAAACAGTTCTGTTGCAGGGATTCGATCATGTCCTGTCGGCCCCAGCCGATTGGCATGCGACCCAAGCCACCGGCGAGACGGTAAGACGCATACGTCGCGCGATGGACGGGTATGACGCCGTCACTGACGCGACTACCATCCATCTCGGCCCCGCACTGGTGGTGTTGCTTGGCCTGATCGTCATGATTGGCTGGCGAGAGCCTATTGCCGGTGTCTTGGCACTGCTGGTTGCACTGGCCTTCATAGCGAGCAATCTGCTGGTGGGTATGCATTGGATTCGGCCGGCCAGCTTGCAGGCCAATGCTACGGACAGTCATCTCAGCGGAATCGTCGCTGACGTTCTGGCCGCTTCGGTAACGATCAAGGGATTTACGGCAGAACGACGTGAAAGCAATCACATGGAGGAAATTGCCAGACTCTGGGGTAGGTCGTCAGCCACTGCCTGGCGGCGTTTCGTCGATCTGGGGCTGGTGCAAAATCTCCTACTGCTTCTGTTGTTGACGGGTTTGAGCGGCGTAGCGCTCTACACATGGGCGAGGGGCGAGACGGGGCCAGGCGATGTCGCTTTTGCCGTAACGTCTTTTCTTCTGATGGCTGGCTACCTGCGGGGCTTCGGGGAAAACCTGCGAGTTGCGCAGAAGGGCCTGGAGGATGCAGCAGATGCCCTGTTGCTGACGGCTTTGCCGCGTGAGGAAACGCGCGAGCCAGTTCTTGTCGATCTTCCCTGGCGAGGAGAAGTGGTGTTCGATGGGGTGAGCTTTGCCTACCCCCAGGGACGGGTATCCGTGTTGAATCGCCTGGATTTACAGATCAAGCCAGGCGAAACAGTCGCCATTGCCGGCGCCAGCGGGTCTGGAAAGTCCACCATTGCGCGTTTGCTGCAGCGCTTTTACGAGCCTTCAGCTGGGCGCATTCTGCTGGATGGTCAGGATATTGCGCAGCTGCCGCTGGCTACGCTGCGACAGCAAGTTTCAGTCGTAACCCAGGAGCCCACGCTTCTGAATCGCTCGATCTGGGAGAACATTGCCTATTCGCGCCCGACGGCCAGCAAGGCGGAGGTGATCGCTGCAGCCAAAGCCGCTTGTGCGCACGACTTTATCCTGCAGTTACCGCATGGCTATGAGACGCAGGTCGGTGCTTACGGCGCGCGTCTTTCCGGCGGTCAGCGCCAACGTTTGGCATTGGCGCGCGCGCTCCTGGTAGATGCCCCCATACTGATAATGGACGAGGCGACCTCTGCACTCGACCCACAGACCGAAGCCGAGGTGCTGGCGAGCATCGCTGCCTTACGTCCGCAGCAGACCCGTATCGTAATTGCCCATCGGCCTGCGGCCATATTGGCGGCAGATCGAGTCGTGTGGATGAATAAGGGCGGGGTGAGCGAAAACTCGACCAGCGTGCTGTTCTGAAGCCTGCCGTGCGGCATGAACGAGGTTCAGAGCAGTAGCGGTGCTTCGATTTGCTGCTGATGCGTGGCGTCACGCTCGTGGCGCAGAAAGTCGATCAGCGCACGTAGTTTTGCGGGAACGCGGCGACGGTCGGGGTAATAGAGGTGAAGGGCAGGGAGGGTAGGGCTCCAATCGGCCAGCAGACGCACGAGTCGTCCCTGTGCCACCAGCGCCTCGATGTAACCGTTGATCATGTAGGCAACTCCCAGCCCCTCCAAAGCGGCACGCACGAGAATTTCCGAGTCGTTGAGTATCAATCTGCCTCTCGGTGTCAGATCGTACTTTTCATCACCGCGAGAAAAATTCCAGCGCTCGATCTGGCCGCTCGTGGTGTGGCGATAGCCGATGCAGTTATGCATCGTCAACTGCTGGGGATGCGTCGGTACGCCGTGCTGCACCAGATAAGTGGGCGAGGCAATGACCTGCGCCTGAAGCGTAGGGCCGACAGCAATGGCAACCATGTCTTTTTCGACTGCGTCGCCGAAGCGGATGCCTGCGTCGAAGCCCTGGCTCACGATATCAACCAGAAGATTCTCCACCCGAATTTCCAGGTTGATCTCTGGGTAAGCCGCCATGAAGCGCCGTAACACGGGTTGCAGAATGATCAGATAGGCTGCTCGCGGCACGTTGATCCGCAGCAGGCCTGAGGGGTGATCGGCTTCGCGGCCCAGTTCCTGGGATGCCGATTTGAGCAGCTCGAGCGCTGGCTGCACGCGCTCCAGATAACGCTCGCCGATTTCGGTCAGGCAAACGCTGCGGGTAGTGCGGTTGAAGAGCACTAGCCCAAGACGCTGTTCGAGGTTGCGAATGCTCTGGCTTACCGCCGAAGGCGATACTCCGAGTCTCACTGCCGCTGCAGAAAAACCTTTTTCCTCAGCAACGGCAATAAAGGTGAGCAAACCATCTAGGTGGTCTTGACGCATAAGCCGCTCCGGCATCGTTCGGGAGCCGAATGTACTTTATTGCCAGCGTGCCGATTATGCAGATGAGCTTAATAGGGCATGCGGCTAGCTCAGCTGGAATTACAACTAACATATTATTAGAACGGGTCAGTGGAAATTGCCAGCGTCGAATGGGCTCATGAGCCATGTCGACGAGTGTCTCGGGCGAATTCGATGAAGGCCTTGAGCGCCGCCGGAACCTGTCGTCGGCTCGGATAGTAAAGGTGCAATCCGGGATAGAAAGGGCACCAAGACTCCAATACCTGGATCAAGCGCCCCGAAGCGAGATGTTCGCTGACCATGCCCTCGAAGACGTAGGCCAGGCCAACGCCCTGAAGCGCCGGGTCAACCATGAGACCTACGTCGCTCAGAATCAGAGGTCCCTCCACATCGATTTCCAGCTCTACGCCGGCCTGAGAGAACTCCCAGCGATAAAACGAACCGCTGGGAAATCGATGGCGGATGCAAGGTATGCCGTGCAAGTCCTGGGGTTTCTGTGGAGTAGGGTGTTGCCGTAGAAATTCTGGCGAGCCCACGACCACCGAGCGCATGTATGGGCCAATAGCCAGGGATACCATGTCCGCCTCTAGCCGCTCGCCAAATCGCACTCCTGCATCGAAGCCTGCTGAGACCACATCCACCAGCGCATCGTCGGTAACGATGTCCACACGTACGTCTGGGCAGGCCTGAAGAAACTTGCTGACCAGTGGCAACAACACCAGCTGAGCCGCTGGCCGGCCAGCCGTAATGCGCAAGTTGCCGGAAGGCTTGTCACGAAAATTGTTGAGATCCTCCAAGGCATCGTCGATATCGCGAAAGGCTGGCCTGACCCTTGAGTAAAGGCGTTCACCGGCCTCGGTCAGCGCCACACTCCGGGTCGTGCGGTTGAACAGGCGTACCCCCAGGCGGGTTTCCAGTGTTCGTAGTGCGTGACTCAATGCCGATGGCGAAAGCCCGAGGTCAATCGCAGCCCGGCTAAGACTGAGGTGCTGAGCGATGCTGAGAAAGATCGACAGATCTGCCGCGGATACTGGCTTCATATATGAGCGAAATTCACAAGGCCATTCAATTTTATTGGGATTATCACAGCAATAGCGGGATTTTAAAGTGGCGTCAACTCATCAAGAAGGCCCGCAATGGTGCAGGCCAAAGACAGGAGGAGTTGATATGCGTACTTGGTTCATTACTGGTGCTTCCCGCGGTCTTGGCTCTCTGATTGCAGAACACGCTCTGCGTGCTGGTGACGCGGTAATTGCTACGGCCCGCAAACCCGAAGAGGTCATGTCGCGCCTTGGCAACCATCCCAAACTGCTGGCCGTGCGTCTGGACGTGACCAGCGAAAGCGAAACCCAGCAGGCCGTGGCTGAGGGCATCAAGCGCTTCGGACGTATCGATGTCGTGATCAACAACGCCGGTTTCGGCGTGCTTGGCGCAGTCGAGGAGACGAGCGCCAGCGAAACCGAGCGCCTGTTCGCCACCAACGTGTTCGGCGTGTTGAATGTGATCAGAGCGGTACTGCCGCACATGCGTCGCCAACGTTCCGGCCACATCATCAACATTTCCTCCATTGGTGGTTATCAGGCGTACGTAGGGTGGGGCGTATACGGCTCGACGAAGTTCGCCATAGAAGGCATCACTGAGGCGCTGCATCAGGAAGTCGCACCGCTGGGCATTCACGCGACCGTGGTCGAGCCGGGCTTTTTCCGTACCGACTTTCTCGACGAGCAATCACTGATCAAGACCGCACTGGAACTGGCCGACTATGACGACACGGTTGGCGCAATGCGGCGCTTCGCGAAGGACTACAACCACACCCAACTAGGCGATCCGGTGAAGTTTGCCGAAGCCATGCTCGCTTTGGTCAACGCGCCCAAGCCGCCTCAGCGCCTGCCGCTTGGCAGCGATACCGTGGCTCGTATCGAAGCAAAGAACGAGTTTGTCGTCAGCGAACTGAACGAGTGGCGAGACCTGGCCATGTCGACCGATTTCCAGGCCTGAAGTGATCGCCCAAATCCTGTTGAGGAAAGTCTCATGAAAAGCATCATGTTCTTTGCACTCGGCACCCTGATGACCACTCAGGCGATGGCAGCCGCCAAAGCCAGCACACCGGCGCCAGACGCAGCGAGCGATTACTACTACGGCATGCATCTGGATGTGGCTCGCGTGGTATCGCATGGGGAAATTCCAAACGTCTGCCGTGCGGTGCCGGTGGAGATGACCTATGAAGACTCGCAAGGCGTGCAGCACACAATCCGTTATCAGGTGATGGGGACCGGTTGCAGCGGAGGCTGACTGCCAAGTTGGAAGACCAGAGAGAAACCGGGCTCGTCCCGGTTTCTTTTTTACGTCGAAAGCGGAGCCTCTCTACCTCGGCGATCTGCATACCGAATGTTCGCATAATGTATATTATGTTAAATATCGTATATCCATGAGCACCTGCGCAGCCCCCACGTTGAGCCTCCTGATGAAAAAGTAGACGAATCCTGATCAAAAAGAATCTTTGAAAATCAGAGCCCTGCAGACGCTCAGCCATTTCACCTCCCCCTTTTGGGGTGCAATGCTAAGTCTAAAAATTAGACTGATGCCCACTTCCTGTCTGACTAAAAAAAGCAAAAAGTAGACAAATATCAACTCGCATACTTAGATGTAGTTCACTAGCCACTGCTCGACAATATCGCTGGAGCCGCCTATGTTCCTAGCTACAGATTCAGTGCCGCGTCCGATATTCTGCGGCCCCGACGCCATAGGCCTTAGCGTTGAGCAGTATTCCGCTAGTTATCCTTGTGTCGTGGCGTACCTACGTATGTTCTCTCCTTCAATAGGCGTAGAAAACGATTTCTTATGGGGGCGGCAATTTTTAAGTCGCCACACACGTTTCCCCGGTACATACAATTCCTATCGCGCAATTATTGAGCGCTTATTGCTTTGGAGTTGGATATCTGAAAGCAAATCAGTCTTAACCTTAAACAGAAGTGATTTCGGTCGATTCTGTTCGTTCTGTGAGCAGCCGCCCGAGAGTTGGATTGGAGGCGGTCGACGGGCCCGCTTTGTGAATACTAACTCGGGGCGGGTTCAAAATGACTCTTGGCGTCCATTTGATGCCAGCGGCCAGGCAGGATCCGATAACTATAAGCCGTTCACAGGTACAATACGTCAGGTGCAAAGCATCAGCAGTTCTTTCTTCAACTTCCTTCATGCAAACGATGCGGCAGCAGTTAATCCTGTGGTCATGAGCAGGTCGAAGAATGGACGCGCGGATAAGCGACACCAACCTAGCCGGCACTTGTTAACTCCAGAGCAAATATCTACGGTAATTGACGTTTTAGAGCGTCTCGCAGTAATCGATGCCACTCTAGAGCGCCCCCTCTTTATCGTGGCTGCCACTGTATATATGTGCCTGCATGGAACTGATTTAGCGTCAACTGATAGCTACTGCCCGACCATGAGTTGCTTTGTCATGGAGGAAGATAATTGGTGGTTTATTATTGATCGGCCAGGCTCCTCACCTCATAAACTCTCAGTTCCTTCACATTTTTTGCCTTACTTGAAGCGTTACCGGATCAGCAGAGGGTTGCTGCCACTGCCTGGGCGCAATGAGGGTGAGCCCTTGTTACATAGCAATCGTGGACGCCTGGGGCTATGTGAGCGCCATATACGTGAAGTGGTAAGTGATGCACTAAAGCAGGTACATTCAGATATCAGCGAAAGAGAAGGAAATTGTGCTGATTGGAATATGTTGCTCTCTTCCAATATGCGCTTTCTAAAAGATAGTGGCGCGAAGATGGCTGCTCTAACTCACTCGCCTTATGAATTGCAACGAAACCTTCGTAGTGAGAGTCTCGCTTATACGTATGGCAGGTATTACGCTGATTCATAATTTCCGTTTACTTGTGTTGCCTGATTTTTAGGCGCCGTGTGGCGTTTAAATGCTTGCGCCAAGACGGGCCATACAGCTGGAGATCACGCGGCAAACTGCGTTGAGTTGGCTGGATATCTACTATACCGAACGCAGTTTTGGCTTACTGGATCAACTGGGTCGGCAGGTCGACCTGCTCTGTTCGACCGTGCAACCCCCTGATTGCCTCGTGATCGGGTCAATTTGAAACAGAAAGCACCTGAACACCTCTCTCATGAGCGGTTTGGAAACAAAGTTTGAAACTTCATATTCTGTGAATTGAGCACCTGTTGCCGCATCAATAGATGCCGGGCTGACCTGCGCAAGAGGTATTCCCCGTACGCTTACTGCTCACCTACTCAAATGACCTTCAGCGAGGTACCGGCAGCGGTGTATTGGTGCTAAGGCTGTTGGCCCAGGCCTGAACTGCTTGGTGATCTATCACGCCGCCTGCGTCCACATCGGCCAGGGCCGCTCGGGTCAGGCGGCCGCGCTCTTCTTCCTGATCAATCCATGTGGCCAAGGCTTGCTTGAGAATCCAGTCCGTGGAGCGGCCCAGATGTGCGGCCATCTGATCGACTCTCTCAGCTAGCTGTACTGGGACGTGAGCCGTGATAACCCGGGTTTCGATTGGGCAGATCATGATGGGCTACTCCTACGCAACGAAGGGCTGCGAACTGTAGTCCATTATGACTGGCCATTTCGTTACTGCCGAGCCGAAAGCAGTCTCGCCAACCAGATGTCTTTGCCGGATGGTTACCCCTGTATGCAGTATCTAAGTGACACATGCATACAGCAACTGATCGGCTTCTTAGGCAGCGCCGAGCGCTCTAGAACCGGGTTTATAGTCGATTATAGAGTGATTATAGAACAATTATAGAATTCGCTTTTGGTGCCTGATTGGGTATGCCCGAAGCAGGCAGCTCCTGCACCTCGGCTAACCACAGATGTTTGACTAGGACCCAAGCACCTAGGGGCTCGACTTAACGGCTAGCGAGGCCGGTCTTGTGCTAGCGCGCCGAATGGGTGGTGCGAACCCTACGAGCTGAGAAATCCGGTTAAACGGAGCTACCAGTTGAGCCCGATACCCTGCATGACACTCTGTTTGATCCAAATCAACGAAGCACTGTTATTGTCAAAAAGAGCGTTCATGCCCCGGGGCAATCTGCTATCGTCGCCCTATCGCCCCGCCTGGTGAATTGCTGTGCGTCGGATTGGATTGATCCTGGTAATGATTGCTAGCCTCGTGCTGCCGGCCTTCGGCGGTATGGCTTTCAGCATGCCTGCACAACCTTGCCCGATGCAGAGCGCCGATCATCAGGGCCATGCAATGGCCGATGCTCCGTGCTGCGAGCAAATGGATAAGTCTGATGGGGTGGCCAGTAAGTCCCCCTGCAAATCCGGCCAGGAATGCAAGACCGGAGGACTTCTCCAGACCACCGTTATCAAGAGCATATCCCCTCTTCCCTCACGCCCCGAGATATTGCTGACCCAGTCGGTGATTAAGCGAGAGCCCGCAGGACTCTGGCGCCCTCCTCGTTTCATCTAATGCAGTGATCTTCGCGCCTTTAAACCAGGCGCATCGTCGCGACCACGCTTTTGGTGGCGACCTCGATCAATCGCATTGGAGGCGAAAGCATGCCCGCTTTCCTTTTCCCACGCCGTGACTATCTCGGTGTGTTAGCTGCCGCATTCTGGGCAGTTCCCTGGGTTGCTGCACAGGCGCAGCCCCTAACCTTCGAACGAGCGCAGGCGCTCGCCGAACAGCGCGCACCTGAGAACCTCGCAAGACAAGCACAGGTCGCCTCGGCACAGCAGGCCGTAGGTCCCGCAGACGCCCTGCCCGATCCCAAGCTGATTCTCGGGATCGACAACCTGCCCATCGAAGGGCCTGATCGTTACACCCTGAATCGTGATTCAATGACCATGCGCCGCATTGGGCTCATGCAAGAGGTTCCCAATGGCGACAAACGCCAGGCCCGCCGCCAGTTGGCCGAGGCCTCCGTTGTCCGGGCCGAGGCCGAGCAGCGCGCCATGCAGCTTGAGGTCAAACGCCAGACCGCATTGAGCTGGCTGGATGTGTACTACGCCGAGCACAGTGTTGGTCTCTTCGATCAACTGGACCGTCAGATCGAGCTGCTCCGCTCGACGGTGCAATCGCTGATCGCCGGTGGCAGCGCTCAGCCTGGCGAACTGTTGCAGGCCGACCAAGAGGCTTTGGCTTTGCAGGATCGGCGGGATGAGCTGAGTCGCGACGTGGCGGTAGCTCGGGCCAAGCTGCGCCGCTGGATAGGCAACGAAGCTGATCAGCTTCTGGCGGGAGATGTGCCCAGCCTGAGCTTGGATGTCCCCCACCTGCAGCACCGTTTGGCTCAGCATCCCGACTTGCGTGCCGCGTCTGCCCGGGTTGGCGAGGCCAGT